>Ga0207646_10004049_pt1 | contig 16191 bp, 17 predicted proteins | sample KBSK5502metaG_FD_184343 | JGI IMG/M metagenome (GOLD analysis project Ga0207646, IMG submission 184343) | Corn, switchgrass and miscanthus rhizosphere microbial communities from Kellogg Biological Station, Michigan, USA - KBS K5-50-2 metaG... | ecosystem: Host-associated > Plants > Roots >... | reverse complement strand
CGCCAACAGCTGCGTTTCGCGCTCGGTGACGTCAGGCGCGAGCCGCGTGCCGCCCGCGCTGGTCGGGCATTCCAGGTCGAACGCAACGTAGGCGTCGACGGTCTTCAGCTTGAGCGTCCGCATGGCCTTTAAGGTTGGCAGGATGCCGGATCTGCTGTTGACGACGGTGGTCGGCAGCTATCCGCAGCCGGACTGGCTTGTCGACCGCGCGGCCCTCGGCGGCCGGCTGCCGCCAAGGGTTCGCGCGAGAGAGATCTGGCGTGTCGCGCCTGAGCTGCTCGAACAGGCGCAGGACGACGCGACCATCGTCGCCATCCGCGACATGGAGCGCGCGGGCATCGACATCATCACCGATGGCGAGATCCGGCGCGAGAGCTACTCGAACCGATTCGCGACGGCGCTCGATGGCATGGACCTCGACAACCCAGGCACTGCGCTGGACCGCACGGGCCACCCGAATCCGGTGCCGCGGGTCGTGGGTCCGATCCGGCGCACGCGCCAGGTCGAGGTGCGCGACGTCCAGTTCCTACGCAAGCACACCGACCGTCGCATCAAGGCAACACTCCCCGGCCCGTTCACGATGTCGCAGCAGGCGAAGAACGACCATTACAAGGACGAGGCCGACCTCGCGATGGCACTCGCCGTCGCGGTCAACGAGGAGATCAGGGACCTGTTCGCGGCCGGCGCCGACATCGTCCAGATCGACGAGCCATACCTGCAGGCGCGTGTCGAGAAGGCGAAACGATTTGCGCTTCCTGCAATCAACCGCGCCCTCGAGGGCATCGACGGCCCGACCGCGCTGCATACCTGCTTCGGTTACGCGCACATCGTTCACGATCGGCCGAACGGCTATCCCTTCCTGGCGGAGCTCGCCGGCACACCGGCCGCGCAGATCTCGATGGAATCGGCGCAGCAGAAGGTCGACCTGTCGGTGCTCGAGTCCCTGCGAGGCAAGACTCTGATCGTCGGCGTCATCGACCTGGCGGACGACAGCCCGGTCGAGGATGTCGAAACGGTCGTCGCGCGCATTCGCGCGGCGCTGAGGCATGTCGAGCCGGACAAGCTCGTGCTGGCGCCGGACTGCGGCATGAAGTACCTGCCGCGCGAGAAGGCGTTCGCCAAGCTGTCGGTGCTGGCGCAGGCCGCGGCCCGGGTGCGGGCTGAGCTCTAACTCCTACGGGCGGTCAAATCGGGGGCTCGCGCGGCCGTGACCACGACCGGGATTCCTATCACCGCGCCGATGCACGTCCACGAGATGAGGATGCCCGCCGCGATTGCGGTCCAGCGCGACCACGCCGTGCGAAGGGACACCCCGAGCAGGGCGAGGCCTGACACGACAAACATGGCCAGGAAGGCGAACCCCAGGATGTAGCCGAACGCATCGCCGCTCGGCTGTTGTGCAGTGGCCAGGATGAAGGCGACCGTCAGGAATCCGGTGAGCAGCGCTTCAAGCGACAGGGCAACGATCAGCACGATCCGCAGTCCGGGCGCCGGTTTCAGGAAAGACGGCGTTCCGCCGCCCGAATAGCCTGCCACGTAGGGCGGCGGCGGATACGCCGGCGGCTGCGCAACGGCCGGAACTCCCGGGCGCGGCATCCACCTGACCCCGTCCCACCAGTAGAGGCCGTCCGGCGAGAACTGGGGTGGCTGCGGATTCGGCGGCGGCTGCATCAACTCGCTGATAAGTATTGATAGGACGCGAGGTTTATCAATCCGGAGTCCGCTGCAAGAATGCACCGAACATCGGAGCGGTGAATCCGATCCTGGCGCGCTCCGGCCTGTAGACGAGGCCCTTCGCGATCAAAGCGCTGATCGTCGGCTGGATCTCGTTGTTGCGCCGGCCGGACGCGTGCTGCAGCTGCTCGATCGTCGCGCTCTCGCCGCACGACGCCATGTAGCGCATGAGCTTGCGCTCGTTCGGCGACGCGCGAACGTATCGCGCCCTGAAGAACCCTGCGTCGAGCGTGGCGAGGATGCGCGGCCTCAGCCGGCGCAGGTCGGCAATCTGGATGGTCTCGCCATGCGAGCCGTTCCACAGCGCATCCCCGTAGACCTGGATGAAGAACGGATAGCCGCCGCTGTCGATCATCACGGCGTCCACGACCTCATCCGCGAACCTGCGGCCCAGGCGCGTCGCGGGATCGACGAGCGCAGCGCGGTCTTCGGGCGGGCGCAGGTTGTCCAGCAACATGGTGGTGAACATCCGCTCCGAGTAGCTCTTCGAACGCGCGAGGTTGTCGACGACGGGCGGCAGCCCGCACAGCATGAGCATCAGCGGCAGCCCGTGCTGCTGCACCGCCGACGTGGCGCTTAGGAGCGCGCTCAACGTCGGCGAACCCGGATGCTCGCGGATGACGTGGAACTCGTCGTAGCGCAGCACCATGCCGCGGTACTCGCTCTTCCGGCACAGCTCGCCGATGTGCGTGAGCGCCTCTTTCAGATCGTCGTCGAGGCGGCGGTGCGGACCAGAACGCCGCCGCTTCGTGTCGACGCTGACCTTGAACTCGCCATAGCTGACGGTGAGCGCGCCGACCACCTCGATCGCCGCCTGAAGCAGATTCGCGGCCCTGTCCTTCAATCGAGTCGAGAGGCTGAGCCGGCGCAGCGCGCGGTTGACGTCGGTCAGCAGCGCATTCGCGAAGGCCAGCGGCTCGGCGTCCGGCTCGGAGAACTCGCGGTCGATCACAAGCCAGTTCAGCCCTTCGGCCTCGCCCTGCAGGTGGTTGAGCAGGACCGTCTTCCCGACCCCGCGCAGGCCGGTGATGAGCACGTTCCGAGGGTTGCGCGCGTCCTTCAGGAATGCGCGCACCGCCTCGATCTGCTCCTCGCGGTCGCCAAGGTACGGCGGGTCGATACCGTTGCCCGGGCGATAGGGACTGGGCGGCCAGCTCTGCACTTGTAGGGAAATGATAAGGCCGCCGCCTTATCAATTGAGCTACGCGATGTTGCCTGTCATCGCCGGCTGCTGGGTGGGACTGCTCACTCCCGAGGGCCCGGTCTCGACGGTCACCGCCATGACGGAATAGCCCTCGAGAGATCGATCCACCACCACCACCGTGTGCCCGCTCGAGTCGGGCACGAACACGCCGGCGGCGTCGGCACGCCCGTCCGCGGTGATGAGCCAAAGCTCGTAGACCTTTCCGGCCGGCGGAGGCGGCATGCCGTTGAACTCGACCACGGCGATCCTGTCCGCCTTCAGGTCGGTCACCTTTGCGGCCGCGCCCTGGAGAGTGCCGTGGCCCGCCATCGCGAACACGGTCGGTCCGCTCACGCCTTCGCGATGAAGCGTCTGTCCGAGCAGGAAGGCGGCGACCGAGATCAGCACCATCGCCGCCGCCAGCAGCGACCACGGGAGCCGCCGCCGCTGGGTGAGCACGGGAATCCCTGGCTCCGCGGCGGAAAGGATCCGCTCGCGCAACCCGGCGGGCGGCGCCACCGGCTCGACCGCCAGTCCGATCGCGGCAAACGCCGGCTCGCTCATCTCGTCCTGCTCAAACATCGACCACGCCTCTCTCCTTGAGATACGCAGCGAGCTTGTCGAGGGCAAGTCGCATGCGACCTTTGACGGTGCTGAGCGGAACGCCGGTCAGGCCGGCGATCTCGAGCTGCGTGTATCCGCCGAAGTACGCGAGCAGCACCGCCTGACGCTGCTCGGCGGGCAGCTCGCCAAGCGCCGCGCGCACAGCCGCTCGCTCGACCGAAGCCGACGCCTGCTCTTCCGGCCCTGCCACCGGCGCGGCGAGATCACCTGGCAGCTCGAGCTCCTCGCGTTCGCGGCCAGGACGGCCCCGCACCAGGTCGATCGCACGGTTGCGCACTGCGGCGAGGACCCACCCACGAAGCGAACCCCGCGCAGGATTGAAACCGGAAGCGCCGTGCCAGAGCCTCATGAACGCGTCCTGCACAGCGTCCTCGGCGCGACCAGGGTCACGCAGAACGCGCAGCGCGACGCCGTAGGCAAGCGGTCCGTATCGATCGAACAGCTCCGCGAGCGCCGACGTATCGCGCGCCGCCATCCGCGCCGCAAGTCCGGCGTCGGCGCCGGCTGCTACGACTCCAGGGCCTCCACCGGGACGCCCCGCCTGCCGGTCAGCAGATCGATGGGGGAATGCCTCGGCCCAGCGATGGCCCACGCCTCGTTGTCGATCAGACGCCATGCCCACTCCGGATTCTTGGCGATTCGCGCGCGAGCTTCATAGAGGGCTTTCGACATCAGCTTGATCCCGGACAGGCCGGGCAGCTTGCCGATCTTCTCGTCGATAGCCAGCAGCTCCTCTTCACCTTGCTCATCATCGAACAGGTAGCACGCCAGCGCGTCGACCTCCTCCTGCTTCTTCACGCCCTTGCCCACCGGCACCCAAAGGTGTTCCAGCGCCCAGCGGTCGATGCGCTGCGCGGCGGGGTTGTCGGTGAGCCACTCCTTCGCCGAGTTGAAATAGAACGCGTAGTGCCTGCGCTCGTCCTTGATGATCATGGACAGCAGGTCGGCGAGCACCGGGTGCTTCGACCTGCGGATCAGGGCGCCATACCCGGTGAGGGTGGTGAGCTCGTTGATGGCGCCGATGGTGAGGTAGATCGCCGAGAAGTCCTTGGACAGCCAGGAGCCGGCCATCGTGGTCAGGATGCTGATGCTGTTCTGGACGCCAAGGTTGGCGCGGACGCGAGCGATCCGATCCTGTGTATCGAACTCGATGCCGTAGAGGTTCAGCAGCTTGCCCAGGTTCTCCCCGTGCCACAGCTCCTCGTAGTTCCAGCAGGCGAGGAAGGCCGTGAGGATCGGGTCCATGCACGCCCTAGTCACGAGGAGGTGCGAGAGGTACAGGGGGACGTGGTTCTCGATGTCCATCATGTAGTGAAGGCAGAACAGGTCTCCCCTGGACAGCGGGTGCTTGGTGACGTCTTCCCAGGCCACCCCCGTGGTGTCCAGCTTCTTCGACTCTTCCTTGTAGCGCTCGATGCTGAAGCTCATCGCTCTCCTGAACCCTCCCAGAACGGCGTCGATCTGGATACGAAATCGGCGACCGGCTGGATCATCCCGCGAGCCGGGCGGGGGCGCAAGTGCAGGCTGTTCAGCTCGCGCAGGAAAAAGTTGCCAACCAGCGATCATGCAGGCGGCTGGAGCGTTATATGCTTAACAACAACAAGTTATTACTTAACAGCCTGGAGCTTTGAACCCCCGCCACCATGGGCATGACAGCATTCTTCGGACGACCTTCGGATCCCCTGGCGACCGCGCGCGGCGCCCGGGTGCGCCGCCTGCTGCTGGAGCAGGTCCGGTACGCCCTGACGACCGAGCCCGCCGCCCTGGAGCTCCTGCCTGATGCCACGCCTGACAGCCTGACCCACATCCGCGGACGGGTGTCGATCACCGTCGGGGCGATCGTCGTCCGCCTCAACCAGGAAGGCTTCACGGAGAGCGACCGGCTCTACGAGATGCGCGACGGGCTGGCCCAGGGCAGGCCTGTCGGCAGCCACGACATCGAGTGGCTCAATACGATCATCGCGGTGGAGCGGGGGTTGCAGACGGGGTCCTGAGGACCCCCATCGCCCCGATCGCGGCCCGCATCCACGCCGGGTCCGCCAGCCAGGTCTCCACACCCCACAGCAACCGCGTCTGCAGCCCGTCAATCACGCAGAACGTTGGCCATCACTCCACATCGGCACCGGTGTGGGACAAGCGCTAGCACCAATTCCCGCACCAAAAAAATCACCGCATCCGTAGTAGCCGTGGAATTCCGCGTGCACGTTTTCGCTGTAGGAGTCATGACGACGATGCTCAAGGGAAAGGGTCAACGCTCACGGAACGACGTGCCTGACCTGCGCACGCAGTGGGAGTCGCTGCTCGACCAGGTCTGGCGGTCCGAGGGCGACTGGCGGCTGTGGGACCGCGTCGACGCCGCGGTGCGGCTGGACACACTGCGCGCGCAGCGGAGCCGGCAGGGTGGGCCGCAGGCTTAACCAGGTTCGGTAGTCGGCGCCTCCAATACGTTGCTTAGTTGAGGCGCCGGCCCGCAAGGGTTTGGCGCCTCATGGGAACGCAAACCCAAAAGGAGGATGCGGTGATCAAGTGCGACGTCTGTGACGAAGAGTTCGACACCGAGGCGGCGCTCGACAAGCACAAGGCCGAGATGCACGCCGCGGAGCCCACGCAGGGCTCTCCGGCGGACGAAGATCTCGAGGAGCCTGACTACAAGAGGGCGAGCGGCGAGTAGGTAAGCCCGTCACGACTGAAATGGTCGGCGGCGACGTGCCGCCGGCCTTTTCTTATGCCTTCGAAATCGGCAGCTCGACCTCGAAGGTCGCGCCGCCACCGGGGGTTTCGCCGACCTTGATGCGGCCGCCATGTGCGTCCACGACCGCGGCGACGATGGACAGGCCGAGGCCGGCGCCGCCACTGTCGCGGCTGCGGCTGGGGTCGGCGCGGTAGAAGGGCTCGAAGACGCGGCCGGCGTCGTCCGGCTTGAGGCCCGGACCATGGTCGACGACCGACATCGTCGCCACGCCGTCGTGAGCTTCCAGCGACACCTCGATCGAGCTCTCGGACGGCGTGTGCACCAGCGCGTTGCGGATCAGGTTGCCGACCGCCTGTCGCAGGCGGGTGTCGTCGCCGGTGACCACGACGGGCGCGGAGGCGTCGAGGGTGATGGATCGTAACGGTGCGACGGCGTGCGCGTCCGCCACCGCGTCGCGCGCGATCGACTGCAGGTCCACCGGCGCTTGCTCCAGCGGACGTCCCTGGCCGAGACGGGCCAGCACCAGCATGTCGTCCACCATCAACGACATCCGCATCGACTCCTCTTCGATGCGCCGCCGTGCGATCGATGCGTCCTCCGGCGACTCCTGCGCGCCGCGCCTCAGCATCTCCGCATAGCCGCGGACGGACGTGAGCGGCGTGCGCAGCTCGTGTGACGCGTCGGCGATGAAGCGGCGAAGCCGCTGCTCGGAGCGCGTGCGCTCGCCGAACGCGGATTCGATCTGGCTGAGCATTCCGTTAAGCGCGATCCCGAGGCGGCCGATCTCTGTGTCCGTGGTCGCCGGCTCGACCCTGCGGGTGAGGTCGCCCGCGGCGATGTCCTGCGCGACGCCGGCCATGCGCCGCAGCGGCCTCAGGCCGATGCGAATGATGATCAGCGCTAGCACCGCGGTCGCGGCCACCACGCCAAGGCTGATGACGACCTCGAGCTGCAGCAGCTGGGTAAGCGTCCACTCCACGTCCGTGAGCGGGATCGCCAGCACCACGTACTCGCCGCGGAAGAGATCCTCGGGCCAGATTGACGCACGGTAGTGGGCGACACCGTTGACCCCGGCCAGCGTCATCACCGCGGGGTTCCCCTCGGTGGCGCTGGGCAGCGGCTTCGGCAGCACGGGTTCGGCCGTCGAACTTGAGGTCGCGCCAAACGGAACCAACCGTTTGGCCTCGAGGACCGTGCCGTCGGCATCGACCAGTTCGATGACGGTGTCCGCCGGCAGTCCGGTGCCCGGCGGAGGTCCGTTGCCCTGAGAGGGACCGCCAAGGCCGGTGATCGCGGCGTTGTGGCCGGTCGACAGCTGGGCGTCGACACGATTGGTCAGAAAGCTCTGCAGCGCCGTGTACGTCGCCACGTCGGCGATGAGCAGCCCGAGCACGACCAGCGAAACGATCCCGATGAGCAGGCGCCCGCTCAGAGAGCGAGTCATTGCTTATCCTCGCGGCGCCCGGAGGACGTATCCGACGCCGCGCACCGTTTGCACAAGCGGTGGCCCCTGGCGATCGATCTTCCGGCGCAAGTAGCTGATGTACGTCTCGAGCACGCTCGCGTCCCCGCCGAAGTCGTAGTGCCACACGTGGTCGAGGATCTGGCTGCGCGTGAGAACGCGTCCGGCGTTGATGAGCAGGTAGCGAAGCAGGCGGTACTCGGTCGTCGTGAGATCGATGACGCGGCCGGCCCGCCTCACCTCGTGAGCCTCGTCGTCGAGCTCCAGGTCGGCGAGCTGGAGGCGCCCGCTCTCCTCCCCGGCCACGCCGTGGCGCCGAAGTACCACGCGAACGCGTGCGACGAGCTCTTCGATGCTGAACGGCTTGGTGACGTAGTCATCGCCGCCGACCGTGAGTCCGTGCACCTTGTCCTCAGTCGCGTCGCGCGCGGTCAGGAAGATGATGGGTACGCGATGCCCGGCGCTGTTCAGCCGTCGCAGCACCTCGAGGCCGTCGATGTCCGGCAGCATCACGTCGAGGATCACGAGCGCGGGTGAGAACTGGCTGACCGCGGTGAGCGCGGCCCGGCCGGTGGCGGCGGTCTTCACCGAGAAACCCTCGTAGCGCAGCGCCATGGAGACGAGCTCCGTGATGTTCGGCTCGTCGTCCACGACCAGCACCCTGGCGCCGTTGTTGGCGCCGGCCGAGCTCTGTCCAGGACGGGGGCTCACAGACCCAATCGTGATCGGGTTTCCTGGGAGTTTGCTGAGAGAAGGCTGGGAGGCTGGATCGCTGGGCGAACTCACAGCTTTCTCGCAGGCCGCCGTGAGCCTGCGACATCAGTCTCCTCCTCGCGGTCACGGAACCGACACACATATAAGGAGAGAGACATCGACATGAATGGCATCAGGAAAGGAGTGCTCGCGGCGGTGGCCGCGGGCTCACTCGCGGTAGGAGCGGTAGGCGGGGCCGTCCTCTACGCGGCGACCACGATCAGCGCGTCTGCCGCAAGCAACTCGAACGCCGCGCTGGCGGCGGCGGCGTCGCCCGCGCCGACCACGGGCAAGTTCGTCCCCAACGAGGACCCGACGCACGAGGCAGGCGAGAGCGCCGCTCGTGAGGCGCAGGAGAACGCCGGCCAGGTCCCGACGGTCCCCTAGCCCAACCACCTCGCCGTGTTCAAGGAGAGCCGGCGAAATGCCGGCTTTCTTTTTTCCCCACGGTGGAGTGGAAGCCCGGATTCATTCCGGGCGTCACCATGCAAGTGCTACCGCACCTGGCCTTCTAGTCGCCAGCGTGGGGGGTTCCGCGGGGGGAACCTGATCCCCCCGCGAAAATCTGGCGGGCCACGAACACCACGTTCGCGGGGCGTTCGGCCAGCCGCCTGACGTACCAGCCGTACCAGGCGGGCCCATACGCGATCAGCTGCCTGGCCGTGTGGCCCTCCCTGGCCAGCTGCTCGAGGGCAGCTCCCTGGATGCCGTACAGCATGTTGACCTCGATCTTCTCGCGCTCGATCCCGAGCGCCTCCCCAAAGCTCGTGATGCGCCGGATGAGCGGCACGTCGTGCGTGCCGAGCACGAGGCGCAGCCGGTCGCGCTTCAGCTCCGGCAGCATGAACGTACACAGCGCGAGATAGTTGGCGTCCACGTCCCGCTTGGCCGGAAATGCGCGATCAGCAGGTTCCGCGTACGCGCCCTTCACCAGGCGGATGGCGGGCTTCAGCTCGAGCAGCCGCGCCACGTCGCCTGCGGTTCTGTAGAGGTACGCCTGCATGGCGAGCCCGACATGCTGATGGTTCTTGCGCACTGCCGTGTAGAGGTCGAGCGTCGCGTCGGTGTAGGCGCTGCCCTCCATGTCGATCCAGAGCCAGCCGCCGGCCTTCTCGGCGGCGGCGGCGAGCCGCTGCAGGTTGGCCAGCGCGGCCGCGGCGTCGATGTCGAGGCCGACATGGGTCGGCTTGACCGAGATGACCGGATCGACCATCGCCTCAGCCGCGCGTGTCAGCACAACCTCGAAGTGCTGGACGACCGCGCCCGCCTCGGCCAGGTCGGTGATGTTCTCGCCAAGCTGGGTGAACAGCGCGCCGATCTTTCGCGCCTTCCCCTCCACCGCGACCTTCAGCGCGTCCTGGAACTCCTCACCTGGCATGAAGCGACGCACGGCGCGGCGGACGAAACCCCACTGCGGCACGTGCGCGGCCAGCCAGGGGTTGGTCGCGCACCACAGGAGCACGCCTCTCATCTCGCGTGATGGTAAATCGATGCCCCCTCCCGACCTCCCCGCATGGCGGGGAGGAGAGTCGACGCCCCCACCCGACACCCCCGCGCTTGCGCGGGGCCCCCGCGTGGCGGGGAGGGGAGTTCTACGTCGCGGTTGCCAGGCGGACGGTGAAGGTGCTGCCTTTGCCGAGCTCGCTCTCGACCGAGATCGACCCGCCCATCAGATGCACGAGCCGCTTGCTGATGGAAAGGCCGAGGCCGATCCCGCCGGGCGCATGGTTGCCGCCCTGGAAGAACTCTTCGAAGATGCGCGCGACGTCCTCGCGCGAGATGCCGTCGCCGGTGTCGGAGACCGAGATCGCCACCGACTCACCATCGCGGCGTGCCGCCACCGTGACTTCGCCAGAGTGCGTGTGCCGGATGGCGTTCGAGAGCAGGTTGAGAAGCACCTGCGTGAGGTGCCGCGCGTCGGCGTGGACCTCGATGCCGGGCGACGGTTCCGCGTTCAAGGTCAGGCCCTGGGTTATCGCCATCGGCCGCACCTGCTCGACCGCCTGCGCCACCACCGTGTCCACGGGCACGACGTCGAGCACGATGCCGGCGCGTCCCGCGTCGAGCTTGGCCATGTCCAGCGAGTCGTTGGCCAGCTGCAGCAGGTGGTCGCCCGCCACCTTGATGTTGCCGACGTAACGGCGTTGCTTCTCGGTCAGCTCGCCGACTCGTGGATCAGTGAGCAGCTGCGCGAATCCAAGAATGGAGTTCAGAGGCGTCCGCACCTCGTGGTTCATCATGGCCATCAGGCGTGACTTGGCTTCGCTGTCGCGCTGGGCCTCCTGGGCGCGACGCTGGTCGGTCACGTCGCGAACGATCGTGACGAGGCGAGCGGCTCCATCCTCCGTGACGCGGATGATCGATGCTTCGATGTCGCGCCGTCGACCGTCCTTCGTGACAAGCGCCGAGTCGACGTGCATCACGGGCTCGCCCGACTTGAAACGGGCCGTGAGCGAGCGCTGAATCTCTTCACGCTCGGCCGCCGGCACGAGATCGAACAGAGAAGGCAGTGCCCGCAGCTCCGCATCGGTGTAGCCGGTCATCTCGAGGTATGCGTCATTGGCGCTCACGTAGCGGCCGTCCTGCGTCGTGACGAGCCCCTCGCCGACATCGCTGAGCGCCGCCAGCAGCGAAGCCTGGCGGGCTGCCTGCAGCATGCGGTCGGTGACGTCGGTCAGGATGACCGAGACGCCCGTGACGGCATCGTCCGCATCGCGGATCGGGCTCATGACGCCTTCCAGGTAACGATCGGGGTCGGACAGGTGGATCAGCCCGGTCACGGCCTCACCGGCGAGCGTGCGCGCGAGGTACTCGACGGCTTCGGGCCGCCCCTCGAGGACCTCGGCGATGTCCCTACCCACCATCTGGTCTGGTGTGACGTCCAGGACGGTGAGCCCGCTGCCCTGGGCCAGGGTGATCACGCCCCTGGTGTCGGCGGCGAGGAGGATGACGTGCGCGCTGGAGACGACCGCCTCGAGGCGCTCGCGGCTCTCCTTGAGGCGGTCGCGCATCGTGAGGTCGCGTATGAAGCACGCGACCAGGCGCACTTCCTCAGGCAGGTCTGTGACGGCGATCTCGATCGGGAACTCCGTGCCGTCGGAGCGCATGCCGGTCGCCTCGAAAAGCTTGCCCGCGTACTCCGCGCTGTTGGCCTCGCGGCCGGCCCGAGCCCAGCGCTTGAAAGCCTCGAGGTGCTTGGGAGCGAGCAGGGTCATGGCCGAACGGCCGATCACATCGTCACGCTTGCGCAGAAAGGCACGCTCGGCCGCGGGGTTGAAGTCCACGACGTTGCCGTCGACGTCGAAGACCACGATGGGATCGGGCGCTGACTCCATCACCGCGCGCGTGCGCTGCTCACTTGCCTTGATTTGTCGGGTGGTGCGCGCCCGCTCGAATGCAGCCGCAGTGAACGCCGCGACCATGTCGAGCGTTCGCGCATCCGTCTCATCGAAGGCGTTCGGCCGCTTGGACATCAGCTGCACCACACCGATCACTTCGCCGTTGTTCGTGAGCGGCGTCGAGATCGCGGCTCCGAACCTGCCCTGGCGCGCGGTCTCGCGATGGGCCCGCGGATCGTTTTGGACGTCGGCCGACCTCTGGGTGCGTCCGCTGCGATAGCAAGCACCGGCCAGGCTCCCGGTGATCGGCAATCGGAAGCCCACCTCGAGATCGTCCATGCCGGCGATGGCGCGCACCACCAGCTCGTCACCGTCGGGCAGCAGCACGGCCACGCCGCAATCGCCGACGAAACGCACGACACGCTCGGCGAGCGCGCGGAGCATGCCCTGCAGGTCGTGCCCGGCCCCTGCGATGTCGCGCTGGGCCTCGATGATCTCGCCGAGCCGCTCCTGCTCCGAACGCAGGATCGCCTCCGCCTTCCGCTCCTCGGTGAGGTCGACGACATGCGCGAGGATGTAGGGCGGCACGCCTTCTTTGCGGATCAACGAGGTCGTGACCCGCACCCAGATGTGGTGGCCGTCCTTGTGGACGGCCCGGAGCATGGCGGTGATGACAGTGGAATCGGGCGCGCTGGTCAGCCGCGCAAGCGTCGCGACCGTCGGGCCGAGATCCTCGGCCGCGACCATGGACCTCGCGTCAACGCCGACGACTTCGTCCTCGGAATAACCGAACAGCTCGCTGTAGGCCGGGTTGACGCGCACGATCACACCGGTCATGTCCGTCATGCCCATGGCCACACCTGACGCCTGGAAGGCGCCGCTGAAGAGCTGCTCGCTCTCGCGGAGGGCATCAGCAGCACGGGCCCGCCCGATCGCTTCACCCGCAAAACCGGCCAGCAGCTCGAGGGTGGCCGGCGTGCCTTCGGGAAAATCGCCGCGACGCGGCGACTGCAGCTGCAGGCCGCCGATGACCGCGCCCTCATGACGGATCGGGGCCATCAGCAGCGAGCGAATGCCTGCGGTCTCGAATATCTCGCGGCCGCAGCGCGGATCGATCAGCACGTCCGATGTGGACTGCGACGTGCCGTCCTCGGCGCATCCGTTTACGGGATTCCCCTTACGCGGCAAGCGCTTGCCCACGAGCTCGTCGCCAAAGCCGGCGCATGCGGCGATGACGACCTCGTCGCCTTCGATCATCTGCACCGACACGCCCGGTGCGCCGGTGAGCTCGAGCGCACGTTCCGCGACCACGCGCATTGCCTGGTTCGCGTCGAGGTCGAGCGCGCCGAGCTGCGTCTGCAGCTCGATGAGCGCGCGCAGCCGCTCGGCGTCCTGACGCTGCTGGTCCTCGGCGGCTTTCAGCCGCGTGATGTCGATGGAGCTGGTCACCACCACGTCGACCTCGCCTTTCTCGTCAAACACTGGCACCGCGTCGACGTACGCCCAGCGGCGCGCGGTGCTGCCGTAGCCGACGATCGTTCCACGCACTGGGGCTTTGGTCTTCAACGCGCGCGCAAACGGCCGCTCGTCAGCAGGGATAGGGGTTCCGTCCTCCCGGACCAGCGGTATCGCGCGCTCGCGCACGCCGTTCAGGCGCTCGGCACCGAGCGCCGCCTCGGCCGCGCTGTTGTGCTGGATGGCCCTGCCGTCGCGGCCGTAAACGACGACCATCACAGGCAGTGCCTCGTAAATCTGGGCCACGCTGCGTGCCTGCCGCTTGACCTCGGATGCGAGCCGTGCGCTTTCGAGCGCCGGCGTGACGATCGCCGCCAGCAGCGACAGGAACAGCGCGTCCGCCTTGTCGTACTGGTGGTCGGCGTAGCTGAGCACGGCCAGCGTGCCCACCGGCCTCCCGTCCACGAGCAGCGGCACGGCGACCTGCGCCGCGATGTTGTGCAAACGCCCCCACGGCGTGGTCTTGCCCGAGGTCTTGTAATCGTTGATGACGATCGGGTGGCCGGACTTGAACGCGCCGCTGATGGCCGTCGGGGCGTTGGCCGCGATCAGCGCTTCCATGTCCTCGCCAGTGCCCACGGTGGCGAGCAGCCTGAACGACTTCGTCGCCGGCTCGTACCAGCGCAGCACAGCGCCCTCGCCGCCCGCGATCTGACGCGCGCGTTCGACGACCAGGTTGGCGAGGCGGTCTGGATCGCTGAACCCGCCCGCGGCCACGGCCACGTCGTGCAGCGCGGCCATCGCAGCCGGATGCAGCTCAGGCCCGATCGCGCGCTTTCCCGTGGCTCCCACCCCGCTGTCCCGCGTGTATTATATTACGTAGCATACTATATTGCAATGCCATCCCCCAACGATGATACCCGCCAGCAGATTGCATCAAGCGAAGGATTAATCGGTATTGATTAACGAAAACAAGATCGCGGCCCGGGCGGGCCGGCCCCGCAGCCCGAGGGTCGACGGCGCCCTGCTCGACGCTGCCCTGGACGTTTTCCTGGAGCGCGGCTACCACAACGCGAGCCTGAGCGAGATCGCGCGGCGGGCCGGCGTCGGCACCCCCGCGATCTACCGGCGCTGGCGAACCAAGGTCGACGTTGGCGTCGACGTCGTCCGCCGGCAGGCGGAGCCGGCTCCCATCCCCAACACCGGTTCGATCCGCAGGGACCTGGTGACCTTCATACGTCAGCGGATCAAGATGTTCGGCGGCAGGTTGTTCCACTACTTGCTTTTTCCGGTGTTGACAGACCCGGGGCTGTCGCCAACTGTGCAGGCCAGCTTCCTCGACTACCGGCAGCCGCTGGAGACTCGGATTCGGGCCGCGATCGAGTCCGGGGAGCTCAGGCCGGACACGGACCCGGGCCGCCTCATCGACATGCTGATGGGCTCGATCGTCATGCCACTCCTCTTCTCCGCCCCGTTCCCGTCCCGTTCGGACGCCGAGTCGATCGTCGACCAGGCCCTGGAAGGATTCGCGGAGCGCGGCGCCACACCTCGGGCGAGTCGATCGCGAACCAGAGGGTCAGCTCATGGTCGCTGAGCGAGGCGTCGTCCTCATCGTCGAGGACTCGCCTGAGCTGGCCGAGCTGATGTCCGCGATCGTGGAGCGCGAGGGCTTCACAGGGGTCGCCGCCGGCAGCGCCGCCGCGGCGCGCGCCGCCTATCACAGTTACCGGCCCGTGGCGGTTCTGCTCGACTGGGTGCTGCCCGACGCCCCCGGCACCGAGGTGTGCCGCGAACTGCGGGCGCAGGATCCGGAGCTGACCATCATCTTCGTCAGCGGGCGCAACGACGAGACGAGCATGGCCCGCGGACTCGACGCCGGCGCCGACGATTACGTCGCCAAGCCCGTGCGTGAAGGCGAGCTCATCGCCAGGCTTGACGCGCAGCTGCGGAAGACCGCCCGCTTGCGGGGCGCGTTCGGGTCGCTCGCGCAAACGCCCGAGCGGAAGCTGCGATTCGGCGAGGTGGAGGTCGACACCCTCGGTCGGGGGGTCAGCGTGAGCGGTCGATCGGTCAAGCTCGGTCCGCTCGAGTACCGGCTCTTCGAGTACCTCGCTCGCAATGCAGGCGTCGCCGTCTCGCGCGACCAGATCCTCAGCGAGGTCTACGGGATCGACGCCGACATCGGGACCGAGCGCGTCGACCTTCTCGTCAGGCGCTTGCGCCTGAAGCTCGGGGACTACCCGGATATCGGAGGTCATATCATCGCCCACCCTGGTTATGGCTACCTGCTGGAGCGGCGAGGCTCAGCGGGCTGAGATCAACGTCCGCCGGCTCCTGCATCACGCGCGACAGGAAGAGTCGCACCAGAGCGGGGTTCCACTGCCTGCCCGAACCGCGTCGCAGCTCCGCGATCGCATCCGCGGACGACATTGCATGGCGGTACGGCCGGTCGCTCGTCATCGCGTCGTACGCGTCGCAGATCGAAACGATCATGGCCGCCTGCGGTATGTCCGGGCCGGCAAGGCCGTCGGGGTAACCGGTCCCGTCGAAACGCTCGTGGTGATGCTTGATGATCGGCACGACGTTGCAAGCCGACCTCAGCTGACTCGCGATCTCGACGCCAATCGAGACGTGGCGGCGCATCAGCTCGACCTCGCGCCCGCCGAGCGGACCCGGCTTGAGCAGCACCGAGTCCGCCACCCCGACCTTGCCGATGTCGTGAACGATGCCGCCGAAGTAGATCGCGTCGAGCGCGATCTCCGAAAGCCCCGCCGCTTCGCCCAGTGCCCGCGCACCGCGCGCCACCCGCTCCACATGAGCCTCTGTGCCGCCGTCCTTGGCCTCGACGATCTTGGCGAACGCCGCCATCACGTGCTCCGCATCGTCGAGCTTGTCGTAGACCTCCTTCGTCTTGATCAGCGTCACCACCCGCGCCATGAGCTCGTTCCTG
>Ga0207646_10004048_pt1 | contig 16195 bp, 15 predicted proteins | sample KBSK5502metaG_FD_184343 | JGI IMG/M metagenome (GOLD analysis project Ga0207646, IMG submission 184343) | Corn, switchgrass and miscanthus rhizosphere microbial communities from Kellogg Biological Station, Michigan, USA - KBS K5-50-2 metaG... | ecosystem: Host-associated > Plants > Roots >... | reverse complement strand
CGGGGAATGTCCGGCGCCCTCCAATCGGTAAGCCTGCACCGGCCGGACCTGACCCCCCTACTCACTGAGATCAGCGCCCCGACGCTGATCTGCGCCGCAGCCGGCCACCCCGACTGGACGCCCGCCGACGCGACACGCGCCGCAGGCCGCCACACCGAACGGTGCCAGCGTGATCCTCCCCGGAGCCGGTCACATCGCCCCGCTGTTCGAAGCCGCACCCGCCGTGGCGGACCTGCTCACCGCCTTCTGGGCCGATCCCCCCGGGGTGGTCACCCGGCGCCGCGCCGTCGTGGCAGCCCTGCCACCTCAGGTGGCAGCAACTTGACAGCCAACGCCGCGCCAGCCAGGGCGAACTGCGCTCAACCAGCAAATCCGTACGCGTTCGCCGACCACGGCACCGTCGCCCGCGCCCTCGACGCCGACACAGGCGGCGGAACCGGCACTCGCCGCGGCCGCCGCAGCCGGCCTCGACCCGGCCAAACTCACGGCCGAGCTCGAACCCGAGGGAGTTCGCTCGTTCTGCGACTCCTGCCACCAGCTGCTGGACTGCATCCACCGCAAGAGCGCCATCATCGGCGCCCCCCGGTAAATAAACACAACCCCGCAGCCCGCCCGCCTGCGCTGGCAACGCCCCGGCCCGGTTGCGGTCGTGGTGCGGAGCGACTGGACGGCGAGGCAGGGCAGGTACAGCGGCTAATGGGCCACGTCCCAGACCTGGTAGCCGGTCCGGAACAGGGAGACGAATACCACTCCCTCCGACAGCGACGCGCTCGGCAGCATCTTCGGGAACAACAGGTCCACGACCACCGTGCGGTTCCGTGCCTGCGAGTTGCAGTGGAACGGGGCGGCGGCCCACACGTTCAGCTTGAACTTCGCCCGCCAGGCCAGCTCCACCACGGCCGGGCCGAAGCCCTTATACAGCGCGGGGGCCTGGATGCGGGCCTGATCGGCGGCTCGTGCCACCGCCTCAGCAGGCAGAGGCAGAGCATCCTTCGGGCACCGGCCCAGAACCAGCCGAGAGACTTCGGCTCCGGGCGGCGTTGCCGCCCGCGTGGCCACGGGCCGGAACGCCAGCGCGGCCGCCAGCGCCCCGGCCAGCACAACGGCAGCCGCCACGCTGATGATAATCAGTCGCCTCATCGCCATCACCCCACTTCGTTCGCGATCGGGCACCTGCACATACAGACTGCGCCGGAGCAGGACTCGTTGCGAGCACGAGCAGGGATCTTTCGATCCCAGCTGGGTGCACCGCCTGCGAAGACCAGGAAGGCGAGCCATGCCGCAGGCAGGAGCGAGCCGTTACTGCGTCCGCTTGTGCTACCAGGCGGTGGTCATCCGGCCGTAGGGGTCTATCCCGCCGTTCGGCGGTAGCTCGCGGTCGCACTCATCTCGGCCGTTCCGTGCGCCTATAGCTCACCCACCCCGCTGAGTACTGATGCCGCGCGCGGCGGCACATCGGTTCTGGTCGCCCTCGTGCCGACGCCGCGGCACGATGACCGGGACATCGCAGGCCTCCTGCCGTGGACCCGCAGAGCGCCAAAGACTTGGAGCCGATCATCGACCTTGCCCGGCAGCAGCACGCGCGGAAGCGCTTCGATCCCAGCGCGGGCCGGCCGGTGCAGCATGTCTTTCTGGTGCGCGGCAAGCTGCTGTCCAACGCGTTCCTGTTCGACCTGTCCCTCAAGGCAGCCTGCAACGCCGCCGGGCTCGTCGACTCTGCTGGCCGGGCGGCCATCACCGCGCACCGGTTCCGCCACACGATCGGCACTCAGCTCGCCGAGGGTGGGGCCCGCATCCAGACGATCATGGCCGTGCTCGGCCACCGAACGCCGAGCATGTCGATCATCTACTCGACGCTGTCCGACCCCACCGACAAACGGCAATACCAAGACGCCCTCGATCGGTACCTCGGACCGGACGTCACCCTCGCTGGCCCGGCTGCCGATGCGCTGCGCGAGCGCCGCCTCGACCCCGAAGCGGTGTCCTGGCTGCGAGTGCGACCTGGTGCTGATGTGCTCGAAGTTCCTCACCACGAGCGACTGCATACCACGCCTGCGCGCAGGCCTCCACGTCGGACAGCAACTCATCGGCGCCGCGAAACCCGCTGACGCCATCCGATTGCTTCGGGACGGGAACGCCCGGCGCTCGTCTTTGGACGCCACTTACCGGCGCTGCATGAGATAACACGGATTTGTGTTATCGCAGTCTTACCCGTATTCTGTTTGCCGTGCCGACTGATGCGGAGATCACGTTCGCCGACCACGCTGGCCGCCTGTATGCCCGCCGCTACGGCATGGCGCCGATGGTGGGCCGGCTGCTGGGCTATCTGGCGATCTGCCACCCGCGCGAGCAGAGCATCGCGGAGCTGGCCGAGGCGTTGCTGGCCAGCCGAAGCGCGATTACCGGCGCGATCAACACCCTGGAGCATCTCGACCTGATCCGGCGCTCGCGGGCTGCGGGCGAGCGGATGGACCGCATCTGGATCGACATGGGCAGTGCCCGGTCGACGGGCTTCGACGTGACCGAGTACCAGGAGCAGGGCGATCTGGCGCGCGAGGGCCTTTCGCTGCTGGCCGGTGAGCCGCCCGAGCGGCGGGCGGTGCTGCTGGAGTGGGCGGCGTTCGCAGACTTCCTGGTGGCGCGGCTGCCGGAGCTGGAGAAGGACTGGAAAGCCCACCGTGAGGCGCTGCGCGCCGCTGGTGAACTTCCCGACCCCCGATCAGATCGCTGAAAGCGAGGAAACCCGTGACGATCAACCCGGCCAGGCCGGCGATCAGCGCCCGGGCGGTCCGCAAATCCTTCGGTGAGCACATCGTGCTAGACGGGGTCGATCTCACCGTCGCCGAAGGCACCATCTTCGCCCTGCTCGGGCCCAACGGTGCCGGGAAGACGACGATGGTGCGCATCCTGTCGACCCTGATCGCGGCCGACGCCGGCGACAGCCGGGTCGGCGGGCACGACGTGGCCGGCGACCCGGGCGCGGTGCGCGCCCTGATCGGGGTCACCGGCCAGTTCTCCGCGGTGGACAACTATCTGACCGGCGCGGAGAACCTGCGCCTGATGGCCGATCTTCGCCACCTCGGCCGCAACGCGGGCCGGCGCCGGGTCGCGGAGCTGCTCGAGCGGTTCGACCTGACCGGCGCCGCGGGCAAGCCGCTGTCGGCCTGGTCCGGCGGCATGCGGCGCAGGCTGGACCTGGCGATGACGCTGGTCGGCAACCCGTCAGTGATCTTTCTGGACGAGCCCACCACCGGGCTGGACCCGCGCAGCCGCCGCACCATGTGGCAGATCATCCGCGAGCTGGTCGCCGACGGCGTGACGATCTTCCTCACCACCCAGCACCTCGAGGAGGCCGACCAGCTGGCCGACCATGTCGCGGTGCTGGATCACGGGCGGATCGTCGCCGAAGGCACCCCCGCCGAACTGAAGCGCCGCATCCCCGGCGGGCACGTCCAGCTCCAGTTCGCCGGACCCGACGCGCTGCGCGCGGCAGCCGGCATGATCCCGAACGCCACCCCGGACGACGACCAGCTGATTCTGCAGGTCCCCGGCGACGGCAGCGTCGCCTCGCTGCGTCGCGTGCTCGACGAGCTGGACGACGCCCGCGTCGACGTCGAGCGCCTGTCGATCCATAGCCCCGATCTCGACGACGTGTTCTTCGCCGTCACCGGCCACGCCACCACCGAACCCACTGCCCGCCAGGAACAGGAGGCGCTCCAGCGATGACGTCCCTTGCCTGCACCCTCGCCGACTCGGCGACGATGCTGCGCCGCAACCTCAAACACCAGCTGCGCTACCCGTCGCTGACGCTGATGCTGGCTGGCTTCCCGATCGTGTTCCTGCTGCTGTTCGTCTACGTCTTCGGCGGCCAGCTCGGCACCGGCCTCGGCGGACACGGCGCCGGGGGCCGCGGCGCCTACCTCACCTACGTCGTTCCCGGCATCCTGATCGTGACCGTGGCATCGGCCGCCCTCGGCACCGCGATCTCCGTCGCCACCGACATGACCGGGGGCATCATCGACCGGTTCCGCACCATGGCCATCGCTCGCGCCGCCGTGCTCACCGGCCATGTCATCGGCAGCCTGCTGCAAACCCTCGCCGTCCTCGTCCTCGTCGCCGGCGTTTCCCTGGCCATCGGCTTCCGATCCAGCGCCGGCGCCCCTGAATGGCTGGCCGCCGCCGGCGTACTCGTGTTGTTCGCGTTCGCGCTGATCTGGCTGTCCACCGCGCTCGGCCTGGCCGCGAAAAGCGTCGAGACCGCCAGCAACACCCCCATGTTCCTCACCCTGCTGCCGTTCCTGTCCAGCGGGTTCGTCCCCACCGCCACCATGCCGGCCGGGCTGCGCCAATTCGCCGAATACCAGCCCTTCACCCCGGTCACCCAGACCGTCCGTGGCCTGCTCACCGGCGGCCCCATCGGCGCGCACGCCATCGCCGCCATCGCCTGGAGCGTCGGCATCGCCCTGGTCAGCTACCTGTGGGCCGTTCGCCTCTACAACCGCCGCCGGGCAGCCAGCCCCAACTGACGGCGTGGTTCTCAATCGGAATCTGCGCGACGACCACCGGCAAGCTCGCAGCAGCGCGTTCACCCAGTACCACGATGGTCTCGTTGGTTGATACGCCGAGCATGCCGCGCCCACTTGCGCGACCTGACCTGACTTGTCCAGATAATCAAAGCGGGCCGCAACGATAAGCGTCGGGAGGCGTGCGTAGCTATTGTAAATGCTCTCTGCCGGGCTGGCCCCGGCCCATTCGCCTGCCGGGACCGCACGGTTGACTGGCGCGGCGCTGTGGAACCCAGCCGTGGAATAGTACTTGTCCAAGGTGCTCAGCGTGTGAGCTGACTTCTTGGTAGGCGTTGGTTCTTTGCCTGCGAAGGAGCATTGCATGGCCCGCAGGCCCCCGCAGGGGAACCGGGAACCGATCACAATTAGAGCGGCCAAGATCAGTGGCAAGTACGCCATCGTGGCAGCGATCGTTGGCGCATTCGTGGCGGCGGCAGCTGCCGTACTCTTCGGGCACCTAGCGGCATACGGTCACGGAAGTGCCCCGGCCGGAATCTATTACCGCGTCGACTTGACGAGTGCCTGCGAGGCTGTAAACGCCTACCGTCGCCCTGCGGGCGCCACTCGATAAGCGCCTGGCGTCAGTCTGTCAGTACCCATTGACGGCTTCGCGGATGATTCTCAGCCCTCTCGCGCCGAGAATCATCCGCTCCGACGGGACGGTCGTTAAGCCGCGATGGCCGTCGGCCGCTCCGGCTCCGCGCCAGGGGCAGCCGAGGCGGCGGCCGTCTCAAGCGCCGTCTCGAGCACCTCTCTGACGTCGCTGACCAGGTGAATCTGCAGCGCTGAGCGCACCTTCTCCGGTACGTCGTCCAGGTCAGGCTCGTTCCGGGAGGGGATCAGGACGGTCGTGATCCCGGCCCTGTGCGCCGCCAGCAGCTTCTGCTTGAGTCCGCCGATCGGTAGCACGCGCCCGGTCAGCGAGACCTCGCCGGTCATCGCCACATCCGCCCGGACCAGCCGGCTGGACAGCAGCGAGGCCAGCGCGGTGGTCATCGTGATGCCCGCGCTCGGACCGTCCTTCGGCACAGCGCCGGCCGGGACGTGCAGGTGCACGCCGCGTTCGGCCAGCTCGCTGACCGGCACTCCGAGCTTGGGGCCGTTCGAGCGCAGGTAGGAGAGCGCGATCTGCGCGGACTCCTTCATCACGTCGCCGAGCTGCCCGGTCAGCGTGACGCCCGTGCTGCCGCTCGCGGCGTCCGCCAGCGACGCCTCGATGAACAGCAGGTCGCCGCCGGTCCCGGTGACCGCCAGGCCGGCCGCGACGCCAGGGACTGCCGTGCGCTCGGCCGATTCGGGCGTGAACCGCGGATGGCCAAGGTAGGTCTGCAGGTCCGCCGCGTCCACGGTGACTGGAAGGGCTGGCTGCGGAACGCCTGGTGTCGAACCCGTGCCGTCCGCAGGCTGGGTCGCCAGATTCGCGGCGATCTTGCGCAGGACCCGGGCGATGGACCGCTCCAGTGCGCGGACTCCCGCCTCGCGGGTGTACTCGGTTGCGAGGCGACGGAACGCGTCGTCGGTGATGGTCACCTCCGATGGCTGCATCCCCGCCCTTTCGAGCTGGCGGGGGAGCAGGTGGTCGCGGGCGATCGTGACCTTCTCGTCCTCGGTGTAGCCGTCGAGGCGGATCAGCTCCATCCGGTCCAGGAGCGGCTCGGGAATCGCGTCGGCGACGTTGGCCGTCGCGATGAACAGCACGTCGGACAAGTCGAGCTCGACTTCCAGGTAATGGTCGCGGAAGGTGTGGTTCTGCGCCGGGTCCAGCACCTCGAGCAGGGCCGCCGTCGGGTCGCCGCGGTAGTCGGCGCCGACCTTGTCGACCTCGTCGAGCAGGATCACCGGGTTCATGGAGCCAGCCTCGCGGATGGCGCGGACAATCCGGCCGGGAAGCGCGCCGACGTAGGTACGGCGGTGACCGCGGATCTCGGCCTCGTCCCTGACGCCGCCGAGCGCCACGCGGGCGAACTTACGGCCCATTGCCCGCGCGACCGACTCGCCCAGCGAGGTCTTGCCGACTCCAGGTGGCCCGGCGAGCGCCAGCACGGCGCCGCTCCGGCGGCCGCCAGCGACGGTCATGCCGCGGTCGGCGAGGCGCTTGCGGACCGCCAGGTACTCGATGATGCGGTCCTTCACCTCGTCCAGCCCCGCGTGGTCGGCGTCGAGCACCGCGCGGGCACCAGGGATGTCGTAAGCGTCGTCGGTGCGCGTGTTCCACGGCACGTCGAGGATGGTGTCCAGCCACGTACGGATCCAGCCGGCCTCGGGCGAGTTATCAGCGCCGCGTTCCAGCTTCGCCGCCTCGCGCAACGCCGCCTCGCGCACCTTCTCCGGCAGATCGGCGTCCTCGATCCTGGCCCGGTAGTCGTCCTGCTCGGTCGCTGGCGTTCCGTCCAGGGCCGCCAGCTCTTTGCGGATCGCTGCGAGCTGCTGGCGCAACAGGAACTCGCGCTGCTGCTTCTCCATACCCTCGCGGACGTCGTTGCCGATCGTCTCGGCCACGTCGAGCTCGGCGAGGTGGGCCCTGGCCCATCCGATCAGCTGCTCGAGCCGCTGCGCGGGGTCGAGCGTAGCTAGCAACTCGCTGCGCTGCTCGACCGACAGGTAACTCGCGTAACCTGCGGAGTCGGCCAGCGCCGACGGGTCTGTTATGCCGGACAGAACGTCAACCACTTGCCACGCGCCGCGCTTCTGCAGGATCGCTGACGCAAGGCCGCGGTATTCGCGGGCGAGCTCGGCAGCCCGCGGGCCTGCGGGCGGCTCGTCGGCGATGGTGCCGTGGACCCACAGCGCCGCGCCTGGCCCGACCGTCCCGGCACCGATGGTGACGCGGGCCAGGCCGCGCAAGACGACGCCGGGCTTGCCGTTGGGCAGCCGGCCCTCCTGCTCGACCACGGCGAGGGTGCCGACCGGCGCGTACTTGCCGCCGATCCGCGGCACGAGCAGCAGCTGCGGTCTCGCGTCGCCCTCGACTGCCGCGGCGGCCGCCGCGATTGACGCGCGCACCTCGGAATCCGAGGCATCAAGCGGCACGACCATGGTGGGCAGGACGACATCGTCGTCCAGCGGCAGCACAGGGAGCGTGAGGGTCTTGGTATCGCTCATCCGACTCTTCTTCCAGTTCGGAATTACTTGATTACATCAAGCTGTGAATTACTGACGGAACAGCGCGTTGCGGCCCGCTTTTGTTTCCGGCCGGTGTTCGCGGTTAGCAAACGCCGAGTTTGCGCTGGTAAGTCGTGGTGCGTAGCGGTAAGCGGGGTTGTCTGGCGGGGTCCTGTCCGAGCGATAGGCTGCTGACCGGGTACGGCAGAACTCGTCGACCGACTGCCGTGGGGAGAGAGGCTGCCGTGCGGGCGAGGGAAGCAGGCACGCCGCTGCGGATCGCTTTGCTCGGCTGCGGTGTGGTCGGATCGCAGGTTGCCAGGCTGCTACACGAGCAGGCCGCAGACCTGGCTGCCAGGGCCGGCGGGCCGCTCGAGATCGCCGGGATCGCGGTCCGGCGGCCGGAAATGGCCAGAATCACCGGCATTTACCAATCGCTGCTCACCGGTGACGCGGTTGACCTGGTCACACGCCCAGACGTTGACATCGTCGTCGAGCTGATCGGCGGGATCGAGCCGGCCAGGTCGCTGTTGCTGGCCGCGCTCGACTCAGGCCGGTCGGCGGTGACCGCGAACAAGGCCTTGCTGGCCAGCGACGGGGAGGCGCTGCACAAGGCGGCGAGCACGAACGGCGCCGACTTGTACTACGAGGCCTCGGTGGCTGGCGCAATCCCGCTGTTGCGCGCGCTGCGCGAATCGCTGGCCGGTGACACCGTCCGCCGGGTGCTCGGCATCGTGAACGGCACCACGAACTTCATCCTTGACCGGATGGACTCCCTTGGTGCCGAGTTCGGGCCCGCGCTGGCCGAGGCGCAGCGGCTCGGTTACGCCGAGGCCGACCCGACCGCCGACGTGCAGGGACACGACGCCGCCGCCAAGGCGGCCATTCTGGCCGGGCTGGCCTTCCATACCGAGGTGACCTCGGCGGACGTCTTCACCGAGGGCATCGGGGAGATCACCGCCGCCGACATCGCGAGTGCCAGGACGCTCGGCTTCGTGATCAAGCTGCTCGCGATCTGCGAGCGCTGCGAGGGCGGCATTTCGGTGCGCGTGCATCCCGCATTGCTGCCGGGGGTGCACCCGCTCGCCGCCGTTCACGAGGCGTACAACGCGGTCTTCGTAGAAGCCGAAGCTGCCGGGCGGCTGATGTTCTACGGCGCCGGCGCTGGAGGCCAGCCGACCGCCAGCGCGGTTCTCGGCGACATCGTCGCCGTGGCGCGGAACCTGCGCGCCGGGATGCGCGGCCCCGAGCCTGCTACCTACGCCGAGCTGCCGGTTGTGCCGATGGCTGACGCGCTGACCCGGTACTACGTCTGTCTGGACGTGGCCGACCGGCCCGGTGTGCTCGCGCCGGTCGCTGAGAGCTTCGCCAAGCGCGGCGTGTCGATCAAGGCCGTGCACCAGGAAGGTCGCGGCGAGGACGCGACCCTGATCATCGTGACGCACACCGCCCGTGAGTCGGCCCTCGCCGGGACAATCGCCGATCTGGAGGCCATGGAGGCCGTGCGCGCGGTCGACAGCGTGCTGCGGGTCGAGGGCGAGGAGGGCGAGTGAGTCGTGCCGGAGGCGCGCGAGTGAGGGACAGTGCCGGAGGCGCGCGAGTGAGGGACAGTGCCAGAGGCGCGCGAGTGAGGGACAGTGCCGGAGGCGCGCGAATGGGCCACCGCGAGATCTGGCGCGGAGTGATCGGCGAGTACGGAGCGCACCTGCCTGAGGTCGCGGTCGATGCCGTCGTGACACTCGGCGAGGGCGGCACGCCGCTGCTGCCCGCTCGGGCGCTGTCGGAGCTGACCGGCTGCCAGGTCTACCTGAAGATCGAGGGAATGAACCCGACCGGATCGTTCAAGGACCGCGGCATGACCGTCGCCGTCTCGCTCGCGGCCGCGCGTGGCGCCCGGACGGTCATCTGCGCGTCGACCGGGAACACCAGCGCAAGTGCGGCCGCCTACGCGGCGCGCGCCGGACTCGACTGCGTGGTCCTCGTGCCCAAGGGGAAGATCGCGCTCGGGAAGCTGGCCCAGGCTCTCGTCTACGGCGCCAGGCTGCTGCAGGTGGAGGGCAATTTCGACGACTGCCTGGAACTGGTACGCAAGCTGGCGGTCTGCCACCCGGTGGCCGTGGTCAACTCGGTTAACCCGGACCGGCTCGAGGGCCAGAAGACGGCGGCGTTCGAGGTGGTCGATCTGCTGGGCGACGCGCCCGACGTCCATTGCCTGCCGGTCGGCAACGCCGGCAACATCTCCGCGTACTGGATGGGCTATAAGGAGTATCTGTCGGCAGGCCGGTCGTCCCGTACCCCCCGGATGGTCGGGTTCCAGGCGGCCGGCGCCGCGCCCCTGGTGACCGGCGAGCCGGTCATGAACCCGGCCACCGTGGCCTCGGCGATCAGGATCGGCAACCCGGCGTCGTGGCACCTGGCCGAGGCGGCGAGGGACGAGTCAGGCGGAATGTTCGCCGCCGTCACCGATGAGCAGATAATCGACGCTTACCGGCTGCTCGCGGTTCGTGAGGGTGTGTTCGGCGAGCCCGCGTCGGCGGCCGGGGTCGCCGGCCTGCTGCAGGCCTGCAGGACCGGCGACGTCGAGCCCGGCTCGGTCGTGGTCTGCACGATCACGGGCACCGGCCTGAAGGACCCGGACGCGGCTATGACCGGGGTGCCCGAGCCTGCCATCGTCGCGGTCGACGCCGGGGCTGCGGCAGCCGCGCTGGGCCTGGGGTGACACCAATGCGGTGGCCGGACCGGCCGGTCGTGGTGCGGACACCGGCGACCAGCGCCAACCTCGGCCCCGGGTTCGACTCGCTTGGCCTGGCGCTCGCCCTGCACGACGAGGTGCACGCCCAGGTCATCGGCCGCGGGCTGCGGATCGAGGTCGACGGCGTCGGCGAGCGGACCGCGCGATACGGCGAAAGGCACCTGGTGGTGCGGGCGATGCGGGCCGCGTTCGAAGAGCTCGGCGAGCAGCCACCGGGAATCGGGCTGCACTGCGTGAACGCGATTCCGCATGGGTTCGGCCTCGGCTCGTCGGCCGCGGCGATCGTGGCAGGAGTGCTGGCCGCTCGCGCCCTGTTCGGCGGGAGCGGTCCTGAGCGGCTGCCCGACGATGCGGTCTTGCAACTGACCGCCGCTATCGAGGGCCATGCCGACAACGTGGCTGCCTGCCTGGCCGGCGGGCTGACGATCGCCTGGGATGTCGCCGGCCCGCGGTCTGTCCGGTGCCTGCGGCTGGATCCGCTGCCGGGGCTGACGGCGGTGCTGTGCGTTCCTGCTGTACCGCTGGCAACCGAGGCGGCTCGCCAGGTGCTGCCCCCGTCTGTGCCGCATGCAGACGCCGCAAAGAACGCGGCGCGGTCCGGGCTGCTGGTTGCCGCGCTGACGGGCGCCGGGCTGACGCGGGCCTGGCTGACGCAGGCCGGGCTGAAGGTGGACTCAAGCCTGCTACTGGACGCGACGCAGGACTTCCTGCACCAGCCGTACCGGGCGAACTCCATGCGGGCGACGGCTGATCTGATCGGCGCCTTGCGGGAGGCGGGCATTCCTGCTGTGGTCTCCGGAGCAGGCCCGGCCGCGCTGGCCCTGATCGTGCCCGGGGTGACGTCCGGGCCGGATGCCGTCGCCGCCATCGCCGATAAGTCCGGGCCTGACTGGACCGTGAGCGTCCTGGACATCGACCGTGACGGTGCGATCGTCCGGGGCTGACCGCGAGCGACCTTAGGCGGCAGCCGTCATCCGGCGGAGCGCGTCGGCCCGCATCGCCGCGAGATCCACGTTCGCGGCGGCGAGTAGCCCGAGCGCTTCGTTATCGCCCTGATCAATAATGCCGACGAGGAGATGACCGGGGGTAAGGCTGCTGTCGTGGCGGCTCTGGGCCAGTCGCAGGGCCCAGCCCATCGCCTCCTTGGCTTGTGGCGTCATCCGCGCTCTCGTCGTCCGGCCCGACCTGGGCCTGGCTGGGCGGTCGAGCGCGCCGGGACCGAACGCCGCCTCCGCCGCCCGCCGGACTTCATCGAGGTCGATGCCCAGAACGGCGAGCGCGTCAGCGTCCAGCGGCTCTATGTCCGGGTGGGCGACCGCCAGCTTCCTGAGTGCGGTGGCGTTGAGGCCGGCCGCCTTCAGGGCGTCGGCCGCTGGTCCAGGCCGGCCGTGGGCCAGCCCGAGCAGCAGGTGCTCGGCGCCGATCCGGCGGGCACGGAGCACGCGGGCCTCTGACAGCGCGAGGTGGACCGCCTGCCGCGCCTGGGTCGTGAATCGTTCGAACATCGCTGCTCCTTATGGCGAATCTTCTGGCCACGGCTGCCTGGGTGGCCGGCGCAAGGCGGCTGGCTTGCCGGCTGGTTTGCCGGCTGGCGGCCGGCTAGGCGTTCCTGCCTGCGTATTTCTTGTGCACGGCCTGTTTGCTGACGCCGAGGAAGAACGCGATCTCCTGCCACGACCAGCCTTGCTCGCGGGCGTTGCGGACCTGAAGCGCCTCCAGCCTTTCGGCAAGCTCGCGCAGCTCGCGTGCCGCTTGCAGGCCGGCGGCCGGCTCTGCGCCGCTGGCCGCCTCGGCGAGTCCCATCCCATGGCTCATGCCGTCAATATAAGTTGACGAGGCAATCGTTGTCAACTTTGGTTGACCGGTCGGCTGCGTCGGCACGCGGACGTCCCAGCGAACCGGTCGTCACGCGCTGCAGCTGAACTCAGGGCGTGGTGATGAAATGGCGCAGGTACGAGTGCGGGTTGGCCAGGTAGGTGCGCCAGTGATCGACGATCTCGAGGTCGTCCCAGGCGGTGCGGCGAAGGCCGTCGGGTCCGAGCTCGATGATTTCGGCGTCAGGGGTTGAGGCGAGGATCGGGGAGTGAGTCGCACAGATGACTTGCGACCCTGACCGGCCCAGGTCGTGGAGGAAGTCGACCAGGCGCAGGCAGGAGATGAAGGACAGCGCTGCTTCTGGCTCGTCGAGCAGGTAGAGGCCCGGCTGCCGGAACATGGCCTCGAAGACCGTGAAGAAGCCCTCACCATGCGACTGCTGCTCCAGGTCCGCGTCCCAGAACCCGGGCCGCCGCGACACGTTGCGGGCCAGGTTGAACAATGTCTCAGCGCGCATGAAGAAACCGGCCCTGGCGCGCCTGGGCCCTGCCACGAGGCGCAGGCCTGCCGCGGTCAGGTCTGCAGTCAGGGCGTTCCCGAGCGGCGTCGGCTCACCGGTGCTGGCGTAGCGGGTGCCAGCCTTGCCGCCCTCAGAATTTATGTGTACGGCGTCGGCCAGGGCCTCGACCAGCGTGGACTTGCCCGATCCGTTCTCGCCGACCAGGAACGTGACCGGGCGGGTGAATGTCAGTCCCTCTGCGGCGAGCTGGCGGACCGGCTCCATGCTGAACGGCCACACGTCCGGGATGTCTGCGGGCAGGCGAACGCTCTCGATGAACATCGCTCCACTCCGATGCGTGGCGACCGCATGATCGCGGATGGCGGGATTCCAACGTACTTGCAGTTGGCCGGGCAGCCCGCCGCGGCTGCCGTTGCTATCTTGCCGGTATGGGTTATCGCGGGCGCCCGTCGCGCGGCGCTGTGTCCGGTGTGCGTGGCGCGGGTCGGGAGAAGGTCTGCTGAGCGCCGGGCCTGGGAAGAAGCCGGCGGAAGAGGAGCGATCGGTCGGGCTCGGAACCGTGGCCCGCGAGTGGCTGCGGATCGGCTGCATCGGTTTCGGCGGACCTCCCGCGCACATCGCGCTGCTTCGCAAGCTATGTGTTGAGCAGCGCGGCTGGCTGTCCGCCGCAGAATTCGAAGACGGCGTCGCCGCCACCAACCTGCTGCCCGGGCCGGCCTCGACCCAGCTGGCCATGTTCTGCGCCTGGCGGCTGGCCGGCCCGGCGGGGGCGGTCGTCGGCGGCGCGTGTTTCATCCTGCCGGGGCTCGGGGTGATCCTCGCGCTGGCCGCACTCTTCCTTGCCGCTCACCCGCCGGCCTGGGTTGCCGGGGCGGCCGCCGGCGCCGGGGCGGCGGTGCCCGCCGTCGCTCTCGCGGCAGCGGTAAGCCTGATGCCGGCGAGCTGGCGCCGTGCCGGATCTAGCTCTAGATCTGAGTCCGGCCTTGGGCCTGAGTCCGGCCTTGGGCCTGAGTCCGGCCTTGGGCCTGAGTCCGGCCTTGGGCCTGGGTCCCGCCCGGCCGCTGAGCGCGGCTCTGGCTGGGCGCGCTGGCGCTGGGGCAGCTACCTGGTGGCTGGCGGGTTGGCCGGCGTCCTGGCCGGAGCGTTCCTCGTGCTGGTGCTCGCCGTCTGCGGGCTCGTCGAACTTGCCGCGCGCTGGCCGCCGCCGCGCCACGGCCCGCAGGCCGAATCTGGCAGCGAACCCCGGCCTGACCGGCCTGACCGGCCTGACCGGCCTGATCGGCCCGGCCGCCGCGAGCCCCCCGACCGGCCCGACCGGCCCGGCCGCGCGGGCCCGGGGCGGCCGGCCGCCACCATGCCGCTCGCTCTCGCTGCGCCCGCGGCAGGCCGCCTGCTAACGGTGAGTGCCCTGACCGTGACGGGCGCCCTGCTCGCCGTGGCCTGGGTTGCGTTCAAGGTGGGAGCGCTGTCGTACGGCGGCGGCTTCGTGATCATCCCGCTGATGCAGCACGATGCCGTGCATACCTATCACTGGATGACAGCGGCGCAGTTCCTGAGCGCCGTCGCGCTCGGCCAAGTGACGCCCGGCCCTGTGGTGCAAACGGTAGCGGTCGTGGGCTACGCGGCCGCGGGCATCGGCGGCGGCCTGCTCGCGTCGCTGGTCGCCTTCGCCCCGTCCTTTGCCTTCGTGCTCGGCGGCGCGCCCCATTTCGCCGCGCTCCGGCGCAACGCCCGGGTCCAGGCGTTTCTCACCGGAGCAGGGCCGGCCGCCATCGGCGCGATCGCCGGATCGACTGTCCCGCTCGGCCTCGGGCTTACCCTGCTCTGGCAGGTCGTGGTGCTGGGTCTGGCTGCGGCATGGCTGCTCATCTTGCGCAGGAACCTGGTCGCGGCCATCGTAGGCGCCGCCGCTCTCGGCGTCATAGCGGTGCTAGCTGGCGCGCCGACTCCCTAGCGGCGCGCCGCGTCGACTTGCTGCACGTTTGGTAGCCGCAAAAGCCCCAAAACCGCTCCCAGAACGGCTCGAATGCACAGGAAGTGGAGCTGGCGAAGCGTTGACACCGGACGAGCCGCCCTCCTAAGTTTCTAGTGTTCGATCACGGAACTAATGTGCGTGAAGCGCACGTCGGCGGCAGATGACGAACCGCATCAGGACAGCAAGTTGACATGCGCACGCAGGTAGGCATCGTCGGGGCCGGCCCGGCCGGGCTGTTGCTGTCTCATCTGCTCGCGCTCAGGGGCATAGACTCTGTCGTCGTCGAGATTCGCAGCCGCGCCTACTGCGAGGCCAGGCAGCGCGCGGGCGTCCTCGAGGAAGGCACCGTCCGGCTGCTCCGCGAGGCTGGCCTGGCCGAGCGGCTGGACCGCGAGGGACTCGAGCACGGCGGCATCTACCTGCAGTTCGCTGGCGAACGGCATCACATCGACTTCCGCGAACTGACCGGCGGCCGAACGGTGACCGTGTACGCCCAGACCGAGGTCGTTAAAGACCTGATAGCGCAACGAATCGCATCGGGCGGATCCATCGCTTTCGAGGTGACCGATGCACAGGTTGATCGCCTGGAGACCGATCAGCCCGTGCTGCGCTACACCGACCCCGACGGCACCACGCAGGAGATCACCTGCGATGTGATAGCGGGCTGCGACGGCTTCCACGGCATCTGCCGCCCAGCCATCCCGGCCGGGCTGACCACGGTATGGGAACGGGGTTACCCCTACGCCTGGCTCGGTATCCTCGCCGACGTGCCGCCCTCGACAAACGAGCTCATCTACGCGCGCCATCGCAGCGGGTTCGCCCTGCACAGCCTGCGCAGCCCGCGCGTCAGCAGGCTGTACCTGCAGGTCGACCCCGACGATTCGATCGAGAACTGGCCCGATGACCGGATCTGGGACGAGCTCCATCGCAGGTTCGAGCTGCCGGGATCTGGCTGGGAGCTGAAGCACGGGCCGGTGCTTGACAAGGGCATCACGCCGATGCGGAGCTTCGTCAGCGCGCCGATGCGGTACGGGCGGTTGTTCCTGGCCGGGGACGCGGCGCATATTGTGCCGCCGACCGGCGCGAAGGGACTGAACCTGGCAATGGCAGATGTCGCTGTGCTGGCACCGGCGCTCGACGCCCTGCTGCACGGCGATGACGGCCCGGCCGCCAACTACTCGGCCACGTGCCTGAATCGCGTCTGGCGGTCAACCCACTTTTCCTGGTGGATGACGACCATGCTGCACCCCACGCCCGGGGCCGACGACATGGAAGCTGAGCTGCAGCTGTCTCAGCTTCGCTATGTCGTTGGATCGCGTGCGGCCGCTGCGTCGCTGGCCGAGAACTACACCGGTTATCCCGCGCTCGACACCGTCCGATCCGGAGCACGCTAACTCAAGGAGCGAGGACCGACAATGCGCACGACACCGCCGTTCCGCGCCGACCACGTCGGCAGCCTGCTCCGC
>Ga0207646_10004047_pt1 | contig 16196 bp, 19 predicted proteins | sample KBSK5502metaG_FD_184343 | JGI IMG/M metagenome (GOLD analysis project Ga0207646, IMG submission 184343) | Corn, switchgrass and miscanthus rhizosphere microbial communities from Kellogg Biological Station, Michigan, USA - KBS K5-50-2 metaG... | ecosystem: Host-associated > Plants > Roots >... | reverse complement strand
CATCGTACAGGGTCACCCGGCCCCCCTGCCACCCCGCCGGGTCGGCCCGCGGTCACCGTTCGCGTTGTTCGAGGACGGGGCGGATCTCCTCCGCGAGCACGTCGATCGTGTCCAGGATGGCCGGATAGGTGCTGTAGCTGACTTCGAGGGCGACGTGGCTGCAGCCGGCCGATTGGTACTGGCGCAGCTCACGCGCCACGTTCGCGATCGTCCCCCGCACGATGTGGCGGGCGCCCAGCAGCGCCGGGTCGACCGCGGGGCGGTGGATGCCGTCGATCAGCAACGGCACGCGCAGGGTCAGCTCGGGTTCGCCCTCACGCTTCGCGTCCTTCCAGTGGTTGGAGACCGCGAGGGCGCTGGCGCGGAAGACGGACGGCGGGACACTGGAGGCGTGCCAGCCGTCGCCGAGCCGGGCCGCGCGGCGTAGCGCCGCCTCCGAGCTGCCGCCGACCAGGATCGGCGGCCGCGGCTTCTGCAGTGGCAGGGGCGAGACCTTCAGGCCGGTGAGCCGGTGACTCGCGGTCTTGATCTCCGGGTGCTCCTGGGTCCACACCTCGCGGAACAGCTCGATCGCCTCGTCGGTTCGGCGACCGCGCTCGCGGAACGGGACGCCCAGCGCCTCGAACTCGCCCTCGAGCCAGCCCACCGCGACCCCCACGATGAGGCGGCCGCCCGAGAGCACGTCCACGCTGGCCAGCAGCTTGGCCACCGGCAAGGGCGAGCGATACGGCAGCACGATCACGCTCGTGCCGAGCGCGATGCGCTCCGTGACCCCGGCCAGCCACGGCAGCACCGCGAGCGGATCCAGCATGTTGTCGCGGTAGATGAGCGAGACGTCCCGCGGCACGACGACGTGATCGGTGACCCACACGGAATCGAGGCCGACCTCCTCCGCGCGGGCGGCGAGCTGGATCAGGCGCGAGGGCTCGATGGGTCTTCCGTAGTGCGGCAGGCAGAGACCGAGCTTCATGGCGAGTGGGAGCCTACCACGATCCGACGACGGATGGATCTCAGCGGCTGAGCGAGTCGGGAACCCGGCCCGCCATCGTGCTGAGATCCGGCGGCCCCGGATCCGCGGGCTTCGGGAGGTGGCGCTCGATCAGGCGCCACCGCCGCACCGCCAGGAGACACGTCGAGAAAGCGCGCTCGCCTCGTGAATCGTCCGCGGAGCGCTGGATGTCCACGCGCCCCGTCTCGAGGTCCACGCCGTTCACCTGCGCGTCGAAGCGCGGCGAGGTCTGACGCGCATAGTCCACGCACGTGGCGACGTCGGCCCGCGACTGCTCGACGTAGTCGGGCGGCCACGTGTAGCCGCACGCGAGCAGGGCGGCGCACCCTATGACGGCGACCCTGGTCATGGCTGGCTCATCTCCGTACCGAACGGACGGCAGCAAGAGATGGGCCAGAGCGGATCGTCAGAGAATCAGAGACTTAGGAAGGCGGTACCACAGGCAGGCGGCGTCAATCCGACACCGTGATCGGGAACTTTCTACCCCACTCGACCCAGGGTGGCGGCCTTCTCGGCCCCGATCTCCTTCTCGGTCCGTCGGAGGGCTTTCTCGCGGTGGCTCACGCGGGACCTTCGACGACCCGAGCCGCGATCAGCTCGGCGATCCGGTCGTCCTTGTAGCCGAGCAGGTCGCGCAGGACGGGGCGCGTATGCTCGCCCACCCGGTACGCGGCCGGCATCCGGGGATGCGTCGGCTTGCCGTCCAGGTGATACGGGCTCGCGGTGACCCTCAACGAACCAAGCGCCGGATGCGGGAGGACGGGAAAGAACTGGCGCTCGGCCAGGTGCTCCTGGGCGATCACCTCGGCCGGCCTCAGCACCGGTGCGCACGGGATGCGGGCCTCGGCCAGCACCGCGAGCGCCGCCTCGGCGCTCGCGAAGCCGTCGAGCCACTCGCCGATCACCGCGCTCAGCTCGCGCCAGTGCCTTCGCCGCGTCAGCGAGGTCGTGAAGCGCGGATCGTGGCCCAGCTCCGGCCGCTTCATCAACCGGAGCAGCCGCTCCCAGAGCCGGGCCGCCCCCACGCTCTGCATCGCCAGGTAGCGATCGCCGATCTTGTGCACGATCATGCCCGGACGCGGGTTGCCGTGCTCCTCGCCGCCGTTCAGCACGGAGGCGAAGGTCACGCTGTCGGCGCCGACCAGCGCCTCCAGCATCGAGACGTCGAGGTGCGCGCCCTGTCCGGTGCGGGCGCGTCGCCACAGCGCGGCCATGATGGCGCCCATGGCGTGGGCCGCGGCCAGCACGTCGGCCGCTTGTAAATTTGACGCGCGCGGGGCCGCCTCGTCGCCCTGCTCGAGCGCCATCATGCCGGAGGCGGCGTTGATGATGTGGGCGAACGCCGGCCGCTCCCGCCACGGTCCGGTCTGGCCGAATCCGGAGATCGAGCAGTAGACCACGTCGCTTTTCACTTCCTTGATCGCGGGGTAGTCGAGGCCGAGCCGGGAGACCACACCGGGGGCGAAGTTCTCGATGAACACGTCGGCGTGGCGGGCCAGGGCCAGGACCACCTCGCGGCCTTCCGGGCGGCCTAGGTCCACCGCCACGCTCTCCTTGCCCGCGTTCACGCGAGCGAAGTAGGTGGACTGGTCCTCGCGTCCGACCTCGATCTGGTGTGGGTTGCGGCGCATCTCGTCGCCCTCGCCGGGGCGCTCGATCTTGACGACGCGGGCTCCCAGGTCGGCGAGCAGCCGCGTGCAGTAGGGGCCGGCCAGGACGCGGGTCAGGTCGACGACGAGCAGACCGTCGAGGGGCAGGGAGTCGTCGGACACTGCGCGGATTATAACCTGGCCGGGAGGCGAGACTACCGGGGCTTCACTCGCGCTTGTTCACGTCGCTCACCGTGAAGCCGACGAAGAGCAGGACGGTGAAGTCGTCGTGCTTGGCCCGGCCGACGCCGGGCGCGGGCGCGTCCATGATGACGTCCCCCTTGCCGTCGAAGGCCCACATCCGCAGCTCGGCCACCCCGCGGTTGCGCACCCACTTGAAGAGGGCCAGCTCGGGCACCGGGAGGTTCACCACCGGCGCCTGGAAGGCGGGGACGCCGATCAGGGTCTGGTCGCGGTCCGTCCCGTAGACCGCCACGAAGAGCTTGAGCTTCTGCTCCGGCGAGTCCGGCACGGTGCGCACCCCGTGGGCCTTCAGCCACGTCGTGACGAAGTCCTTGACGAAGCCCTCGTTGCCCGCCTGAACGGCTACCTCCAGCGCGACGGGCTTCCCGCTGATGCGCGCCAGATCCAGGCGGGAGAGCCCCCGCTCGAGCGAGCGCAGCAGCAGCTGCTGGGTGATACCGGTCGGCGCGGTGGTGCCGATCTGGCTGGCGAGGGAGCAGCCGGCCACGAGCAGGCCGAGCAGCGCCGCGATGGCGGTCCGGGCGAGGGCGGACATCAGTGGACGCCGACCGCGAGCTTGCGGTGGTCCCAGCTCGAGACGCGCGTGGGATGGAAGCGCAGGCCGACCCGCTTGGGCGCCTGCTGAGCCACGACGGCGTGCCGCTCGGGGCCGGCCGCCGCGGACGGGTCGAGCGCGTAGCGCGCGCCGAGGGCGAGCCCGATGGCGGTCACCCCCTCCGCGCCGCGGATGATCTCGACGTCGCACTCGAGCATCGCCCCGCGCAGCTCCTCGTAGCGGTCGCCCGCCTCCACTTGCAGCGTGGCCTGCGGCCGCCGCTCGAGGTTGCGCACCTTCTGCGACTTGGCGAAGGTCCACGCATTGATCAGCGCGCCGTCCATCACGTACCAGAGGGGCATCAGGTGAGGCCGCCCGTTGGGACCCATGGTGGCGACGGTGACCACGCGCTCCTCGGCCAGGAAGGCCTGGAGCTCGGCGGGAGACATGGTGATCTGGGAGCGTTTGAGCATGCCGGTCGCTCGGGAGCCCGGCTATTCCGGCTCGGCCGACTGGCCCAGCCCGATCGGACAGGAGACGCCGGTACCGCCGATGCCGCAATAGCCCCACGGGTTCTTGGCCAGGTACTGCTGGTGATAGTCCTCCGCGTAGTAGAACTCGGGAGCCTGGCGGATCTCCGTGGTGATCGGACCGTAGCCGGCCTTCTCGAGCACGGCCTGGTACCGCTTGCGGGAGGCCTCCGCCGCGTCCTGCTGGGCGGGGCCATAGCAATAAACGGCCGAGCGGTACTGGGTGCCGACGTCGTTGCCCTGGCGCATGCCCTGAGTCGGGTCGTGGTTCTCCCAGAAAATGCGCAGCAGGCTTTCGTAGGAGACCTTTGCCGGATCGAATACGACCAGGACCACCTCGGTGTGTCCGGTGGCGCCGCTGCAGACCTCTTCATACGTCGGGTTCGGCGTGTAGCCACCCGCGTAGCCGACCGCGGTCGAGTAGACGCCCGGCGTCTCCCAGAATTTCCGCTCCGCGCCCCAGAAGCAGCCCATCCCGAAGACCGCGCGCTCGGTGCCGGCCGGGAACGGAGGCTCGAGGCGGCTGGCGCTCACGAAGTGGGCGTCGGGGACGGACAGCCGCTCCCGGCGTCCGGGGAGGGCGTCACCGGCGGATATCATGCTGCGCTTGTGCAGACCGAACATGGGCGGTTCCTCCTAGCGCTAGAGCGTACCGCAGGCCGGGCTCGCGTCAAGGGTCCATCGCACGTGGTCTGTTATGCTCGTCGGGTGAGCGTCCAGGCCGTCATCTTCGACATGGACGGCGTGCTCGTGGACTCGGAGCCCTTCGGCTTCGAGGCGATGCGGCGGGTGATGGCTCGTCACGGACTGCCGTACTCGGAGGAAGAGAACGCGGAATTCCTCGGCCGGACCACGCTGGAGTCGTGCCGGATCCTCAAGGCGCGCCACCGACTGCCCGAATCGTCGGAGACGCTGGCGCAGTGGTACATCGAGGGGATGCTGGCCCTCATCGGCGAGGGGCCGATCCCGATGGCGGGCGTGCCCGACGTGCTCCGGCGCGTTCGGGCCGCGGGATACCGGATGGCGCTGGCCTCCTCCGCCGAGCCGCGCGTGATCGACGCCAACCTGGCCGCGCTCTCGCTGCGACCGCTCTTCGAGGCGGTCGTCTCCGGCACCCAGGTCGCGCGGGGCAAGCCGGCGCCCGACGTGTTCCTGGCCGCGGCCGAGCGCCTCCGCGTGCCGCCTCACGGCTGTCTCGTGATCGAGGACTCGCGCAATGGCCTGCTCGCGGCCAAGGCCGCCGGCATGACCTGCGCGGTCGTGCCCTGCGCCCACACGCGTCATCAGGACTTCCGCGAGGCCGACCACCGGCTGGGCGCGCTGCCCGAGCTCCTGACGATCCTCTGATCCGGTCGCCGCGCTCTCAGATCTGCCTCCCGAGGAAGGCCGCGCGCCCCATGCGCACCTCGATCGCGGCCACGCGGCGGCGATAGGCCGAGCTGGTCGTGCCCGGGTGCCAGGACGCCGGATTGGGCAGCACCGCCGCGAGCTGCGCCGCCTCGTGCTCGTCCAGGTCCGCGGGCGCCTTGCCGAAGTAGCGCTGGCTCGCCGCGCCCACCCCGTAGAGGCCCGGGCCGAACTCGGCCACGTTGAGGTAGAGCTCGAGAATGCGTCGCTTCGAGAGGGCGCGCTCGAGCTGCCAGGTGAGGAGTGCCTCCTTGGCCTTGCGCCACGGATTGCGCGACGGCGACAGCCACAGGTTCTTCGCGAGCTGCTGGGTGATGGTCGAGGCGCCACGCGGCAGCTCGCGCTCGCGCAGGGCGTCCTCGAGCGCGCTCTGCATCTCGTCGAGCGCGAAGCCCCGGTGGGAGAAGAAGCCGACGTCCTCGGCGACGATCACGGCCCGCTTGAGTGCCGGGGAGACCGCACCGTACGGCGTCCACGCCAGCACGACGCGGTCGGAACGGCCGGCCGCGCGCTGGCGCGCCCGGTACTGCTCGATGAACGCGGTGGTGGCGGGCCGCTCGACGGCGAGGCGCTTCACGGTCGGCCACGTCCAGATCTCCGCCGCGATCCAGACCGCCGCCGCCAGCATCACGACCGCGGCCAGCCGGCCGGGCCAGCCGAGTCGAGGGCTGCGTCGGGCGCGCATGGGCCAGCCGCGTCGCGTCTGCATAGCTCAACCGCGTCGCGTCTGCATAGCCCATGGTATCGTGGGGCCCCGATGGACGGACTCAAGCAGCGGATCGCGGAGTCGGTGGAGCGGCTGGGCGACGAGCTGAACGCCCTGTCCCAGCGCATCCACGCGCACCCCGAGCTGGCCTTCGAGGAGACCCGCGCCTGCGGCTGGCTCGCCGAGTTCCTCGACCAGCAGGGCTTCCGGGTGGAGACGGGCGTCGGGGGCGTGGCCACCGCGTTCCGGGCGAGCCTCGACACCGGCGCGGGGCCCACGATCGCGATCCTCTGCGAGTACGATGCCCTGCCGGGTGTTGGCCACGCCTGCGGCCACAACGTCATCGCCGCGGCCGGGGCCGGCGCGGGCGCCGCGCTCATGGCCGCGCGTGATCGCCTGCCGCCCGGCCGCATCGAGGTGATCGGCACGCCCGCCGAGGAGAAGGGCGGGGGCAAGGGAAGGCTGGTGGAGGCGGGTCTCTTCGAGGACGTGGACGTCGCGATGATGGTCCACGGCTTCGATCGTACGCTCCTCCATCAAGATCTCCTCGGCGTCGTCCGCGTCGCCTTCGAGTGGGAGGGCAAAGCCGCACACGCCTCGGTCGACCCCTGGGAGGGCCGAAACGCGCTCGACGCCTGCGTGGAGACCTTCAACGCGGTCGCCATGCTCCGCCAGCAGATGCGGCCGGACTGCCGGATCCACGGCATCGTGGCCGACGGCGGCGCGGCCGCCAACATCATCCCCGAGCGTGCCGTCGCCGATTTCAACGTGCGCGGGCCGAGCCTCGAGGCCATGTGGGCGCTCTATCGGCGGGTGGTGGCGGCGGCCGAGGGCGCGGCCGCCGCGACCTCCACCCGGCTCACCGTTACCCGGCACGAGGACGTCTACGAGCCGCTCAAGCGCAACCAGGCGCTGCTCGGCGTCTTCGCGGGCAATCTGGCCGCCGCCGGTCTCACCGAGGGCCCCGCCGCGCCGGACCGCATCGCCTCCTCCGACATCGGCAACGTGAGCCAGGTGACGCCCGCGATCCACGTCTGGGTGGCGATCGCCCCCCTGGGCACCGCCATTCACACGCGCGAGTTCGCGGCGGCCGCAGCGGCGCCGCCCGCGCGCGCGGGACTGCTGGCCGGGGCGAAGCTCATGGCCCTGAGCGCGGTGGACCTGCTGGCCGATCCGGCACGGCTCGCCGGCGTCAAGGAGGAGTTCGCCCGGCGGTGAGGAGCCGGCTCACGCTCTGGGTGGTGGCGCTGGTACTCACCGCCGCCGTCGTCGGCTTGAGCCTGCGCTACATGGATCCGTTTCCGCCCCGCCGCATCTGGCTCGCCACCGGCCAGGCCGACGGGATGTACGACGTCTTCGGCCACGAGTATCAACGCCGCCTCGCCCGAGAAGGTCTTCGCGTCGAGCTCCAGCGGACCGCCGGCTCCCTCGAGAATCTCGAACGCCTGCTCCGCGGGCAGGTGGACGTGGCCTTCGTCCAGGGCGGTACCTATCAGCTCGTCCAGGATCCGAACGGTCGGCTGCGTGGCATGGCGGCGGTGTACCGCGAGCCGCTCTGGATCTTCTATCGCGGCAAGCCGGTGACGGACGGCCTCGCCTCGCTGGTGGGCCGCCGTCTCGCCATCGGCGCGGCGGGCAGTGGCACCGAAGCGATCTCCCGCGCCCTGCTCGGCGCGCTCGGGCTGCCCACGACCAGCCCGAATCTCCTGAGCCTGCCCACGGCGGAGGCGCGGCAGCGGCTCAAGGAGGGCCGGATCGACGCCGCCTTCTTCGTGTCGTCGTACCGCGACACCAACGTCACCGCCCTGCTCCGCCGGCCCGACGTGCGGCTCCTCGGGTTCACGCGCGAGGTGGCGTTCACCCGCAACTTCCGCTACCTCTCCCCGGTTCGCATCGCCGAGGGGCTGCTCGACCTCAAGGCGAACCTGCCGCGCGAGGGGATCACCCTGATGGCGCCCGCCGCGCTCCTCGTCTGCCGCGAGACGCTGCATCCCCGGGTGGTGGAGCAGTTGCTCACGGTCGCCCGCGTCGTGCACGGGGAGGGAAGCCTCCTCGATCCGCCGCGCGCCTTTCCCACCCGCGACGGGGTGGACGTGCCGCTGCACGACGCGGCCGAGTCCTACCTCGCCGGAGGGGAGTCCTTCATGTCGCGCGTGCTGCCCTACTGGGCGCTTCGATGGGTGGTGCAGGGCCGCCTGCTCCTGCTCCCGCTGCTCGCGGTCTGGCTGCCCCTCTTCAAGATCCTCCCGTGGCTGATCCGCTGGCGCGGCAACCGGATCCTCGAGCGCCACTACGCGCTGTTGCGCGACGCGGAGGTGGTCGTCGCGAGCGCCGGCCGGCCCGAGTCGCTTCGTGAGGGAATCGCGCGCCTGGAGGCCCTGCGCGGCCAGATCGAGGGGCTGGCGCGGCGGCTGCCGCTCCAACACCAGCGCGACGTCTACCACTGCCGCCTGCACGTCTCCCTGGTCCTGAGCGAAGCCCGCGACCACCTCCGCGACCTCGAGGCCCCGCCGACCCGCTAGCGGTGGCGGCCGCGGGCGGAGAGGATCCCGGCGCGCGACGAGCGAGCACGCCGGAATCCGCGCCGCTTCACGATACGCCGCCGCGCACGGTCGCCGACGATGACCAGCGCCAGGCCGACACAGAAGCCGCCGAGCCCGATCCAGACCGCGGGCAGGCCTCCGGCGAGCCGCAGGCCCAGGAACTCCACGCTGCGCTCGCCGCCCGTGCCCGCGGAGCCGGCGAGCCGCGTGCCCGCCACGACGAAGGAGACGAGCGTGGCCAGCGGCAGCACGACGCCCTGGACGCCGACGGCCAGGCAGGTGCGCGTCACGACGCGGCGGATCAGAGGCGCCCGGCCGATGAACAGCATCGCCACGACCGAAGAGACGACCCACACCGCCAGCGTGGCGGTCGGGCTCATCGTCCCGGGCTTGCCCGCGTTGACGATGGTCACGATCACGAGCAGTGACGCGGCGCCCGACGCGGCGCCGCCGGCCAGGGTTGCCACGGCCTTCGCGAGCCGAATCGGCCAGCGCCGAGGCCGTCGCCTGGGGGGAGCTATCGGTGGCCGCTCCTTGAGCAGGAAGTGCCAGAGCAGAAAGCTGGCGCCTAGATAAAACGCGAGACCGAACAGCACCAGCAGGTTGGTGCCGGGCATGCGTCTCTAGGGGGACCCCCAGATCACCCGCCCAGTGGCGTCCCCGAGGGCCAGCTTGGGAACTCCACCCTGCTGGAGCAGTACCGCCACGCGCTGCTTGCCGTCGCGGTCGTGGAGGCTCAGGAACGGAAGCTGGAAGTCGGAGCTCACGCGAGCCCAGAGCCGGCCCTTGCCGCCCACATCGGAGAGGGTGAGGGTGGGCTGGCCGTCGCCGGTGACCGCGAGCATCGCGCGGCCGTTGCCCTCGACGTCGTACAGCCAGACCGCGGGGGCGCCCGCCGGCTCGAGCCCGACCGCGCTCCGCCGCCGCCCATTTCGGTCGTAGAGCGTGAGCCCGGTCGCGCCCTCGGCGGTGAGCGCCAGCAGGGAGCGGGGCCGCCCGGCCTGGTCCAACAGCGTGACGCTGGGGTGACCATCGCCATGCGTGCGCAGGTCGACGCGGGGCCGGTCGGCCTGATCGAGAAGCGAGAGCGCCGCCGCGCCGTCGGCGCGCACCCCGAGGGTGGCCCGGGGGCGGCCGCTCCGCTCGGACAGATCCAGGGCGGCCAGGCCCTGCGCGCTGACGCTCACCAGCGCCCGCTCCTGCTGGGTGTCGTCGGCGAGAGCCAGGGCCACGGTGCCGTCGGGGCGAAGCCCGAGGGTGGCCCGCACGTTACCGGAGGCATCACGCAGCACGAAGCGCTCCGCTTCCACCGTGTTCGCCACCGGGGTGGGAGCGGTCTGGCCCATCACCGTCAGGGCGGCGAGGCCGATGAGCGCCAGCCCTCCGAGCAGCTTCAGTCGCCGGTTCTCGCGCTCGAGACGATCGAGCCGTCGGCTCAGGTGATCTTCGCGGTTGTCGCTCACGATCTCCTCCTACTTCTTGTCTCTCTTGTCGGGCGGCGGGCTCCCGGCGGCCTGCAGCGTGACCTTGTCGGCCACGATGAGAAACACCACGGTGCCGTTCGAGGCCTTGTAGGTCCACTGCTCCACCGGCCCGATCTTGCTGATGTCGCTCGGCTTGCCCAGCGCCTGCTCGAGCTCGGCCCGCGTGGATGCGTTGCGCGACTTCTCGACGAGATCTTCCTTGCTGCGGCTGCAGCCGATCGCGAGGCCGGCCGCGAGTAGCCACACCAGCATCCCCACCACGACCCTTGGCATTGCGCGCTCCTCCTTGGATGGGGTCGGTCCGAATTGGCGGGGCCGAGTCTATCAGAGTGCCCACCTTCCACGCATCGGGCCGGAAGCCGGCCGGCCCTCGCCGGGCGGGTCGCGTGCTCAGAGGACTAGGCGCGCGGGGAAAATCGTGACATGCTCTACGCCGTTATGCTCGCTCGGCTCGCGGCTTCGATCCTGGGGTTCGCTCTCGTGCTGGGCCCGCCCGCCGTCTCGCACTCGCAGGACACGGGCACGACGTCCACCCCGTATATCCGCGTGGAGTGGGAGCTGCAGGCTCCCCGCGGGGCGTACCGGAACATGTGCGGCCGGGTTTTCAACAACCGGAACGTGACGGGCCGGCGCGTCGAGCTCCTGGCCGAAGGACTCGATACCTCGGGCCAGGTGGTCAGCAGCCGGTTCAAGGAGGTCCTGGGCGACGTGCCGGTGTCCGGCTATTCCTACTTCTGTGTCCCGCTGCAGAGCGGCGCCGCGACGTATCGCGTGAGCGTCCGCAGCGTGGACTGGGGGTTCGCGGGGCAGTAGGGGCCGGGACGCGCTACGGGGTCTTGTCGGCGGGCGTGGCCGCCGGGGTGACGACCGGGACCGGGACCGTGGCGGGACGGGCCGTGCGTCCCGTAACCTCCGCGAACTTGATCCTCAGATCGCGCATGAGCGCCTGGTACGACGAGGTCCGGATGACCTTGTCGAACTGCCCGCGGTAGTTCGCGACGAAGCTGACGCCCGATACCGCCACGTCGTAGACCGCCCACCGCGACCCGACCAGGTGGAGCCGATAGTCCACCGGAATCTCCGCGCCCCGGGCGGTGATGATCTTGGAGCGCACGGTCGCGAAGTCGCCATCTACGGTCTCGCCCACGTACACGATCTGCTCACCCGCGTAGCTCTCGAGCTTGCCCAGGTACGCGCGACCGAGCAGCTGCTTGAACACCACCACGAACTCGGTCTGCTCCTGCGGCGTGCGCTCGCGCCAGTGCAGCGCCAGCGCCCGGCGCGACATCTCCTGGAAGTCGAAGAGCCGGTCGGCGATTCGCTGCACCTCCAGGCGCCGGCGCTCGGGGCTGACCGGAGCGGCCAGCTGGGAATCCTGGACCATCTGCAAGACTTGGTCGGTGGCCGCCTGCACCACCTGGGTCGGGCCGACTTCAGGCTGCGCGCCGCCGCTAGCGGCGAGTAGGAGCCACATCGCGAGCGCCTTCTGCATGATCTTCCCCCGGGGAACCGCGCCGATCTACCGGCCGCGCGGCCGCTACCGCCCCCAGGCTGCGGGTGGAGCATGGCCCATGCCACCTTGGTGGCAGGCTAACTACCCGGATTTGTGAGGCCGAGGAGCCGTTTCTGGCTCGCCTCACTGCCGTGAATCGTCAGCCGTGGGACAACGTCAGGAGTCCGACGGGCTCAGCGCACTGCGGCGAGGATGTCCCGCGCGAGCCGCTGCAGCTCGGTCATGTCGAACGGCTTGGTCAGGACGGGAACCTTCACGTCGTCGATGAAGCCCTGGTAATCGGCGTGCTCGGACGTGCCGGTGATGAAGACGAAGCGCCGCAGGAGGTCGGGGCGGCGCTGCTCGATCTCCCGATAGAGGCCGAGCCCGTCGAGCTGGGGCATCCGCAGATCGCTCAGGATGAGGTCGTACGTGCGTTTCTCGAGGCTCTCGAGCGCGGCGAGGCCGTGCGGAGCGGTGTCGACGTCGTAGCCTTCGGCGCCGAGCACGTCGGCGATGAGCTGCGCGATGATCTCCTCGTCGTCGACGACGAGAACCTGGGGACGTTCCATGGAAGAGGGCATGGTCTCGAATGGAGCAAGACGCGCGCCAGCCGGAAGCAACTGGGAAATCAGGTGGTTCGCCGGCCGGGTGGCGATTCGGCCCCAGAAATCGTCAGTGGGTCCGGCCGGAAATGAGCACCCGTTCAGCGCCTAGGCGACTTGCGGCCGTCGGCTCATGAGGGCCGCGTTGGCGAAGGCGTACCACCACCAGTCGTTCAGCTTGATACCGAACCACTCCTTCGCGAGGCCCGCCACGAGCACACGGTCGAGGAAGTAGGGCATGAGCGAGGTGCGTCCGAGGATGACGAGCCATCCGAGAGACACAAGAGATTCGTGACCCCGCGCGTGATCAGCACGCCGCCCTCTCAGAACGGCTCGTCCCGGAACACCACGACGTTGAGGAGCCACGAAGCCAGGATGCGGCATGCTCCGCGCTTGAGGAACTTCGCGGCCACGCTCGGCAGGCTGCCTCGCCCCGGGCCGGCGCTGGCATCTGTCCTCCGCCCCTAGCGCTGGTACTTGGTCGGGGTCCGCCGGGGCGTGAAGAACATCGGCCGCGACATCCGGCCCACCGGCACCTCGACCAGCGCCGGGCGATCGCGGTCGATGGCTTCGCGCACGAGCTTCCCGACCTCGGTCGGCTCTTTCGCCCGCATGCCGAGTACGCCGAAGGCGTCGGCCAGCTTCATGAAGTCCGGATTCTGCAGCTCGGCCCCGTACTGGCCACCCCAGGCCTCGTCCAGATCGCGGGCCACGTTGCCGTACGAGCCGTCGTTGAAGACGACGGCGACCACGTTGATGCCGTAGCGCGCGGCGGTGGACAGCTCCTGCGCGTTGTACAGGAAGCCGCCGTCGCCGGAGACCGAGACCACCGGCCGGTCGGGCCGGGCCACCTTGGCGCCGAGCGCGACCGGATAGGCGTAGCCGAGGTTGCCGGAGTACGACGAAGTGAGATAGGTGCGTGGCTCGTAGACGGGCCAGAAGGGCCGCGAGTAGTAGCCGATCTGGGTCATGCCGGCCACCAAGATGGTGTTCTCGGGGGCGCCCGCGCGAAGCGATGCGAGGATCGAGGCGTTGGGCTCCATCGTGTCCTGGGCCGCGCTCTTCGCGCGCAGGGCCTCGTGCTCGGCCTTGCGCGAGGGCCGGGGCGGGGAGGCGGCGCGCAGGCGGTCCAGCAGCGCGTCGAGGGTGGCGCGCGCGTCGCCGACCAGGCCGAGCGTATCCTTGTGATTGCGGCCGATCTCGTGCTCGTCCGCGTCGATCTGGACGATGCGGGTGCCGGGCTTGAACGACGCCAGCGCCAGACGCGTGCCCACCGCGAGCACGACGTCGGCTTCGTGGATGTGGGCGCGCAGCGGCGACTCGCGCCAGAAGGCGGCGCCGAGCGAGAGCGCGTTGTGATCGCTCACCGCGCCCTTGCCCTCGGCCGACTGGGCCACCCCCGCCTGCAGATGCTCGGCCACCGCGGCCAGCGCGTCGTGGGCGCCGGAGAGATGGACGCCGCCCCCCGCGTAGATCAGCGGCGCGCGGGATGCCTGCAGGAGCTCGGCGGCGCGGTCGATGTCGCGCGCGCCCGCGGCGGCGCGCTTCACGTCCGCGGGGGGAAGCAGCTCGGCCAGGCCCTCGTCCTCCATGGTCTCGGGCGGCATCTCGATCTCCACCGGGCGCGGCCGGCCGGACTTGAGCTGTGTCACCGCCTCGCGCACCGCGCCTGGCACCTCGGCCACCTGCAACACGCGCCTCCGCCACTTGGTGACGGGCGCGATGCAGTCGAGCTGGTCGTTGACCTCGTGCAGGAGGCCGATATCCTTGCCGATGCTGTCGCGCGGGACCTGGCCCGAGATCATCAGCACCGGAGACGAAGCCGAGTAGGCGGTCGAGAGCCCGGACATCGCGTTGAGGAGGCCCGGGCCCGGCACCACCAGCGCTACCCCGAAGTCTCCGCCCGCGCGCGCGTAGCCGTCGGCCATGAAGCTCGTGGCCTGCTCGTGGCGCGTGGTGATGAAGCGGATCCGCGGCTCGTCACGCAGGGCGGCCAGCACGCCATAGAGCTGCACGCCGGGTAGCCCGAAGACCACCCGCACTCCTTCACGGTGCAGGGACCGTACCAGTGCCTCGCCGCCCGTCATGCGCTCCGCCTGTCCCGCCATAGCGTCTCTCTCCTGGAATCCCCGCCTCAGGGCGCCTCGATGGCGCCGGCCTGAGCGAGGTCGTCGATGTTTCGGTCCTTGTACCCGAGCAGCTGCGTGAGCACCGCGCGGGTGTGCTCGCCCACGCGGTACGGGGCGGGCCCCGTCGGCGTCACCGGCTGCCCGTCGAGCTGGAAGGGGGTGGCCGTCACCCGGACCGCACCGCGGCCCGGGTGCGAAACCGTGGGGAAAGCGCCGCGCGCGGCCAGATGCGGGTGCGCGACGACTTCCTGCGGGGTGAGCACGGCGGCCGCCGGGATGCGCGCGCCCCGCAGCGCCTCGAGGGCATCGTCCGCGGTGGCGAAGCCGGCGACCCACTCCCCGATGATGTCGCGCAGGGCGGCCCAGTTGCGCCGGCGCAGGTCCGGCGTCTCGAAGCGCGGATCGGTCGCCAGCTCGGGCCGGCCGAGCACGGCCTGCAGCCGCGGCCACAGGGCGGCTGCGCCGCCGGTCTGGAGCGCGAGATGCCGGCCGCCCACCGCGAACACGCCCATCGCCGGACGCGGGGAGCCCATCGACTCGCCGCCATTCAGCACCGCCGCGTACGAGACGTCGTCGGCCGCGATCAGCGCCTCCAGCATCGAGACGTCCAGGTAGGCGCCGCGTCCTTCGCGGTCGCGCCGGCGCAGGGCGGCCAGGATGGCCCCGAACGCGTGGGTGCCCGCGAGCACGTCGGCGGCCTGGAGATTCGACGCTCGGGGCGCGGGCAGATCGCCCTGGTCGAGGTGCATCATCCCGGAAGCCCCGTTGATGATGTGCGCGAAGGCGGGCCGTTCGCGCCAGGGACCGGTCTGGCCGAAGCCCGAGATCGAGCAGTACACCAGATCGGGCTTGATCGCGGCCATCGCGGGGTAGCCCAGGCCGAGCTTCTCCACGACGCCGGGAGCGAAGTTCTCGACGAGCACGTCGGCCACGCGGCACAGATCTTCCACCACCCCGCGCCCCTGCGGGTGGGCGAGATCAACCGCCACGCTCTCCTTGCCCGCGTTGATGCGTATGAAGTAGGTGGACTGATCGACCCGGCCCGCCTCGACCTGCAGGTGGTTCTTCCGCATGTCGTCGCCGTCACGGGGCCGCTCGATCTTGATGACGCGCGCGCCGAGGTCGGCGAGGAGCCGCGTGCAGTAGGGGCCGGCGAGGACGCGGGTGAGATCGAGGACTACGAGATCGGACAGCGGGAGGTCGGACAGAGGCCCGGAGGCGTCGCGCACCGGCAGAGTATAGCGCGGCGATTGACGGGGCGCACCTGGCCCCCCTAGACTCGGCGCATGCGACGCAATCGACTCCGGGAGCTGCTGCGAGCCGGACAGCCGTCGGTGGGCACCCACATCCACTCCGCGTGGCCGGCGGTGGTGGAGCCGGTCGGCCACTCGGGCCGGTTCGACTACGTGGAGTTCGTGGGCGAGTACGCGCCCTATGATCTCTTCGCGCTCGAGAACCTCGCGCGGGCCGTGAACACCTTCGACCACATGTCGGCCATGTTCAAGGTCGAGCAGCAGCCCCGGACGTACCTGGCGGTGCGGGCGATCGGGGCGGGCATCCAGAACCTGCTCTTCGCGGACCCGCGCACCCCCGCGGACGTGTGCGAGTGCGTACGCGCCGTGCGCGCGGAGACGCCCGAGGCGGGCGGTCTCCACGGGGTGGGGATGCGCCGCGACGTCGGCTACGTGGTGGACGTGGGCTCGCCCGCCTTCGTGCAGGCGCTGGACGACGCGGTGGTGGCGGTGATGATCGAGAAAGCCTCCGCGGTGGAAAACCTGGAGGCGCTGCTCTCGGTGAAGGGCGTCGACATGGTCCAGTTCGGCCCCGCCGACTACTCGATGAGCATCGGCCTCGCCGTGCGGTGGAGCCATCCGCGGGTCGTCGAGGCCGAGCGCCACGTGAT
>Ga0207646_10004046_pt1 | contig 16198 bp, 18 predicted proteins | sample KBSK5502metaG_FD_184343 | JGI IMG/M metagenome (GOLD analysis project Ga0207646, IMG submission 184343) | Corn, switchgrass and miscanthus rhizosphere microbial communities from Kellogg Biological Station, Michigan, USA - KBS K5-50-2 metaG... | ecosystem: Host-associated > Plants > Roots >... | reverse complement strand
TGAGAGGGAAAGTCTATTACGAAGATAATCAAACCACAGACACAGATGAAGACAAACGGAAACCGAGGATCGAATCCTGATTCCGGTTTGCCGCTTTTCTTTGTGTCCTCTGTGGTGAAAATCAAATGAGCACGAAATCACAAAAGGAACTCGCCTTCCTCCAGGACCTTTACGTTGCCACCGATTGGGGCGAACGATTCGCCGGGTTGGTTGACGAACACGTGGCGTTGCCCAAAGAGGGCCGCGCGATTTATCTCGCGGCCGGCACCGGCGGCCACGCGTTGGCTTTGCAGGAGCGCGCCGGCGAGAAGCTAAAGCTGGTATGTGTGGACGAAAATGATGAATGCCTGGAACTGGCGCGCGCCAAGGCCGTGGCGTTCCATGAACAGTCGGAATTTCAGCGCGACGACCTGACCGCGCTTTCATTTGCTGACAACCAATTCGACCTGGTTTTGAGCGACGCTTCCTTAACGGCGCAGAGCAATTTGAAGAGCGTCCTCGCAGAGATGGTTCGGGTAGCGAAGCCTGCAGGTACGGTGGCGTGGTGGCTGCCAACATATTCGAGTTTCGGCGAATTCTTTTCGATCTACTGGGAGGCGTTGCACAACGCCGGCCTGGAAGACCAAAGCAGCAATGTAGAAAGCATGATTACCAGCCTGCCGACTGTCGCGGATGTCGAGAATTGGGTGACGCAGGCCGGCCTCGAGGATGTCGTGTCCTGGACGGCGATTGAAGAATTCGATTTCGAATCCGGCGAACAGTTCTTCAACTCGCCTCTGATCACAGACTTTCTGTTGCGGAACTGGTTAGCCTCCGTGCCCGAAGCCGCCCGCGAGAGAGTGACACGAGAATTGGCTCAGATCATCGACGAAGAACGACACAGTGGTGAGTTTGCCTTGACCTTGAAAGCGACGTTGGTGATAGGAAAGAAGACCCGTCCAAATTGAGCGCTGTTAGGCGCGAACTGTCTATGGCAAATACGATCTCCCGTTAACAAAACGCGGGCGCGAAAGCTCAAGCCTTCGCGCTCGCGTGAAATCATCGCTTGGACCCTGTGAATCTCTCGAGCCTCAGGCGCTCTTAGATACCCAATTTTTCTATCGCTCGATCTTCTTGGTTTCATCAGCCCGCATTTGTTGAGCGCGGCGGCGCGCCTCTTCAAACAGCGCCTCGTCGTCGACTGAATCCAGCTTTGACCGTGAATCGGATTTCGCTTTATCATCCCGCTCACTGTCGTCCAATCCTTCTTTGAACGCCTTCTTGCTCTGACCGAGAGCCTTCGCCAGTTGCGGCAGTTTGCTGCCGCCAAACAACAGAAAGATCGCGGCAACGACCAGGATTATGATCGTAGGACTCTCAATTGCGAACAGCAGAACATTCATAGGCATTCTCCTTGTGTATTAGACCGGACTACGCGCGCACGCACAGGTCGCTGCCGCCATCGGACTCGTAGAAAAGATATTTGCGCCAGGTTTCATCCGCACGGCCAAGATAGCGCATGATTTGGCGATTGACGTGCAAAGAGAATCCTCGCGGCCGCCGCAACAGATGCATGTCTGACTCTTCCGGCGTACGATTGCCCTTGCGATGATTGCAGCGTTTGCAGCAAGCGACCAGATTGTCCCAGGCCGACTCGCCCCCGCGCGAGCGCGGCACCACGTGGTCCAGCGTCAATTCAGACGGCGCGAACTGCTTACCACAATACTGGCAGCACGAGTGATCGCGAAGCAGGATGTTCTTGCGCGAAAGTGAACGCCGCTCAAATGGTATGTGGCGATATTCGGTAAGCCGGATGACGGCAGGCGCGTGCATCTCGATCTTCTGGGAATGCAACATGTGCCCGTTATGTTCTTCCATGCGCGCTACGCCTTTAAAGATCATCACCACCGCGCGCCGCTCAGTGCACACGTTGATGGGTTCGAAAGAGGCGTTTAGGACCAGGACACGCGCGTTCATGATTGAAGGTGATATTACGCGAGCCCGCCGGAAAGTGTCAAAATTGTGGCGTTGGGGCCGGGGGCCAACCGGGTCAGAAGCCCGACCGTAAGGGAGGGCAACCTGGGTTAGGCCCTCCCGCATGGGTTCGGGGCCGTAGCCCGACCCCGGCGCCCCCAAGCGGGCAGCTCCCTTGGGGTGGTGGCGGTGAGGGAGGGCGTTGGGCTTCGACGAGGCTATTTGCCTGACCGAAACTTGTCCGTCGCCTCGACCAGAGCACTCAGGTTCCCCGGCTCCATAATCGAATGGCCCGCGTCAGGCGTGATGTGGAGTTCGGCTTCGGGCCAGGCGCGGTGCAAGTCCCAGGCGCTGGTCATCGGGCAAACCACGTCATAGCGGCCCTGCACAATCACGCCGGGTATCTGGCGAATCTTGCCCACGTTCTCGATCAAATAATTATCCGTTTCAAAGAAGCAGTTGTTCATGAAGTAGTGGCATTCGATGCGCGCAAAGGCGAGCGCGAACTGCGGGTCGGCGAATCTTTCAATCGACTCGGGATCAAAGAAGAGCTTGGAAGTGCTGCCTTCCCAAATGCTCCAGGCGCGCGCCGCTTGAACTCTCACCTGCTCGTCATCGCTCGTCAGGCGGCGATAATAAGCGCTGACCATGTCATCGCGTTCACTCTCAGGAATCACTTTCAAAAACTCTTCCCAAACGTCGGCAAAGATCCAACTGCAGCCTTCCTGATAGAACCATTTGATCTCTTTCGGACGGCAGAGAAAAATTCCGCGCAGCACCAGTTCAGTCGCGCGACTGGGATGCGTCTCAGCATAGGCGAGCGACAGCGTGCTGCCCCAGGACCCGCCAAAGACTTGCCACTTGTCTATCCCCAGGTGCTCGCGCAGCTTCTCGATGTCCGAAACCAGATGCCAGGTGGTGTTGTCCTCGATCGATGCGTGCGGCGTGCTTTGTCCCGAGCCGCGCTGATCAAACAGAACGATACGATAAGCCGCCGGATCGTGAAACTGGCGGTATTCGGGCGTCAGCCCGCCACCGGGCCCGCCGTGCAGAAACACCACCGGCTTGCCGCTCGGATTGCCGCATTGCTCGTAATAGATTTCGTGTTTGTCTGAAACCTTCAGACGGCCGGTATCAAAAGGTTCGATTGGGGGATAAAGAGTTCTGAGGTTTGTCATGGGAATATGATAAACGGGTTCGTCACTCTTATGCCAACACGTCGGCAAAATTAGGTGATCAGGCGTTTCGCAGTGGCTGGTTAGAGATGACCTGTTTCGCGAACTCGTCGCCAAATGCGACTCTCAACTTAGTTAGAAGCTCTTGCTGCGCTGCAATAACTTGGGAATTTGTAACTTTTTCACCAGCGCCAAGTTTGTCGCGCAGTACCATGAAGGAACTAAACAGATCTTGATTGCCTAATTGCACAAGGGAATACTGAACATTAGACCAGAGAATCTCATTCCGAGGCTCAAGTAATAGCGCCTTGGTTTCAAATTGGATGCATTGTTTGTAGTCTCCCAAAAAGTGATAGCAATCCGCGATGCTTCGCAGAATTGCAACGGGATTCTTTACTCCTTCGAGAGCTCTCATGTAAAACTCAACGGCATCCCGATATTGACCGAGTTTCTGTTTGACCCGGGCGAGGTTGTGAACGACGTGGTGCCCTTTGTCTTGCTTGTAGGCAAGTTCCAAGTAATCGTCCGCCTTCTGAAGCTCGCCTTCATCAACTAACAAATTGGCGTATTGACACAGTGCCCGAGGCGGAGCTGTGCTCGAAGCCACTGTTTCCTCAAGCAGCAAACGAGCTTCGCGCTTGTAGTTCGCAGAGGCATAAATTAGATACAGTTCACCACGAGCGAACATATCATGGGAATCGTCGACTATGCGGCTCTTGAAGAAAGTCAATGCATCGGGGATGAACTGGCCATCAGTTCGCCATAGCTTGCTCAGTATATAGCTCTTGAGTAAACGGCCATCATGATGATTCGGTTTCAGCGTCAATAACGCCGTCACGCGCTCGTGAGCCGCTCTTAAATCTTCTAACTTCCAAAGTGCGTACGCCAGCCAATAGAGTTGGGCAGAACCGCCTTTTTCAATCTTCGGATTTGCTTTGAAACATTCAAGAAGCAGACTGCGCGCATCGGCGTAGTGTCCTTGCTTCAATTCTGCAAATGCCCAGGATGAATATGCCTCCCATCGGGTCGGCTCGATGTGCACAGCTCTCATGTAGGACTTTATGGCTTCTTGACGATTACCGAGCCGATAGAACGACCGGCCACGGTTCGTCCATATCTGTGCGACCAATTCTGGCGGTGGATTCAGCTCAATTGCGGCATCAAAGTGTTGCACGGCAACCTGATGATCACCAAGACTAGCAAGACAATTACCTATATTGTAGTCGATGACAGATGGAAATTTGGCTGCCGACCGAATCGATGTGAAGAGTTCGATCGCTTCGAGAAGCATACTCTTCGGGCCATCATTCGCTGATGCATACTCACAAAGAATGGACCCTCGCGCATTGATGATGTTCGGATCTCGGGTATCTAGTTCCCAAGCGCTATTAATTGCCGCTAAAGCCTTATCTAGATCATTCAAGTTATAGTAGATGCGCGCCAGTCCGAGCCAAGCCTTCACGTCAGCCGGGTTCGCAAGAACGGCTGACTGAGATTGCGCAATCAACAATTGCTGTTCCAGTTGAGGTTGAAGCGGCGGAGCGTGCTGTAACCTGGATTCAATTGCCTCTTCACTGATCCTACTTTCGAGCGCCTGGCGTACCTTAGCCAATGTTGCTTCCTGAACAACATCCAAAGATTTCGAGGCCCGAGCTAGCTTGGCAAACTCAGTCTCAATCGTTTCTTTCAGAGTGTTCAATTCACCAAGTTGGAGTTCCTGTGAAGATGGGATTCGAACACGCCTGACCGCCCCCGGATCACTCAACCATCGTGGTTCTTTCTTCAAACATTTTTCAACAAATGGTTGGACATGTTGCCAGTAGCCGACCCTTTTCTCGATGTCCCAGAGAACAAGTACTACCGGAAGTGGAAAACGATACCACTGCTCAAGCGTGAGTGCTTCGATTGGGCAACTTAGATCGCCGGATTTAAGGCGATACGCCGCGACCTTCTTCGTGCCCTTCAGTTGAATGTAGAAGTCATGACCTGTTGGATTTCCGTTATGAAAAATCCGTACGAGGAAATCCTCCCCCATAGTCTTCGCCTGCGGCCATTGGGATGACAACCCAACCGTTGCGATGAAAGCATTCCTTAAGCTGGTCGCCACTTACATCGGATACTTCGTGTTGCCAAACTCTCCGAGACCCGTTCATTATTGCCTCGCGTCACCTTCGTCTGTACCTCCAACCTATCATAGAATCTGGATTTCGAGCGCCGAAGGCGCGAAAATGTAAAAGCCTGGGCCAACGGCCCAGGTTAACTTGTTATTAGAATTTGATAGCGCTGAAGGCGCCGAATAGATTTCGGTCGTAGCGAGATCTCAACGCGGTTCTGTCGCCCCTACAGGGCTCGGGACTTTATTTCGATCCGATCCAGGGGCGCCGCGACTTCGTCGCTTGCCCCTGGCTATTACATCTCACGCCTTCAGCGTGAAGAGCGGCGCCTTTGATTCTGCGCTCGGCCGTTGCACTGGAGACCAACTTCGGAACGCTTGAAGTCTATTCCCGCCAGTGCTAGCCTTTGCCCATGGACAAACTCCCTGAAATCGAAGCTGCCGTTGACGCGCTGCCGGTAACTCAGCAGAAGGAATTGTTGCGCCGTCTCGCTGATCGACTCCAGCGAAAGGAAGAATCCAAACGACAGTTACCACTAGTCGCTCCTACCGGAAACCCTATCACCCAGGAAGAGATTGACGATGCCCTTGATTCCGACTGAGGCCCTGTTGGATGTCAATTTGGTTATTGCGTCTGTTTTCGCCGACCACGTTAATCACAGGCAAGCGCGCAGCTTCGTCGAATCGCTAGGACGGTTCTATACCAACCCGACTGTGCAGGGTGGATTCCTGCGCTTCGCCACACGTCCGCTGAAGAATGAGCACGGCGAGTTACAACGGGCGCGACTCAACATGGGAGAAGCGCTGGCGAAGTTGCGAGAATTCACAGAAACGGATGGGCATGTCTTTATCAGCGATGATGCGCCGTTCACAGACCTTGGACTTCGTTCGATGCAGGGCCATCGCCAGTGGACGGACGCGTACCTGCTTCATTTAGCCCGTAAACACAACCTCACACTGGCCTCACTCGAAAGCCGAATGGCCACCCTCGATGATCCATCGACGCCGGCACTATTCGTCGTGAGTTAAGTAAACAGATTCAGACAGCCCGTAGCTCACTGTCCTCAGCAACCTACTCCAACACTTTAATCGTCTCTGGATAGAAGTCGTCCAGCGTGCCGTAGACGGCGTTGATAATCTTCAGAGGCTGGAGGCGGGCGATTGGATCGTCTCCGGGATCGGGAAAACTTAACTCTCCGCTACCGGCCTTGAAGCTGAGATTAGTGAGCCGGGAAGTTGAGGCGACAAAATAGGCCGCGTCGCAAGTCTGGCCGTCAAAGCTCGGAATCTCTTTGTAAAGAATGACCGGTAAAAAATCGAGCGTCGTTAAGATCTCACCGCCAACCTGCGCCGTGCCGCTGATGATCTCTCGGCCCTGGCGCATGACCCGCGCCTGCACGTTGCCACCCTGCTCGTTGATTTCAGTTTCACCAAGCACCGCGGGCCACCCCTGGACCTCGCGATAGCAGGCGAGACTCGCGTCAGTGCTCGTGTAAAGGTACGGGACGAACTGACCCTTATAGTCACGGTAGCGAACGGGAATGCATGGCATAGTGAAGTTGTGGGCACCCATTCCGGTAACGTCGGGGCAGAGAAAGAAGCACATCGCGACCACATTCCCGGGCAAAGGCTCAAGTTCGCGGGGCAGAACTTCGCGAATTGCTTTCTCGTCTGCTTCATAGACAATCATCAGCACGACGTCGCCGGTATATTGATAAGGCGGCAGCCCATACAACGGTTGTTTGAAAGGCAAGCCGGTTGGTTTATTTCGATTGAGCTGAATGTCGCCGCCCTGATAGTCGCTGCTTGATTCAGTCATGCTTAAAGTCCCCTTTCGTGGCGCGCACAGCTTGCGCGTGATTCACGGGCGGGACGCCCGTGCCACTCCATTCACTACGTGCTTTGATCCAAAGACTCGGCCAAAGCATCTTCTCTGACAGCTAGTTTGTTAACTGCGGATGCACCCAGCCGCAGAGGAACAGGGGCCATTAGCAGCAAGCCCAAGACATAGAGTACCAGCGCGAAGAAAGAGACGTATCCGGTAACGGGCGCAAACGCCGGAACGTCTATGGCGATGCCCTGCAGCAGAGTAGAGGCAAGCTTCCTAATCCAACCTCCCTCGGGGGCGCTGAGTCCGGAGACGAGCAAATGCTTGAGCACGAAGGCGGTGCCAAACAGGACAATCAGGCTTTTCAACAGACGCCGCGTGTCGAACGCCGAAAACTGATTAGTCCAGAGCGTCCAGATAAAAAAGAAAGAGAACATCCAGTGCAGCAAACCGCTTTCCGGCAAAACCGAATTGAATGCCTGGGCTGAAGCAAAGAAAAACGCCACCAGAGTCAGCAGATGCGAAAGGTTCGTCAGCGTTGGTTGTTCGATGGTGAACCAACGATTCAGATCAATGGCTCTCGCGCGCACAAAGAGTGACCCTAAAAGAATCGCCAGCACCAGGGTCACCAGCGGTGGGGCAAGGAATACAAATTGCCGAGTTTGAGCGTCTACGCGCAGTCCACCGAGCAATCCCACCGTCAGCAGGATAGTCGGCAGCACGATAAAGTGCAGCAGCGCTCGATTTCTCTCAGCGTACTTCTTCATTTTCGCTTGCGAAAAAGCTTCAAAGGGTTGAGATCTTTCCAACTCGTTTCGGTTCCCTGTTCCAGCTCCGTCTTCAATTCGGCGGCAGTGTGCATTTGCAGATCCGGATCATCAACTATGAGCGTGCCGTTTGGCGCCAGGTTGATGGCCCGATTGACCGCCTCCAGCCCTTGCTTGAAAAGTGCGTCGTCGTCATAGACGCGACCCCACCCCTCTCGGTAACAGGCGTAGGCGATATAGAACTGTGTGCGCGGATCTCTCTGTGCCGGATCAGCGCCGGCCCACTCGTCACGCGCCGCGCGAAATTGATCGCGACGAAAGAGCGCGAGGCCGTTATTAAGTCTTTCCTGATTGATTTCGTAGATCCCCGCCGCGACTTGTGAGTTCGTCGCGACCTCCTTAAACGAGCGCGGTTCAGTGGCGTATATCCACACGATGATGCTCGCATAGACCAGGGTCCACACCATACCGGTGATCTGAATCATCTTTCGTTGCATAAGACGGTGCGAGAATTATAGACACGAACTGGGATTGCCAAAAGCGCCGCAGTGAAAGACTTGAGTGCGAAAGGCGCAAAGCTTGACCTAAGACGGCCTGCGATGGGCTCGGCGGGACGCCCTGGCCGCTTTTTTCGAACATTCACAAACCCACTTAACCCGCACAGCCCAAATCGCCAGCGGGGCATGGCACCAAATGTGCTCCTCTCTCGCACGTGAGGCCGCGCCTTGTGGCCTCGTTAAGTGAGAGCCAAACCAACTCTACGCCGCCACTTATGGGTCTTTTGGGGCCGATACAGCGGTTAGCGACTCAAATTGCCACCCGACAAATGGTTATGGCACCCCTCCTTTCGCTCCCGAGGATGGGGCGTCTGTCCACTCCAATGTCCTAAACGCTAATGCGATCCGTCCCCGTCTCAAAGCTTTTTCTGGTGCTGCTCGGCACGACCTTCCTGCTGATGGTCGTCTTCTCAATTCGTTTTACCTATAAATTCGCCGAGTTTTCCAGCGAGGCTTCGCGGCTCGCGCAGAATTTGCACGACACTTCGGCCCTCAATCTGGGCCTGCGTGACAAGCTAAATCAGCAGATCAATCTCGTCTATCAGCAACTCGAACATGTAGACCCGGACTTTCCGGGGAGGTTTACGGCGATCAACTTTGAGTTAGGCGAACAACAGACTCGTTACTTAAAGCTGAATATCGGACCTCAGGAGCGACTCACCGTCGAAAGAATAAAGACACTCCAATCAGAACTCGGGATTCAGGCGCTGCAAATCTTCTATCTGCTGCAATCCAACGACCGCACCCAAGCGGTACTCCGGCTTCGCAGTATGAAGAGTCTTGAGAACAAGATTAGTGATGAGTTTGCCGGCCTGAATGATCTTCAAACCAGCAAACTACGCGAGGTACAGCATCAACTGAGCGAAAGTGTGAGAACTACCAACCGGGCCATATACGGTCTCGCTGCCTACCTACTCATCTCTCTGCTGGGTTTCACAATTCTCCTGCGGCGCAGGGTCCTCCAGCCCTTGCGCCTGCTTCTGGAGGCAGCCAATCAGGTCCGCCAGGGTGATTTTTCAGCTCGGGCCAATGTAAAGCGAGAGGATGAGCTCGGCCAGTTGGCACATGGATTCAATTTCATGGCCGTTTCACTCGCGGAAAGCTATGCCAGCCTGGAGCACAAAGTGGAAGAGCGGACCAGCCAGCTCCAGGACTTGCAACAGAAACTGATTCAGGCAGCCAAGATGTCGGCGGTTGGCCGCATGCTCAGCGGCGTAGCCCACGAACTGAATAATCCGCTGACGGTCATCATGGGTCATACCGAACTTGCCAAGAGAAGGCTTATTTCCGCCGGTGGCGATCCTAAGGAGATCAAGTTGATGGAAACGTTGCACCTACAGGGCGACCGCTGCCGCAAAATCGTCGCTAACCTACTGCAGTTCGCCCGGCAGGAAGCACCCCGGCTCGAAACTGTCAGGCTCAATGACGTCGTGGAACAGGCGCTGCAACTCCGGGAATATGAATTAACGACGCGCAACATTGAGCTGATTCGAGAGTTCGATCCTGACAACGCAGTCTTCTGCGCCGATCCCAATAAGATCGTTCAGGTCGTCCTGAACCTGCTGAACAATGCCCACGATGCGATCCGCGAGGCTGGAGGTCTTGGCAAGATTTGGATCCGCACCGCCGCAGACGGCGATCAAGTCCGTTTGGAGTTCCTGGACAATGGTACGGGACTGCACGAGCCGGAGCGGGTCTTCGATCCCTTCTACACCACTAAAGAGGTGGGTCAAGGCACGGGCCTGGGCCTGAGCGTTTGTTATGGCATCGTTGAAGAACATCAAGGATCCATTCGCGCGGAGAACTGGGAGCAGGGCGCGCACTTCACAATCCTGCTGCCCAAGGGCGATGCCAGTGTGCTGACGCAACCACCAGAGAGAGAGGAAGACATGGAACAGGTTTCCCAGAAATACAAGGCCCTGGTCGTCGATGATGAAGAGGTGCTGGTTAACATGCAGACTTCATTCCTGGCCGACCTTGGGGTAGAGGCGGCCGGCGCTCATTCGGGCGCGGACGCGATAGTCTATCTGCAATCCAATCAGGTGGACCTGATAATCTCCGATGTACGCATGCCTGGGGCGGTGGACGGAATTCAGCTTTACGAGTGGGTCGGACGAAATCGACCGGACCTCCTCAAGCAATTCCTCTTCGTGTCGGGCGACATGATCGGAATCAACGTCTCAGATTTTTTCCTCAAGTGTACTGCTCCCCGTATTCAGAAACCATTCATATGGGATGACTATTCACGTCTGGTTCAACAGATGCTGGGTCACGGAATCGAGGTCCAATGAAGCGAATCATAACGTTGGCGATATTAGCGCTCTTGGTAACCCCCTCGGCATGCAGCCGAAAACCGAAGCGCATCGTGATCGGAATCGCGTTGAGTGCGAGCTACCATCCAGCCGCGATTTTGGCGGCGAAAGAAATCAACGCGAGCGGCGGAATTGGCGGCGTGCCCGTAGAGTTGTTGGGCCTGAACTGGAAAGTGGTGAGCAACTTCAACGCCCCGGACATTCTCAGGTGGGCGTCCCAGTTTGCGGAAGAGAAGGACCTGGTTGCCGTAATCGGCCACAGCGATAGCTCGTCCACCTTATCGGCGGCGGGCTACTACAATCAGCACCAGGTGCCGCAGATCGTCACCATCGCTACCAATCCAGCCATTACGAATATAGGGGTTTGGACTTACCGGCTTTGCCTTTCCGACGCCGCCCAGGGACCGGCGCTGGCAGACTATGCGGTTCAGGATTGGGGTAAGCGGCGCATCGCGGTCTTTTATGTCAATGACGACTACGGCCGGGGTCTGGCTCAACTCTTCGAGCAACGAGTGCGAGAACAAGGCGGCGAGATCGTGTCCAGTATTATGCACCGCAATGTGCTGGAGAACGACGACCAGGAACTGATCCGCTCGGCAATGATGAGTCTCAAGAAGAACGGGGCGCCCGACCTCATAGTCCTGTTTCAGCGTACGGAAGCGGCCCGGTTTACCCTCCGCGTTGTCCGGGAGGCCGGCCTGGGATCGAGCATTCTGGGCGGAGATTCACTCGGCCCTCCCGCGTTCGCCAAAAGTAATTCTGAACTAATGGAGGGTGTCCGCGCCTCCCAGTTCTTTCTGCCACGCAGCGAAGACGCCAGAGTCGCAAAGTTCCTGAAGGATTTCCGAGAGTACACCGGGCACGACGCAGACTACGGCGAGGCCTTCGCTTACGACGCGGTGTACCTGTTGCGCGATGCAATCGTGGGCGGTGGACCGTCAAGGGAAGGCGTGAAATCTTATCTGGATCGCCTCATAAACGAGCGAAGTCAGCAAACCGGCGTGGCTGGAACTTATCTGCTGGGACCGGATCATGACGCCCGGCGTCCACTCTACATTGTAGGGATACACGATGGCGTTCAGACTTTTCTGAAGACCCTGCAAGTGAACTAGCGCCCGGAGCAGAGCAGGAAGCGCGTTAGCAAGGGCGAGTTCACATCCGCGAAGACGAAGCTCGGGCAATCGTCAACACATACACTTCTTCCACGCCGGCCTCTCTTAACGCCGTGGCGCACGCCGAAACCGTTGCGCCGGTGGTGAACACGTCATCAACTAACACCACGCGCCGGCCGGCAACCAGTTTTGAATGGCGAATGACGAACGCGCCGGCCACGCTGTCTCGTCGAGCACGGGCATCCATACCGGCGCGATGGCGCTCAGTATGAACACGGCGGATGACGCTGTGTTCGTCGAGTGAAAGATGGCTGAGGCGAGCAAGCTCGCGGGCCAGCAAAGCGGCTTGATTGAAACCACGCTCGCGTTCACGTTCAGGGTGCAGCGGAACCGGGATGATCAAGTTGGCGCTATTTACAGGCTGGCGTTGTAACGTATCAAACATCAGGTGAGCCAGACGACGCGCCACGCGCGGCTCGCGCTTCAACTCCAGGATCGAAGCCCGCAGAGCTCCTTCATAAGAACCACACGCGCGCGCAGCGGTGAACGCGTCGTCGTCACACTCGCCGCAGCGAATACTCTTCCGTTTGTCTTTGCTGACCGCGGCCTCAGTAAAGAGTCCGCATTTCCAACATAAGGTGTCGACCTCATCAAACAGTTGCGTCGCGTTCCAGCACGTCTCGCAAGCAACACCGTCGTGATGTGATTCAACGCTCTCGCCGCAGACTGTGCAGGCCTGCGGATAGATGAGCGCGAGCGCCGCGTCGTAGGCCTGGCTGGTGAGTGTTGTGCCGAACATCAGGCTAACGATCCACGAACCTCACGAATTAACACGAATTCTCAACTCGAGTTCGTGTGATTTCGTGGATCGGTTTCGGGTCTTCGTCTTTGTGTTCTTCGTGTCTTTGTGGTGATTAACTAACCACAAAGGCGCAAATGGAAAAACAGTAACGGCCTCCCGGTTTCCCAGGAGGCCGCAGATTATGACACAGCTGTGGTGTGCGACTTAAGATCTCAAGATTACACTCCCTGATCTCAGACTTGAGATTTCAGATCTCAACATCGTGAACTCCAGGGTTATTCTTCGTCCCTGTGCAGCAATCCGCGCTCGTTCAGGTCCTGGCAACGCAGACAATGACGGGCCCACGGCACGGCCTCGAGCCGCTTCTCTAAAATCGGCTCGCCACAGTGAACACACTTTCCGTACTGCCCATCCTCGATGCGATACAACGCCGCGTCGATTAACTCCAGCAACTGACGGTCATTAGTCGACATCGACATCATCAACTCTTTGGTATACGCGTTCGCGGCCATGTCAGCCGGGTCCTGTGTCGCTTCCGCGTCACGCTCGCGGCTGTAAGCCTCGGCCGCCTGCACCTGGCCCACCAAACCCTCGCGCCGGCTCAGCAATTTGTCTCGATAAGTTTTTGATTTCCGCTTGTCCATTTCGGTCTTTTCAATCCTCCGCTCTCTTTTTCACTTCTGATGTCAGCAAGTGGCACGGGCGTCTCGCCGGTGAACCATGCGCAAGATGCGCCTGCCACGGCTCACTTCTGATAAGGCAATCCGCGCTTGATCGTATAAGCGCGATAAAGCTGTTCGACCGTGACCACCCGCGCCATTTCATGAGTCAGCGTCAACCGCGAAAGCCGCCAACGCTTCTGGGCGCGCTCAAGCAACTCATCGCTGATTCCATCCGGTCCCCCAATCACGATCGTAACTTCCTTGATGGAACCGTTTTCCCAGCGGCTTACTTCATCCGCCAGTTCCTGCGAACTCCATTCCCGTCCTTTGACATCGAGGAGAACCATTGTGCTCCCCGCTGGAATAGCGTCGAGAATGTTACGCGACTCTTTGGCAACTCCGGCCCGGCCTTTGCCCGGGCCCGCGCGGGTTTCAATCACGTCACAACGCACAAACCGCGACAGACGTTTCAAATATTCCGCGACCAGTGCGCGCAAATGCTCGTCCTTCGTCTTGCCCGGCCAGATGAAGCGAATGCGCATAGTCCGGATGTCAGAGAACAGATGTCAGATGTCAGTATTATTCCCACCGACCTCTGACTTCTGATCTCTGACCTCTGTTTTTCCCATTCGCGCCAACCGCTCGTATAGATTCTTGCGGCTGATGCCGAGAATCCGCGCCGCGTCAGTCTTGTTCCCGCGGGTCGCCGTTAGAATTTCGCGAATATAGTCGTCCTCGACTTCCAGAAGTGTCGGCCGGCGATCTTTGCGTTCGTGTCGCGCGGCGGCAATCCGCATGCTCTCAGGCAAATCCTCAGCTTCAATCTCAGTGCCGGCGGAAACGATTACCGCGCGCTCAATGATGTTCGCCAGCTCGCGAACGTTGCCGGGAAAATCGTAGGCCACCAGGAAACGCTTAGCCTCAGCCGATATTTTTTTCGCCGCCCGGCCGTGCTTCTCTGCGTAGGTCCGCACAAACGAAGTGCTGAGAGCTTCCAGGTCCTTGCGCCGCTCGCGCAGTCCCGGCACCAGAATCTGCACCACATTCAACCGGTAAAACAGGTCATCGCGGAAAGCCCGCCGCTCAACGGCATTCTTCAAATCGGCGTTTGTCAGCGCAATCAAGCGCGCATCAACGTGAATCGTCTGGCGACCGCCCAACCTCTCGAATTCGCGGTTTTCGATCACCCGCAAAAGCTTGGCCTGCGCGTCGAGCGAAAGATGCGCAATTTCGTTCAGCACCAGGGTGCCGCGATGAGCTGCTTCCAGCCGTCCCGGCTTTGCTTCCGACGCACCCGTGAAGGCGCCCCGCTCGTAACCGAACAGCTCAGCCTCGAGCAACTCAGCGGGCAAAGTCGCACAATCGATCTGGACCAGAAGCTGCCCGGCGCGTCGCGAACGCGAGTGAATAAACGCGGCCAGCGCATCCTTGCCGGCGCCCGATTCCCCAGTCACCAGCACGTTGGCGTCAGTGGTGGCGACGCGTTCGGCGAGGCCGACCGCCTCACGCATTGCATCCGACAACGCCACAATCTCGATCACTATTTGATTCTCAAAGATCCGAGTTGTTCCGGCGAGACATCGATCCGCTTCGATTCGCGCCATAAGCGCTCGAGATCGTAAAAACGCCGGGCCTTTTCATCGAATACGTGCACGATGAAATCGCCGTAATCGATCAGAATCCATTCCGCAGTCTGATATCCTTCGACGCGCGCCGCGCGCGTGCCTGCGCGTTTCAACTGTTCTACTACCTCGTCACTGATAGCCTGAACCTGGCGGCGGTTCGTTCCCGTCGTGATCACGAAAAAGTCCGTGAAGGTGGCGATGTCGCGCAAATCCAACACCGTGGGCTCTAACGCCTTCTTCTCAGCCGCGGCATGCAGCGCGCGGTGAATGCGCTCATCCAATTCCGATAACTCAATGCGTTTGAGATCAGAGCGCGAACCGGGCGTTGCCGCCTGAATATCCTGACTCAATGATTTCTCTTCTAAGTTCTGACTCATTTTAGTTCTGATAAAGTTCGTATTTCTCGATATAGCTTACTACCTTGGCCGGCGCCATCGCCTCCAATTTGTCGATGTCTCCGGACCTTGCCACCGCGCGAATTACGGTTGATGAGACATCCACCATCGCCGCATCGGTTAGAAAAACCCGCGGTTGACTATCGCGGCTGGTTAACTCTCTGATTTGCTCACGGCTCAGGCCGCGAGCGTCACAAACATTGGCTTGCTCCGGAATGCTTTCGTTCACTTCATGGCCGGGCCGCGTGACGACAATCAGATCGCACATTGTCAAAAGCTTCTGCCACTCATGCCAGGCCCTTATTTCGTTCCAGGAATCCGCGCCAATCATAAAGAACAACCGGTGGCTGGATCCGAGTTCATCCTGCATGCGAGCCACGGTATCGACAGCGTAAGGCCGATCCGGCGCGTCCAGCTCAAGTGTCGAAACTCGCAGACGGTTATCATCCTGAGTCGCCAACGCCAGCATGGCGAAGCGATGAAATGCGGATGAAACGCCTGCTCCGCGCTTGTGCGGCGGCACACACGCAGGAACAAAGATCACCTCATCCAGTTCAAAGACCTCCAGAATGCGACTGGCCACTTCGATGTGACCCTGATGCACAGGATCGAACGTGCCACCGTAAATCGCTGCGCGACGCAAAACCATCATTTGAACCATGAACGTTCGCGTACTCCGCTGTCCAACGTTTAGAGTTCAAGCTTTAGCTTGCCGCCTTCGGAGTCAGCAACCTGAAGGTTGAACTCTAAACTGACATCCGTCTGTTGCGTTGGCCGTTTCGGTGAACGCTCTCGAAGCTGATCGATCTCGCGCGCGACCGCTATCATAAGCTCGCGCACGCCCGCCCCCGTGACCGATGAAATTGCAAAGAATGGTCTTTCGTCGCTGACCGCGCG
>Ga0207646_10004045_pt1 | contig 16198 bp, 14 predicted proteins | sample KBSK5502metaG_FD_184343 | JGI IMG/M metagenome (GOLD analysis project Ga0207646, IMG submission 184343) | Corn, switchgrass and miscanthus rhizosphere microbial communities from Kellogg Biological Station, Michigan, USA - KBS K5-50-2 metaG... | ecosystem: Host-associated > Plants > Roots >... | reverse complement strand
TCGCTTTTCAAGCAAACAAGGCTGGAACGTTGCCCTTGAAGCCAGCGAGAGCCCCCACCACCTTCACGTGTATGCTCGCTTGCCGACCTAGCCTGAGCCGGATCAGCGGGGTTGCCCTCCCCGGCCGTCTCCCGCCCAGGGCATGCCTGGAAAGCGCTCGCTGAAGTTCCAGCCGGGCCAGGGATGGGGATGGGCCGCCGTTGCGATGGTGCAAGCTTCAGCCCAGCTGAGCAGTTCATGGGCAGAGATGAGGCGTTCGCGCAGCTCCAGATGCTCCTCACTGTAGTAGGTCACCTTTTCTGCCAGCTTGTCAGCATGCGCCAGAAAGAAGTCCACATAGAAAGCACGTGCTCGGTTGAGCACCTCTTTAGTGGCTTGCAAAGAGGCGCGCTTGCCGGTATTGGCTCCCCTGGCTTTTCGGGTGTCCAGAGCAAGCGGCAGCTTGGTGGTGCGGGTGGCCTGTCCCATCTGGTGGTGCTCCTTATGCGAACAAACGTTCTTGATGCTTTCAGTCTACTCCTCTTCTAGCTTGTTGTCAAGCTTTTTGGTACGTCAGCGAACTAGCAACCACTGTCACCTTCCATCAATCATTTTGACAAATGGCACGCGATCATGTCACATAGTCTACCTTGCCAACAGCAGATTTTAGGAGAGGAAAGAAACCTCGCCACGGATTGTTTACACCTCCCAGCACCGACGCTGACAGATAGAAACCGAACGGTTCCGGGATATGCGTCCGAATTAGGCATCTGGCAAGGGTTGGTTCCTGGGATAGCCATTTTCGCTTTGACTGTCTTCAAAGGCACTCTCCTGTGCTTGAAGTGACTCCCTTCGCATCAGGAAGCAGCCTTCGAGTCCCTCTCCGGCGTCATGGTTCCCACCTTTCGTTCAGTGAATTTGCAGGGATAACGAGGCGCTTCGATGGTGAAAGTAGCAGTTTTCGTTCGATTCACGGGACGAAAGGGACTTTCTGTCCAATGGATACTGAAGCAGTAGAACGCAGACACGCACTTAACACAAGAGCACAAAAGCCGGTAATTACCCATAACTCAATACGTTGAAGGGGAAGGGATGGTGAGAAGCAAAGATGAAGAGAGGCGAGGGAATGGTTGCTACTCCCCTCGCCTCCATCGCTACTCCATAGACACCTGTAGAGCAGGTAGGGGCGGATCTAACTGGTGCATGCATGCGCCTCGAAAGGCTGCGGTATGCCAACGCGCCCATTGGTCCATGCTATGTAGAGCGTTGTGCCGGATGAAGAGCTACCCAGGAGAGCATAGTTATCCGTGTAGTCCCCGAAGTTCGGCACAATGTCCGAAGATACGTTGATCCAGTTGGTTGGCGCCGTCGTTACTAGCGGCTACTCGAAGGCGATGTGGTTGTACAGGGGTTGAAGCCTAACGAAGCATACCCCTTATTTTAGTTGTGTTTCGATGCGTTCCACGAATGATCGTACTACCGGCATGTACAAATCAGGTTCTTCGATGTGCGCCATGTGAGAACTGTGCTCAAATAGCACCCATTCTGAGCCAACGATGCCTTTGTGCAAGACCTCGTTGATGCGTGGCGTGGATTCGTCATGGCGCCCCGAGGTGATCAAGGTGGGGACACGGATCTCGGAAAGGCGATCGGTGCGGTCCCAATCTTTGGTGACCCCTACAACGTGAAACTCGCTGGGTCCGTTCATCGTGTAGTAGACCTGTCCCACCTGGTCCAGTGCCCGCTTGACTTGATCTGGCATAGGTACGGCACGGATGACATGGCGTTCGTAAAAAGCCATCATGGCTTGCTGGTATTCCGGTGTGGTTGGGTGAGAGCATATTCGATGGCAAGCATGCCTCCCCACGACTGACCCAGGAGATGGATTTTTTCGAGGCCTAGCTAACCGCGTACGATTCCGAGTTCTTCAACAAAACGCTCTATCCGCCAGGGGGAGGTGTCATCGGGCTGATCGGAACGTCCACATCCCAACTGGTCGTAGAGGATGACGCGCCGGGAGTCGGAGGCCAGGTCCACAAGGTTTTCAATATAATCATGAGGGACGCCGAGTCCGCCGTGCAATGCTACTAGTGGGGTGTTCTCGTGGTCGGCGCCACCTCCTACTATTTGGTACCAGATCCGGTAGTCGGCGACTACCGGGATATAGCCTTCTCGTTTGTGCATGTTTCTTCTCCGCTGCTTGTTAGGCTTGATTACTGCAAATACACAAAAAGGTCTACCCGGCGCTGCTTTCGATTCGGCTGGGAGACCTTCGACTTCGCGGGCGGCCACATGGGAACCCGTGAAACGCCTCTGCTTTTAATGCTTCACAGCACGATGCTATTCTGCCGCATGGTGTTCACAATGCTCACTGGCTGGAACATCAAGCGCAGGGTTGCCGTCGAAGAAGCCGGCCGGCTTCAACGAAAAACCAACCATCTCAACCGGCATCACAGGCCAATCTTCGGGCCGGACAACATGGTTGGAAGCGAAGGTGTACCACACCACGACGTCGGTATTCACGAGAGAACGGTCCTGTTGCGTATAGTGCGGGAGACCATCGCCACCGGGCGACTGGTTCGGGTAGTCTCCAGCTGCGTAGCGCTCTGCCTGATGGTACGCAGTAACCCACAGGTGATTCCTGGCAAATCCTCCGCGCCGCCACTGAGGTGATCCTTCGTGGAAGAAGGGAAAGGCGTTGCTTGCCGGAACGAGTTTGTAGGCAACGGGTTGACCCAGGGCATTGCTCGAGTTCGGGTTAATGATCTTCCAGAAGCGTGCGGTCCTGGGCTCGATTCTGCGTTGTGCTGCGGACTCGGTGGAAAGGAGCGTCTCACGGGGAACCCAGGCATTCCCACGGGGATTTTCAGGACCCCAGGGCAGCGGCTCGCAATTGACCTCGACCACTGAATTTTGCAAGCCATCCACCATCATGTCCAGCCGCACATTGAAGAAGTGCTGGTGGTGGGGGCCATAGAGGCCAGGAGCAACCAGCGTTCCCGAGATCGGTTGAGTGGGCGGCGCAATCGCTGCTGGAGCGATGATGCCTGTCAGTTTGACCTCATACTGGATGGTGCCATCCTGGTACAGGTACCAGTAATACCCATACTCGTAATTGCCCACTGTTGAGATAGAGGAGATCACCAGCCGCCGCGACCGGCGTACCTCTACCCGCGTCGAACCATCCTCGCTATACTCCAGGTGTTTCCAGAGGAGGCCAAAATCTTCCTCGTGCATACAAATGGCATTTTGAATAACCATTGGCTGCCCCTCCGCATCGTTGAGTGCCGCATCGAAGTAGTGGATCTCGCCCAGGCAGTCGCAGCCTAACTCCAGGCTATTGGCCAGCACACCGATGCCAACCTCGCCCGCGTCAAAGACGTTCTTCCAGTTGTGTGCTGGGGCAGGATCACCGTAGGGTACAAACATCTCAGAGAGGGCTGCCCGGTAGATGATTGGGCGAAAGCCGCCCCGGTCGAAGTACTCCACCAGGTGCAGCACCAATCCCTCGCGCGGGGAGAAGCCGACGCGAAAACGCCACTTCTGCCAGCTCACCTGGTAGCCCTCCACCTGAAAACTCGGTCCTTCCGCTTGTGTAATCGCGATCGGCCGCAGGTCGGTACGTGTCCCCTCGGGAAAAGAGGGAACATTCGTTGCCGCCTTGATACCGTCCGGGGTATAGTTCCCTGAGCGAGGAGGCACAGGAACAACGCCATAATCCTCGATGTGGACCTTCATGTCATCCATCTCAACCGTCGCAATCACTCCCTCGATGGGGTGGGCGTAGTAATTGTCCTCAGGAGAGAGGGCCTGGGCCACCATCATACGGATGAATCGCCCCTGCTCCGCGGCGTCGGCCGCGTCTCGATAGCAGGCGGTGAAGGGATAGGCGACAATCGATGAAAGGTCGGTTATACCGCGCCTGGCCATCGCCTCCCCGAAACTGGGGTCCGCCAGGATTGCCTGCTGCGAGGCAAATATCTCTGGATAGGTCACAGCCGGTTGCACATCCGTGCGTTCCTGCCAGGTGCGGATTGCCTCACCTGTCAGGGAGACAAGCGCTTCAATGGTCAGATGCCTGCCATGGTCGCGAATAACAACTGCGACTTCACGCGGCGGGACCGCTTGTCCTGGCTCAAAGGCGAGTACAGCCTCTTTGGGAGGTTCCTGCAAGCTGTAGGCCATGAGCCGCATGCCAGGCGTGAGCTTTCCCGAAGCGCTGAGCATGATTGTCGTACGGGTGATCTCCTCTGCTGAGAGCGGGTCAAGAGGATGGAGGATGTTCTGCTGCGGGATGGTCTCATCGTGGGTCGGCATCGTCATAGTCGTTCGCTCCTTCGTTGTTGTTACTAGTGCATTTGGGGGCGGATACAAGACCTGCTGCTAGCCCTCGGGTGGCCACCCCTCCCATAACGCACGCACGCTATCCCACTCCTCTTCTGGGGTGGGAGCGCTTGGAAAATACTTTGGGCCAGGGGCACGATAGGCCGGAGGGGTATAGGTGCCATAGGCGATTAAGCGTTCAATATTAGCGCGATAGATCTCGTCCACCTCAGCGTGCGAGCCTGGAGGTTGATGCAGCGCCAGGTCTTTGGGATGGATTGGGCGCTCATACATACGGCGGAAGAGTTCCATGCGCATATCTTTGAGCCAGTTGGTGTTGAGATTCATCGTGCGAAACTGGCGGAGGGCATCGATGTGAATCGGGGCAGCCACAAAGGCATTGTTGCCTGAAGGGCTGTAGGCAATCACATTGCCCAGGTAATCGACGATATGCGAACTCCCGCCGCCAACATCCATCGGATGCTTCATCTGAGGGTGCGCATACACCGGGCCGACGTTCGGGCAGAGCATATAGACACCGTTAAACTGGGCATGCCCCTGATTCTGAATCAGCCAGCCTCCGCCACCAGGATAGCTGCTCCCGGTCATCGGCACGGCCTCGCTGGGCCGGTAGACCACTTCTGCGCCGCCCAATGCCAGTGCGCGTACCGCTTCGGGATACTCGCCATCGCTGCAGCAGATCGTGCCGATCACGCCAATATCAGGGGTGCGCAGCACAGGATAAAACGCCTCGATGCCATCGCCAAAGACTTCCACCCAGCGCGAGTAGACATCATGGGGCACCGTCGAGTGCTCACGGCACCAGATGTGGTTTTTGGCGGCCTTATGAACCACCCGGCCTTCGGGATTGATGACCGCCAGGGTATTAAAATACCGATCAGCGATGATCTCGGGCCAGCGCGCCTTACACTGCATAATAATGTAAGTTTCGTAGTGCTGGGCCAGCCGCCCTAGATACTCCGTCTCCTCCCCAGGAATGTCGATAAAAATGTCGCGGGCCGCAGTGACATGGGGAATGTTAAAAATCTCGTCGGGGAAGCCGGTCAAGGCTCCCTCTGGGAGCGCAATCAGCTTCACAGGAAGGTTAATGGAGACAACCCCCATCGCCGCTCCGATTGCGTCTTCAATCGTCTGGAGATTCACACGGATATGCCGCCGCTCACTCACTGTGTAGGTAACGGTTGAGACACCAATAGCCGTATAGGGAGCCACATAGGGAGCCACCGCCCGTTCTGGTGTAGCGCTATTCATCTCTTCCTCCCTTACAAAAAATAGCTTGCGAGCTGATTGGCAACCACAAGCAACATCTGGCATTGTAGTAGAGCCCAATTGCCCTGTCAAGAGAGATCGACCTGTCATGATTTGACCTCGAGGTAGATCACCACGGAAGAGAGATCGGTAATGCCGCGCCGGTGCATCGCCTCCTGGAAAACGGCATCAGCGAGCACCGCCTGCTGGGCGGCGAACACCTCGGGATATATGTTTCTCTCCTCCTTCCCTCGAGGGCCCGAACCGCGCTTGATCCCGCAGGATCGGACCCGTACATCACGCTGTGGAAACGCTGCTTACGCCGGCTCCTTCACTGCTTCTGGCTCCTCGGCAAAGAGCCTGGTGCCCTGGTGCAGAACCTGGGGAGCGCGCACGCTAAGCAACACGACAACGATGATCCCCAGCACGAGCCAGGCGGCATCGATTGGGCCAACCATGTTGAACGGGGCAGCAGGCAGGGGCGAGAACTGGAAGTAAATGACAATGCCAAGCAGGACAAATGGTATGGCTGGCAGGATCACATGCCGCCACACGTTAAACTCACCGCGGTGCTCGCGCCAGTAGAAGAAAGGCACCGCCAGGCAGGTCGCCATGTAAACCAGGAGGATCGGGACGGTGAGGACTGCTCCAACGAACGCAAAGGCGAGCGTCGGGCCGTACACCAGGCCGGTCCAGAGCATGATGATGATACCCAGGATCAACATCAGGATAATGGCCAGGCCAGGGACGCGGAAGCGATTCGTCTGCCCCAACACGCCCGGGAGGGCCTTAATGCGGCCCATCGAAAAGAGCATGCGGGCCCCGGCATTGATGGCGGCGTTCGCATTGCCCAGCGCGCTATTGAGGATGGCTAAAATGGCGATGAAGGCGACCGGTCCCCACACGAGGGCTGCCATCGTTCCCCAGGGGTTCGGGTCACTGGGGTACGCCGCGATCTTGCTGAACCCCCAGCCGACGACGCCGGCATAGGCACAAAAGACGTAAAAGACCCCAATGATGACAGTCGCGAGCAGGATCGCGCGTGGTACGATGCGACGGGGGTTGTGTGACTCCTCTCCCAGAATCGCGGAGGACTCGAAGCCGCTAAATGCCAGGAACGCGAAAAGCATGCCGAACAGGACCCCCTGCCACCCGCCCAGGCCGGGCTGTTGACTGGAGGCTGGATTGAAGGTAGCTGCCGTATTGCCGCTGCCGGCGTGTACGATCAGGAAAACGGAGAGCACGGCAAAGACGACGATTTCAACCAAGCCCAGGACGACACCCACATCCGCCGAAATCTTGATGCCGAAGAAGGTCAGGGCGAAGGCGACTGCGGCGAAGATGACTGCGTAAAGGATCCACCCGTTCGCCCCGAGCGAGAGGTGAAAGGTGCTGCTCAGAAACGCGTCGGTCACCGACCCCAGCACGAGCAGGGTGAGGGGAAGAAATAAGATGTAGGTGAACGTAAATAACCATCCCGTTAACCAGCCAACCTGGGGGCCGAGACCTCGGGTAACGTAGGTGAAGTAGCCGCCGGCCGAGGGCAAGTACCTCGCCATCGACCCGATATTTAACGCGACCAGGACACAGATCACCAGTGCCAAAAGGACTGCCAGGGGCAATGCGCCGCCTGTAAAGGGAATGGCGGCTCCTAGACTGAATGCCACGGCTCCGGCAGGGGCCATCGTCGTGACTGACTGGAACAAGACGCCAGGGAGACCAATCGCATTTGATCGCAGCGTTGTTAGCTGCTCGGGCGGGGGGGTCGCCTCGATAGACATAGCACTCCTCCTTTGCTCACCATGAGCAATAACATGCATCCAAATCTGGCATGCTCAAGCATAAGAAAACTATGTAAGCAATCCCGGCCAATAAGCTCTTGAGGACCGTGCCTCAATTATACTCTATAATTGAAGAGGTTGCTTGCTTCTCTCGGCGGAATACTCTTCTAAGGTAGAGTTTGTGGTATGATTGGGTAGCGATGGGTTGTATTCCCTGAAAATTGTTGTGCAGTCGTACCAGCCAAGGAAGGCAGGCGAAGGATGAGCTTACGCGAGCAAGAAGGCTTTATTCCCGTGGTAGGCGAGTACCGTATCTGGTATCGCATCGCCGGCGGAGGCGCTGATCACGAGAACATCCCACTTCTCGCTTTGCATGGTGGACCAGGAGTCCCCCATGATTACATCGAAAATCTTGCAGATTTGGCCTCAGACACCCGGCGCGTAATTCTCTACGATCAGCTAGGGTGCGGGCGTTCCGACCAACCGGACGATACCTCGCTCTGGCGTGTAGATCGCTTTGTCGAGGAACTCGGAATTGTACGCCGCGAGCTAGGCCTTGACCGGGTTCACCTGCTGGGCCAATCGTGGGGAGGCATGCTCGCCATCGAGTATGCCTTAACTCAACCGCAAGGCCTCATCAGCCTCATACTCGCCAGCACACTTTCGAGCATGCCCATGTGGATCGCTGAAGCCAACAGGCTGCGCGATGAACTGCCCCCGGAGGTACAGGCAACGCTCTTACGTCATGAAACCGCTGGTACAACCGACGATCCCGAATACCAGCAAGCCATGATGGTCTTCTATGAACGCCACGTTATCCGTGTCGTACCTATGCCAGATCAAGTCAAGCGAGCCCTGGATCAGGTGGGGCAAGTCTACTACACCATGAACGGCCCCAGCGAATTTCACGTCACCGGTGTCATCAAAGACTGGGACCGCACCGACCGCCTTTCTGAGATCCGTGTCCCAACACTGATTACGTCAGGGCGCTATGATGAGTCGACACCACGTATCAACGAAGTGCTGCACAACGGTATCGCTGGTTCAGAGTGGGTCATATTTGAGAACAGTTCCCACATGGCGCACATCGAAGAACCAGAGCTGTTCTTGCCGACAGTGCAGGCTTTTATCGAACGCATTGAAGCACAACAAAACTGACGCTCTCCCGGCTAAAGCACAGGAGGTTCTTGGTTCATCTCCAACTCCTCTAGCCTGCCTCGTCGGTAGACTAGCCCTTGTCGGTTCGTCACAAGACTTTCGGGCAGACGCGCTCTGGCGCCGGTGATGCCGACGCTTCGGGGCACGGTCTGCCCCTCTTTCGCACGTTGGTAGAGTCGCTCTAGTGCTGCCCGCAGGCGCAGCTCCGCACCCTCCCAATACACGGGGTATCGGGCACTAGAGGGAAGGAAGTCTGGTGGCTCAAGATAGGCTGCCAGGAACGCCGAGTACAGATCACGTTGGACGGGGCCTATGCCACAGGCACAGTCATGAAACCGCTGAGCGAGGGGCTTCTTGACATACGTCCGGCAGCCGTGACAGTATTGCGAGAGCTTCGTCGTGCGCGTGGGGAACTCGTGCAGGGTGCCGCCAGTCTTTGCAACTGTGCGTCTGAGGTGCTCTATCAACATCCCTGGGGCACGCAGGCCCACACTCTTGCCATAGCGTTTCTGCCAGCCTCGATACGCAATCTTTTCGAGACGAATGTCGTTGCCGACACGGATGATCTCGTGGACAAGCCGTCCGTGCAAGCTTTTGCGATGCGCCGCAAGCTTGCGTTCCTGGTGAGCGAGTCGCCGTCGCGTAGCAAGATATCCCTTACTGTTTTTCCAGGTGAGGCGTCGCTTGCCATGCTTCTTGACACGCCCCTTGTCGTCATAGTTTTGTGGGTTATTGGCGCGGCGTTGCCGGTCCAGCTTGCGCTCTAGCCGCCGCTTCTTCCGGGCATTGGGCCGCAGTTCCTCGCACAAGGGCACCAACCGTGCCTCCCCCTCTCGCGGCACGATGGCAATGGTGGAGGGTCCCAGGTCCAGCCCGATCACGTCATATCCTGGCTGATGTTTTGGCTTCTTCTGGTAGGGGGTGCCCGCTAAGGCGAGTTGCACAGAGTAGCGGTAGCCCTGGCTGTCTGTGCCTTTGGCATGAGGACTGGACGCCTTGCGCCGCACCAGCCGTGCGTACTTGATGCGGTGATCGAGTCCATATTTCACCACCGGGTCATTCCAGTTGATGATGGCGGGGAGACGGTCCTTGCCCCACACGAACCATCCCTGATTGCCCTCTTCAGGAGGTTGCAGCACAAAGCGTAACCCGGTATCGGTCCGTTTGCCCTCGATGCTATCCAGGCCACGCCCCTTGCTCTTGAAGCGCACCTTTTTGGCCTTGCCAAGACAGACCCGATTGATTGCCTGGTAGGCGCGGGTCGCCAGCGTTTGCGCGGTAACCGCATCGATGTGGTCGGCAATCCAGGCACAATTGGCCTGTTTTGCGAATTCATGCAGGGCATATTCGGAGAAACCGTACCGCTGTCGCAGGTGGGAGAACGCCGCCGCCCGTTCCTGCTTCTGCGTCTTTGGTATGGCACGCGCCGCCTGCCAGGCAGGGTCAGCCCACATGCGATGCAGACGGCTAAGCGCCTCACCCAAGAGCGTATTGTATAGGCAACGCGCTGCCTCAAAGTGTGCCGCTAGGCGTTTGGCTTGTCCTGCATCACTACGGAGCGGCAGCTCCAACAGGAAGGTCGGCGTCTTGCTTCTTTTCATACGGCTGCTCCTTTTCCCACGCTTGAACAAGTGTACCAGGATGGCTGCGTTCCGTCAGGCCCCTCCTGGTATACTGCTGTGACCATCTCAGTCACCTGTGCCCGCTGACACAGGCCGGCCAGGCTGACTATCTGCTCCTACTGTCCACTACGCTATAGCCTACATGTATTTTATACACTACTGAACTCACAAAAGTCAATAGTATTTTACTGTTCTCGACCAAAAGCTACTATTAGCACATAATAATACGAACCGCTACTAACCGTATTAAGGCGTGCCTACGACAACCGGGATTACTCTGTCAACTATGTACAACTTTTCTCACAAAAAGTGGCATTCATTCACTCTAATTGACTTAAACCTACAGAAAATGTATACTAGCACAGACCACCACATGGGAGTAAGATATGTCGCACGAGTGGCTTACCATCGAAGAGATAGCAGAAGAATTGCGTGTGAGTGAAGAGACGGTACGGCGCTGGATCAGGACAAAGCAGCTCAAAGCTCTCTCTATCGGTCGGGGCTATCGCATCAGGCGCAAAGATTTTGAGGATTTTCTTGATCGACGTTCCACCGAAATCGAGGAGACAGAAGAGGATTAACCAGGCTAGCATCAGTCAAACGAGGACAAGCAATCTCTCACCCTCCGCTAGCTTCTCACAAACAGTGAGAGATTGCTTCTAGTCTAGCAGTAATTCCCCACTCTGTCCAGAGAACGATACGGCCTGTCATTAGTTTTCGCGCGAAAAGATACCATGTGCCAGCTAACTGTCAAAGGTTTTACTTCCCCCCATTTTGAATCAAGAGAGAAACCAAGAAAAACAGGTAACCTTTCTTGTACGAGTTGGGACTTTCTTCATAGAATGAGAAACAGAAGGAATCTTTGGTTCCACTAAGGAGCATATTCCGTATGGATGCAGCACATGATCCACGCCTCTCCCGCTTGACGACTCCCTTAGCGATTACTCATGTCACGGTTGTTCCCATGGATACGGAGCGTGTTCTTCCTGATCAAACCGTCCTTCTTGAAGATGATCGCATTATCGCCATAGGCCATTCATCCACTATTTCACTTGAACCATGGTGCATCGTTGTTGACGCAACCGGGAAATATCTGATGCCGGGGCTGACTGATATGCACGTGCATTGCTGGTACCCTGCTGAGGCCGCTCTTTTTCTTTCCCATGGGGTGACTGTCGTGCGCAACATGTCGGGAAGCCCCTCCCATCTGGCACTGCAACGCCAGATTCGGCAGAAAGACCTGCCTGGTCCCCTCCTTTTTACCACCAGTCCCCTTATCGAGGGTGGGCCTCCCGCCCATTGGTCATGGCGTGTTATGACACATGCAGATGAGGCTGCACACCTTGTCCACATCTATGCGCAGCGTGGCTATCAGCAGATCAAGATCTATAATCAGCTCAAGCCGGAAGTCGTTCAGGCTATGGGGCGCGCCGCGCAAGACATCGGCATCCGCATGGTTGGACACTGTCCGAACGCGATGACCTTTGAAGAAGCCAGTGCAGCGGGACAGAGCTGTTTTGAGCATCTCACTGGGATCTGGCGTGGTCATTTCAAAGCTGGCTATGAACAGCAACCAGGCCAATTCAATCTGGACAGCGAGGTATTGCAGATGGTGCATGAACAGATCGATGATGATGCGATCCGACGCCTGGGGTCCTCTTTCGCTACGCGCCAGATCTGGAACTGCCCCACGCTTGTCGCCTATCACTACATGTTGGATGCTGAAGATGTGTGTTGCGCAGATCCAGCAGTGCAACCCTACTTACGGTACGTTCCGCAACAGGCATTGAAGACCTGGGAAGCACTCGACCCGAGTCGCTCTCAAGCTCCTTCAACATTCGAGCCCTGGATTCGCGCGATTCATCGACGCAATGAAACGTTCTCGCGTCTGGTCTCTCTTTTGCATCAGGAGGGGGCCCCACTTCTCATTGGAACGGATACCTCGGTTCGCTACGTCATTCAAGGACTTTCCGTCCATCAAGAATTGGACTTGTTTGTTGCCGCTGGTCTGCGCCCGTTTGAAGCGCTGCGGTGTACCACCAGTGAAGCTGCGCGTTTTCTGGGGCAGGAGAACGAGTGGGGAACCATCACCGTGGGCAAACGAGCGAATCTGCTCTTGCTGGCTGCCAATCCTCTGGAAAACATTCAGGCTGCCTGCCAGGTTGAGGCCGTGTGTGTGAATGGGTTTTACCTTTCGCGAAAAGACCTGGATGCCATGCTTTCCCATCTCGAACAGGCCGCCTCGTCCGGTCCACCGCAATCGCTCCCGCGTATTGAGCTTGGTCCTCTCACGGACAACGGTGAGGTGGTGGCACAAGGTACCTGGCAGGAGCGCTATTTGGATCAGGAAACGGGATATCTCGCGTACCGGCACTGCCGCCTCCCTGACGGGACCTGGCTCGTCGAAGAGCAGCATGTCTTCGAGTATGGAGAGCTCTTCTCCCAGGGTGGCCAACAGCACCGAAAAACACTACTTTCTCTCGCTCCTGATGGCACCATCCGGCGTCTCAGTCAGACGCGACAGTCGTGGCTTGGGAGTGAGCAGCGAGAAATCATCTGGTCAGAGACTGGAGCCTACGTGATCCGTCGCAAGGAGCTTGACGGGTATGAACAGGTGCAAACCGTCACGAGTATTCCATTGCTCGCAGCTGATACCCTCTCTTTCACCTCATTTCCATTGCTCATCGAGAATAACGTCGATCTTACTGAGCGGCTGGCACTGAGTGTTGATGAAACAGGCATTCACGTCATCATGCTGAAAGGGGTCTGTCAGCCAGGAACTGCACAAGATGGCGAAAAGCAATGGCAGATAGCTATTCATCGGCCAGACGTGCCAATACAACTCATCATGCATATAACCGATGATGGGAGAGTCTTACGCATGGAACAAACAGGAAGATTCCCTACAAGAGTCTTCGCGGCTACTCAGCAGTAAGTTTCTTCTCGATCTTTTCTAGAGCATGGGTTACACCGACCTAGCATGGCATGGGTCAGTGTGGCATGGGTAGAAGGTGCCGGATAACCATTGTAGCGACTGTATTTGAGGCGGACGGCAAAGAAGTAGCGCGTTTGGCCCTCCATGCCAGCTTTGGTGAACGGCATACCGCGCACTTCGCCCCAGTCGATCTGCAAGTACGCGCCAGGCGCACCCTCTCATGGGGGGATATCCAGCCAACAAAAGCTATGGGCTACTCAACTGATGCTTTTACCGGAAGAGGAGGAAGCCTGACCTGTTGTTCTGGTTTCTAGTTATCCGGGCAGCTTTTCGGACGAAAACTAACGAGAGGCCATACTGTCAAAAAACCATAACACGAATGCTCAGCCATTTTATTCGTTTCAACTCAGCTCTCTCTCAGAGGGTAAAGCATTCAGCCCTTCGTTTCCCTCGTGACATGAACGTGTTGTATGATAGGGGTACATCAAAGCATACGATATGCTTCGTTACGTACTCACGCCGGTTACCATTGCATCTCCTACCTTCGTGTAGAGAGAAGGAGCAAGAAAAATGACGCAGGAGGAAGGCATGCTCCACTACGCAGCGGGCCGTTACGAACTGCATGGTTATCCCCTGCGCCCAGGCGATGTCAGCGAGGTGTTGACTGTCAGCGGGTGGATAGCTGGATACCTTGCGTATGAGCGTGGGTGGTACTGGGTTGCCCCAGGTGGGAGCATGATCAGAATCGCTGAGGAGATGCAGGCGCGGTTCCAGCGTCAGTATCTCAGAGCAGGCTGGGAGAGCGAAGACGGGTATGACAGTGAGCTGCTCCTAGAGCGATGGAGAAACGGTGAATTGCTCGTTGAGGAGGAGAGCATTCCCCCTCGTGCTGGTAATGGGCTGGTGATCCTGGCCCGCGACGGGCGGGGGAAGATCGTCGCCCGCGGATCTGGCAGACGAGAAGGGAGGCGACGAGGAGGAGGAACTCTAGACGAGTGGAAAGATCAATTCTCCTCAAAGCACTCCACAGAAGGCAGATGCTTGGGGAAGAAGAGTCCATGCAGCTACCGCTTGAAAGCAGAGGGCTTTCTGGCTTGATTATTGGAAGAGAGCAACATTGATGAGCTTACGCGAACAAGAAGGCTTTATCCCCGTAGGCGAATACCGCGTCTGGTATCGTATCGTAGGGGGCGGTGCCGATCACGAGCATATTCCGTTATTAACCCTGCACGGTGGGCCTGGCGTCCCACACGACTACATTACAGACATGGCAGCATTGGCCTCCGATACCCGCCGTGTCATCTTCTACGACCAACTCGGCTGTGGGCGCTCCGACCAGCCCAACGATCCTTCCCTCTGGACCATAGAGCGCTCCGTTGAAGAAATAGGCATCGTCCGTCGTGCATTAGGTCTTGAGAAAGTGCATCTCTGGGGGCAATCCTTCGGAGGTCTGTTTGCTATCGAGTATGCCTTGACGCAACCACAAGGCCTCGTAAGCCTCATACTCGCCAGCAGTACCGCGAGCATCCCCTTGTGGATTGCCGAGGCCAACCGGCTGCGTGAGGCATTGCCGGCCGAGGTACAGGCTATCCTGGTACGTCATGAGCAGGCCGGTACGACCGGCGACCCTGAATACCTGCAAGCGACGATGCTCTTCTACGATCGTCACGTTATCCGTCTTAAACCAATACCAGAGCATGTCCAGCGAGCCATGGACCAGGTGGGGCAGGTGTATTACACAATGAATGGCCCCAGCGAATTCCACGTGATTGGTAACATCAAGGATTGGGATCGCACTGATCGCCTCGCTGAGATACGCGTCCCGACATTGATTACGTCGGGCAGGTTTGATGAGTCAACTCCTCTTATCAATGATGTGCTGCACAGAGGGATTGCCGGCTCAGAGTGGGTGATATTTGAGCAAAGCTCTCATATGGCTCACGTTGAGGAGCGAGAGCTGTACGTGTCGACCGTGCGAGCTTTCATCGAAGGCGTCGAAGCAGCGCCCATTTATCTATCCAACCGGTAGAAACGCTGCGCATTCTCTGCCCATAACCTGCGCCTGGCCGGGAGTGGCAAATGCGCGGTGAGCGCCTCCAGCGTCTCGTACCAGCGGCCATACTCGGATGCGAGCAGCATGACAGGCCAGTCGCTCCCGAACAGGATACGCTCTTCACCAAACGCATCTAACGCGCCATCGACGAACGGCTCCAGGTCGGCAGGCTGCCAGCGTTCGTGGTTGGCCTCGGTCACTATGCCGCTGATTTTACAGACGACATTCGGCAGCTCAGCAAGTTTGTGCAGGTTTGCCCGCCAGGGGTTGAGCTGCTGCTGTTTGATGTCTGGCTTCCCCAGGTGATCCAGGATAAAAGCTGTATGCGGGCAGCGGCGTACCAGTTCAATGACGCCTGGTAACTGCCAGTGCCTGATGCAGAGATCGAACGAAAGGTTATACTCCGCCAGCAGGCGTACTCCCGCGACGAAATCTGGCCGCAGGCAGAAGTCGGGTTCCGTTTCGTCCTGGAGGTTGCGCCGGACTCCTTTGATGAGAGGCGAGATGGCTACCAGGGATTCCAGGTGCGCGCGGACGACGGCACCGCGCTCAACTGGTGCCGCAGCGACGATCGCTCGCAAACGCGGCTCCTCGCTGGCGAGATCGGCGGCATAGCGTGCCTCCTGTAGCGCCTCCTGCGGCTCTACGCCTACCTCGACATAGACCATCGCTACGATGGGGAGGCTCTGTGTCTGCTCGCGGTAGTCTTGCGGGCCATAGGGCCGATTTAATAAGGGGATATCCGCCAGCCAGGGCATACTGAACTGCCCGGGATTCCACAGATGCACATGCGCATCAACAATGGGAAGCATCTCGACCATAAGAAAGTCCTCTCTTTATCAGGTGGTGTCACCAGTTGCCCAAAATTGTCGCCAATTCTCGACAAGCGCGTTCTCGCCGCCCTGGTTCAGTCCGGCGTGCCGGCGTTCCTTCCGCCTTCCGGCACGTTAGCTCCCCAGGAGTCGCCCGCAAGGTGAGTCGGGTTGGAACGTCACCCCTTGGGCCAGCGATAGCCCCACCACGTTCACATGTCTGCTCGCTTGCAGACGGGCCTGGCCTGCCAGTCTTTGCCGGGGTG
>Ga0207646_10004044_pt1 | contig 16199 bp, 14 predicted proteins | sample KBSK5502metaG_FD_184343 | JGI IMG/M metagenome (GOLD analysis project Ga0207646, IMG submission 184343) | Corn, switchgrass and miscanthus rhizosphere microbial communities from Kellogg Biological Station, Michigan, USA - KBS K5-50-2 metaG... | ecosystem: Host-associated > Plants > Roots >... | reverse complement strand
ACCGTGGGTTGTGAAACGTCGAAGAATGCATGGACATCGGAACAGTTCAGCTTTCCCGTCATTGCCAGTTTCTGAAGTATTGCCCGGCGCTGAGGGTCAGCTAGAGCTTTGCTGATACGGTCGAATTCGTCGGTCGCGAGCTTCATTCAGGGATCAGCTAGCTTAGACGAAACTATTAACGTTTCGATATGCATCTATCAGTCTCCAGGACAATCTCAGCCCGGGAAACGTCCCGATTCATAATATAGATGTTCATCAATATGTTTATATCCTCTTCAACCCATCTGTGGGGCATGATGAACAGAGAAACGGCAAAGGGCAAAGTGATACAACTGAACGATGGGGAGTTCGACACTGAAGTTCTGAAGTCCAATGTTCCGGTCCTAGTAGATTTCTACGCGGACTGGTGCGGACCATGCCACGCGATAGCTCCGACAATTGAGGCACTATCAAGTGAATTCGAAGGTAAGATAAAATTCGTCAAAGTGGACGTCGACACCAACCAGGAAGTAGCGTCGAGATATGAAATCATGAGTATTCCAACAATAATGTTGTTCGAGAACGGTAAGGTTGAAGATAGCATTGTTGGGGCCTACCCAGCTAACCTCTACAGACAACATATCGAACGCGCCCTAACTCGTGGAAACTAACCACGAGACAAGTCGACCGATTGAGGCTTTACGACATGGATCATATCTGTCCGATCTGTGGAGGGTTGAGCCCGTGCATCTATCCGCAACACGTGCCTCTCCATTCTTTTAGATATCACGACTGCCGTTTCTGCGGATCCACCTGGAAAGAAACCTCCAGGCCAGAGTAGAACAATCCTAGCTTCGATGGGTCTCTAGTCCTAGCGGAGGACTAGTCGCCAGAGAATCAGGATCGTCCCGATAACCCCGATCAGCATGGAGCCGAGATAGTTGCCTAGAAGAAAGCCCAGGGGCAAGGCGTAGCTTGCGAACCAGTCGCGCATGAACGGGTTTGACTGGTACTCGGAAGATAGCGCCGCGGACAGGCCGAGTATCGCTAGGAACTGACCGATCACAACTATTCCTAGTGTCCTTCCAACTGTTTGAGGCTGCTCAGCCATGATTTTTGGAGCGACTTTCTGCTGTTTCGGCCTTGGGTCAGGAATCAGGAGAGAGCTCATAGCTCCTAACAAGACGAAGATGCCTGCGGTAAAGGCAGCCCAGCGAGTTCCCTGAGTAAGAGCGTCAAAGATGATGTACCTTGCCGCGGGCCAGAGCGGGCCGAAGCTGGCGATGAGGGATTGGTCGAGCCCACCTGAGAGACCCGAATTGAAAGCTGCCTTCAGCACTGATGCCATTGGGCCAAAGTTTACGGCGCTGGATCCTAGGTCGGCCTGACCTACCGCAGATATCTGCGCGACAAGAATCGCGCCTATTACGGCGATTCCGAAGGCTGATCCAATCTGTCTAACGGTATTGTTGGCTCCAGATCCTACTCCTGCCTTCTGCCAAGGTATGCTCATCAAGACCGTGCTGGTAACTTGGCTGATGGCTAGTCCAACGCCAGCGCCATAGACAACCAAGATTGGATAGAGGTAGTAGACAGGGTTGGAAATGGCGATGATCTGAGACATGCTGAAGAGGGCAATGGCCTCTAGGATCATGCCGGTGGTGATTATCCACTTGGGTCCAAACCGGGTGGCCAGTACGCCGGCGACAGGGGCGAAGATGAACACAGATATTGCCATCGGCAGAAACGTGAGCCCGGCGTCAATCGCGGACAATCCCTTGACCGTCTGCAAGAATATCGAGATGATGAAGACTGCTCCAAACTCGCCCATGGCAACTATCGTGACGGTGAAGAGCCCATACCGGAAGCCCTTGTACCTGAGCAGGCTGAAATCAAAGAGAGGCACCAGTCCCTTTCTGCTTCGACGAATCTCGTAAAACGTGAATATTCCTAGGAGAACGACTCCCGCGATCATCGAGATTAGGGGAAGAGACAACGGGTTTGTGGTTGACCATGTGAACCCTCCGGCAGAGAAGTCTTGGTTGGGAACCAGCCAGCCGTAGGTCTGGCCCTCGATGAGGCCGAATAGGACGCTAGCCAAGCCGATAGTGATCAAAACTAGGCCAGGATAGTCTGTCGTGTATTTCGGATCCTTGAACCGGGTCTCCTTGATAACCAGCGCAGCTCCGACTAGCGCCGCGATCCCTATTGGGATGTTGATGAAAAACGCCCACCGCCAACTGACGTAGGTCGTAAAGTACCCACCCAAGACTGGACCCAGAACTGCAGCCGCCCCCGCGGTTGCCCCCCATATGCCGAAAGCTACATTTCGGGATTTGCCGGTGAACGTCGTTGTCAGGATTGATAGAGTGGATGGAGAGGCCATGGCTGCGCCGAATCCCTGAATGACTCGACCTACGAGCATCTGAGACAGATTAGTTGAGAATCCGTCGACAATGGATCCGACTATGAACAGTGAGATTCCGCTCATGAAGATCAGCTTTCTGCCATACTCATCGCTCAGCTTTCCCCATGAAAGGAGGAACGAGCCGAAGATGAGAGCGTAGAGCGAAGTGATCCATTCGAGGTCCTTCAGGCTGATGCTGAAGTCTCTCTGAATCTGAGGTAGAGCAACGATCACGATCGTCGCGTCAATGACGATGATTGCAAGGGAGAGACTGAGGACCAGGAGAATTAGGAGTTGCCTTGGCTGGATCTTGCCTGACTCCACCTGTGCCGCTTGGGCCGCAGATCCCTGCCAGTCTTGTCCTGACTCCTTACCCGGACGACTCGCTGACATAGACACCTCTCGGCTTTTCTAGAGGGTAATCAACTTCACTCTCAGAGCAAGTTCACGAGGTAGCGACTACCGAATCTCCGAACTTCCGGAGAGCTTCGGCGGAATGTTTTTTTCTCACATTCACTCCAAGCTGATAGCAAGTTAACCCATGACCCTGTAGCTCTCAACTTCTCGGATGTATTATCGGGGATCGTCGTGGGGGCCGAATCTGTATCCGTAGGAGAATAATCAAAGCCAGACTGTTCAACTACTCTGGTGAACTTGACGATTTTCTTTGATGTGTTGAAATCTGGAGCTATCACGCCCTACTTCAAAGTGAGAAAATCGCTCCTGCTAGAGGATCCTAACTAAGCTTCGCCTGGCCTCTGTTCATTCTGTGGGCTTCCATTCTGGTCTTTGCGTTTTGATACGCGAGCTGGATGAGTCTCTTGGCTGACTCGAGATCTTCTGGTTTCTCGATTCTGAAGCTTACCCATCCTGCTTGAGGAGCGAATCGGTGAGGGAGAGCGGTTCCAGTCTTCAGGGCGGCTGCTTGGTCGTTCTTTGATAGGCGAATGTCAAGGAAGGACGGTCCGTGGTGGTGCATGAACTCGAGTCCGTCGACTTGGAATTCTGTTCCTCCGAAACGGTGGGTCGCTTGGGTCACTCTTGGAAGATGCAAAATCCAGGATTTCAAATCCTCGAAGATTTCGTTCCGGTCTACCATGCTCGGCATTATTGTTAGACATGAGATGCATGTATTTGTTGACCAAGGACAGCGCTCTGCCAGTCATTTCATAGAGATTCTATAGGAGTGAACAGCTGACTAGGAATGAATAGCGGAGAAAGATAGTATGGCGCAACCATCGAAACTGACGATTCTCGGAATATCTGGTAGCGGGCGCAAGAGATCCTACAACACCGCCCTGCTAGAATCAGCGAAAGAACTCCTCCCGCATGACGCAACTCTTGAGTTGGTTGATATCTCAAAACTACCATTGTACAATCAGGATCTTGAGCATGACATGCCTGAGATCGTCAGAGAATTCAAGAAGAAAATTCGAGGCACAGACGCGATTCTGTTCGCTACTCCCGAGCACAATTATTCCATCACGGCTGTTCTCAAGAACGCCATCGAATGGGGCAATAGGCCGCCGAGAGACGCTTCGTGGAGCGGCAAACCCGCCGCCGTAATCAGCGCCTCAACAGGACTCCGAGGAGGAGTGAGAGCCCAGCTACACCTACGACAGATAATGATCGACCTAAACATGTACCCAATCAATAGGCCCTTGCTACTCGTCGCGAATGCTAAAGACAAATTCAACGACAATCTGCAGTTGTCAGACGAGGAGTCTCTCCAGACCTTACGAGATGTTCTCTCAAGCCTTGCAGAGTGGACACGCAAGCTTCAGCGTTGAAGCACAATGGTCCTCTGATCTTCAGACATTCCCACTACTTGAATAAGACTAATGAACCCTTTCGATTCGACGGTACCTGAGAGAAAAAATGAGAAGCCACAAGCGACTGATAATAATAGCGCTAATGTTCGGTCTCTTTCTTGCAGCCATTCCGTCAACGACTCCCCGGGTCTATGGAGCTGCCGCCCAATGCGCACAAAAATGCTCTATCGCAATTCTATCTCCTGGCGGTTCTCTGAACTCGAACCGAAACGTAAACTCGTCCTTCATCGTGTCATTCGCAGTCTTCAATTTCACCCTAGTTCAGCCAGGAACCTATACAGACGTTAATACAACCCTGGGCACCGGCTCGACACTTCACAGCGAGGGCCACATTCACGTATGGGTTGATAATGCGTACGTCACGATCTGGACAAGCACCAACGGCATTCCTTTGACTCTGACACCCGGTACTCATACGATACGCCTTGACCTCGTGAACGACAAGCATCAAACCTTTAGCCCAGGAATCAATGCGACGACCACAGTCAACGTCTCTGATCCACTTCAGTCAACCGCTAACACAGCACAGAGCAACGCCGGCAATGCCATGTACTATAGTCTCGGCGCTCTGATACTTTCCCTCGTAAGCGTAATTCTAGTGGCGTATGTTGCGTTCAAGCCGAAATCGAAACCATAGGGGTCGCCCGCAGTTGGGCACCCTGCCCCATTTTTCTCATGAGTTACTAAGCAGATTTACTCTAGGGCTCACTCTAGTGAGCCTCGCGATATTCCCACTAGTTCAGATTTCGCCGGGACCCGTTAAGGCCAGCAATCCCACCTTCTCTGCGACGATAGCCAACTATGCATTCCTTCCACAACACATCAACGTAACTACGGGGACACAAGTGGTTTGGACAAATAACGATGGAACTCAACATACCGTCACATCGACGAACATGACTCAAGGAGGAGGTGCCCTAATCAATAGTGGACCGCTGAACCAAGGTCAGACATTCTCTTACACCTTCTACAACCATGGCTTCTACCCCTATCTATGCGGCTTTCACTCGTACATGACTGGATGGGTCAATGTAACTGGCTCTGATGTCCAACCGCCCCTGTCACCTGCCTTGACCCCAGCTGCCTACACGCCTTACATCATAGGCGGAATAATTGCTGGGGCTGTCGTGATTGTGTCTCTCGCTTTATTCTTGAGGCGCCGGACCCGAAAAGCCAAGAGCACTTCACCTCTCGGCCCAGCATGAGCCTAGATACACATTCTAGGCGTTTCTAGGCGGACTGTTTTTCCAAAGAACTGAGAATCTTTTCAACCGTCTCAGGAGAGGGCTTGAGGGTTCTATGCTCAGCTCCTGCATGAACCTCGACCAGCTTCATCATTTCGTCTACCGAACGGGTCCCCTTGGCCTCGAACTCGCATTCTTTCAAAAGAAAATCTTTACACTTGAATCTGATAATGAAACGCTAGCGGACTCTGGAGTTAGGATGATAACGTTTGTCTAATTCGCACATCCCTAATCTGCCCGCTCCACGATGCTTCTCTTGAAAGAGGGGTTTCGACGGTTCTTCGAGCGACTCTTAAGTACATCTGAATCATAGTCGAAAACGTTGCTCATGCAAGTAACTGCGACCCAGCCGGAAAAGAACGTTCAGCAGGTCCGAGAATACGACCTATCCCTCGATGTTGATTATGCCGGTCTCAAATACAGTGGCAAGGTAACCGTAGATCTAGACTCCGTCGGCGACGTCTCCCTCGATGCCGTCGGCTTACAGGTCAACAGTGTCAAGTCTGGAAGCCGCAATTATACGTTCAAACATGCCGGGAAGCTGCTAGAAGTCCAGACCGGCAAGTTCTCAGGGCCTTTAGAAATCGAGTTCAATGGAAAGGTCTCCGACAACTTCACCGGGTTCTACAAAGCATCCTACGGGGATGGTTACATTCTCACCACGCATCTCGAAGCGGTTCAGGCTCGCAAGGTCTTCCCCTGCGTAGACCATCCCGCGTTCAAGGCAGTTTTCAGATTGCAAGTACGAACCGATCCGAGCCTCTCTGTCATCTCGAACATGCCTGTCGAATCTGAGACAAAAGAAGGCGGCAAGAAGACTGTCACGTTCAAGAGGACACCGAAAATGTCCACGTATCTTCTCTACATAGGCGTTGGAAAGTTCGCCCAGGACCAGAGCCAGCACGGTAAGACGAATCTTTACGCGGCTTATGCAGACCGACCAACGGGAAAGATCAATACCGGATTCTCCTTTGAAGCTACTCAGAAGGTTCTAGACTATTACGAGTCGTACTTCGGCATCCCATTCCAGCTACCCAAGCTGCACAATGTGGCCGTTCCAGAATTTGCCTATGGGGCAATGGAGAACTGGGGAGCGATCACCTACCGGGAAATTCTGTTGCACGTGGACAAAGACACCAGCATACGTGCAAAGAAATCCGTGGCTCACGTCATTGCGCATGAGATTGCTCACATGTGGTTCGGAGATCTGGTCACGATGAAATGGTGGGACGACCTCTGGCTGAACGAAAGCTTCGCCACCTTCATGGACTACAAGTCAACTGACCGCGGATATCCGGATTGGAAGGTCTGGCAGGACTTTGTGCGAACATCCACCTCAGGTGCCATGGGCCGCGATGCGCTGACCAAGACCCATCCGATCATGGCGAAGGTCCATGATCCGGAAGAGATCGAGGAGTTATTCGACGAGATAAGTTACGGGAAAGGCGCGAGCATCCTGCGGATGATCGAGGCCTATATTGGTTCAGAGAATTTCAAGAGGGGAGTTGCTCAGTATCTTCAGAAGTTCCGCTACAGCAACGCCTCCGGTCACGATCTCTGGTCAAGCCTCCAAGAATCATCGGGGACAGAGGTGAGCCGGATAATGGAAGGCTGGATAAGCCAAGAAGGCTTCCCGGTGGTAAAAGCCTCATTGGCCGGGACGAGGCTAGTGCTTGAACAAGAGAGATTCCTCCTCACGGGCGGAACCTCCAAGCAAACTTGGCCGATACCCGTCACAATGAATGTTGACGGCAAGACGCAATCAATGTTGCTGGACAAGAAAAGGGCCGAGGTCAATCTACCCACAACTACAAGGTCTCTCAAAATAAACGTGGACCAGACGGGATTCTACGCCGTCCAATACGATGGGAAGCAACTGCAAGACCTTGTCTGGAAGGCCAGACTCTCCCCGTTCGACCGTTGGGGACTAGTCAGCGACGCCAAAGCCTTCCTCTTGGCTGGTCGCATTCCTTTCACGGAATACCTCAATCTAATCGAGAAATTCCAGCACGAGGAAGAGTATCTCCCTGCGATCGAAGTCTCCGACCAGCTCTCATTCCTCTACCAGATCGCGCCCTCAAGGCTGATCGAGACTTCCCGCAAGTTCCATAGCGATGGACTCAAAATCTTCGAGACTAAGAAGGACGACAATGGCATGACTCTCAAGGGAATCATCGCCGCCCGCCTCACCCTTCTGGACGACACCTATGCAAAGATGGCTGGTTCGAAGTTCAACGACCTAGCGAATGTCGAGCCAGACATGAAACGATCCGTCGTAATGGGATACGCGAGATCTTCCAACGACTACGATGGCCTAATGGGCAGATACTTGAAGAGCACGACCGATGAAGAACGGCTAAGATTTCTGGAAGGATTGGTCAGTTTCAAGAATCCTGACATCATAGCAAAGACGTTAGACTTTGCGTTGAGCGGCAAGGTGAAGAGACAGGACGTCCGGAACGTGATCCTCTACGCCACAGCCAACCCGGATGCAAAAACTGCGATCTGGCAATGGTTCAAGAAGAACATAGCGAAATTAGAGGAGATGTACTCCGGGACAGCCCAGTTTTCAATCATTTTACGAGAATATTTATCGATTGTCGGGGTCGGCCGCCTGGCTGAGGTCGAGAAATTCTTCAGTGAGCACAAGGTTATCGGATCGGACATCGCTCTGGAAAGATTGAGAATCTACGACCACCTCGCAAGGAACATCACTACAATCACCTAGAATTCAGCTGCCCATTTCCTGTTGGGCTAGACCGATCCGCGCAATCAGAGAAATGAGATATGAGAGCACTAGTTAATGGGGAATAAGCAGGCCGTGACGGTGGCGTGATTGAGTGGCATGATCTCTATTAGAGGAGATTCGTCTTAGCTCTCCCCGCAGAACCCGTAAAGCGGAAGACAATTTTCAGCTAGGCAACGTTCCATCATAATGCCCCAAGATTGTATTAGAACAAGTCAAAAGGATTCGCTAAGAACAGCGTTTTCCCAAGAACAGGCCGCAAGGGTCGGATAAAGATAAGAACTCTGACCTCCGACTCTTGATAGTTTGTAATGTGCAAGTGTCCACGCTGTGGATCCAAGCGTGTTGGGATCTGCACTGTGTGTTGTCCGCGTACAATTTTGCTATCTTGGTCTGGAAGAACTTCCGATACCCCGCCTCTAGACCATTATGGGCAGGAAGATCCAGTCGTACCGGCCACGATTATCTGAATTGATTATGCTTCTCACTTCGAGTTCGAGGTTGACTCCGCAGCGATTTCATTCGTCCATTTGCTACCTTCTTATGGTCAAGAGTTTCGGCAAGACGAATACTAGTGCTGGACCAAGAACTGCGAGGGCGACCAGAAGAAGCAAGACGATCAGTCCTGCGTAAAAGTCCCTCACTTGTTGGTCTTCGAGGGCGGAGTGGTCGTAGTAGATGAGCTTGCCATTGTAAACCGGGTCGGGTCCTAGACTGTTTGACGCTTGATCAACCGCATCTCTGACCGTGTCTCTCTGAGAGATCATTCTCACTATTGCTTCTGTGGTTGCGTCGGTATGGTCAGCGCTTACTAGGCCGTCCCATCCCACGAAGGCAGTAGCGCCTCTCTCTAGAAATGAATTGGCCAAGTCTTGGCTTGAAGGTCCGCCGCAACCCATTACAAGGACTACAGCACCTCCAAGGTCTCCTCTCATCTGGTTACGAACAAAGCCAGGTGCGATCGCGAAATATACTTCATTGAGGCCTCCAGCCACTACTTGGTTGGCGAGCTGTTCGTACTGATACTTGGAGCGACTGTAAGGCTCTGATGTTATGATCGCGGTCCAAGCCGTTGTGTGGGCCCGAATTAGGATTAGATCTTAGCCTTTCAGAGGGAGGCTTGCGAAGTATGCTACGGTGACGTCGTCCGGAGCAACATAATCGAGAGAGTAACCCGCCTTTGAAAGAGTGAATTGCGTCTCAACAATGAATGACGGATCTGGAATCGTCGAGGAGAGTTCATCGATCAAGACAGCCCTAGAGCCTGCATGGCTCGGTTGCAACTGCCAAGGATGTGCTTGGAAGACCCATGAGCTCATCCCGAGGCTGGAGAGTATCAGAATCGCAGATAGGGGGCCTGACCATCCGTGGTAATAATTGTACAACCCTGTCGTTCTTACGGGTTCGCCTGATTGTTAGTAGCCTTCTTTCTTCATCCAGAAGGCGTGTTCGATAACCAAGCCTGGAGCGGGGGGTTTGTTGTTGGTGCGGGGGGTTAGGTTTAGACTTCGGTCTAGAACTACCGAAATGCAAGAATCTTGCTCAGATTGCCAGTTTCGATTGGTGCGGGGGGTGGGATTTCAGCACCGGTTTACCGGTACATGTAAGCGAATTTCAGGCGGAGGTTGTGACAGAGCGTGATTCGGTATTCTCCGAGGATGTCCCTTTGATCCTTGTGCCTGCGGAAAGTCTGAGGAGTCTCGACTTCGATTATTATGATGTCGGCAAAGCCCGACTTTTGGGGAGGGTAATAGCACTGGCTTGCCTGTTAGCTACGCACTTTGTCGATTATCGATGGTAACGTCTCCGTGTTAGCAATGGATCATCACGAGATTGGGCGCGCTTAATCTATCAATCTAGAAATATTATGTTTCCATTGCGAGAGCGTGATTGAAGTAGGTACAGTCTGGACCCGTCTGTTGCTACAGCTCCTATGCGACTCTTGGGGCGTGTTAAACTAAATCAGTTGATTTATAAATCATATGAATTAGTTGGGTTTCCTTCCTAGATTGAGTTCTTTGCAATACACTGAGAAATTACATTGTCCACGAGCTTGTACACCCCTCTGTCCACTCTTGTAATGACATCGTAATCTGACAGATGCCTGAGGTAGGATTGCATGTAGTTTTGCGGTTTGCCCACTTTTCTCGCTATTTCTGAGGACTCTATCGGTTTGCCTTCTTGAGCAATTACCCTTACAATCTTGTTCAGCATAGGTCCTCCGGTTGCCTTTCCAAGGTCTTCCGCAATAACATAATTTGCGTAGATGTACAGCGAACCTGTGGGAGCGGCTATTAGGCGTTCAAATGTATTTTCAAGACTACTCTTTCCATCCCATGCTTCCGCGAGGAGGATAATGTAATAGGGATGCCCACCTACGAGGGAGAAGGCCTCCTTCCCGGATTTCCTTAATTTTTCCTTCCCGACCCCAGTCTCCCGATTTTCGACGACGCTACTGAATAGCTTGGTTGAGTATGACTCATCTAGGTCGCCAATTGTTTCCAAAGTAAAGTGCTGAAAGAGTGGGGAACCTGGTTCTTCGAAGATGCTTCTTAGCATGTGGACTCTAGACCCACTTATGATGTGACAGACGTTTCCTCTTTTCTGCAATGCTCCTCTGTATAGATCCAATATGTTCTTCAGTCCCTTGTACTCCTTCAATCTCAAAATGTCTTGAAACTCGTCAAAAATTAGCACCACTCTTTTCTTGGCCCGCTCTGCAATTACGTCTGCCGTCTTGAAAACCGATCTGAATAGTTTTGCAAAGTCTTCCTCACCCTTGTCTCCTAGCTTGATTTTTGACATTATTGTCCCGTTTGGAGATAGTTCTACTCCAATGGACTCGACTGATGAAACCAAGTCGATAACCTTCTGAGCGATTGCCTTTGGTAGCCCTGAGGCCTTTAGCGCAACCTTTTGAAATCCGCCCAGATGATTACTATAGGCCTCAAGCAACTCCTCTTCTAAGTCTCGCAGAAATCCTTCCGGGTCAGTGGCTCTTTCCTTAACGTCAAAGTATACCACGACAAGCTCTCTCTTTTCCAATTCCTCCTTCACTTTGAGTAGTACCGATGTCTTTCCAATGCGTCTGTAGCCCAATAATGCGAAGGATGGATGGATTCGACTATTGGAAATATCTTTGACCAGCTTGTTGACAATTTCGTCTCTATCAATAAGAACGGCGGGAGGTACTGGCTTGCCGATGAACACAATACGATTCTAAATGACCTCGTTTATAAAAGGATTGGTTTAATCAGTTCTTCACCATGAAACTCTGCGAAATACTACGCATTCTGGCTACTCATATGTATCAGCAAAATTGGTGCGGGGGGTGGGATTTGAACCCACGTCGGCGCCTCCGGCGCCAACCCCGATGTTCTCATTAGGATTTCTATTTTCGTCGGACATGTTGATCATTACCTAATTGCGCATGGCTAGCTAAGAACATTCCGATCGGTTTTTGTTTGCCGAATGAGCAGCGCTAGCTGTTGACTGTAAAGCGAATACGGACTACGGAAGATCTCCACAACTTAGGCGTCAGCGCGAGACGTTGCGAATGTTCCGCCGGTCAAATGTTCGGGGCTCGGGACTTCTCAAGCTCTGGTCCTTTAGATTATTCCTTTCTTACCATAACGAAATTTATGATGCGCCTGGTCTTGAAGCCGAGTTTCTCGTATAATCGTATTGCGGCAACATTCTCGTTGCGGACGTGAAGGAAAGGAGTCTCATCTTGTTCTGTCATTTTCCGGATGAGCGCAGAGACAAGTGCGCCGGCATATCCGCGGCCCCGGCGATCGGGACGAGTGCAGACAGAACCGATTTCAGTATATCCACGGATTCGGAGTGCCTCCCCCGCCATAGCTACCAGTTGGCCTGCTTCTCGAATTCCGAGATATGATCCTAGCTCATGTGACCGTCTGCGGAAACCTTCGAGTTCGGTCAACTCGGCGAGCGGGAGCATCTCATGAACGTGAGAAATGTTTAGATCCTCAACAGTAGACGTCACAGGCGGGAACTCCGGGCTGTTCCATACCATCTGGAGGCAAGGCACTACACGAGCAACGGTCCAGCCAACGGGAACATCAGGCACCACAGCAAGCGTGAGTTCGGTCGTTCCTCCTGGACCGACCAACTGGGCAAGTGATTCATAGGATTCTGCAGATTGATCGCGTGTGGCGGCAAGCGGCCAAACATCAACGGGATAACGTTTCGCGAAGCCATTGCCCTCAGCAAGGGAAGCGTGGGTCGTTGACAGCGCATTCCACGCTGGATTATCCAACAGACTCATTTGGTCCTGCCCCACAATCAAGCAACCATCAATTTGTCCTAGGCATGTCCAGGTGAAAAGAATATGGTCATTGATTGTCGCGACTCTTTCAGAGAAATTCGAGGACTGGTCAGGGACTTCTTGCCTTTTTCATTTTAGTTATAATACCGAGTTGGGGCCATTGGCTCATTGGGACCCCATATACGGTCCGACCGGGTGCATACGAGTGTGAGCGGGCAATCCCCGAAAATGCGCCAAGATTTGCGCTAACGACTCGTTCGCTTGGTCCGATTTGCGATAATGTGACACAAGCATATAGTCAATTATTCATCCGGTCAATCAGGGCGAATTGAAGAGTTCCAACCCGGCCGCGTGAGAGCATCCACAGACACTGTACTGAATACCCAATGAAAGAAGATGCTTAGGTTCCGGATGAGGAGGTAAGTTTCTTACTTTCAAGCCTGCTCAGCAACGGGACGACTACCAGGCCCAATCCAATCGCTGTCAACGCTCCCCCAACAATTTCGAGTGGAACAGCCCATGAAATGATAGGACTGTTCGAATTGCAATATGTCACGAAGAAGCCTTGTTTTAGGCAAGTCTGATAGTTCGTGTTAGAATCCTGATAACTGGAATATGCTATGCCAAATAAGAAAAGACCGAGAATGGTAAGAACCACTCCAAGTCCGAGGAAACCCGTTCTCCCGATGCGATTCATTTCTGTTCGTCCCATAGACTACCGAGCTTGTCAACCGCGACGCCGAAGGCTTTGAGCTTGTCTCGTGTTTCAGGATAGACTTCACGTAGAGACTGAAAGTCGTTATAGTCAAACCACTTAGTATCCTGTGAACCAGGGATAAGATTGTTAACATCTTGGCAGAAGAAGCGATCTCCAAAGGGGCTGATGAGTGCGATTATGGATTCTGCCCAGTACCGTCTATAACGGTTGAGGTCTGAATTTTTCATGAGGACTCCCGGATGTCCGTCACGGTCTGACCTCTTGCGAAATTTTACCTCTACAAGTTTCAGACCCTTTTCAGAAGATACAACATAATCGGGCATGGAGCGAACCCGCTCTACTTCGTTCGAGTCATGGAAGTGGCTGTCCCAGATATGCATTTTCAAAGATGATAGTGAGCTTTCGTAGCCGAAAGGATATACCTTGTACTGACTTGCTTCAAGGAGGCTTCTGAGAATCTCTTTGGCGGCAGCACCTATAATCAGAGACTGGCTGAACGCCTGGCTGTGGTGCCTCGGAAGCTGTATTTCCAATGGCGCGGTTCAGAGGTTAACATTCCGTTGAGACTCTTAAGCTTAGCACATCTTGTTCATTTCCCGGCGGTATTGCTTTTGTAAACCGGTTTCGGGTGAGGGAGTTGTTGCTAACGAACGCCGATTCTTTCATGGACCCAACGAAAGTTGTTACCTCGGCATGGTCAACCCCGTGAGACGGAAAACCGAAGAAATGAAGTGCGCCAAGTGCGGAGAACCCTGACGCCGCCCTTGATTATCGGTTTCGCATATCAGTACCAACTATTATTGACACTTTCTAGCTGTTCACTAAGCCGACCTTGTTCACGTAAGGGCGTAGTCGTGGGTCGAAGTATCACTTCTAATGTAAAAGTGGACCCCTATTATCTGTGTTTCTTACAAGTGGTTTGGGAATCCTTTAGGGATACGTGGAATGCCACAGATTTACTGCCACAGTGAAAACGTATAAGGAATCTCGCTAGTTTGAACTAGGTCTTGAAAAGAGATTGAAGTGTTCATATTGCGAATCACCATTTCTACAGTTTATCAAAACCGAAGTTCAATTACAAGAGCATGTTCGAACTGTTCACGGAATTTACCCCAAACCAACTATGCCTACTGTTACTGACCACTCCGACCCAGAAATGGATAAACTTGTGCGGGACAAGGCAAAAGCATATCAGGAGTATCAAATAGCCGCAATTCAAAGCTTTAGGGATTCTGTGCTAAAGGAAAAAATTGAGAAGAAGCGGCAAGAGTCTACCGGTCCAACTACGGAACAAGAAAATGCTAAGTAACGTCAAGTGCCTGTACTGGTAGGCGAGTCTAGTCGCTCTGCCGCCTGACGTCGCTGAGTAGTAGAAACTCGTCGCTGAGATAGGATAGCTCCGCGGTCGTCCTGACCTCGCCTTCCCAACCTTTTCCTGTAGTCGACGCTCCCGACCAGTAGGTCACCCCAACAGCTACTAAGACCAGGCCCGTGGCACCAAACAACAAGCCTGCCACGACCCCCGTGGGAGAATCTATCAGACTGGCGGCCAGTCCGACAGTCTCCCAAATGTCGAACCGGAATACCATCATGACTGATTCCATCCGGTCTGTCCGCTATCTTTATCCTGTTGTGTGACCAAGTATTACTCAGTGATTGGTTTGACCTACAAAACAGCCAAACTGTCTTTGACCAATCATCGTGGTCCGGCAGTATCTGAGCAAGCTTCTTCAACAACACCCGAACCCATACGAAGACCCATCTGAGCCATTGTTGAAAACTGTCAAGCCTCCACGCCTCGAACCTGGCCAGACAATCGGGATAGCAAGCCCGTCGGGCTACGCCGACCCGTTCTCGCTCAAAGCCGGGATGGACTTTCTCACGGAGAAAGGCTACAGGGTCCAACTTGGCCGGTCAACGCGCAGAGTAGCCAAGACACAGTTCTACGCCGGACCCGACAAGGATCGAGCGGAGGAGCTAAACAGCATGTTTCAAGCTCCAGAGGTTGACGCGATATTCTGCGCTGTCGGCGGCTACGGAACTGGCAAGATATTGCCCCTAATCGACTACGATTTAATACGTGACAGCCCTAAGATTCTCATCGGCTACAGCGACATAACATTCCTTCACATCGCAATCTTCAACAAAACCGGACTCGTCACATTCCACGGGCCAAGTGCTTCCCACCTGGACCGGTCGCTACCGGGCGACGAGCTCAAAACAAAACGCGACAATCTCGAGCGCGCCCTCAACCTCCTATCAGGCGAGTCTGGCCGAGATCTGACAAACCCTCCCGCTGGAATGCTACTGAGGACGATCCATGATGGCAAGACTCAAGGACGGCTCATTGGTGGGAACCTTGAGACTCTTGAAGAGACACTGGCAACTCCTTTCGAGGCAGACCTCGACGACAGCTTGTTCTTCTTCGAGGATGTTTACGCTTCCGAGGAAATGGTTGACAGAGCACTTACCCACTTGGCCTCGGCGGGGAAGCTCGGAAGGGTAGCGGGCGTTATCGTGGGTGAATTCAGCGAGGTCCCTAAACCAACCCAACCAACACCCAGCATGGAGGAAATCTTGAGGGAGAGAATCGCGCCGTTGAAGAAGCCGTCTATTATGGGTCTTCAATGCGGCCACGGAAGAATACACGTCACCATCCCAGTTGGCGTGGAGGCTAGGCTTGACGCGGATGAACCCTCAATCCACATGCTCGAAACACCGGTAGACTAGTACAGATCGACAAAGGAAGTCTTTTTCTCAGAGCCATGGGGAATTTTGCTGGTTCGACGGCTCAAGCAAATGCCTTCTCGGTCATCAATAGTTCCGAGTAACTTTGACCGATCATAGCCGTCCGTGCCTACTTCCAACAGATGTCTCGGAGCAGAGCCGGCTCATATAGTATCCCTGATACCGACCGCGGATGGGCGTTGGAAGCCTGCGAACTTACCCGGGTGAAAGGTAACAATCTGAACTTATCGAAAGCCT
>Ga0207646_10004042_pt1 | contig 16201 bp, 18 predicted proteins | sample KBSK5502metaG_FD_184343 | JGI IMG/M metagenome (GOLD analysis project Ga0207646, IMG submission 184343) | Corn, switchgrass and miscanthus rhizosphere microbial communities from Kellogg Biological Station, Michigan, USA - KBS K5-50-2 metaG... | ecosystem: Host-associated > Plants > Roots >... | reverse complement strand
TATGGATCGCCCACGACGACCCGCCGTGGCTGCCTGACAACGCCGACATGGGCGACGTGCACGTCGTGCGGCAGAACCATTCGATCGACCAGGACCTGAAGGCCGGCTTTGAAGCGCTGGACTCGACGCGCCCCGCGCTCCCCGCCAGCGGCGAGACCGACGTGCACGTGAGGCTCGGTTGGGAGGAAGGGACGTGGAAGGACGTGATCGACACTGACCCGCTGATCGTCACGGCATTCGGCGCGCAGTCGCTGCCGTCCATCGGCTCACCCGTGTGGGACGACATCGGTGATCGCTTTCCGGTTGCGGACGACGAGCCGTCCTGGCGCTACGCCGGATTCCAGCCCGTCAACTGGGCCGAGCGCGGCGTGGGTCTGCCTTCGGCGTATCCGAGCCTCGACGCTTACGTCCGAGCCTCGCAGAACTATCACGCGCTGATCGTGCGCGTGATCGCCGAGCACATGCGCACGCGCAAGTTCGAGCCTTGCTGGGGAGCGTTCGCCTTCCACCTGATCGATCCATATCCGGCCATCGGTTGGGGATTGCTCGACGGAGCGCGGCAGAAAAAGGACGCACCGCTGGCCGCGCTGGCCGAGGCATTCCGCCCGACGCACGTGATCATCGACCCGCTCACGGCCGAGCCCGATCGTCCCTCAGGAATCATCCAGCGACCAGACAAGTCATTCAAAGCGCGCATCGTCGTCGTGAATGACGATCCGCGGGTCGCGGGCGCGGGATCGGTGCGCTGGTCAGTGACGCGCGAGCGCGGCGTGGGTCTGCGCGGCGTTAACCGCCTCAAGGACGTCGCGTCGCGCAAATCTTTCTCCGGGTCGGCGCAGTGCGAAGTGCCCACGGCTTTCGAGCCCGCGATCCACGCCACCACCGTGAGCCTTGCCCTCCAATCCGAGGGCGAGTACGTGCTCGAAGCGACGCTGCTCATGGCGGGTGAGGAGATCGATCGCACCGAGCTGCGATTCAGCGTCACGGCCAACGTTCCGCCCGCGCGATTGCGCCCCGAGCTGCCCCACTACCTTGCGGACCGGCTCGCCGATTTGCGCAGCCTGCAATCTGAGAAGGACGGGCTGAGCCTGGTGCTCGAAAACAAGACGCGCCCCGCGGTGCTCACCACGATGACCGGCCTCCGCCTCGACGGCAGGCTCTTGACCCGTCACGACATACAGATCGAGACGCACGCGGGGCGCACCCCGCTGCCGCGCCGGCTCGACCTTGCCCTCGAACGGCGCATACGCGTCTACGTCGTAACCGGCGAGCCTCTCGGACCGGGGGCGCACTCGCTCGAGGCGGACGTCAGCGTGGCCGGAGTCGGCTCAGGAAGGCTGCTGATCGAAGGCCAGGTTCCTGCTGAAGCGCCAGCGGCGCTGTAATAGGGCCCAAGTCCAGACCGAATGGCATACTTCGCGTAGCCCCGTAAGACCGGTTCCAAAACGACTCATCAACCAACAGGGAGGCCCCCCACCGGATGTCGATCGAAGTTGCAGAAATAATCCTGGCCGTCGTGGCCCTGTTCGCCGGCATCCTCTACCTCAGGGTCCGCCGAGTGCGGACCAAGGGCAAGAAGAACAAGAACGCAGTCCGGCCCGCGTCACCTGCGCGCACAGGGATGGCAAGCCAGGCGGCGCCGCAGCAGCCTGCCGTGCAGACCTGGGCTCCGCCCGTTGCCACCCCGCGACCGGGATCGATCGCGTCGACCGTCGTCCAGGCCCCTCCGCAGCCGTCCGCCAGCCCAAGCTGGGACCAGCCCGCCGCAGCGCCCACGCCGGGCGCGCAACCGACGTGGGGCTCGGCCCAACCCGCGCCTTCGTGGGGCCCCGGCGCGCCGCCGGCAGGCGCACCAGGCAGCACTCCGACATCGACCTGGGGTGCGCGGCGTCCGGCAGGAGCGCAGTCTCCGGGCTGGGGCCCGCCGGGTGCTTCGCAACCGCCTGCCCCACCGGCCGCCGCGCCGCCTCCGCCGCCGCCGGCAGCCGCGCCGCCTCCGCCGCCGCCCGCAGCCGCGCCTCCTCCTCCTCCGCCTCCTCCACCGGCAGCCGCACCCCCGCCGCCTGCGCCTTCGTGGGAGGTCGCGCCCGCGGCCCCCGCCGCTTCCCCTGCAGTGCCGCCTCCGTCGTGGGGAGCGCCCGCAGGCGCACCGCCCGCGTGGGGTCCTCCGGCCGCGGCAGCCGCGCCGCCTGCGGCCGCGCCCGCAGCGTCGTGGGACGTGCCGGCGGCTTCGCCCCCCGCATCAGCTCCGGCGAACTCGTGGGAGGCACCCGCCGCGCCCGCGCCCTCGACCGCCTGGACGTCTTCTGAGCCCCAGCCCGAGTCGTCGTCGCCCTGGGACACGCCCAAGGCCGACGAATCGGCTGCCTCATCGGCGTGGACGGTGCCCGCCGAGGAGCCGGTCGCTCAACCCTCGTCCCCGCCATGGAGCGGCTCTACGCCCGCGGCCTCAGCCCCAGCGTGGAGCCCGCCCGCAGCCGTGCCGCCGCCGCCGCCTCCTCCGCCGCCACCCGCCCCGCCGATTCCCGCGGCGGAGCGCACAATCATCGCGCCGCCGCCGCAACCGGCGCAGCACGAGTCGACCACTGTCATCCCCGCCTGGCAGCCACCTCCCGCAGCGCCGGCCAGCACCGGCGGCGAGACGCAGCCGATCCTTCGCGCGCAATCAGGTGCCGGACCGCAGGCGCAGCTGACCATCGAGTCGGGTCCGGATTCCGGCAACAACCACCGCGCCGGCGACGCTGCGCTTCGCGTGGGCCGCTCGCCCGACAACGACCTGATCCTCCGCGACCCCGCGACCAGCGGCCATCACGCCCGCGTCGAGCGGCGGGGCCAGCAGTTCTGGATCGTCGACCTCGGCAGCACGAATGGCACGCTGGTCAACGGCGAGCCCATCCAGGAGAAAGAGCTGAACCACGGCGACCGCATCACGATCGGTCAGAACGCAGTCAGCTTCGCGATCGTAGAGGCGTAGCGGGGTGCGGCTGAAGACCGCATCGGCGACAGATCCTGGTCTGGAGCGCGAGGAGAACGAGGACTCGGTCGTCGTCTGGCGCAACAAGGCTGGGCTCGATTCGCTGCTTGTCGTCTGCGACGGAATGGGCGGCCACGCCGCCGGCCAGACGGCGAGCTCGATGGCGGTCAAGACGTTCACCGCCACGCTTGCGGAAGATGGAGACGAGGGTCCCGACCTGAATCGTCTGAAGCGAGCTTGCAAGGCGGCCAACTCGGCCGTGTTCGAGGCCGCCAAGGCGAACCCTGCATGGGAGGGGATGGGCAGCACCATCGTGGTCGTCGCCATCCGCGGCGGCGAGCTCGGGCTCGTCAACGTCGGCGACAGCCCCGCGTACCTCTTCCGCAACGGCAGCGCCACGCTCATCTCGCAGGACCACTCGTGGCCGGCCGAGCAGGTGCGCCTCGGCGTGATCAAGCCGGAGGAGGCCGCGGACCACCCTCTCAAGCACCGGCTGACGCGCGCAGTAGGCGTGTGGGAGTCGATCCAGTCCTACACGGACAAGATGAAGCTCGAGCCCGGCGACACGATCGTGCTGTGCAGCGACGGTATCGAGACTGCCGGCGTCAGCGTCGAGGAGATGGGGAAGCTGCTTCTCCAGGGCGGCGACCTCGACAAGGGCATCAAGCGCGTGATCGAGCGATGCCGCGACCTCGGAGCGCCGGACAACATCACCCTCGCGGTCGCGCGGGCCGAAGCCGACGTGACGGCCACTCAGGCGCTGCCGAAGCTGACGTCGACGGCGGTGATCCCGAGGTTGAAGAAGATCAGCCAGTTACAGAAAGGCTCGGGCTAGCACCCGTTCGCGTTTTTGGCGCCAAAACCGCGTCATTTTCGGTGGGCCCTGGCACTTTTGGCGCCAATACTGTGTGATCGGAGGGATCAGTAGGCTCGGGCTAGCAGCTCGCTCACATGCTCGACGCCGATCTGAGATCCGCGTGCCCGAAGGCCGGCGGCCAGCTGCATCTGGCAGCCGGGGTTGGCGGTCACCGCCAGCTCGGCGCCTGTGCTGAGCAGGTCGTCGATCTTTTCCTCCAGAATCCGCGCCGACATCTGCGGCTCGAGCGTGCTGTACAGCCCGGCCGCGCCGCAGCAGATGTCGGGGTGACGCATCTCCACGAGCTGCACGCCGGGAACTGAACGGATCAGCTCGCGCGGCTGCTTCTTGATGCGCTGCGCGTGCGCCAGGTGGCAGGCGTCCTGGTAGGTGACCGTCACGTTGACGTCGCGCTTCGGTTCCGGCAGGCCGACCTCGGCGAGCCATTCACTCAGGTCCTTCACGCGTCCTTTCAGATCCGGATAGAAGTCCTTGAGGTGGGAGCCGCAGCCGGCGGAGTCGACGACGAGTGCGTCGAACTGGCCCGACGCGTAGACACGCGCGTTGTGCTCGCGCAGGCGCTCGGCCTCTTCGAGGTCGCCGTTATGCGCGTGGAGGGCGCCGCAGCAGCGCTCGTCCTGCGGGAACCACACGTCGCAGCCCGCGAGCTGCAGCAGCTTGACCGCGGCGTCATGCGATTGCGGGTACAGGATCGGCATCACGCAACCGACGAGGAAGGCGACGCGGTACCGTCGCGTCCCGATCGCCGGCGCCAGTCCACCCGCCGGCGGCGTGAACGGCGCGCGCAGCGGCGGCAGCTGGCGGCCTGAGCGAACCACCGAGGTCAGGTGCGCGGCCTGGGCGACCCTTGTCATCGCGCCGAACGCGCGCAGCCGCCGCGGATGAGCGAGCACCTGGCGCAGCGCGGTCTTTGCGACCCATCGCTTGGCGGTAGGACGCCGCAATCGCTCCACCTCGGAGCGGCCGGCCTCGATGATCCGGCCGTACGGCACGCCTGACGGACACACTGCCTCGCATGTCCTGCAGCCGAGGCACAGGTCGATGTGCCTCACCTGCTTCTCGTCGAACGTCATCTGGCCGCGCTTCCACTGCGTCATCAGGTAGATGCGGCCGCGCGGCGACTCGGTCTCGAGCCCTGTCGTGCGGAAGGTTGGACACGCGTCGAGGCAAAGCCCGCAGTGCACGCACGTGGAGAGGTCGTCGTCGTTGAGGAGGTTGAAGCTCAAACGACGAACCTCCCCGGATTCAAGACGTGATCTGGATCGAAAGCGTCCTTGAGGCGTCGCATGACGTCGAGCGTGGGCGGCGGCGTGCCCCAGGCGCCGACCTTCTGCTTGACATCGTCGGGCGCGGCCATCAGCACGAGCGATCCGCCCGCGGCCTCGGCTGTCTTGCGCACCCTCACCAGCTCTTCGGCGTCACCGAACGACCAGTGCGCGACGCCAACGCCCGGTGAGCACCACCAGCGCGCGCCCTGTGGTAACGACTCGATCACCCGCCGAAGCGCGTCGCGCGGCGTGGCGATGCGCGCCCATTGGGTCAGCGCGGAGCGCGAGTGCTCACGCCAGACGGTGCCGTCCGTTTCCGCCCAACCCGTGGCTCTGACCGTGACGTCGACGGCGTCCGAGCTGCCGAAGTACCGCGCGATCACGCGGCCGTCGGAGAACAGCTCCAACGCCGCCGGAGCCATGGGCAGCGAGAATACGTGCGCGACCGCAACCCAGCCGTCGTGGGACTCGACCGTCACATCCCGCAGCGGACGGGGGAAGACCTTGAACGACGCCGCCACGATGACGCCGAGCGAGCCGAGGGCGCCGCCATGCAGCTTCATCAGGTCGTAGCCGGACACGTTCTTGACGACGCGGCCGCCGGCGCTGGCGAGCTTGCCATCGGGCAGCGCAACACGAATGCCGATCAGGAAGTCACGCGCCGATCCGTAGCGCAGTCGCAGCGGCCCGGTCCAGCCGCTGGCGAGGAGCCCGCCGACGGTGTGACCGGGCGAGTTGAAGGGGTCGAGCGGGAGGAACTGGCCGGATCTCGCGAGGTGCTCCTGCAGAGCTTCGACCTGGATGCCCGCTTCCACCGTGACGACCATGTCCGAAGCCGTGTGCTCGATGACGCGGTCCAGCCCCGTCGTGTGAAGCTCGACGTCGCACCTCTCCAGGAGGCCGCCCATCGTCGCGGCGCGCCCGCCGCCGACCGGCGTGACGGCTTTGCCGTCTTCAGCCGCCTCGCGCAGGATGTTCGCCAGCTCGTCTGCCGATCGCGGCTTCAGGACGGCGACGTTCGTCACCACCATTTCGCCTCGACCGCGAAGCCGGTGCGGCCTGCGAGGCGCACGTGTTTGCGCGACGCGTCGGGGAAGATCTTCCCAGGATTCAAAATTCCGCCAGGGTCGAGCGTGTCCTTGACCCGATGCATCGAGTCGAGGTCGTCGGGGCTGAAGATCCAGGGCATGTACGCGTTCTTCTCGAGCCCGATGCCGTGCTCGCCGGAGAGCGCGCCCCCGAGCTCGACCACCGCGCGCAGCATCTCCTCGCCCGCCTCCTCGACCTGGTGGAGCACATCGCCGTCGCGCATGTCGAACAGGATGTTGGGGTGAAGGTTGCCGTCGCCTGCGTGGAACACGTTGGCGACCGGCAGCTTGTAATGCTCGCCGATCTCTCCGACGGCTGACAGCACCTGCGGCAGCCGCGATCGCGGGACGACGCCGTCGTGCAGGTAGTAATTGGGCTTGATCCTGCCAAGTGCGCCGATCGCTCCCTTGCGGCCGGCCCACAGCAGGTCGCGTTCGGCCGCCGTCTGGGCCTCGCGCATCGCGTAGCCCTGGTTCTTCGACAGGACATCCCGGATCGCGACCGTCAGCTCGCGCGTCGACTCCTGGATGCCGTCGACCTCGACGAGCAGCACCGCACCCGCGTCGGTCGGATAGCCGGCGCGATAGTGGGCTTCGACCGCGCCGACTGTGACCTGGTCCATCATCTCGAGCGCGGCGGGGACGATGCCGCTGCCGATCACGGCCGACACGGCCTGACTCGCGGTGTCGATGGTTGGAAAGGCGGCCAGAAGCGTCGCGATGCTGGGCGGCGTGCGCAGCAGCCGCACCTTGATCCTGGTGATCGCGCAGAGCGTGCCCTCCGACCCGACGAGCACGCCGCAAAGATCGAGGCCTACACGGTCCGGTGCGTCACCGCCGACCCAGTGCACGCTCCCGTCCGCAAGCACGACCTCCATTCCCAGCACGTGGTTGGTGGTGACGCCGTAATAGAGGCAGTGGGGCCCGCCCGAGTTCTCGGCCGCGTTGCCACCGATGGTGCAGGCCTTCTGGCTCGACGGATCGGGCGCGTAGAAAAGGTGATGCGGCGCCGCGGCCAGCGACAGCTCCTGGTTCACCACGCCGGGCTCGACCAGCGCGGTCTGGGCGACCGGGTCGATCTCGAGGATGCGTCGCATGCGGGTCACCTGCAGCGCGATGCCGCCGCGAATCGTGACCGCGCCGCCCGACAATCCAGTGCCCGCGCCGCGTGGCACTACCGGAATGCCGTGGCGCGCCGCGACTTTGATCACGTCGCTGACCTGCTGCGTGTTTGCCGGCAACACCACGACGTCAGGCACCGCGCCCTCGATCGACGCGTCGCGTTCGAAGATGCGCAGGTCGTCAGCGCCGTCGACGACGTGGTCTTTGCCGACGACGCGTCGCAACTCTTCGATGACCTGTGGGGCAAGCGGCATCAGGCCAGCGGCGCCTCGCGCTCGGGATCGCGCTCGAAGAGGTCGAAGCGACGTGTCATGGAGCCGGGCATGCTCGGCGCCTCGACCGCCTCGCCGCCCGTGACGAGGAGCGCAAGCCAGCGCTTGCATTCCTCATCACCAGGCATTCTGTCGGCGCGCTCGAAAACGGCTTCCTGGATGCGGCTGTGCGGCGAGACCTGGATCGTGTACCAGACGGAGAGCCCGTCGGGGGTGACGTGGTGATGCGTCTCGTCGATGCGCCGGTTGACCGGCAGCTTCATCGGCCTCGCCTCAGCGGCGGCGCGAAGGCGCGCGGCTTCGGCCTCGATGGTCGCCATCGCTGCCAGCTTAAACTCGACTGAGACCATGACTGGGCGCGAGAGGGTGGAGGCTGCGATCGCCCTCGGCCTCGGGGACCGGCCGCCGATGAGTGCGTGGGGCCATACCTTCAAAGAGGAATGGACGCCTTCCGAGCTCGCGCGCGTCACGGTCGAGCGAGCCCGGAAGTACGGCTGGGACTTCGTGAAGTTTCAGCTGCGGGCGTCGTGCTTCGCGGAAGCGTTCGGCTCGGTGTACCGCCCAAGCGGGCATCGATTGAAGGCGCCGGTACTGGAGCAGGTCGCCGTGCCGGACGTGGAATCGTGGCAGAAGCTGGAGCTCGTCAACCCGAAGGCTCTTGATGATCAGGTCGAGGCGATCGGGATGGTGGCGCGGGAGCTCGGCCCCGACGTGCCGGTCATCCAGACGGTTTTCAGCCCGCTGACCGTGGCGGGATACCTGGTCGGCCGTTCCAAGTCGCGCGTGATGCGCGACCTGCGCAAGCACGGCGAGGTGACGCAGCCGGCGCTGCAGCGCATCGCCGACGTGCTGGTCGACTTCAGCAAGCGCTCGGTGGACGCCGGCGCAGCCGGCATCTTCTACGCCATTTCGGGCTACGCCAGTCGCGACACGATGCCGGAGCAGGTCTACCGCGACTTCGTGCTGCCGCTTGACCTGAGCGTGCTCGAGCGCATGCCGCGCGGTGCCTGGTTCAACGTGGCGCACCTGTGCGGATCAAACCTGCACTTCGGCCTGGCGCGCGACCTGCCGGCGCAGGCGATCAGCTGGTCGGTGCACAACCAGGGCAACCCAACGCTGGCAGAAGGTCGCCGCCTGAGCGCCAAGGCCGTGATGGGAGGGCTGGGGCAGCGCTCGACTCTGCTGTACGGCCCACCGCCGGAGATCGAGTCCGAGGTACGGCGCGTGGTCGGCGAGACTGGCGGCCGCGGCTTGCTGGTGGCGCCCGGTTGCTCAGTGCCGCCGCGCACGCGCGAGGCGAACCTGGCTGCGATGGCTGCGGCCATGGCTACGTAACTTGAGCCCGACCGTCGCCGGGCTCGCGGAGATCGTGCTGTGGGTGCGCGACATGCAGGCGGCGCTCCATTTCTACGGCGACCTGTTCGGGCTCGAGGTGATCTCTCCGCCGGGGCTGCCGAACAAGTTCCTGCGCGCCGGCCCGGGCGCGGACGGTGTGCCGGAGATGATCGTGCTGGTGCCACATCCCGACGCGTCGGCCAGCTTTCCCCGCGAGAAGCCCAAGCGGGTGCTGCACCACCTGGCGTTTCGGGTGGCTGCCTCCGACTATGACGGCCTGCAGCGCCGGTTCGAGGGGGAGGGCATCGAGGTTCGGGGAGGCATCCATCCGGTGCTGAAAGGCGTCCGCACTTTCTACGTCGACGACCCTGACCACAACGAGGTCGAGGTCATCGCGCCCGCCTGACCGCTTACGGCACGACGGTCACGTGCACCCTCCAGCCAACCGTGGAACAGCCCGACGCCGGACACGGCGTCGTTGGATCTTCCGCAAAAAGGTCTGCGGAACCGGTCCGTTTCGCCTGGAACCAATAGTCTCCGGCCGGAAGGGGCAGCGGCACGATAGTGAGCACCGCATCGTCTGACGATTGGATTTGCCGCCAGCTGCTCGTCGGGCTTCGTGCGGATAGGTCGTCGACATGAACGGCGATCACCGCGCACAGGTGAGCCGTGACGGAGCGCCCGTTGTCTGCCAGGCCCAACGAAATGTCGACGCGAATGGTGTCGCCCAGCGGGCACGCTGAGCTGGTTGGGGATGGGTTGAGAGCGTGAGGAGTGGGGCTCGCTTTCACCTGAGCGGTGGTGCTGGAGCATGCCATCAGCGCGGTAGTGAGCAGGGCAGCGGCGGCCAGGCGCATGAACAGAAAACGTCCCGAGTCAGGCAACGGAACGCCCTTAGGGCGCGGTGATGACCGGGCTCTTGTTGTAGATGTCGAAGTTCATCGTGAGCGCCGACGCGGGATCGGTGAACTGGATATAGACGATGTAACCGTCCGTCTCGCGCACCCAGATGTCGTACGTGCTCCCTTTCTCGGCCGTGGTCGCGTGCCAGGTCATGGTTCCGCCGATGGACTCTTCGCCGACGTACGTGGTCGGCGCGATGGGGGAGATGGTCGAGCTATCAGGCGTAGACGTCCACTTGCCGCTGCCTGTGCGTGTGTAGACCCGGCCCCCGATGACGATCTCCTGCACCACGAGGTTCCCCGCCCTGGTGTTCGTCTGCACGGTCATGTTCAGCGACAGCGCAAAGGACGGGCTCTTCTGGAGGACGCCGTCACCGGTGATCGGAAAGTGGTTGCCCTGTACCCCGAGCGTGCCCGTGATCCGGAAGTGGGCGTTCTGCATGGTCGAGTTGTCGACGGCGGTGCCTATTGAAGCGGCCGTGACAGGGCTTGGGCTCGGCACGTTGGCGAAGAACGCGCCGCCGCAGGCGCTGGTCAGGCACAAGACTCCGAACGCCACGGGCACCAGGGCTCTCCGAACCATCGGAGACCGGAACCTACCACGGGGCCGCCCGTTTTCAACCCACTTAACGGAACCGACCCGCCGTTTGAACCCGCCTAGGCGGTTTCCGCCTTTGGCGCCTCGGCCGGCGTCCGCGAGCCGAGCGCCGCGGCCACGCCGGCGATCACCGCGATCGTCAGCACCAGGAGCGTGGCGGGCTCGGGCAGGTGGACCCGCAGCGCCGCGTCGAGCGAAGCGTCACCGGGGCCGACCAGGGCCAGCGCCGCGATGGCGCCAAGAATCGAGAGATTGAACTCGTAGCCGCCCTTCGAAACCCAGAAGCCCTTGGGCAGGTGCACCAGCATGATCGCGACCAGCATCGAACCGGCGATGGCCGCGCAAGCGAGGGGTGTCAGCAAGCCCAGGATCAGCAGGATGCCGCCGCCGAGCTCGCCGAACGCGGAGATGAGAGCCCACGCGCCTGGCGGTCGCATTCGCATCCTGGTCATCGCCTGCGTCCAGCCGGCGAGACCTGGGCCGCCCCACCATCCGAAAACCTTTTGCGCCCCGTGGCCGAACATGATTCCGCCGATCACGAAACGAAGAATCAACAAACCCGCAGCCGTCATGACGAGCACCTCCTGCTACGTCTGTACCCTCGCCCGCGGAGACTTAGTCCCAGCCTAGACTCTTGATGCCTTTGCTGCCCGCGAGGCGCGCTTGGGTGTTGCGGGCCCGTAGCTCAGTTGGTTAGAGCGGCTGACTCATAATCAGCTGGTCGGTGGATCGAGGCCACCCGGGCCCACCCCTGCAATCGTTCACTTATTCAGAGGGCTTGGTTAGGTTCCCTTGTAAGCGCCTCCGCGCGGTCCAACCCACAGAACCGAAATCGACCGGTGTTGATAGTCCATCGTGAAGACTGCGCGCCATTCACCAACTCGGAGGCGCCATTCAGCAGGTCTGTCGGTTAGCCGGCGGACATCTCCTCGGGGAGACCTTCGATCGCCGCCATGAGCCTTGCGCGGTCCTTAGCCGAGATGCGCTTTAGGCTCTTTACGGCGCTGGGCTTGATCGTGACCCACCAGCGGGCCTCGGCGGTCAGGTAGTCGACGCGCTCCCGGCGCGGCCCGTCAGGTCACTTACGGCCTGAGCCCACGGGACATCAGGCTCTGACCGCGCTGCGTCGATTTCGGCGCGTTGTTCGGCGGTTACCGGTTCATCATCAAGGGGCGCAGCCGCAAGCCTCAATGCGACTTCGTCTTTGTCGCGAATGAGGACTGCGATAGCCAGGCCGACGATGGCGAGCATGATGCCAGCCACAATCCAGCGACTTCGGGCCATTCCAGCGGCCCCAGCTAGACCGAGGGCCGCCAGTCTCCTCGCCTCGGCGACTTGCACGTCGAGCCGGGGTCCGGTAGCGGTAGCCATCCCCTGCAATCTCCCAACCGAATAGTACCGGCGACGCCTCAAAGCGGATCGGCCTATAGCCACAGCGGTTCATCGGCGCTCTTGAGGCGCGGGATCGTGAGTCTCAGCCGCTTATCTGAATACAGATAGAAAGGACGCGTCGAAGGCGCTGACTCATAATCAGCTGGTCGGTGGATCGAGGCCACCCGGGCCCACTCCAAGTCGAGCCTAGCTAGACTTTCGCGGATTCGCTCATGAAGCTCGACTGGGCCCTGCTCGCCAACTACGCCGAGGTCCGCGACGGACTCGCCTTCGTCACCGGCGGCGGCATCGACACCGTCCAGACGCCGCAGCTGCCAGCAGTCCTGAACGCGACCATCCTCGTCCGCCTCCTGCTGCATCGCACCGAGACCAACAAGCAGCACTCGCTCGACCTCGAGATCACCGACGAGGACGGCAGCACCATCGCCAAGGTCCAGGCCGGCGTCACAGTCGCCCTCAACACGGATCTGCCGATCGGTTGGGACGTGCCGAGCATGGTCGCCCTGAACGTTCACGGCCTGCAGCTGGCGAAAGAGGGCCGCTACGCGATCGAGATCTCGGCCGACAACGTCCACCTGCGCACGCTGAACCTCCGCACCAGGGTGACGTCGCCCGCCAAGACCGGCAATTGACCGCCACCCTCAGCAGCCTCGTTTCGCATTACGGCGTCCTTGCCGTGCTGCTCCTCATGGCCGCTGAAAGCTGCGGCATCCCATTTCCCAGCGAGGTCATCATGCCCAGCGCGGGGCTGCTGGCCGCGACCGGCCAGATGAACTTGGCCGAGGCGATCCTGGCCGGCGCCGCCGGCAACCTGCTCGGCTCGCTCGCCGCCTTCGCGCTCGCAGCCCGATTCGGCGAGCCGCTGCTGCTTGGTCCGGGCCGGTGGATAGGCATCCGCGCCCACCACCTCGAGATCGCCGACGGATGGTTCCAGCGCTGGGGGATGTGGGCGGTCTTCTTCGGCCGCCTGCTGCCCGTCGTGCGCACGTACATCTCGTTTCCGGCCGGCCTCGCGCGCATCAACCTTGTGTGGTTCTCGGTGCTCACGTTCGTCGGTGCGATGCCCTGGTGCGCGGCCCTCGCGCTGGTGGGCTACACGCTCGGCAAGAACTACGAGCGCGTCAGCGGTCCGATCCAGGCGGCCGCGATCGTGATCGCGGTCCTGGTGGCGCTGGTGGTTGTCGTCTGGTATTCGAGGGGTCGATCGACCGCTAGGTAAACCGCTGCAGCGCGAAGTGCGAGATGTCGCGCCGCGTGCGGCCTTCGAGCACGAGGTCGGCCGCGATGTCGCCCACCACGGGCGAGAACTTGAAGCCGTGACCGGAGCACGCGCTCAGGATCACCACGCGCGCCGACTCCGGGTGCGGCCCGATCGCGAAATGCTGGTCAGGCGTGTCCGTGTACAGGCACACCGCGCTGCGGACCACGTGCCGCGTCACCCCGTGCAGATATTTCGTCACGAAGAGGCGGAGCGGGTCGAGGTCGGCGTCGGTCGCGGTGCGGCGGACCGTGGCCGGGTCGACGGTCTCGCCACCGTGATGCCGGGCCAGCTTGATCGACCGGCCGTCGAGGCTGGGCAGCCCGTAGACGTCGCCTTGCGGCGTGCCCTCGCGGATCCAGACCGGGAAGCGGTCGGGGCTGAACCAGTCGGCGCCTGACTGGATCGCAAGCCACACCATCACCTGCCGCTCGACCTTGAGCGGAAGAAAAGGCACGAGCTCGCTCATCCACGGTCCGGTGGCGATGACCGCCGCATCGAACAACTCCGCGCCTCCGGCCGTCGCCACCTCGACGCCAGCGGACTTCGGCTCCACGGCGGTCACCTGCGTATTGCGCCGGACGTTCAGCTCACGCAGCATCGCCGACACGATCGCCTCGACCCGCAGAAATCCGGCTTGCGGATCGAAGACCGCGATCTCGCCATCCCCCACGGTGTGGCCCGGATAGCGCCGGCGCAGCTCTGATGCATCGAGGATCTCGATCTCGAGGTCGTGGTCCTTTGCCGCCGCTTGCGAGGCCACGACTGCCTCCGAGTCGGGCGCGCCGATCATCAGCAGCCCGGTGAGCGTGAGCAGCTGCTGCTTCGACTCCGCCTCCAGCGCGCGCCACATCCCGAATGTCTCCTTCAGCAGCGGCACGTACCAGGGACCTTCGTAGTAAGCGGTGCGCGTCACTCGCGACTCGCCGTGCGTCGACCCGAGGTCGTGCGGTGGCGAGTAACGATCGAAGCAAACGACCTCGGCGCCGCGCTTCTGCAGCCGCCAGCCCGTGGCAGCTCCCATCGCGCCGCAGCCGATGACCGCGACCCTCACTCAGGCATGACTGTGGCGATCGGCTGGCCGGCCTTTACCGGGTCGCCTTCACCGACGAGCAGCTCCTCCACGATGCCGGCGACGGGTGATGGAATCTCTGCGTTCACCTTGTCGGTGCGCGCCTCGACGATGGTCTCGCCCTCGTCGACGTGGTCGCCTTTCTTCTTGGTCCACGCCCCGATGACGATGTCCTCGGCACCCTGCAGGTCGGGCATCAGGATCTCGGTCACGCTCACGCCACCAATTCTCCGCTAGGCCATCGAGACGACGTCCAGCAGCTCGTCATCCCAGTAGTCGACGCGACCTTCAGGCATGAAGATGACGCGACCCGGCTTCAACGCGTCGACGAACTCCGTGTCATGGCTGACGATGACCATCGTCCCCGGCCACGCGGCCAGCGCCCGCGCCACTCCCACGCGCGACGGCGGATCCAGGTTGTTGGTCGGCTCGTCCAGCACCAGCAGGTTGTGACGGCCGGCCACCAGCTGCGCCAGGGCAAGCTTCGTCTTCTCGCCGCCGGAAAGCGTGCCCGCGTCCTGGCGCGCGACGTCGCCGGTGAGCCCGAACATCCCCAGCAATGCGCGCAGCATCACCTCCTCGGCGTCGGAATGCTCGCGCATCTGCGTCAGCACGGGCACGCCCCCGCGAATGCCCTCGTGCTCCTGCGCGTAGTAGCCGAGTGACACCGCGTGCCCGAGCCGGAACCTGCCTGCGCTCGGCTGCGATTCGCCGGCAAGGATGCGCAGCATGCTCGTCTTGCCCGCGCCGTTGAGCCCCATCACCAGCAGCCGCTGGCCGCGCTCGACCTCGAACGAGACGTCGCGAAAGACCAGCGGCCCGCCGTAGCCCTTGGCGAGCCCTTCGACGCTCAGCGCGACACGCCCGCTGCGCGGCGGATCCGGAAACGAGATCTTCACCTTGCGCTCGCGCCGAGGCGCGCTGACCTGCTCCGCCTTCAGCCGGTCGACTCGCTTGAAGATGGACTTGGCGGTGCGCGCCCGTTTCTCGGTCTGCCTGCGCATGACCTCCGCGAGCAGGCTCAGTCGCTTGATCTCGGCCTGCTGGCGCTGCGCCAGCGACGTCAGGCGCACCTCTGCGGCCTTGCGGGCGGCCTGGTACTGCGAGTAGGTGCCGCGGTACTCGACCATGCGACCGGCGTCCAGGTGCAGGACGCGCGTGATGGCCTCGTCCAGCAGGATCAGGTCGTGGCTGACCACGATGACAGCGCCACGGTTGGTGCGCAGGAAGTCCATGAGCCATGCCTTGGCGTCGCTGTCGAGGTGGTTGGTCGGCTCGTCGAGCAGCAGCAGGTCGGCGTCGCCGAAGAGGACGCGCGCGAGCTCGATCCTCCTCCTTTCTCCTCCCGACAAGACGCCCAGAGGCAGGTCGACGCGACCTTCCTTCAGCCCCAGGCCCGCGGCGATGCGGCGCGCATCCGACTCGGCTGAGTAGCCGCCGTCCAGCCGGTAGCGCTCCTCAGCGTCGGAGAACCGCTGGACGTTGGCTAGCGACGCGTCCTTCTCAAGTGCCTCGTGCAGCTGGGCGAGCCTTTCGGCGGCGCGGTCGAGGCCGCGGCCGGACAGGATGTGCGAGAGCGCCGAGTGGGTCGCCTGCGCGCGCGGTTTGGGGTTCTGCGGGACGTAGCCCAGGCTGCCGCGGCGCAGCACCAGCCCGGCCGCCGGGTCGTCCTCTCCGGCCAGCACCTTGAGCAGGCTCGTCTTGCCGGCCCCATTGCGACCGACCAGCCCGACCTTGTCGCCGGGCCCGACCGTGAAGTCGGCGCCGGTCAGGACACGGCGAGCGGCGACGTCGATGGAGAGATTCCGAACCTGGAGCACCGGGCAATGTTACGTAGAGAGCCTGTCGTCGTTTCGTGAGTCATGAAAAAGCTGCTCATCGCCGCCGTGATCCTCGCCGCCGCCGTCGCCTGTGGCGAAGCAGCGTCGAGCTCCCAGTCCCATCGGTCGCTCTCCTTGTCCGAAGGTACCGCCCAGCCGGCCCCTGGCAAGTCGACCGCCGCACTGCCTCCTGGTCAGACGACCTACGCGCCGAACCAGCAGG
>Ga0207646_10004041_pt1 | contig 16208 bp, 14 predicted proteins | sample KBSK5502metaG_FD_184343 | JGI IMG/M metagenome (GOLD analysis project Ga0207646, IMG submission 184343) | Corn, switchgrass and miscanthus rhizosphere microbial communities from Kellogg Biological Station, Michigan, USA - KBS K5-50-2 metaG... | ecosystem: Host-associated > Plants > Roots >... | reverse complement strand
TGTCGGCCATCACCCGCCGAAATACAGGCAAGCGGGCGCCCTCGGCGGCAGGCACGCGCAGACCCGCCTGATGCATAAGCGCAAGGAGTCCAAGCGTCTTGAGCGAAACCGTCTTGCCGCCAGTGTTCGGTCCCGTGATGACGATGGCCCGATAGCCGAAGCGATCTCCAAGGCGCAGATCGATGGGTACGGCACCAGGACCGAGCAGCGGATGACGGGCGCTGAGCAGTTCCACCGCGTCCTCGCTCAGCGCGGGGCGAACGGCGTTCTGCTCGGCCGCCAGCCGGGCTCGCGCCAGCCATAGGTCGGCCCGGGCCAGCGCCTCGAGCGAAGCCGCGAGGGAGTCCGCGCCGCCTTCCACCATGCGCGACAGCTCTTCGAGGATGCGGTCCACCTCCCGATCCTCGTCGAGGGCCGCCTGCGTCCAGGTGTTGTTGAGCTCCACGACGCTCAGTGGCTCCACGAAGAGCGTCGCTCCCGACGCGCTCTGATCGTGGACGATGCCCTTCAGGCGTCCCTTCGCCTCGGCACGCACCGGGATGACGTATCGCCCGGCCCGCACGGTGACGATGGCCTCGCCGATCACGCCCGCCATCTCCGGCGAGCGAATCATCGCGCTCAGCCTCTCCCTGACGCGGTCCTGCGCCGTCCGCATGCGTTTGCGGATCGCCGCCAGCTCGCCCGAAGCGGTATCGAGGATCTCGCCCGCGTCGTCGACGCTCCGTTCGATGCGGTCCCGCAGGGCGGGCGCCTCATCGAGTAGGTCCCGCAGGCCCCCCAGGTGCCGTCCACGCCACGTGACGAGCCTGGCCGCGAAGAGCGTCGTTGCGTGCAGCGTCTCCGCGAGCTCCAGCAGCTCCTGCGCCGACAGGCGGCCGCCACGTCGGGCGCGCTGGATCGGTCCGCGGACGTCCCGGGCGCCGCCGATAGTCGCCTGTGCCTGCTCGTCGAGCAGGCGAACCGCCTCGTCGGTCTGCTCCTGGAGCAGTGCGACGTGCCGTACATCCGCCACGGGGAGAGTGGCTTCCGCGAGCTCACGCGACGGCGTGAACGCGGTGCGCGCGGCGAGCATGCTGACCACAGCCCCGAACTCCAGCGCGCGGAGGCTGCCGCCGTCGGCGGCAGTCCCCGGATCAGGAGCGTCCGCGGCCGTGGCGGGCTGGCTAGCGGCGTGAGACGTGCGGGTCATCGGCCACCAGGAAGCGCCATGGGAGAGCCGCCCATTCCGCCGCGTATGCGACGCCCACCCGCGGACGGGCGACGATCCGGTCGGGCGCTGCTCCCTCGCTCAGATGCACCGGTCCGCTGGTCAAGTCGGTGCCGTTCAGCGAGCGGTCGATCCCGAATGCCGCCGCGACGTTCCCCGGGCCAGCAGCCAGGCGCTTCGCAGAGACGTCCGTCGGCATGCGCCGTCGTGCCCGCGCGAGCGACTCGCCTTCGTCAATCGCGACGGCGCGAATCAGCACCGCCTCCGGCTTCACGCCGGGTCCACAGACGACGTTGATGCAGTAGTGCATGCCGTAGATGAAGTACACATACAGGTGGCCCGGCGGGCCGAACATCACAGCGTTGCGAGGGGTCCGCCCTCGGGACGAATGTGCGGCGAGGTCCTCGGGGCCGGCATACGCCTCGGCCTCCACGATGCGACCGGCGACGGTGCCCGCCGCGGATTCACGCACGAGGCGCCTGCCGAGCAGATCTGGTGCGACTTCCAGCGAGGGACGATCGAACCAGGATCGATCCCTGATGATGCCCCGAGGCCGCGTCCCCGCCGTCGAGGCGGCCACGCTCACCTTGGGAAGAACTGCGCGATGTCGCTCGGCAGGAAGATACGGGCCAGGAACCCGACCACCGGCAGCATGTTGCGGCGGAAGACACCGACCAGGACGGAATCGTTCATGGCGTTGTAGAAGGCCCTGAGCCAGCCCGTCTCGCTCTCCCGCAGGCCCGGTTGGCCGGGCAGCGACACACCGCCCTTGAAGAGCGAGTCGAACACCACGAGCAGCAGCACGATGGCCGTTGCCGCGAAGGCGACTCCGAGGACCGCGCCAAGGATCTCGTCGACCTGCTTGATGATCGGCAGCCGGGTGGTCCGATAGAAGGCCCGCACGAGGAACCAGCCTCCAATTGCCAGTGCCACGAACAGCACGACGAAAACCCAGAACTCGCGGACCGGGGGGTCGAAGGCGGTCCAGACGCTGGACAGGGCGTCCGTTAGGGGCCCCTTCAGCTGCGCGGCGATGATGAACGCAACGACGAGGGCGACAAGGCTCAGTACGTACCGGATCAGGCCCTGCTGGAAGCCCGCGAAGGCGCCGGCCGCCAGGACGATGATCACCACGAAGTCGACCCAGTTCAGCTTGCTGATGAAATCGAGCACGCTCCAGCCCCTCTCCGGATTGGTTGGCCCGAACGTGGCAGCCGCCCGAGCGCGCGAAGCGTAGCAGGCGCCTTCCCGGGCGGACAAGGATGACCGGCGGTCGTTCCGCAGCGGACGAGGACTATCGGATCTCGGCACCGAGATGGTGGGTCAGTGCGCCCCGGACCTTGTTGAGCGCCTTCTCGACAGCTTTCTCGTCAGTCGCAGCCTCCGGCTGGAAGCGCAGCGCGATGGTGTGGGACACCCGCCCCGCACCAACCTGCTCACCCCGATATTCGTCGAAGGGACGCGCCGCCACGAGCATCGGGCCGGCGTTCGCGCGCACCAGGCGCAGGACCTCGCCGATCGGCGTCGACTCGTCGACTACCACCGCCAGGTCGCGATCGATGGGTTGGGCAGCTGGCACCGGCAAGACGCGCAACCGGCTCGGAACGAGCGCGAAGAGCTGCGGCAGGTTGATGGCGGCCATGACGGGACGGCCCGTGAGACCCCATTCGGCGGCAATGCGAGGATCGACCTCTCCGAAGCTGCCGTAGTCGTGGCCGGCGGGGTCGAGCAGTCGCCCCGCACGCGCCGGGTGCAGGTGCGGATGGCGCTCGTCCTCACCTTCTGGGCGATAGGTCGGGGGCGGGGCCCCGAGTGCCGCGTGCAACCCCTCGATCAGGCCCTTCAGCCGCGGAATGTCCGCGTCGCGCGCTGCGGAGCCGACGGCCGCGGGCGTCTCCGCACCGAGCAGCGCGATACCCAGGTGCCAGACCTCGAACCTGCCTTTGCCCGCCGTCTCGGCACCGGGCGGCAGGCGCCGTGCATCAGGAGCGTAGTGGTACGTCTTGCCGACCTCGAAGATCCAGGGATCGAGCCGGCGCTGGCGCACGTTCTCCGCCAGCGACGCCAACAGGGAGGGGTAGAGCACGGGTCGCAGGATGACGTGCGCCTCCGACAGTGGGTTGGCGACCCGCACGTAGCTGGGGTCGTCTGGCGCGTAGCCGGAGTGCCGCAGATCGTCGGCGGAGATCAACGCATGCGTCACGACCTCGTTCAGACCGAATCCCGTCAGGATTCGTCGCACCTGATGCCGAGGTTCCGAGGGGTCGGGGCGGTAGGGGGGCAGCGTCGCTCGGGGGAGTCGGCCGGGGATCAGTTGATAACCGTGAGCCCGGGCGATCTCCTCCGCCACATCGACCGCCTCCACCACGTCGAGGCGGTGCGGTGGAACCGTCACCTCCCATGTCCCGGCCCCGCCCGTCCTGCCGGAGACTTCGAACTCGAGGGGTCGTAGCAGCTCGTCCATGCGCCGCACGTCGACCGGAATCCCGAGCAGGCGCTCCGTCCGGGCCACCTCTCCATGGACGACGCGACGCGGCTTGGGCTCGGGGTCGTTGTCGACGATGCCCCGCGCCACCGAGGCCCCCGTGATCTCGCCGATCAGCTGCGCCGCGCGGTCGGCGGCGTATCGCGGCACGTCCCAGCTAATACCCTTCTCGTGCCGCATGCTCGCCTCGGAGCGAAGACCGAGCCGTCGTGCCGTGTTGCGGATGGTCGGTCCGTGGAAGACGGCCGATTCCAGGATGACCCGCGCCGTCTCCGAGGTCACCTCCGTCTCGGCACCCCCCATGATGCCGGCCAGGCCGATCGCCCGCGCCCGATCCGCGATGACGAGCATCCCCTCGTCGAGGGTTCGTCGCTCGTGGTCGATCGTCTCGAGCTCCTCCCCGCTCCGCCCGCGCCGAACCGCGATCTCCCCGTTCGGCACGGTCTCGGCGTCGTAGGCGTGCATCGGCTGTCCGACCTCGTGCATGACGTAGTTGGTCACGTCGACCACGGCGCTCACCGGACGCATGCCCGCCGCGACGAGGCGCCGCTGCATCCAATCTGGCGAGGCACCATTCGACACATCGGCGAACCATCGAGCCGTGAAGCGCGGGCAGAGCTCAGGGTCTTCGATCGTGACGCTGACGTGTGCGCTGGCCGGCTCATCGGTCTCGATCAGGTCGAAGGATGGCTTGCGGAGCTCAGCTCCGGTGAACGCGGCGACCTCCCGCGCAAGGCCAACCATGGAGAGCGCGTCGCCGCGGTTGGGCTTGACGTCGACGTCAAGCACGACGTCGCCGTAGATGGTCCGAAGGTCTGTGCCCAGGGCGTACTCCTGGTCGGTGCCCAGGATCTGGATCCCGTCCGCGTCGCCGCCAATGTGCAGCTCCTGCGAGGAGCAGAGCATGCCGTTGCTGACGACTCCCCGGATTTTCGTCCGCTCGATGCGGCGATCACCGGGAAGGGTCGCGCCGGGCAGCGCCACCGGAACCAGCTGCCCGGGCGCGATGTTCTGCGCGCCGCATACGATCTGGAGTGGTTCGCCACCTTCCTCGGTGATCACCCGCGTTACCCACAGGGTGTCGGCATTCGGGTGACGGCTGACCTCGAGGAGCCGGCCGACCACCACATCGCTCCAGTCCGCGCCGCTCACCTCGATGGCCGTGACCTCCATGCCGCGAACCGTGAGCTCCTCGCGCAGCTCGTCGGGGCTCATCTCGACGTCGACGTAGTCCCGCAGCCAGGAGAGCGGTACGCGCACCTCAGCGTCCCTCGTTGAACTGCGAGAGGAAGCGCAGGTCGGCACCCATCAGCAGACGCAGATCAGCGATGCCGTAGCGCAGCAGGGTGATCCGATCGAGGCCCATGCCCCACGCGTATCCCTGGTACTCGTCTGGGTCCAGTCCTCCGTTGCGCAGGACCGTGGGGTGCACCATCCCGGCGCCCAGGATCGTCATCCAGCCGGAGCGCCCGCATGCCGCACAGCCGCTCCCGCCGCATACCAGGCAGCTGATGTCGAACGCCACCGATGGCTCGGTGAACGGGTAGTAGCCCGGCCGGAAACGCGTCTTCGTTTCGTCGCCGTACAGCGCCCGCGCGAACTCTTCCAGCATGCCCTTCAGGTCCGCCAGCGAGGTGTCGCGGTCGACCACCAGTCCCTCGACCTGGAAGAACTCGAAATTGTGGCTGGCGTCGACGGCCTCGTATCGGAAGCAGCGCCCCGGCATGATCACGCGCATCGGAGGCGTGAGGGTGCGCATGGCCCGAATCTGCACCGGCGAGGTGTGGGTGCGCAGGATGCTACCGTCCTCCGCCGGCCGCGGCGCACCCGCCTCCCAGCTGCCGGGCTCCGCCACATAGAGGGTGTCCCATAGGTCGCGCGCGGGATGGTCCGGCGGGATGTTGAGCGCCTCGAAGTTCCACCAGTCGTCCTCGATCTCCGGTCCTTCGAAGACCTCGAATCCGAAGCTGTGCAGGATCTCCCGCAGCTCGCGCTCGACGGTGAGGGTCGGGTGCAGGTGCCCCACCCGCACCGGCAGGCCCGGGGCGGTCAGGTCCAGCCGCTCGCTCGCCAGGCGGCGCTCGAGGTCGCCGGAACGGAGTGCGTCGAGGCCTTCGGAGATCGCGCCCTCCAACTCACGTCGCACCTCGTTTGCGAGTGCACCGATGGCGGGTCGTTCGGCCGGGTCGACGGCGCCGAGCTGACGGAGCAGGCCCGTGAGCTCGCCGGACCGCCCGAGGACATCTATTCGGAGTGCCTCGAGGCTCGTGGCATCGGCCCCCTTCACCCGCGCGCGAACGTCGGCGCGCACGCGCTCGAGGGCGGCGCGCAGATCGCCGGCCGTCATGGGGCTGGTCGCCATCGGTTCATCACTCGTGGATCACGCCTCAGAGGATCGGATTGTCGCCTGAAACAAAACGACCCCGCTCCGAGAAACGGAGCAGGGCCGGCAGCCGGCGTGGATGACGCCGGCTAGTGGCTAAAGGAGCTCTTCGCGGTTTCGACGATCTTCGCGAACGCGGCCTCGTCGCGTACCGCCAGGTCCGCGAGGGTCTTGCGGTTGACCTCGATGCCGCTCGCCTTGAGCGCGGCCATCAGGCGGCCATACGGCACGCCGTGCGCGCGCGACGCGGCGTTGATGCGCTCGATCCAGAGACGACGCATGTCCCGCTTCCGCGCGCGCCGATCACGATAGGCGTAGACGAGCGCGTGAAACAGCGCCTCGCGCGCTGGGCGGACCAGCTTCGAGCGGGTCCCGCGCCGTCCCTCAGCCTGGCGGAGGAGGCGCTTGTGGCGCTTGTGCGCGGCGACGCCGCGCTTGACTCGAGCCATGATCGCCTACTTCGCGTACGGCATCAGCCGCTCGAGCTGCTCGCGGTGCGCCGAGCTGACCACGGCCTTGCCCGCGTAACGCCGCGTTCGGCTACTGGACTTGATCTCGAGATGGTGGCCACGCCACGCCTTGGGCCGCACCCACTTCCCGGATCCGGTCTTCTTGAAGCGCTTGGCCGTGCCCTTGTGGGTCTTCATCTTCGGCATGAGTTACTGCTCCGCTGGTGACTGTGGCGCCTCGGCCGATTCCTTGGCGGGGACCTGCCCGCGGGCCACGAGGGCGTCGCCGATGGTCTCCCGCTCGGCACCGTTGGCGGCCGCCTGCCCCTCAGGCCGGCCGTTGGCGGGCTCCTCGCCAGGCTCCGTCTTTCTCTCGGCCCGCTTGTCGATGGGGGCCATCACGATGTACATGCTCCGCCCCTCGAGGAGCGGTGGACGCTCGATGGTGCCGTGCTCGGTCAGCATTCCCGCGGCCTTGTCAAGGAGGTCGCGCCCCAGGTTGGCGTGGGTCATCTCGCGGCCGCGGAACTGCACCGTCACCTTGACACGATCGCCCTCGTCGAGGAATTCGGCGGCGCGGCGAGTCTTGGTGCGCAGGTCGTTGGTATCGATCTTGACCCGGAGACGAATCTCCTTGAAGGTCTGCGACTTTTGCTTCTTCTTGGCTTCGCGCTCGCGCTTCTGGATCTCGTACTTGTACTGGCCGTAGTCGAGGATGCGGCAGACCGGTGGGACTGCGGTGGGCGCGACCTCCACGAGGTCAAGGCCCTTCTCCTGTGCCAGCGCCAGTGCGTCCTGCGTCGCCATGACGCCCAACTGCTGCCCTTCATCATCGATGACCCGCACCTCGCGGATTCGGATCATCTCATTGACGCGGAGGTCCCTTGCGATCTTCTAGCGCTCCTTAACAAACAGGCCACCTGCCGATACGGACGGGTGGCCCTCTTCGACGCGAAAACGCCGCGCGACTATACCCGAACAGGCGTTCGCGGTCAACGAAGTCCGACGCGCTGGCCGACCTCGATCATGTGGCCGTCCGGGTCGCGAATGAGTCGCGAATGTCACGGCGTGGTCCTTAGGCTCGGTCTGGAAGCTCGGCATCCCCGGCCGGCCATCGGCGAGTTTGCGAATCGGGACTTTCGTACGGCTCGGACGACGGACCTCCCATCGCTAGGGTTCGCGTGTGCTCGGGTAGGCGGCTGCGCGGCCGGGTCGCAGCTTGCGTCCACCGGCGACCGGCCGGCAGCTGAGCTCAATGAGGAACGCGTCCGCATGATCTTTTACGGATTGCTCATCGGCCTGGTGGTCGGTGCTGCCACTGGAGGACGTCTCAGTCAGCTCGGGATGTTGAAGATCCGATGGTGGTGGGCGGGTGTCGCGGCCATCGCATTCCAGATCCTTCTGTTCTCCACCCCAGTCGGGTCGGCCATGGGAGCCTTTGCACCCGTGGCTTACGTTCTTTCGACCTCGGCCGTGTTGGCCGCGGTGCTGGCGAACCTCGCCACGATGGGGTTCCGGATCCTCGCGGCGGGTGCTGTCGCGAACCTCGCCGCGGTCGTCGCCAACGGGGGCTACATGCCGTCGACGGAGGTGGCGTTGCGCCTCGCAGGTCGTGGGCAAGAGTCGGGGTACTCGAACAGCGCACTACTGAGCCATCCCAACTTGCCGATCTTCACAGACATCTTCGCGATCCCGTCGTGGATGCCCTTGGCAAATGTTTTCAGCATCGGTGACGTGCTGATCGCGACGGGCCTCGCCGTCGTCGTCATCGGTGCCATGCACAGCCCGTTGTCGACCACCGCGACGACCTAGTTCCCAAAGTACCTGTCGGCCTACCCTTAGGGTCCCATTCGTCGTAGTACCAGGCGCTGTTACGTTCCGCGGACCAGCGAGAAACGCTGGGATCCCGGTCGTCAAAGGCAAACTCGTCGCGAGGCGGGGACGCAAAGCCAAGGGTCTGCAAACGCAGATAGCCCGGTTGCCGATTTGAAGGATCAGGATCTCACCTGGAGGTCAAAGACGATGAAGAGCAGGCTCTTCCGTCTCCTGATCGTCGTCACGTCCCTGGCGGCGATGGCAGTTGCCCTTGGAGCCGGGCAGCGGTGGTCGTAGAGATGAAAAAGATCGACACCACCTACCTCAGGTTCCGGATCATCCTCGCACTCGCGGCGTTGTCGAGCTTGGCCCTTGTGCTCAGCGCAGGCCGCCGGTGGGCTTGAACCCCCACCGCTAGCGTCAGAGAGGCACCCGAACGGGTGCCTCTCTCGTTTCCTTCGACGGCGCGTTCTTCCTCCGGTGGTGCCCCCGGTGCTGACTAGGATTCGCTGACGGCCGAGGCCGATCGGAGCTGAAACGCAGCGTTGCCGCTCCCCGGGACGGCGCCAGTTGAGGTGTCTTGGCGCATCAGGCGCAACGCGGTCGCGAGCTCTCCGATGACGACAGGCCGGGCAAACAGGTAACCCTGACCAAGCTCGCATCCCAGGTCTCGCAACCTTGCAAACTGGCCCTCCTCCTCAATTCCCTCCGCGACGGTTTGGAGGCCCAGCATCCGCCCGAGGGTGATCATCGTCGCAGTGAACGCCCATTCATCAGAGTCGTGGTCAGCGGGGCCGATGAATTCCTTGGCGATCTTGAGGATGTCCGCCGGGAATTTGCGCAGGTAGGTAAGCGACGAGTACCCCGTCCCGAAGTCATCGATCGCGATCCGGACCCCTCGTTCTCGAAGGGCCTCCAGCTTTCGAATCGTTTCCCGCGAGTCGCGGAACATCGCGGTTTCGGTGATCTCGAGCACGAGCAACGAGGGGTCCAGCTCCGATTCGGCGAGCACAGCGTCGACCGCCTCCAGGAAGTCCGGCTGTTGAAGCTGGACCACGGAGACGTTCACGCTGAGACTGAGCGCCCGCGTCTTGCTCTGCCGGTTCCACGCGACTACTTCGCGAGCTGCCTCGGACATGACATGACGCCCAAGCTGGATGATCGCGCCCGACTCCTCCGCCAGCCCGATGAATTCGTCGGGTGGGACGAGGCCTCGCACCGCGTGACGCCAGCGAACCAGTGCCTCCACCCCCACCGTCTCCCCGCTGTTCATCGAGACGATGGGCTGGTGATGGACAACCAGCTCGCCGCGCCCGAGGGCCTTGGTCAGTTCGGCGGACAGCTCGTGGCGGGCGATTATCGCCGCGTGAACGGTCGGGTCGAACACGGCAAACCGACGTTTGCCCGCCGCCTTAGCCGTGTACATCGCAACGTCCGCGTTCCGGATCAATTCGTCGGCGGTCTGGTCCTGCCCACGACGCATCGCGATTCCCACGCTAACGCCGACCACTACGTCCTTGTTGTGGACGAGGAACGTGCCGCCCAGCTCGTGGATGAGCCGCCTCGCGACCTGAACAGAGTCCAAGAGCGCCGGCTCGTCCTCGAGCAGCACCGCGAACTCATCCCCACCAAGGCGCGCGGCGAGGTCTGTCTCGCGGAGACACCCGCGGACGCGATCCGTGACAAGCACGAGCAGCTCATCGCCGGCGGCATGCCCCAGGGTGTCGTTCACGGTCTTGAAGTCATCGAGATCGAACAGGATCACCACGGGTTGCGTACCGTCGCCATCGTCGCGCGCCAGGCGTTCCGCAACTTGCTCCGCGAAGAGCGATCGATTGGGAAGGTCGGTGAGTGGGTCGTGGAAGGCCTGGTATCGGAGCTGCTCCTTCAATCGGGAGAGCTCCGCCAGGGACTGCTCCAGTTGTCCGTTCTCCAGGGCAATGGCGGCCTGGTTGGCAAGCGTCTCGAGGAGGCGCAGGTCTTCGTGGCTGAAGGAGGTACCCTCGGTCAGCCGGTTCACGACCGTGAGCATGCCCACCACCCCGGACTCGCCCACTAGCGGCGCCACCATCGCCTGTCGGATCGGCATCTCGCGACCGCCTGGCGTCCGGAGCAGGTCCACGAAATCGGCCTGGCGCCTCTCGATGATCGACTCCAGCTCGGGCTCTATATGCACATCATCGAGTGGCGTGATGCCCTCGGACGGCCCGTCCTGCAACGAGGTCGTTCGCAGCGCATGGTCCACGCCGGAGCTTGGTAGCAGCAGCGCCTCTGCGAGCTCGGCTCGGAACATCATCCTCGCGTGGTCGAGCAGGGCGAGCAGCGCCACGTCGAGCTCCGGAGAGTGTTGAAGGATCCTGCTGGACTGGTACACAAGCTCCAGCCGCTCGTGCTTCTCGCGCTCGGACACGTATGCGCCGTAGGCCAGGAACAGGGTCGCGGCCGGGATGGCGAGGAGCCAGATCGAGGACGGCGCGGTCCACAGGATGGTCACGGCCAGGAGCGCCAGGCTGGTGTTGGCGACCGCGACCAGCACCCCAAACTGGATCATCTCTGGCAGCTTCTTGAACTGGGGGGCACCTCCTGAGAGGGTGATCGCGGCGGCGATGTTGAAGGTGCTCACGACGGTGGCGATCGCCGCGGCCACGAAGGCCGCCATGTACTCGCGCAGGGCCGGAGCTCCCTCCGGCGTCCCCACGAAACGGAAGACCACGACGGTGAGAACCGCGATGAAGAGGTAGTTCGCCAGGTTGAAGGCGAGCTTCACCGGATGCTGGTACGAAAGGAATATGAGCGCGATTCCCGTTCCGGCCAACAGCGACAGGAGATAGATCTGCGGAGGCAGGAAGAAGAGGCCGATGATGGCCGGAAACTCTGAGAGAGAAAAGGCGTGCGACTCGCGTCGGAAGTGGACCTCGACGACCTTGAGTTCGGCCAAACCGAAGCCAACGGCGAAGATCGGCCAGGGAATCTCAATCGGGGTCCGGACGGCGGGAAGGCCGTGGACGATGAGCAGGTCGATAGCGAGCGCACCAGCCGCCAATACGGCCGAGAAGAGCCAGACGAGCGCGCCCGGGGTGGCGGGCAATACGCGTTGCACCCTCGTCCGGACGGCCGCGCCCACTCTGCTCGCGCGCGCGGCACCAGTGCGTGCGGGGACCACGTCCCGAATCTTCCCGGAGCGCGTTGGAGTCGTCGCCGAACGTTGGTACCGATGTGACTGGTACCCACGCAACCCACGGGTTCGAGCGCCATGTGACCATCGCGCCCAGCCGAGCCTTACGGTGTCATGGCCCTAGCGGGATAGTCGTAGAAGACGGCGACCTGGCGTCCGTCCGGGTCGGCAAGCCGAAACGAGCGGCTTCCCTCCCATGGGTCCCCGGACGGCGGCCCTACCAACGCGAACCCGCGCTGGCCCAGCTCCTGCGACCAGGCGTCTACCTCGGCGGCGGTCTCGACCCGGAAGCCGATCTGGATGCCATCCCGCGTCGCGCGCTCGCCCCGGCGAAAGCTCAATTCGAACCCTCCGAGCTCGAGGTCGACACCGTCTCCGTCCGATGCTCGGACCTTGAAGCCAAAAGCCTGTTCGTAGAAGTCGGCACAGCGCACTGGATTGGTCGAGAGCAGCGCGAGCTGCCCAACGGCGCGCATCTTCCTCATGGCACGTACCTTCGGCCCAGGCGCCGCCCGCCCGTTCGCGGATCCGGGTTTCTCACGAGGCGGTGGCTGACGCCTCGCGCTGGTGTGACGGCTTCGCCTCGTCGCCGGAGCCGTCGTTTGACGTGGTCTCCTGGCGGGGCCAGAGCTGCCGCTCGTCGATTCTCGCGCGCAGCTCCGTGACGAAATCGTCGAGCGGTACCCCTTGCGTCGAAGCCCCTGTCCGAAGTCGCGGGCTGACCGCCCGAGCCTCCTGGTCCCGATCCCCCACCACCAGCATGACCGGGACCTGCTGCTCCTGCGCATCACGCAGCTTCGCCTGCATGCGCTCGGAACGATCGTCGATCTCCGCGCGGATCCTCGCCGCCGCCAGGGCCTCGCGGACCTCGGTTGCGTACTCCAGATGGCGGTCAGCGATCGGGACGACCATGACCTGCACCGGTGCCAGCCAGAGCGGAAACGCACCCGCGAAGTGCTCGACGATGATGCCGGTGAAGCGCTCGAAGGTGCCGTAGATGGCGTAGTGGATCATCACCGGCCGTTCGAAGTGGCCCTCCCCGGAGCGGTACTCGAGATCAAAGCGCTGCGGCAGCTGATAGTCGAGCTGGATGGTTGCCATTTGCCACTCGCGCCCCAGCGCGTCCTCGATGAATACGTCGATCTTTGGAGCGTAGAACGCGGCACCGCCGGGGTCGAGCTGGTAGGCGAGCTGTTCGACATCGAGTGCCTCACGCAAACGTCCCTCCGCCATGTCCCAGAACTCGTCCGAGCCGAGCTTCTTTTCCGGGCGCGTGGCGAGCTTGAAGGTCGGCATGAACCCGAAGGGCGCGAACTGGCGCCGCACGAGGGTCAGAGCCAGGCGCAGCTCATCGGCGACCTGGTCCTCGCGGCAGAAGACGTGGCTATCGTCCTGGGTGAGCTGCCTGACGCGGAACAGGCCGGCCAGCGCGCCGGTGCGCTCCTTGCGGAACAGGGTCGAGTAGTCGGCAAACCGCATCGGCAGATCGCGATAGCTCCTCGATCGCGTCTTGTAGACCAGGATCTCCTCCGGGCAGTTCATCGGCTTCAAGCCGGCCACGTGCTCGTCTGCATCGAGCACGAACATGTTGTCCTGGTAGAGATCCCAATGGCCCGATTGCTGCCAGAGCTCGCGGCGCACTAGGCTCGGCGTCCGGACCTCGTCGAATCCCCCGCCGCGACGTACCTCGAGCGACCAGTCCTCGAGCGCGCGCCAGAGCGCCATGCCACGTGGGTGCCAGAACGGCGCCGCCGGCGACTCCGGGTGGAAGGTGAAGAGGTCCAGCTCTCGCCCGAGCTTGCGGTGGTCGCGCTTCTTGGCCTCCTCCAGTCGCCACAGATACCGATCGAGATCGGCCTGCGTCTCCCAGACGGTCCCGTAGATGCGCTGGAGCATCGGCCGCGTCTCATCGCCGCGCCAATAGGCAGCGGCACTGTTCAGCAGCTTGAACGGGCCGAGGCGGCCGGTGGAAGGGACGTGCGGGCCGCGACAGAGGTCGATGAACCCGTCGTGGCGATAGAAGCTGATGACCTGCGCGTCGTCATCGGGCAGCTCTCGGACGATCTCGACCTTAAAGGGTTGGCCGTCCTTGTCGAGCTGGGCGAGCGCCTCATCGCGGGACAGCTCGCTGCGCTCGAACGGCACGTCCGCGGCGACCTGCTCGTGCATCTTCGCCTCGATCGCCTCGAGATCCGCCGGAGTCAGCGGTCGTGGCAGCTCGAAGTCGTAGTAGAAGCCGTCCCTGATTGCCGGTCCGATACCAAGCTTTGCGCCTGGAAAGAGGTCCGCGACCGCCGCTGCCATGACGTGCGCGGCCGAGTGCCGCATCGTGTCGAGCGGGTCGTGGGCGCCCGCGTCGAGCAGCTCATCCGCGCGCGACCGGATCTCATCGCTGTCGATGGCCATGGTCGCGCAAGGGTAACGCAACGCGCGCCCCCGCTAGGCCGTGCCTGCAGGGGGCGTGCCTGATCTCACACGGCCTTGAACTGCTCGAACGGCTGCCGGCAATTCGCGCAGTGGTAGATCGCGCGGCAGAGCGTGGGTCCAAACGCATTCTCGAGCGTCGTGTTGCGCGAGCCGCAGTACGGGCACGTCACCACGCTCACCATGCTCAGCAGGTCGCCATCCGGGAACGACGGCGCACCCATCGCGACCAGCGCCGGCGGGGCAAAGCCGCTGGTGCGCAGCTTTTCGCGGCCCTCGGGACTGATCCGATCCGACGTCCACGGGATCGCGAAGCTGAGCCTGACTTCCACCTCATCCGCGAGATCGAGCTGGCGAAGGCGATCACTAACTTGCTCGCGCATCATGTCGATGGCGGGGCAGCCCACGAATGTGGGCAACAGGTCGACGGTGAGCCGCTCACGGCCGCCGGCGACGGGCTCGAATCCGAGACCTCCGATCACCCCGAGCTCGACCACGCTGATGGCCGGGATCTCCGGATCTGGGATCTCGTCCAGCACGGCCCAGACCACCGCCTCGCGTGGGTCAGCGGCAGCTACCACGTTGCTCCCCGTTCGGCGGCCGCAACCATCGTGAACTCGCCGTGCAGCCATCGAAAGTCGTCTGTGCGGCGCGTCCGCCCGTCTTCGGCGCTCGCCGCCAGGTCATCCGGAGTTGGGCCGGGAAGGCCAAGATCGGCGAGCACCGGCGACACCTGATCGAGCCATCGCGCGCGAAGCGAATCCATCGGCTCAGGCAGCTCTCCTCCGCGCACCAGCACCTCCTCGCCGGGAACCGGACTGAAGATGGCCAGGGCATCTGACCAGAGCGTGCGCAGAGCGGACGCAAGGCGCGAGCTCGCGTCTGCGTCCGCGGCGAGGCGGCGCAGCCACGCATCGAGATGCATCAGGTGATAGCGCTCCTCCCGGCGCATCTTGGTGGTGAGCTGCGCCAGAGGCTCATACGAGGATCGCGCGAGCGCCTCCAGGCGTACGGCGTCGGCCGTCTCGTACAGGTAGCGTCGGGCGATGGTGAACGCCCAATCGGTGCGCGCGTGGTTCATCAGAGCGGCATGGCGATAGGCATCGGGCGCACGGCCGAAGGCGATCTCGTCCGCCTCCTGGCCAGTCAGTTCCGACAGCATCTCGTAGAGCGCCCTTGCGTGTCCGATCTCGTCCTGGCTGATCGAGCTGGTTGCGACGTCCTCCTCGAGCATGGGGGCGATCCCTGTCCATTCCGAGTCCCAGAACCCGATCACGAACTCGTCATCGGCGATCCCCAGCAGCAGCTGGGCGAGCGCATCCCGGGTCGGGGCGGAGAGCTCCGCGGCGTTGTCGCTCATTCGTGCGCCTCACTCGCCGCAGGCGTGCCCGCGCGAGCCTTGGCGGCCTCGAGCTTGTGCTTGATGAGGTACCCGCCCGGACGCTTGAAGGACCGATCGAAGGGCGGCTTGAGGAGGTCGGGGTCATCGAGCTCCGTGATCGCATCCCGCGCCACCACCCACAGCCGGTTGCTCTCCTGGCGGCGGCCGTAGAACTCGCGGGCGTAGTGCATCGCGAGCTCTTCGTCCGGAGCGCGCACGTTGCCGCTGTGGATCATCGGGTCACCTTCGGCCTCCTGACGGAAGACCTCCCAGACCCTATCGTGTGGTGGCGAGCCGTCGCTCATGGCCTGGTCCGCGCGACTCAGGCGGCGGCGCTCGGAGCTCCAAGCACCGCGTCACGCACCCACTGCGTCGCCGCGTGGTTCGTTCGCCGGAACTCGAGACGTTCCTGGCTCATCGGTCCGTGGCCGGTCACGACATTGCGCAGCTCCGCCCAGTCCGGCTCGGTGTAGTGCCAGCGACCCTCGACCTCGTCGTATCGCAGCTCGGGGTCCGGCACAGTGAGACCGAGCTCCCAGATGCGCGGGACGTAGATCGACAGGAACTCCTGGCGGAGCTGCTCGTTACCCTTGGACTTGATCTTCCAGATGAGGTCCCGATCCGTCGCCGGATCGGTTGGCGGTCCGTGCATCTGCATGAGCGGTCCCCACCATCGGTCCAGCGCTTCCTGCACCATCTCGCGTTGGCGCGCCGTGCCGTTCATGAGCGTGAGCACCACGTCTCGCCCATGCATGATGTGGACGCTCTCCTCCCAGCAGATTTTCTTCATGGTGCGGGCATACGGCGCGTACGAAGAGTCGCGCAGGGCTTGCTGGCTGACGATGGCCGCGGCGTCCACCAGCCAGGCGATGATCCCCACGTCGCCCCA
>Ga0207646_10004039_pt1 | contig 16211 bp, 13 predicted proteins | sample KBSK5502metaG_FD_184343 | JGI IMG/M metagenome (GOLD analysis project Ga0207646, IMG submission 184343) | Corn, switchgrass and miscanthus rhizosphere microbial communities from Kellogg Biological Station, Michigan, USA - KBS K5-50-2 metaG... | ecosystem: Host-associated > Plants > Roots >... | reverse complement strand
CGACGAGCAGGCGGTGGGAGCGATCCTGGGAGCAGGGAAAGAAGTTACTTCATCGAGCGATGAGGTCGAGGACAAGCTCGAGCGCGAGCGATTCAGCCAGAAATATCAGGAGATGCACCGTCTGATTCGCGAAGCCAATGGAACCACGGTGCTGTACATCGGGGCAGAAAACTGGCCATTTCCCATCCCGCTGGTCTCGAAGAACGGTACCTGGCACTTCGATTCCGATACCGGTAAGCGGGAAATCCTGTTCCGCACAATCGGAGAGAACGAGGCTACCGCGATTCAAGTGTGCGAGGAATTCGCAATGGCAAAGAATCAAGACGAAGTAAAGGCAGCCAGCGAAGACCCGATCACCCGATTCGCCGAAAACCTGGTCTCTGCCGACGCAACAAATACCGGCAATAGGGAGTCCGTTCCTTTCCATGGGTACTACTTTCGAGTTGTCAGCCGAACTTCTGCAGCGGGAGCGAGTGGCGGCAAGCGGATGCGAGGCTTGACGTTGGTCGCGTATCCCGCGGAGTACCGGGAATCGGGAGTTATGACCTTCGTGGTCACCCATCACGGGATCGTGTATGAAAAGGACCTCGGGCCCAACACAACAACTGTCGCACCACAAATAAAAGCCGGAACCGGTCCGACTTGGCACCCGGCGGCATGAAGCTAAACAGAAGAGGCCGCAGCGGCGTGATCACTCTTGTGGCCTGATTTTTTTCTTCCCTCTAGGACGTCAACAATGCGCGAGGATATCTTGTTTGAGAAGCATGCGACCGCGGGAAATCAGCCCATACCGAAATCGACGGAGACCCCGCTGTTTCCTTTCTGGGTCGAAGATCGGGGACTAAGCTTCTTTCTCGTGTTTCTCGTTCTCGTGACCATTTTTGTTCCCATGGTTCACCTGTCACGATATGGGCGAATTGGACTCGGCCTAATGTTTGCGCTCATGCTTTTCTCAGGTGCGGTCGCGAGTATTCGCCACAGAGTTCTGATGTATCTGATCATCGCGCTCACTGTCCTTGAGTTCACAGCGGACCTAATCGTCGAATTCGATCCATCGTTCGGCCACCCGGGCTGGGATACGGCGCTCAAGATATCCGGCCTCGCCATTCTGGTGGTCGTGACCCTGAAGCAGACGTTTCGCCCAGGGCCCGTTAGTGTGCACCGGGTGATGGGTGGAGTCGCTGCCTACCTACTGATCGGCGTTACGTGGGCGTTCGGATACAAGCTGCTAATGGAGGAGCGCCCAGACGCAATCCATTTCCAGACATACATCGGCGGGATCCCCACCGGAGAACCTAGCCTCTTGATGTATTTCAGTTTTTCCACCCTGACCAGCGTTGGATACGGCGACGCTTATCCGGTACATCGGATTGCGCGGTCGCTCGCGACTGCAGAAGCGCTTATCGGACAACTCTATCCCGCGATCCTGATCGCAACACTAGTCGGGCTATCGTTACAGGCGCGAGCCAATGCGGGGACGGGAGGCTGAGCTACGTATGGGCGATCACATCGGGTGATCGTCTGGTGACATAAAAGTATTTTGGAGGATGAATATGAACGAGAAAAACGGAAACACAAGAGATTTATCGGCCGCTGCTAGTGGAACTGTTTCGCTGGGCGGTGAACTCACTGTCAACCGTCTTGGCTTCGGAGCCATGGGCATTACTGGCGACGGAATCTGGGGACCGCCGAAGGACCGTGGGGCGGCAATCGCAGTTCTCCGCCGCGCCATTGAACTGGGAGTCAACTTCATAGATACGGCTGACTCGTATGGTCCTTTCGTGAGCGAAGAGTTGATCGCGGAAGCGCTGACGCCTTACCCAAAGGACCTCGTCGTCGCGACTAAGGGTGGATGGAATCGCCCTGGGCCGAACCAGTGGACCCACGATGCGAGTCCGGCGCACTTGCGCAAGGCGGTGGAAGGCAGCCTGAAGAGGTTGCGCCTGAACCGAATTGACGTCTACCAACTGCACGTGCCAGATCCAGTGGTGCCTTTCGACGCGTCGATTGAAACCCTAGCCAATATTCAATCAGAGGGAAAGATCCGCTTGGTTGCATTGTCGAATGTCACCGTGGAACACATCGAGCGTGCGCGGAAAATCGTACCGATTGTATCGGTCCAGAACCGGTACAGTTTTGCCGATCGTGAATGGGACCATGTCGTGGATTATTGCGAACGCAATGGAATCGCTTTCATCCCGTGGTTTCCGCTGGGCGCAGGCACAGTGGCCGGTAGGTTGTTGGAGAGAATTGCGAACGCCCGCCAGGCGAAACCCATTCAGGTCGCATTGGCGTGGTTGCTGAAGCGGTCTCCGGTTATGCTGCCCATCCCCGGGACCTCTTCGATTGCGCATCTTGAGGAAAATGTGCGGGCAACATCATTGCAATTGTCTGAGGAAGATTACCTGGAACTAACTGGGATTGCCCAGCTGGCTTCCTGAAGCAAGCGGGCTTCGATTACGGCTGCGGAAATCTGACGACTGCGGCCGAGTGTACAAAGGAGGTCACACGCAATGGAGAATGACGGCACAAACAATCAATTTTCGCGTCGGGGATTTCTTGGAATCGGTTCCGCCGCCCTGGCTGCGGCTAGCAGTTTGGTGGTAAGCGGCGCTATGGCGCAGGAAAACCAACACCGAACTGACCGCAGTGAAACGGATCCGGGTCCTTCAGATGACCCCTTGGACAAACAAAACCCCGATTCGGCATGGCCACCCGCCACGGATTCCAAGAGCCTGGTTCAAAACTTCAAATATCCGTTCTCTTTTGCGAACAAGCGGACTTACGAGGGCGGATGGTCGCGGGAGGTGACCGTTCGGGAACTGCCGGTCTCGAAGACCCTCGCAGGGGTGAATATGAGACTCACGCCCGGAGGAGTTCGTGAACTGCACTGGCACACAGCAGACGAATGGGCGATCGTGCTCTACGGGTCGGCGCGGATCACCGCCATCGATCGCGATGGCAAGAGTTTTGTTGCCGATGTGAAGAAAAACGATCTGTGGTATTTCCCCAGCGGGATTCCACATTCGATTCAAGGCCTCGATCCGGATGGTACGGAATTCATGCTGGTATTCGACGACGGAGATTTTTCGGAGTCGGAGACGATCCTGCTGAGCGACTCGATGGCGCATCTTCCACCCGAGATCCTGTCAAAGAACTTTGGCGTTTCCGAAATGGCCTTGAAAAATCTGCCCAAGCAAGAGCTATTCATTTTCCAGGCTGCAGTTCCCGGATCACTGGAGGCCGATCACAGAGCAGCCGCAGGTGCTCTTGGGAAGTCGACGCAGGATTTCGCTTTTCGCACGATGGAGATGCCGCCGACGAAGCGCACCAAAGGCGGGGAGGTGCGCATCGTTGATTCGAGCACGTTCAAGGCGTCAACGAACGTTGCGATGGCAATGGTCACGGTTCACCCGGGAGGGCTGCGCGAACTGCACTGGCACCCCAACGCCGACGAATGGCAGTATTACATCGCGGGCAACGCAAGAATGACTGTGGTGTCAACAGGTAACCGCGCTCGCACGATGGATTTTCAGGCGGGAGACGTCGGGTACGTGGAAAAAACCCTACTGCATTACATCGAGAATACAGGGGATACAGATCTGATCTTCCTGGAGATGTTCAAGAGCAGTTTCTACCAGGACCTCTCCCTGTCGGAGTGGTTGGCCCACACACCACCCGAACTGGTTATGGCACATCTCAATATCGACAAGGTGACATTGGACGCAATACCGAGAGATGAGTTGGTGATCGTGCCGCGCTAGTCGAAGACAACGCGTCGAACCAACACAGCTGTGCAGGAGGACTGGCCATGACTCCCAACAATAGCGACTCGAATCAATTACGCTTCGACTCTTGCGACCGGCCGCTGGCAAACGACAGCCCGGTCGCAAATCAAGACCCCGGCGTGAGCCGGAGAGAATTTCTCGGCATGACCGCCGCGTCCTTATTAATCGCCGGAAGAGTAAGTGGTGCCGCAAAAGTGGACATCAAGAACGGAATTCCATATCGAACCCTCGGTCGCGCCAGCGAAAAGGTTTCACTGATCGGACTCGGCGGGTATCACCTGGGCAAACAGAGTGACACGGACGAGAGCATTCGCATCATTCGCACTGGAATTGATGAAGGAATCAACTTTCTCGATAACTGCTGGGACTACAACGACGGAGAGAGCGAACTTCGAATGGGCAGAGCGCTGCGCGATGGTTATCGCCAGAAGGTCTTTTTGATGACCAAGATCGATGGCCGAAATAAGGCTGCTGCTGCAACTCAAATCAATGAATCACTGCGGCGATTGCAGACGGATCGCATCGACTTGCTCCAGTTCCATGAGGTGATTCGCGATTCCGATCCAGATCGCATTTTCGCCAAAGGCGGAGCGATGGAGGCCGTCCTGGAAGCCAAAAAAGCGGGTAAGATCCGTTTTATCGGCTTCACAGGTCACAAGAGCCCGGACATTCATTTGAAGATGCTGGCCGCGGCATCGAAGCATGGCTTCACCTTCGATGCCGTCCAGATGCCTCTCAACGTAATGGACGCCCACTTCAATAGTTTCGAAAAGAAGGTCTTGCCGATTTTGACCAAGGGTGGCGTCGGGGTTCTCGGCATGAAACCGATGGGCGACCCCTTCATTCTGAAGAGCAACACTGTTACGGCTGTCGAGTGTCTGCACTATGCCATGAATCTTCCCACCAGTGTCGTCATCACCGGCTGCGATTCGCTCCCGATCCTGCGGCAAGCCCTCGATGCCGCTCGGGCTTTTCGGCCCATGGACGCTTCCCATGTCGCAGCCCTTCTCGCAAAGACCGCAAAAGCGGCGGAAGCGGGCCAGTTCGAACTTTACAAAACTACCCATCACTTTGACGGCACCGTCGCCAACCCGCAGTGGCTCGGATAGAAGCAGAACGATGTAAGAAAAATGATGGAACTGGAACACTGGAATTGTCAGTGACGAATCAAAGGACGAGAAAATGCACGCGCGTTGCACTGTTCTGTGCGCAGATATTTCTCACAGCTCTGAGCTGCGCTCAGACCGTTTCGCTACCTGAGCCTCCGCAGGTACGAGCGAAGAACCACCTTGTATCTCTTACCCTCCATGCGGTAAATGAAAATGGTCGGGACGCCTTCGCTTTCAATGGCGCGCGGGCGGCTCCCGTGATACGTGCTTCCGCTGGTGACGTTCTCAAGATCACTTACGTCAACGATCTTCCTGCCAAGTCCTCGGAGACTTGCGCCGTGAATCCCTGTACGAATAAAATACCTGCCCGAGTAAGTAGTCGTCCTCGCGAAGAGCCAGATCGCTCAAATACTTCATGAATAACTCGTCGACGAGAGAGCACTTAACTGGATTCACGATAAACCTTAATGAGCCGCTGCATTAGGGGCAGGTCGCTGGATTCGGAAAAGCGCTTGCGGATCGCGTGAGGAGACTCGTCCAGCCCCAATCCACGCATACCGGCTGATCAAAGCGCCGATGATGAAACAAACTGCGGCAAAGTTGCGAGCCACAGAGCTGTGTCCCAAGAAAGTTCTGAGCAACAATGACGTGGGCCCGGCCAACGCGGCGCCAGCACGAGTCAGCCAACCAACAGCTCCCTCACGCAGCGGACGATCAACGTATCGCCCGCGAAGTTCAATAATGATCGCAACTAACGTCTCGACTGCACTCGCAACAATTCCGATGAACTGAGTAGCTGGAACAAGGAATCCCAGAAGCTCCAGCACGGCCGCCGCCGAGCCCAAACCTCCAGCAAGAAAAACGACCGGCACGAGCTTCCGATTTTCAGACCAAACCGGAATTGCGGTCACGGCTAAGAGGACTGACGTGTAACTGGCCAGTATCAGTCCACTCAAGGCTGCAAAGAGTTCAGCGATCCACTCGAGCACAAGCAGGAAGTCGTTTCCGTAGCCTGTCAGGACCAGTTCGTGGCACACGACTGCCAGGCCCACTGCGGCTGAAAATCCCGATAACGTCCACGCGCCTACCGACATTGCTGAACGCAGCTTGAAGACCCGCAACATGTTTAAGAACCTGGCGGGACGGCCCAAATCTGCGATGAGTAGAGGCGCCGAGATCAGCGCGCCTAAAAATCCTATCCACAACCCAGCGCGTATCAGGCCAGCATTGCCGAAGAGATGGGCCACCAGGGCAATTACCGCGGAAATACCAGCGACCCCACCCACAAAAAAGTACAGGGGAACTTGCCACGTCCAGGTCGGCGGCTTGAGCACGGGATTTCCGTGATAACTGACCGCGGAAGCCGGTTTTGGAAAAGGGCTGCCAACGGGGACGATGCCGTGATCCTGCACTTTCCCAGTTCGCGCAGCTTCCTCCCTTAACGCATCCAGCCGGCCTTCCGTGAATTGAGGATCTGCAGCCATACTCAACAACCTCGTTTGAGATCTACGATTTGCGATCTACGCGAAAAAATTCCTCATCCAGCTACAGCACGAAGGCCAGGCACACCACCAGCACGACCACGAGCGCCGAAACCAGCGCTGCGCTCCAGGCTGACTTCATATGAATCGTCGGTACTTCGGGAGCAGGTGGGAAATTGTAGGCCTCCGGCTGGCCGAGAATCACAAAGATCGCGTGAGTGCCACCTACACTGGATCCTGTTGGATCGTAGATTTGCGCATCGTTGTATCCGCGATCTTGTAACTCCTTGACGCGCACCTGCGCTTCCTGCCGTAGCTCTTCTAGCTCGCCAAATCGAATCGATTGCGTCGGGCAGGCCTTCGCACAAGCAGGCATTAACCCGTCCCGCTGCCGGTCGTAACAAAACGTGCACTTGAAAGCGGTTCCGACCTCATGATTTTTGTCGACCACTCCGAAGGGACACGAAACCACGCAATAGCCGCAGCCATTGCAGACATCGTTCTGCACGTATACCGATTCAACTTCGGTCCGAATGATTGCGCCCGTGGGACACGCTTCCAGGCATCCGGCGTTCTCGCAATGCTTGCAGACATCGGAGAGGAACTGCCAACGAAACGGCTCTTCTATTCCGGCGAGTTGCGGGCCCATGGGCTGCTTCTCTTCCAAAAAGAGCACGTGCCGCCACGTCGATGCTCCTAACGCGTGCGTGTTATCGTACGACTGACCAGACCACTCGAACCCATCATCGGGAATGTGGTTCCATTCCTTGCAGGCCACTTCGCAGGCCTTGCAACCTATGCATACTGAAGCATCCGTTAGAAAGGCACTGATCGGCATCACTTCCTCCTCAAATGGGCGTTCCATTGATCGAGAGCGGCCTTTCCCCGAGCCCGACGTCCTGGAGCAACGTCACAGAGAATCCCTTTGGCTTCCATAATCCGGACGTTCGGTTCCTCCGAGAGGGCCACTAGGTCATTCGCCGAGTCTCCTTTGACCAGGCCGCGATAGCCCCAGTGATACGGCACGCCCACCTGGTGCACCATCTTTCCGTTGATAAGTAGCGGTCGCATGCGCCGAGTCACCAGCGCTCTAGCCTCAACGATTCCGCGCGGAGTCATCAGGGTCACCCAGCCTCCGTTTTCGATTCCGCGTTCAGACGCCAGCTCGGGTGATATTTCACAGAAGAATTCGGGCTGAAGCTCAGCCAGGTGTGGAAGCATGCGCGACATTGCCCCAGAGGTGTGGTGCTCCGTCAACCGATACGTGCTCATGACACAGGGGAAGCGTTCATCGGGAGAACTGGCGTAACGGTTTTCAGGCCGCTCGTCTCGCATTGCTGCCGGATTGCTTGGCTGGTCTGGATAAAGTGGATTGCTAACTGGAGCCTCCAAGCCTTCGTAGTGTGTTGGCAGGGGGCCGTCTGCTAATCCTTTTGGGGCGAAAATCCAGGCCGTCCCATCGGGGTGCAGGATGAAAGGTTTATCCCCGGCGAGAGCCTCATCACCCTGTGCGTGTTTAGGCGGCTGGTAATTCGGCGCTTTCGTCCTCGTGAAGTCCGGGACATCCAGCCCCGTCCACTCTTTGTTCTGCTCATTCCACCAAACCAGTTTCTTACGCTCGCTCCAGGGCCGCCCATCAGGACGGGCCGAAGCGCGGTTATAGAGGATGCGGCGGTCCGCAGGCCAAGCAAAGCCCCAGCCGTGTCCCCAGAGGTCCTGCGAATTCCGCTGGTTGGCGCGGTTCTCACCCGGGCGGGGGAAGACGCCGGAGTAGATCCAGCACCCGCAAGCAGTGGACCCGTCGGCTTTCAATTCGTTGAATCCACTTACTAGAGTGTGGTCGGCGACTGCGTAGCCGTTGATCTCTTGCAGGACTTCTTCCACCTTGGGCTCTTGCATCGTTCCTTCCAGGGAATAGTCCCAGGTCAAGGCGCTCAACCCCGCATTGCGCGGCCGCGGATCTTGTTTCGCTTTCTCCTTCAGGCGGCGACCCAGGTGGTACATGAACCAGGTTTCGTTGCGTGCGTCCCCTGGAGGGTCGACGGCCTTCTGGTGCCACTGCAGCAGACGCTGCGTGTTGGTGAAGCAGCCGTCTTTCTCGGCGTGCCCGGCGGCGGGAAGAAGAAAGACTTCCGTTGCGATCTCCTCCGGTCGAAGCTCGCCGCGCTCCACCTCGGGCGAGTCGTACCAGAAAGAGGCGGTCTCCAGTTCTACCAGGTCCCGCACTACGAGCCACTTCAGCTTGGAGAGCGCCTTGCGCTCCAGTCGCGAGTTGGGACCTGCCACTGCCGGGTTTTGTCCCATCACAAACAGACCCTCAACCTTGTCGTCCAACATTTCCAAAAAATACCCCTGATGCGAATGGTCTCCGGTCACACGCGGAAGCCAATTGAAGCCCCAATCGTTCTCTTTTTTCGCTCCCTCGCCGTAATAGGCCTTGAGCAGACTTACGATGTACTTGTCGAAGTTCCACCACCAGCCCGTCGGATCGCGATATGTCGCAACGTAGTCCGCAAGATTGTGTGAGTTCAGCCCTAGATTCGGCATCGGCAAGTAGCCAGGCAGAATGTCGTAAAGAGTCGGGATATCAGTTGAACCTTGAATCGAGGCATGCCCGCGTAGAGCGAGAATGCCTCCTCCAGGCCGTCCGATGTTGCCGAGAAGCATCTGAAGGATCGCAGCCGCGCGAATGATCTGCGGACCTTTCGACTGCTGCGTCCAACCTAGCGCGTAGCAAATTGCTCCCGTCTTTTCCGGGCCTGATGCCGAGCAAAACGTCTCCGCAATTTTCAGGAACCGCTCGCGGGGAACACCGCAAAACCGTTCAACCAACTCAGGCGTGTATCTCGCATAATGCCTTTTCACAACTTGGTATACACAACGTGGATGGCTGAGCGTGGGGTCGCACTCGCACTCCCCGAGGTCAGCGGCGGCTCCAGCGCCATCCTTGCAGTGACCGGAATGAGGTCCGGCGTCTCTGGGCGCCACTCGGCCACCCTGGACACAAGCCCCGTAAAGCCAGGAGCTTCCGTCGTAACGCCTATCCTTAGCGTCCCAACCAGAGAAGACGCCTCCTAAATCCTCAGTATCCTTGAACTCCTCCGGAAGAATGATCGAAGCGTTGGTGTAGTGGGTCACGTACTCGCGAAAATCTTTTTCGATGTCGAGAACGTAACGAATGAGCCCCCGAGAAACACTATGTCCGATCCGGCGCGCAGGGGAGCCCAGATGTCTGCCATAGCGGAGGTGCGGCTGAAACGCGGATCGACGTGAATGACCTTCGCACCGTGCTCTCGCGCTTCGATCACCCACTGGAAACCGACGGGATGATTCTCCGCCATGTTCGAGCCCATAATCAGAATGGCATCAGAATTGACGAGATCGCTCGGCCCAAGTGTCGCTCCGCCTCGACCAAAGGACGTGCCCAGACCGGGCACCGTTGAGCTGTGTCATATACGGGCCTGGTTGCTGATGCAGACCATGCCCAGGCCGGCTGCGAAGAGCTTCTTGATCAAATAGTTTTCTTCATTATCGAGAGTAGCGCCACCAAGGTGGGCCATGGCAGTCGTATGCATTACGACCTCTCCCTCCCGTTCTTCCACGAACGTGCGCTCCCGCGTGTCCCAGACGCGATCGGCGATCATGTCCATCGCCGTTTCCAGTTCTAGCTCTTCCCAGCGGGTAGAGTACGGCCTGCGATACTTGACGCGCGTCTCTCGGTTCGCGTGCGTCAGCAGTTCGAAGCTATCGGAGCCTTTTGGACACAGCCGCCCGCGGGAAATAAACGAATCTGGGTCTCCTTCTATTGAGACAAGCTTTCCATCCTTGTGATATACAAGCTGGCCGCACCCTACGGCACAGTAGGGACATACCGAGCGCGCAACCTGAGCGTCGCGATTTTTGCGAGCGAGATTGCGGGTTCGATCACTCATGGCTTCCACACCAGTGCCATCGCTGTGAGTCAAAAGCTGTCGAACCACCGGCCAGCGCGTCAGTATTTCATTAAGCATATTGATTTTTCTCCGGGGCTCTCAAACTATTATTAGGCTTGCACTTTAGCTACTCGTTGACACCGCGATTTGCGTTGATGCGCCTTAACTCTTTTTTGTTGCTCTCTGATCGATTATCTTTTGAAATTCGCAAGTTCGAATAAGTAAATTGGTCCGATCCATTCCACGGACGCCGATGTTGCACTTTGCACGCCACTCTTTTCAGCAGTGAGAGGTCGCAAGTCTAGTCCTAAACACAAAATGCGCGCGGCCGCCGTAGCCCAAGATAGCCTTGAGTGTGACGTAGGCTCGACGCGACCTGTCAACAGGCGGACACAAAGTCAAGAGGCGGACACAAAGGTTTCTCCACGGTTCCACATGCACTTCACCTCCACCAGCGCGTCCTGGCTCAACATGGTGGAGCGTTTCTTCCGCGCCCTCACTCAGAACCGTCTACGGCGCGGTGTGTTTCGCGATCTGGAAGAACTCTTCCTGGCGATCGGCAGTTACATCGACCGTCACAACGAAAATCCCAAACCCTTCATCTGGACGGCCCGCGCCTCCGACATCCTCGAAAAGGTCAAGCGCGCTCGCCGTGCTCTCCATAAACGTCAATCTGCATGACGCACTACACTAGGCATCGCCTTCCTCTTATGGTCCTGCCGGGACGTAAACGCTAGTTGCCGTCACCAGCTCCGCATTCGGTACTTCGGTTCGGAGTTTGATCCGCTGCATTCCACCCTTCTTTTCTGGCTTAGCAAGAAACGTTAGTAAGTATTGATGAGTGAGGCGATGCGTCAAGTCGTCCAGGTATGGAACGAACGAAACTGCGGGTCCGAAACCAAGATAGTAGGATTCCCCTCCAGTCTCGTCGGACACCTGGGATAAGTAATTCTGCCCCCAGTTGATGCGCCAGAAACTGTGACCGTAATGACCAACTCCGGGTGAATAGATGGAATAAATAATGATGCCGGCGCGCTGAGCCTGTTCAATCGCAGTGTCCACATAGGGATCGGATGGACCGCTCCCGTAATACCGGTCAATGCCATCGGAGATCATGAGGATCTCATGACGGGCAGAAGTCTCAGGCCACCGTTTGATCAGGTCGCCCACAGAAAAGTAGGGACTGGGAGACGCACCTGGATCCCCAAGCGGCAACCGCAAAGACTTGGCCGCCTGCGCGTGGTCGGTGGTCGGGTTCTGCGCGATCTGTACGGTGCCATCTCGCATATAACCAATGCCGATGGCAGTGGTTGCTGGCTGGGAACTGATGAATTGCCGCAGGTCCTCCAGCTGGGAATCTAGGCTGGTGTTGGAAGCATCATCGATCAGGAGAAAAAGTTCGAGCCCGGCATGATCCCCCTGCAATGGGAGCCAGTCGGTTAGCTGGTCGCGATCATGACCCTGATACACCATGACATCTTCGCGATCGATAACCGGTATGTCGGTGCCGTGATGAGCTTCCACCGTGACTACCATGTGTACGGGAGTTCCCGATGACGGCGCCTGCTGGCCTACTAGCGGAATATTGCTGGTTGCCAGCACAGCCATCGCGAGAATTACTTCAAGAGCGAAATAACGTTTTGTCATGGAATCCTGCCGAGTCTGCTCATTGCGTATGTCATAGCCGTGAGTGCATCCGGAGTTCCAAATTGTTTTGAGGACCGCATTCGCGTTTTTGCGAATGAGTTGCGCAGATTTCCTTTGGCTGGACGTGATGACCGAAGTACGACGGAGTCAACATATTGACACCCGTGGTAAGCGATGTTTTTCGATTTTCAATATATTTATGTTCGAGGGACTCTTGTAACTCACGCATCTGTTGGTGATGTTTGGAATTGCTTTGCTCGTATTCGGACCTAAGAAACTTCCCGAACTCGGCAAATGGATCGGAGAAGGTATCCGTGGATTCAAATCGGCGATGAGAGAGCACGAGGATGCCTCCAACAAAACCACCATCGCCGATCATGTCTCCAGCCCTCGATGAGGGTCATTTTTCGCGCCGAAGACTGATATGGCTACCGACTCGGATTGCTGCTGTCAATCAGGCTGGTGAATACCATTCTTACAAAAACATCCGGAGATACGTAACCCAGGCCCCATTCGGCATCGAAGTTTTTAGTTGGCGCTGCGGCCACTGCTTCATCCATCGTTTTTCCCCCCGCGATCAAAACCCTTATGCGCTCTCAAACTTGTACCAGCATGTCACGGTAGTCTTGCAGGTCTGCACGACTGGCTAGTAGCCCGTGTCCGGGGACGATCTTTGTCTGCTCATCAGTATGCGCCAGGATCTGATCGAGGGCATGGATCATGCCGTCTATTAATCCGGCTGACGCGAGATGATGGGATACACGTGGTTCGAGAAAATATCCCCAACCACCGCAATATTCGCCGGAGAGATTAGATGATTGTGTCTCCATCCGTATGCGCAGGACCGTAGTTGACCAATGTTAGCTGCTGACCGTCCTGGCGCAAAGTCATGCTGGTTGAATAAGGTTGAAGGCGAGAATCCTAAATTCGTCAGCCTACGTATCGCGTTTGAGCTGAGTGGCGTCCGACTTCTCAGTATCCATGCCCCTCTTCCGGCCGCACCTTGCCACGAAACATGCGATACACAAAAACGAAGTAGCCGAAAGCGAGGCCCATCCCCAACGCCCACCAAATAAGCCCCACTCGTAACGCATACTCGCCGGTGGCGGCATTGTAGATGGTGATGTCGCGTGCCGGATCGCCGCTGGACGGCAGCAGGCTAGGATATAGCGCCACTGCGACGCCCGCGAGCATGGCTACGATATATGCGCAGGAACTCAGAAACGCAGCCTTCTCCCTCGCTTGCCGTTCGAAGGTCCACATGGCGGCGAGGCTCACGGCAACCGCGAGCGGAATCACGTAGGCCAGCGGATATTCCCTGAAGTTATGCATGGTGCGCGGACGCACGACAGCGGTCACGGGCACGCCCAACGCGGTCAGTACGATCAGCAACGGCTGCAATCGGCGCGCAAGCTTGCGCGACTTCTCGTTCACCGCTCCTTCTGTCTTGAGCGCCACGTAAAGCGCTCCGTGGACGATAAGAGCGACAAGCGCAAGAGCTGCCGCGCCACAGGTGTACCAGTCGAGGATGCCGGTGTCGGCGCCAGGCCGCAAGTTCGTCCAGAGTGGCTCAAAGAAGAAATGATCCGCTCCCAAAGGGACGCCGCGCACCACGTTGCCGAGCGCTGCGCCGAAGAATATCGCCAGCAACGCGCTCGATATGGCAAAGAATCCGTCGAACAGCGACCGCCACAGGTGATTCTCGATATGCATGCGAAATTCAATTCCGATGCCGCGCAGCACCAGCAGCCACAAAACTATGTTGAGCGGCAGATAGAAGCCGCTGAAGCTGGAGGCATAAAGCAGTGGAAAGGCGAAATAGAGCGTTCCTCCGCCCGCAATCAGCCACACTTCATTGCCGTCCCACACCGAACCGATGGTGCGAATCACGGTCACCCGTTCTTCTTCGGTGCGCGCAATCAGCAGGTGCAACACTCCCGCACCCAGATCAAAGCCGTCGAGCACGACATAAGCGATGATCATGACGGCGACGAGCACAAACCATACCGGTTCCATTACAACTCCTACGTCCTAGTGATTGGCGCGCCCGCGCGCACGTCTCCGGCACCGGGTAACGCCGGACCTTGCCCGATCTCGCGCTGTATGAGGAACAGGAATAGAATCCCCAGCACCAGATAGAGTCCCATATAGCCTAGAAGCGTGAACATGCTGTTGCCGGCAATCACATTGGTGGAATATCCCTGGTTGGTGCGTAGCAGCCCATAAACCAGCCAGGGCTGGCGTCCGACCTCCGCCGTAAGCCATCCGGCGGTGTTCGCGATGTAGGGGAACGGCACGCAGAGCAGGATGACCCAAAGCATCCACGGGCTTACATACAACTTTCTACGCCACAGCAGAAAGGCAGCAAGCGCCATCACGGCGACGAAAATTGTGCCCAGTCCGACCATCACGTGATAGCTGAAGTAAAGCAGCGGGATGTTGGTCGGCCACTGGTCTTTGGGAAATGCATTCAAGCCTTGGACCTCGGCCGTGGTCGTTCCGTAGACAAGAAAGCTCAACACCTTGTTCGCGATGATGGGATTGTCGATCCGCTGATGTTCCTCATCCGGTTGACCAAGAATGACGATGGGAGCACCAGTTTGCGACTTGAACAACCCTTCCATGGCTGCCGTGGTCACCGGTTGGTTGCGCGCCATGTACTTGCCGTGCAAATCGCCACTGGGAAACACCTGCCAGAGGGAAGCGGCGATTCCGGCGACAACTCCCACCCGGAGAAAGATGCGCGCGTGCTCCACGAACTTTTGCTGCAGCAAATAGAATGCTCCCACACCCGCCATCACGAATGCGCCTGTGACCACGGCTCCGCTCATGTTGTGTGCGTACTGAATCAGCCCCCACGGGTTGGTCAACAGTCCCCAGAAGCTGGAAACACTGAACCCTCCATTGGACAGGCGCGTGTAGGCCACTGGATGCTGCATCCACGCGTCGGCGACGATGATAAAGAACCCTGAGATCCATGACCCGAGGAACACCAGGAAGCCAGCCCACCAGTGTCCCCATTTCCCCAGGCGTTTTTCGCCGTACAGAAACAGCCCCAGGAACGCCGACTCCAGAAAGAAGGAAAATGTGCCTTCCATAGCCAGCGGCTGGCCGATAACGCCTCCGGTAAGGCGCGAGAACTGCGCCCAATTGGTGCCGAACTGAAATTCCATGGGGATGCCGGTGACTACACCCAGCGCGAAGTTGATGCCGAAGATCTTCGTCCAGAAGCGCACCGATTCATCGTAGGCTTCGTTGCCAGTACGGATGGCTAGCGTCTTGAGCACGACGATCAGCGGCGCCAGGCCCATCGTCAGTTGCGGGAATAAGTAATGAAAGGTGATCGTGAAGGCAAAATGAATACGGTGGAGAAACAGTGCGTCGTTCACGTTTGCTCCAGACCTGCGATCGTGGGTACTTCTGAGAGCGTAACGCTTCTTATCCGGATTTCCTTTTTGACTTCAAAAGCCTTCTCCAGTTTATACACATTTCGCCTGCTCGCGACATCGTGAACGATTTTTCATCGGGAGCGCCCCCTTGGTCAGTTGTCCGTGCCAGCCTTCACCGAAATTGCTCCATTCCTACTTCTGCAAAAGCTGACTCTACTAGCATAAGTTGTGCTGGAGAACCATTGTATAGTCCACGGAATTCATAGCGCCGCTCGCGATCTCGCCATCTCCATCACTGGGCAACTCCGCTCCCACACTCGGATTGCTTATCCATTAGGAGAATCAGCTCCGCAGCGAGGCCGATCTCGCAGGACCAAAGCCCCGATCACTACTTGCCGCTGCTTCACATGTGTTCTGAGTGTGATACGAACGGAGCGTTGCGGCACCGGGGATGCTGACTACGCCAATCAAGAATCCGACAATCCCGTTCCAAAACCAAGCAAACTCGTTGTCCACGAAATTTCGTTGTATCCTTGGCTCAATTGACAACGGGATTTTGTGGATATGTCACTAGCGGCAGAGCCGCTGCTCTCTTTGGCAGTGACTGTCACATCGGAGCAGCGCGTCGAGTCTGTTTTACGGAATATCGTTCAGGGATTGGCATCGCAACCAGGCGTGGCGTTGACTCGCATCTGGCTGCTCCCCTCTGCCGATCTCTGTGGTTCCGGCCAGGAACTTTCACGTTCTCCAGAGCAGACAGAGTATCTTCGTCTCGTGGCAAGCGCCGGAACTCCTGTGAACTCACCGGGGGAAGACTGGTCCTTCTTGCAAGGACACTTTAGTCGACTTCCGTTGAATGTCGGAA
>Ga0207646_10004037_pt1 | contig 16215 bp, 12 predicted proteins | sample KBSK5502metaG_FD_184343 | JGI IMG/M metagenome (GOLD analysis project Ga0207646, IMG submission 184343) | Corn, switchgrass and miscanthus rhizosphere microbial communities from Kellogg Biological Station, Michigan, USA - KBS K5-50-2 metaG... | ecosystem: Host-associated > Plants > Roots >... | reverse complement strand
AGGATCGTGCCACGGCCAGGCGGCGCGGCAATGCCGTTCGGGAGGTCGAGCGAGCGCGGCGAAGGGCCGATCGCGAGGCGCAACGCGACGCTCTCCGCAGCGTCCTCGACCGCCCAGCGAAGCAGCCCGCGTGTCTCTTCGTCGTTGGCCGGCTGGACGACGGTCAGGTTCGGTAACGCAGCGAGCAGGGACACGTCCCTGATGCTCTGATGGGACTTGCCCGGGCCTGCGGGAATCAGGCCCGCGTAGTGAAGGGCGTAGACGACCTTCGTCCTCTCGCTCGCCTGGTTGTAGATCTGCTCGTTCGCGCGAGCGGCCAGGAAGCTCGCGAAGGAGTTCACCACCGGCAGCAAGCCCTCGCGCGCCAGGCCTGCAGCCATCGACACCATGTCTTGCTCTGCGATCCCGACCTCCGCGAAGCGAGACGGCTCCTCGAGCTCGACGGCGCGGATCCGACAGTCCGAGGCCAGGTCGGCATCCAGGACGACGACCTCCGGACGCTCGCGGACGAGCCGGAGCAGCTCGTCGCCGTACGCCGCCGCGACGTATTCGTCGGTGACGCGACGCAGACCGGCGCCCGATTCCGGCTCTCCTTCGAGCGAGGCGGCCTCCTCGAGCGGCGGAACGGCCTCGAGCCGGAGGTGCGGCTGCTTCTCCTCGATCCGTCCGAGAAGCTCGCCGTGCGCGCGCCCGAAGGCATCGTCGTCGGGCGCGCCGGCGTGCCACCGGTACGTGCCGCCGCCCTCACGGAGAGCCGCGGGGTGCTCCATGAACGAGACTCCACGGCCCTTGATCGTGTGCGCAACGAGAATCTTCGGCGCGTCCTCCCGTGCTGCGCGCATGGCCGCGAATGCCGTCGCGAGCGCGGCGTGATCGTGGCCGTCGCAGACCTCGACGTGCCACCCGAACGCTCGCAGCTTCCCTTCGAGGTCGCCCAGAGCGAGGATCTCCTCCGTCGGTCGATCCGACTGGAGCTCGTTGCGGTCGACGATCGCCCAGAGATTGCCCACGCGCTGATGGACAGCCGACGCGAACGCCTCCCAGTTCTGCCCTTCCTGCAGCTCGCCGTCCCCGGTCATGACGATCACACGCCCGCCTCGCCCGTTGAACCGCTTGCCCCACGCCATGCCGCGTCCTTTGGACAGGCCCATGCCGAGCGAGCCCGAGTTCGCCTCGATTCCGGGAACGCCGACGTCCGGATGTCCGTCGAGGCCGCCCAGCCGGCGCAACCGCAGGAGCCGGTCGGTCGGAATGACGCCGAGTGCGTGCAGCGCCGCATAGAGACCGGGTACGTCGTGCCCTTTGGACGAGAAGAACACATCGCGGTCCGGGTGGTCCCAGCCGAGCTCGACGACGTTCAGCTCGCGCCAGAGCAGATGCACGACGATGTCGAGCGCGCTGAAGCTCGAGCCAAGATGACCGGAGCCGGCGCGCTTGACCGCGACGAGCGCATTCGCGCGGCACATGTCGGCGATGAGGCCGAGATCGTCGCCCGCGCGTTCGAACTCCTCGCGCGGGATGAGCGTCAGCTCGGCCACGGATGCTCCCGCAGAACGTCCTCGTCAACGTCGGTGCCCCACCCTGGTCCGGCCGGGATCGTGAGCTTGCCGTCCGCGACCTGCGGGACGGCGGTCGTCAGCTCTTCGCGCCAGGGAACGTCGTCGACGTCCACCTCGAGGATGCGGACATTCGGAATCGCCGCACACCATTGCGCGGAGATGAAGGTCGCGAGATGGCTGTAGTAGTTGTGCGGCGCGCAGTTCACTTCGAACGTCTCCGCGAGGTCTGCGATCTTCTTCGCCTGGTGGAAGCCGTTCCAGATCACGTCGACCGATGCGACGTCCATCGCCCCGCTCTCGAAGTACGGACGAAAGCCACGGTTCGTGTAGAGGTTCTCCCCTGAGCAGATCGGTATCGCCGAGCCGTTGCGGACCGCCGCCAGCGAGACCGGATCGAACGCATCTACCTCGAGCCACATCAGGTCGTGGTCTTCGAGCGTTCTCGAGATGCGCAACGCGCCTTCCGCGGTGAGGTTGAAGTTGAGGTCGACGATCGGCTCTGCATTGCCCTGCGTTCCCTCGGCGAACGCGTCGAGGAGCTGCACCAGCGCGTCTTCGAGCTCAGGGGACGGATTGCGGTCGAGCCCGTCGCCGTGGAAGCCCGGCATCAGCACCTGCGGGTCGTCCCCGGGTACGACGATGTTCGTCTTGAACGCGCGGAAGCCGCGGTCCACCACCTCGCCGCCGAGCTCGGCGACGTCGTCGTACGACGCGAGCTTCTTCGTCCCGGTCACTTCCCACGCGCGGGCACGCGTGGTGCCGCAATGGGACCAGTAGACGTCGACGTCGTCACGCGTCGGACCACCGAAGAGCTCGTAAACCGGAACGCCGAGCGCCTTGCCTTTGAGGTCGAGAAGCGCGTTTTCGATGCCGCCGATCGCCTTCTGGATCACCGAGCCCGGGCTCTGGCGCGTGGCGCGGAAGAGATCCCAGACGATCCGCTCGACCGCCCGCGGGTCGCGGCCGACGACATGCGGCGCCAGGTCCTCGACGATGCCGGCGAGCCCTCGCGGAGAGCCGTGGGAGTCGGTGATCTCCGCCCAGCCCACGGCGCCGTCGTCCGTCGTCGCTTTGAGGAAGATCCACGGTCGCCAGCCCGCGTCGCAGTAGAGCGTCTCGAGTCGCGCGACCTTCATTCCGCCGCAGGATACGGATGCGAGGGGCGCTCGACTTCGGGCAAGGCGGCCTGGCCGGAGTCGACGAGCACACGGGCGCGGGCCCAGTCCTCCTCGTCATCGACATTGAAGCCTTCGTGGTCCTTGGTGAAGAACGGGGCCACCACACGTCCTTCGCGAGTTCCGGTCTGCGAGACGACGCGCGTCCACGCTACCTCGAGCGCGCTGTTCTGCACGTAGATCTCGGGCAGGGCCTGGTACTGGCCGGCGTGCCACGCGACGTCGAGATGCGACTGCTCGAGGAGCGGACGCATCACTTTGCCGTCGACGACCCACATCTTCCCCGGGTGCTGCTTCACGAGCTCGACCGCGCGGATGGAGTCGGCCTCGGGTGTCGCCAGTAGCTGCTGCAGGCCTCGCTGCAGCACGTCGGGCCCGCGAAACGGGTTGGTCGCACGGACGATTGCAAAGAGGTCGTAGTGCTCGTCGAGCTGCTCGAGTGTGTACGTCAGCCACTCGATGTCCGGCGACGTGGAAGTTGCGAGCTCGGACGGACGCAGGAACGGGATGTCGGCGCCGTAGCGCTGCGCAACCTCTGCGATCTTGCCGCTATCCGTGGAGCAGACAACTCGATCGAAGATGCCGGCCTGTCGCGCGGTCGCGATCGCGTAGGCGAGCAGCGGGTGTCCCGCCAGCGGGCGGACGTTCTTGTCCTTGACGCGCTCCGAGCCGGCGCGCGCGGGAATCAGTGCGATTGCGCTCGGCATGCGGCTTCCGTTTCCGCGAGGAGGCTCTCGAGCGCCGGCGCCGACACACCGAGCCGGTGCGCCGCCCTGATGGCGGCCCCGGTGATCGCATCCAGCTCCGACGGCCGGCCGGCGGCGATGTCGCGTGCTGTGGACGAGGTCAAGCCGGGCGGCATCGCGTCGATGATCTCCCACTGCGCGTCGGGCGTGAGCTCGACACCGTCGGCACGGGCCACCTGACAGGTCTCGGCAACGGCGTCCTCCAGTCGCCGACGCCACGCCGGATCGCTCCGCAGCTCGCCGATCGGTCGCTGCGTCAGCGCCGTCGCGGCGGCAACGGGCGCCTGCCGCGCGAGCTTTTCCCACAGCACCGCCGTTTCGCTGCCATCGACGCGAACCTCGGCGCCTGAAAGGCGAAGGACCCCGATCGTGTCTTCGCCGGCATCAGCGGCGACCGTCATCACGGTGCGCGGTGTGTTCTGCACGACCACGCCCGGCCGCTCCAACCAGGCTTCGATGAACCCGATCGTGCCTCCCACGACCCGGCTCCGCGGAAGGCGGCCGCGAATCGTCTCCAGGTGCTCGATGCCGTTCAGCAGGGGCACGATTGTGTCGACGGGCGCTTTCAGGCGTTCGAGCGCATCCTCCAGCGCGGGGGCCTTCACGGTGACCAACAGGAGCTCGACAGGCTCGCGCAACTCGCTGACCGCTTCGGGGCGCGCCGTTTCCGTCTCGTCGCCATGTCGCAGGATCAAACCCTCGGATTGGATCAGCTGGGCCGTGTCAGGGCGAGCCACGCAGACGACCGGGACACCGGCGCGTTCCAGCCCAACGGCAATGACACCACCGACAGCGCCCGGGCCGAGGACAGCGACGCGCGCGGTCATGCCTTGGCCGGATCGGAGATCAGGTTGACGTACTTCCACTCCGTATAGACGTCGAGCGCCTCGACGCCGGCTTCGCGCCACCCCGTACCGGACTGCTTGACGCCGCCGAAGCCCATGTGCGGCTCGCTGCCGTGGGTGCCGCCGTTGACGACGACCACTCCCGCGTCCACCTCGTCGACGTAGCGCATGGCTCGATGCAGGCTTGCGGTGTGGATCGCGGACGTCAGTCCATAGGGCGAGTCGTTGACGACGGCAATCGCCTCATCGAGATCACGGACGCGATAGAGAATCGCGACCGGGCCGAAGAGCTCGGTGCCGGACAGATGTGCGTCAGGCGGCACGCCCTCGACGACCGTCGGCGCGAGCCACCAGCCGGGACGCTCGAGTCGCTCACCACCGGCCACCACCTGCGCGCCCTCGAGCGCAGCGAGGATGCGCTCGAGACTCGCTTCGCTGATGAGCGGCCCCGTCTCGTATCTGTGCGCGCCTTCGACGAAACGCTCGCGGAACTCGTCGTAGACGGAGTCGAACACCACGACCCGGCTCGCGGCCGCGCATCGCTGCCCCGCATTCGAGAAGGCCGACGCGAGCGACCACTCGACGGCGCGGTCGAGGTCGGCGTCGTCGCAGACGACGAGCGCGTTCTTGCCGCCGAGCTCGAGCACGACCTTCGCAAGCCTCCGACCACCGCGTTCCGAGATCCAGCGCCCTGTCTCCGCGGAGCCCGTGAAGCTGACGAGGTCGACCTCCGGGGACTCGACGAGCGGCGGCCCGGCTTCGGGCCCCAGACCCTGCACGACGTTCAGCACGCCCGCCGGAAGCAGCTCGTTGCAGAGCTCGCCGAAGAACGCGGCCGACGCAGGAGTGTGCTCGGACGGCTTGAGCACCGCCGCGTTGCCGCAGAAGACCGCAGGAAACGCCTTCCACGCGTAGTTCGGCAGCGGCGTGTTGAAGGAGACGATCAGCCCTGCAACACCGACCGGACGACGGATCGCCATGACGGTGCGATTCGCCATCGCGGATGTCGTCGTCCGCCCGTAGAGGCGCCGCCCTTCGCCCGCGACGAAGAAGCCCATCTCGACCGCGGCGTCCGTCTCGCCGAGCGCAAGCTCCATCGACTTCCCCGTCTCCGCCGCGACGATCTCCGCCGCCTCCTCGCGCCGTGCGCGGAGTGCGAGAGCGAGCTCACGGACGATCTCTCCTCGCTCTACCGGCGTGCGGTCGGCCCAGCCTCTTCTGGCCCGGGCCGCCGCCGCAATCGCGGCTACGACCTCGGCCCCACGCGACCTCGCCGCGGTGCAGAGCAGCTCGCCGTTGTCCGGTCGACGCTTCTCGAACCACTCACCGCCCTCCGGTGGAGTCGCGCGCCCGTCGATGAGGTTCGGAACCTCTTCCGGGATCACCAGGCCGACCAGCCGCCGTCGACGACGACGTTCGCGCCTGTCACGTACGACGAAGCGTCGGAGGCCAGGAAGACGGCGGGCCCGACCACCTCCTTTGCGTCGGCCATCCGGCCGAGAGGCATGCGTGCGGTGTATGCGTCGACGAACTCCGCCGGCTGCCCGTTCCAAACGCCCGCCAGCGTGAGGGTGTTCACACGGACGCCGTTCTTGGCCCAGTAGGTCGCAAGGTAACGCGTGAGGTTGTAGAGCGCGGATTTCGAGACGGAGTAGGCGATCGGCTTGAAGAACGTCTCGCCGCCGGCTCGCCGGAAGTCGTAGAGCTCCTGGACAGGAGAGAGCATTCCGTAGATCGAGGACACGTTCACGATGGAGCCCCGACCCTCCTCTGCCATGCGCGCGCCGATCACCTGACACGCGAGCAACGTTCCCTTCACGTTCACCTGCATCACGTCGTCGAACGACTCCGCGGGATAGTCCTCGAAGGGCCCGACCTCTTCCACGGGCGCGTCCGGGGGCGAGTCGAGCGCCGCGGCGTTGACGAGAATGTGCGGGATCTCGGACAGCTCGGCCGTCGCCCGCGAGATCGCACCGCGATCCGTGACGTCGACTGCGAAGCTCTGGACGCCGTCGCTCTCCGGAGCCGCGGCGATGTCGAAGACCGCAACCTTGGCCCCGCAGGCCGCCAGCCCGCGCGCGATCTCGCCGCCGACCTGGCCCGCGCCGCCGGTAACGACTGCCACCCGGCCGTCGAGGGAGAACAGATCGATCATCGCTGCGCTTCCCATACCGCGTCGCAGAACTCTCGCACGCACCCGGTTCCCCCGGCGCGCGAAAGCACCCAGCGTGCGAGCGGCTTGACCTCGGGCCAGGCATCCGCGGGAACCACCGGAACTCCGACCGCCCGCAGGCACTCCGCGTCGTTGATGTCGTTGCCGACGTAGGCGGTTTCGTCGAGAGCGATGCCGAGCTCGCCGGAACGCTCGCGGAGGACCGCAAGCTTGTCGTCGACCCCCTGCCTGCAGTCGACACCCAGCTTGGCTGCTCGTGCGCCCACGATCGGGTTCTGCTCCATCGACACGATCAGTGGCTGGACGCCGACCTCTTCGAGGCGCCGCAAACCAAGGCCGTCGCTCCGGGAGAACGCGAGCGCCTCGTCGCCTTGCTCGTTGACCCAGACGCGATTGTCGGTGAACACGCCGTCGAAGTCGAACACGGCCAGTCGCACCCGCTCGAGCAGCGGCCGGAGCTCGGTCACGGCCGCGGAGCTGCGTGCGCGGCGACCGGTTCCTCGGCGGGCTCGAGGTCGGCGAGCTCGAGGTTCTCGTCCGGTGCCAACCGCCTGCGCAGGCGGAGTCCGACGATGCGGTCGAGCTCGAACGGAGGCAGGCCCCCGTCTGCGGGAGACTTGATCCCGACGTCCTCCGCAGCGAGCACGTGGCCTTCCTCGAGCTCGCGTGCAGCGACGAGCTTCTTGCCCATCTTGCGGATCGGTGCTTCCTCGATCTCGAGCGGCTGCTTGACGCCGTCCCCGAGTGCTCCGGGAACACGCTGCAGGTCGCGGACCAATTTCCGCATTCCCTCCGGCATGAGGGAGAAGGCGTGGTCCGTGCCCTTCGCCGCGTGGTTGAGGGTGAAGTGCTTCTCGATCACGCGTGCGCCGAGCATGTAGGCGACGAGAGCCATGGCGATGCCGTTCTGATGATCGGACAGCCCGATCACGAGACTCGGGAAGCGCCGGCGCAGCGTGGTGATGACGTTGAGGTTCAGATCGTTCGTGTCGGCCGGATAGGCGGCGGTGCATTGCAGGACGCAGAGCTGGTCGTTGATCGGCAGGATCGCCTCGACCGCGCGCTCGACGTCCGCCATCCCGGCGCCCCCGGTGGAGAGAATCATCGGCTTGCCGAACTCGGCGACATGACGCAGCAGCGGCGTGTTGCGGATGTCACCCGACGCGAACTTGAACGCCGGCACGTCGAGCTTCGTGAGCAGATCCGCACTCTCGAAATCGAACGCGGTCGCGAAGAACGTGATCCCGAGCCCGCGCGCATGCGCCTGCAGCTCCGCATAGTCGCCGGCCGACAGCTCGAGCGCCTCGCGATGCTCGCCGTAGGTTCGCCCGAAGCTGAACTCGTTGTCGTACGGCTGCTCGAAGAACTCGCGCGTGTAGAGAGTGCGATTCGCGCGCTTCTGCAGCTTGACGGCATCGACACCGCACTCCTTGGCGGCCGTTACGAGCTGCTTCGCCTGCTCGAGACTGCCCTGATGGTTGTTGCCGATCTCCGCGATGACGTAGCACGGACCGCCGTCGTGGATCTCGACGCCGTCGATCGTCAGCCGGCGCTCGTCGCTCATCGTTCCATGCTAGTTGCGGGCGTACGAAGGCGTTCGAGATCGGCATCGACAAGGAGATGCGCAAGCTCCTCGAACCCGACCTCGGGCCGCCAGCCGAGCCCATCGTGAGCACGCGAGGCGTCGCCGACGAGTCGGTGGAGCTCCGCCGACCCCCGCTGGAGCGCCGGATCGACACGAACATGCTCCTGCCAGTCGAGCCCGACGTGCGCGAAGGCGCACTGCGCCAGCTCCCGCACCGAGTGGCTCTCTCCGGAAGCGACCACGTAGTCTCGCGGCTCGTCCTCCTGCAGCATCAGCCACATCGCGCGCACGTAGTCCCTCGCATAGCCCCAGTCTCGGCGTGCGTCGAGATCGCCGAGCACGAGCTCGCTCTGCAAGCCCAGAGAGATGGCGGCAGCGCCGTGGGCGACCTTGCGCGGCAAATACTCCAGCGGTCGCCGCGGCGACTCGTGGTTGTAGAGGATCCCCGAGCACGCGAAGAGCCCGTACTGGCGGCGATACGAGCTGACGATGAAGTGGGCGTAAGCCTTCGCGACGCCGTAGGGCGTCACGGGCTTGAGAGCTGTCTCTTCCGTCTGCGGGCTCTCGCTCGGCTCACCGAAGATCTCGCTCGACGAGGCTTGGTAGAAGCGGATCGAGGAATCGACGGCGCGGATTGCCTCCAGCAGGGAGGTGGCGCCGACAGCGGCGAACTCCGCGGTCGTGACCGGCCGGTCCCAGGAGGCCGGGACGAACGACGGAGCCGCGAGGTTGTAAACCTCGGCGGGGTTTGCCGCCTCGAGCGCGTCCGTGAGCGACTGCTGGTCGAGCAGGTCCGCTTCGAGCAGCTCTAAGCGGTCACGAACCGGCTCCAGGTTCGGGTACTCGGCCGCACCCGGCCGGACGAGCCCGGCAACGGCGTAGCCCCGGTCGAGCAGGAGCTCGGCGAGATACGAGCCGTCCTGCCCGCCGATCCCGGTGACGAGCGCGCGTTTCACGACTCCATTGTCCCTACAGCCTCGGCGTATGCCGCGAGGGTCGCGTCCGTGACGTTGTCCCATGCACCGAGTGCAAGCGCCCGTTCGGCGAGATCGTGCGACGCGGCGATCACGAGCCGCGCCTCTGCGGAGCACGCTTCGGGCGAGCCGGGGCGCGCGCCGGGCAAGCTCGACATCCGTGCCCCAGACCTGCACGACATACGGCTTACCGCTCCGCGCGGCGACCCAGCCCGCCGGAAGCCAGTGCGCCTGGAGAAGGTCGGCGTCGACGCGACGCGCAGCGCGAACGAAGCCGGCAAAGAGCGGAGGAACGAGCAGCGCCAACCAGGGGCGACGCCGAAGATTGCCGACCATGCCATGGCCGTAGGCGATCCCGAAGTGGGGGAACTGCTCCGGCCCGACGACCTCGACGTCGACGCCGCGGGCGCGAACGTGATCCACCGAGTCTGCGACGAACCATCCCGCCGAGTCCCCCGGATACCGTGGGTACGACGTCGTGAGAACGGCAACGCGCACAGGTCGCCTCCTGCTCAGGCCGACGGCACGGCTTCGAGGTTCGCGGGGAGTCCCGCCGCCCGGGCGCGGCGAACGAGGTCCTCACCGTTCGCTCTGGATGTTGCAGCGATGGACACCCGCAGCTTCCCGCAGCCATCCTGCACGGTCTCGACCGTGCCTAGACCGGTTGAGAACGCGCGCGTCCGCAGCAGCGCGGCCCCGCCGTATGACGACGGGTGTCCGAGCACCACCAGCACGCCCATCTCTCCCGACGGCGCGTGGATGCAATCGGCATCTTTCGGAAAACGTGCGCCCCCGTCGGCGAGGAGGCTCGTCGGATAGGCGATCGCTCCTGTGGCAACGAGTGTCCACGCAAGTCCGACCTGCCACACCGGCCGCCGAGGCGCGGCAGCAGTCGTGTACCGCTCGCCGCCGTCCCACGCGCGTTGCAACGCAAGCGGGGTAAGTGCGACGACGGTCAGCGTCACCGTTCCGACGAGGCGTGAAACGACATTGACATCCGTGAGCTGCAGATTTGGATCCGACCACAGAATCACCGTGGAGCCGAGGATCAAGGTCACGATCAGCACTCCGAAGTAGAGGGCAAGGCGCCACGCCCTGACGAGGAGGCAGAGCGCGACCGCGGCGATCGCGATCGTCAGCGACAGGAGCCAAAGATCGAAGGTGAAGAGATTGTTCGTGACGACGTGCAGCGAGTCCCACCCACGCCGACCGTCAGTGAGGAAGTGCAAGCCGCCCGATGGGCCGTTACCGGGCAGTGCATGCGCCCACAGCCAGATCTGCCACAGGAGGGTCGCGCCCAGTGCCGCGAGGAACACCGCGACCAGGCGCGGCCAAGCGCTGCGTATGCGACCCGAGGAGGCTGCCAAAGCTGCGACAACAACGCAGCCGGCGAGAATCACTCCTTCGCGCTTCGTGAGCGCGGCCGCCGCAAGCAGGAGCGAGGCTGCCGGCAGTTGCCACGTCCGACGCTCGTCGAGCCAGAGAGCAACGAGCAGTGCGGCCGTCGCAACGAGAAAGCCGAGCGGAAGATCCCCATACATGTCCACCGAGCGGCTGCGTATGTCCGGCAGGACGAAGATGGTCAGTACGAACGGCAGTAGCAGGAGCGGCCTGACGCGGGTCGCGAGCAAGCCGAACACTGCGGCGACGAAGCCGGCGCCGAGAAACCAGTACTCGAGATGCAGCGTGACGACGTCCGCCGAGCCGATCGCGTGCAATCCCGTGGCCAGGAGCGCCGGCAGGCCCGGCGGGTAGGAACCGCCAGGGAGGCCCGCGAGAAAGTGGGGATCGAGATGACCGAAGTGGTAGAGCGCCTTCGTCCTCGGGCCCCACGAGTCCCAGCCGTCGAACTCGATCAGCCCTTGAAGGCGACCTTTCCGGAAGACCGCCTCCAGTATGACCGCGAGCAGCGCAAGGAGCGCGCCACTCCAGATCGAGACGGCCGGTATAGAGGCGGGCGCCGCCGATCGGCCGTGTCGACGTCGAGCCGAAAGGGCAGACGCTGCGCAGAGCGCGACACCGACCAGGATCGTGCTGAGTAAGTTCACGGGGATGCCGAGGACGATCAAGACCGTGAGCGCGACCATCAGGGTCGCCACGCCGAGCAGGTAGGCGACGCCGGCAAGACGAAGCAGCTCCCGCCGCGTCGTCTCAGGCCGAAATGCGGACAGAACAGCCCAGCCCAGCCCCGCGAGCAGGACATTGAGCATGGCGAGCCCGCCGATCGCGCGAACGGTCATGCGCCGATCCGTCCGAACACCACACCGTTGCCGCCGTCCGAGAGCACCTGGAAGCCGGAACCGAGGGAGCTCACGTCACAGCCGAGGCAGACCACCCAGCGCGCGTCGGCATCGTCGCGTTTCCGCGGGAAGAGGAAGCCGGCGAGGAAGTTCGGCGCAGCCCAGCCCCACGGCGTGTTCTGATACTTCGAGCCGACGAGGACACGGTACGTCGCGGAGCGAGGCATCCAGAGACGCGCATCCTCGGCGACGTGACCGCTCCCGATGAACTCGTCGGACGGGAACGTGCGCTCACTGTACGTCTCGCTCGAATTGAGGGAAGCCCAGTGGTCCTGTCCCGGCAACGCGTCGTGAAAGAGCCAGCGAAGCGTGACGCCGAGCGTCAAGACGATGCAGGCGATGACGCCGATGCGAGCGAGGTTGCGCGCCGAGCCCAACGACGCGACGTCGAAAGGACTCATGCGGTTCGACTGCGGCTGAAGACGATGGGTAACCCGAGCACGAGCGCCGCGAACGCGTAGAAGTAATAGAACTGCATTGTCAGGTAGAAGAGGTTCGCGGCCATCGTTCCCGCGAGCGCGGCGGTCATTCCCCAGGCGAGCGGTCGCACACGGCGCGCGACGGCGAGCCCTTCGAGGGCCAGCTGCCTGCCCAGGGCTCGCGCGGCGCGCAGTCGCAGGAAGAGATAGCGCAGGAAGAGCAAGAACACCACCGATCCGACGAGCCCCGTCTCGACGATCAAGGCGACGTAGAACGAATGCGGGCCCCAGTTCGACTTGCCGGTGACGAACTCGTAGTAGACGGAGAAGGTGTTCAGGCCGAGGCCGAACAGCGGGTGGGAGTGGATCACTTGCGGCACGAAAGAGTAGACGGCGAAGTGAGCGTTCTCCGAGCTGCCGCCCGTCTGAACTCGTGACTTCAGCAGCACCTCGAAGTAGTGGCGCCGGCTCCAGACGACCGCGACGAGCAGCGCGGCGACGCCTGCAAGCGGCACGACGAGTGCGCGCGACACGAGCCGCCTCCGGTATGGGATCCCGAGCACGAGCAACCCGACTACGAGCCCGAGGAGCCCGCTCCGTGAGAGCGTGGAGAGCGTCACGAGGAAGAGGAAGCCGAGCACGACCGCGAGCGGCACGCGCAACCGATGGCCTCGTTCCAGCCGCAGATAGACAGGCAACAGCGTCAGCAGCGGGATGCAGATCATCACGGCGAGGTGGTTCGGATCGCCCGTCAACGCGTTCGGCCGATAGACGGCCGTCCCGCCGATCGCGCCGTAGACGTTGATCGTGCTGGCACCTCCCGTCAGCGGCGACAACACGACCTGGTCGAGATTCGTGCCGGCTCGAGCCGCAAGCAGCTGCAGCACGCCGTAGACGCCGTTGACGACGAGACCGGCGGTGAGCGCGGCGACCGCCTTCCAGTAGAAGACCGTCGACCTGCGTGCGAGATAGGCGACGCCGGCGCCGAGGAAGAGGAAGTGCAGGGCGAACTTCACCATGCCCTTGCCCCACTGGTCGAGCGACTGCTTCGTCTCGATGTTGAAGAAGCCGATCAGGTAGATCACGAGCAGCGCCGCGAAGATGGCGAGCACCGTGACCGTCGTGCGCGGAAATCGAGGGCGGCCCCACTCGAGCGCGAACGCGACGAGGAACATGACCGTCAGCACGTCGGCGAGTCCGACGGCGCCCGCGACGTGCCACTGCACCTTCTCCCAGGTGACGCAGAACAGCGTCGCCAGGAAGACCGTGCCGGCGATCTTCACGGCCTGAGCTCCGATCCGGGCGGTTTTGGCCAGCGGCGCAGACGGACGGGCGGGCAAGCCCGCCCGTCCTGGAGACGGCACCGCAAGCGGCGCCTCATTCCAACCCCCGTAGCACCTCGGCAAGCTCTTCGACGCGCGCGGCCCGTCCCAGCCGCTCGCGGTCGTCCGCGGACAGCGGCGTCCCGTTGAGCGCACCTGCCCGCCACCTTGCATGGAGCTCGGACAGCGCCGCGACCAGGCCGGGCACGTCGTCGGCCGCGGCGACGACGCCCGCTCCGGTCTCGCGAATGAGCTCGGCGGCCGCGCCCTCGGGCGGCACCGCGGCGAGGATTGGACGCTCGGCCGCGAGGTATTCGAAGACCTTTCCCGAGAGCACGCCCTGACCGCGCCCGCCCGCCTCCGGGATCAGCAGGAGGAGCGCGTCGGAGTCGCGCTGCAAGGCCAGTGACTGGCGGCGCGGCACGTACGGATGGAGTTCGATCCTGCTCCCGAGCCCGAGCGACTCCACCCACTCGCGATCGGCTACGCGAAAGTCGCCGACGAAACGTGCGACGACGTCTTCGAGCCCCGACTCCGCGAGCGCAGTCAGGAACGGCCTCGGATCGCGCTTCCCGAAGAAGCTGCCCGTATGCGTGATTCGAAAGCGCTCGCCGCGGCGGTACTCCAACCCGGCGAAGTCGTCGAAGTCGGCGCCGTTGAGGATCGTCGTCACGAGCCCGGCGGGTTCGAGCGCACGTGCTTCCGCTGCGATCGCCTCCGAGGTGGCGACGATCACGTCGGCCTGGCGTGCCACGAGACGCGCAACGGACTCGCTAATCCTTTCCTTGGCGCGAACCGACGCCCGCTCGACACGCCGGTGCGGATGAGCGCCGATGGAATCGCGGAGGTCTGCCACCCAACGCGCCCCGGTGATGCGCTTCACCGCAGCGCCAATGAGATGCACCGAGTTCGGCGGCGACGTCGTCAGCACGACGTCGATGCCTTCGGCCCTAGCAATACGAACCGCGGCGGGAATCGCCGTCAGGTTCCAGCCGACGTTCTCGTCCGGCACGAGCACGCGGCGCGACAGTGACCGCGCCTGCCGCGAAAGCCGGTCGAGGCCATGGCGACCGTGCAGGTCGTCGGCGAGCTTGCGCGAGCGTGGGCCGAGATAGCGGGCCCGGTGGATCCACGCCTGCGTCGGCGGCACGAGCTCCGGATCGGAATGGATCCACTTCGCGTCGTCAGGCGCGAGGACGTGCGTCTCGATCCCTTGCGCAGGCAGATGCGTCGCGAACTTGAGCGGCCGTTGTACCCCGCCGCCTCCGGTGGGCGGAAAGTACATGGTCACGAGCAGGACTTTCATCCGGGGCGATGGTAGAACGCGTAGACCTGATCGTCGTAGAGGAGCTGCCACGGCGGCCGGACGTGGTAGCGGCGCTTGTCCACGACGAGCCAGTCCGCGTGGTAACGATCGAGGATCGAAAGGTCGCCCGTGCGGAAGAAGCGGAGGACCGAGATGCGGCGCCTGTAGGGATGGTTGGGACCCGTGTCGGCAACGTGAGCCGGTGGCGCGGCGGCGATGTAGACCGGCGCGTACGCACTGATCCGGTAGCTGGTCTCGAGATCGGAGAAGACGATTGCGCGCTCGGGAACCTTCGTGCGCAGAGCCTGCAGGAGCCCCGGCGTTGGTGCGTAGAGATCGACCGAGGCCGCGGGCGACCACTGGCGGAAGCCGTGCGCCGCAACAGGCAGGCAGAAGAGCACGACAGCCGCGGTCACGATCCAGGTGCGGGCCTCGATCCTCCGCTTCCGCACCAGGCCGACGGCGATTGTGGCCGCGCCACCGCCCACGGCAATCCACGTCGCGAGCGCGGGACCGCCCTCGTGGAGCCCGGGCCCAAAGTCGCCGGGAAACGCCAGCTGCAGAGCGATGCCCGCGCCGAGCGCCACAGGAAGGACGAACCGGCGCAGCAGGCCCGTGAGCACGGCTGCTCCACCGGCGAGCGCAAAGGGAATCGGCACGAACCCCGCCAGTCGCCGCGCCTGCGAGATCGAGACCGCGTCTGCGAAGTGCGGGAACACCCAGGGAATCAGGTCGATTCCGAGTACGGCGAGCGTTGCGCCGAGCACTAAGGCCGCCCAGCGTTGCTTCGCAGCTAGCGAGGCGAATGGGACGAGGACGAGCCCTGCCACGGCGACCGCGCCGGCGCGCGAGATCACCTCAGGACGTACTGCGTAGTGATGCAAGGAGCCGACGCTGAGCTCGTCTCGATATTTCGTGAGCGCACGCGCGAGTTCGTGTCTCGACGGATCATGCGACGCCGTCTCGCGAATCAGCGGCAGGAGCCAGGCGAGCGCGGCGCCGGCCGGTAAGAAGAGCGCCGCGAGTGCTGCGGCCGAACTGCGCACATCGCTGCGCGTCAGGAGAACTCGCGCGAGGGCGAAGCCGAGCAGCGGGACGCCCAGAAAGACGGCGGTGCTCGTGTGCACGAGCAGCACTTCCACACCGATCGCAGCCAAGGAAAGGCCGAGCGACCAGCCCGGGTGTCGCAGGAAGAGGAAGAACAACGTGAGCGCAGCAGGGACCAGCACGTGGCGGTCGAGCGTTCCGGGCTGGCTGAGCAGTGCGAACGCCCCGCCGTGTCCTGGTGCGAGCGCGACCGCGCCGACGGCCGCCACCAGCACGGCGGCGCCCAGCCAGGCGGAACGGAACAAGGCAAGCCCCGCCTCGTACACGACCGCGAATGCGACCGGAGCGATCGCACTCGGCTCGTGCTCCATCACCTGCGTCGGGCTGACCCCGCCGACCTTCGCCACGAGCGCGAGGAATGCGTGCCAGAGCGGGAAGGCATACCCAGGGTGGAGTCCGCCGTCCGCGAATTCGTCCACCGAGCGGACGTGTAGGTCACCGAACGAATAGAGCTTCTGAACCCGGCCGAGATGGAAGAGCGCGTCGCCGAAGACGACCCCCGCGACGTGCCAGAGCGCAACTCCGAACGCGAGCCCGAGGAAGGCGACAGCGAGCGTGTCCCAGGCAGGCGGCCCGGAGACGACGCGCAGCGCGAACGGCAGCGCGACCAGGCCGACAACGCCGAGGACGATGAGCGCCAGCAGGATCGAGGTGTGCACGACGAAGACGAGCAGCAGCGCCGGCCCGAGGGCTGCGCCTCGCCC
>Ga0207646_10004035_pt1 | contig 16219 bp, 20 predicted proteins | sample KBSK5502metaG_FD_184343 | JGI IMG/M metagenome (GOLD analysis project Ga0207646, IMG submission 184343) | Corn, switchgrass and miscanthus rhizosphere microbial communities from Kellogg Biological Station, Michigan, USA - KBS K5-50-2 metaG... | ecosystem: Host-associated > Plants > Roots >... | reverse complement strand
TGAGACAACGAAAAAATCTCTCATAGAGGAACGGACGATCCTGTTTGAGATTCCTCGCGGCGAAACCGTGCCCGACAGTGAGCCGATACCCGGAATCCACGCACCGCCGCCGAGCATGGGGAGCCTCTGAAGGCGCTACTACGATAGCGGCAAGAGCTGAGGAGCTCGTGACAGGGGTTATGAAGTGCGTTAGAATCGGCCGATGAAAAGCACTCGCACAATCTAACCCGATCAACCATTCAGATGTGCGACAAATGCCGCCGCTTCTTCGTAATTAGCTACGAGAAGAACGAGAAAGGAGAAGTCGTGGAAATTGGACATGAGCTCGATATTCGTATCATATCATCCGGTGCTGTCCGAGTAGATGAAGGTGAGCCTCATAGGGGCTTTGAACGAAACCCTCCTGCGAGGAGATATGAAGAGCAGACCTGCTGGTAACTCTAGCGACTTGTTGCCGCGCGCGATTTACACACTATAAAATGTGGGCCGAGTTCTCCCCGCGTTTACCTCAATCTACCATTCCCCGACTCTGACAGACAGCAGATGATTTTGAGTGGGACAAGTTGTCGTCGCTACCCGAACTAGTGGTCTCGAATAACATCTGGCCGAGACATTCCAAACATGCAGATTCCTTCTTTGACAGAGAATGGAGCAAGGGAAATGATAGCTCGGCAAACAGTTCAACGCGCAGGGGGGGTTTGGGTCGATCTCTACCGCTAAAAGAGAGGAGTCGGCTCGAACCCTAACGCGAGCTGGTGAGATATTTCATTCTCAGGAGCAAGTCAAACATAATGGGGAGTGACTGTGTCATACTATCTCTGTGAGTTTTAGGGAGGGGTAGCCCCTGTCAAATGAGAACTCTACTCCATGAACATTAGTGAAGGGTTTGACACCATAAAGGACCATCGTATCGTTGAGGCTCTCAATCTTGAGATAGTAGTCTGCTATTCTGAGGAATGCTTCCCTGATCTTGTTCTGCACCGATGCTACCGCAAGCGTGACCGCGCCAGCATCGCGGATAGTCGCTCCCATGTTTGCTAAAGCTGGAAGCATTAGATCCTCTCCGTAGACATGAACGATCTTGTCGAAGTCTATCGCGAGCATTATTGAGGATGAGACGGTTCCGATCTCTTTCCAGATGCTGCGGAAGAGTGTGAAGTCGTCCATTACCTTTCCACTCAGCTGCATTCTCCACTTTTTGCGGGGAAGATCTTGGTTGAACTCCGCGATTCTGACTCTCTCTTTCAGCGTCTCATCTCCAACTAATGGCCGCAGTGATTCCGCTACGTTATCCGAGCTGATTGTGCTGATTGGGACGATGAAGGATGAGCCGCCTTGATTGATGAAGTTTGCATTGATGATTCTGAGGAGAAGCCTTACTCCTATGGTAGGAACAGCACTGTCCACGTCTACCAAGATAGATGAGCCCTTTCGGATTCCCCCCTTGAGCAAGGCATCGAGGTCGCGACTACCTGTCGAGAAAGAGGTCTGGGTGTGTGGAACTGGCGATAGGATGCTTGGTTTGGCAGAGGAATCGTTGTCGAATCTAGTCACTGGTAGCAGGTTGAACTTGCCTTTTTCCAGCGAGAAGAGCGCTCGATCTGACTTGACTCGGAGGCCTCGAAGTTTGTTTACAATGATCGTTCTCAACCTCCGACCGTCAAGTTTTGAAGACGACAGAGTCACAATGCCGTCAACCAGGTTCGGCAGCTCCCCAATGCGTCCGCCCTCGCTCACTAATACCACTCCCACTCTGTTGTCGTCTGGGTCGGATAGGATCGCAGATTCGATCATTCGGCGTCCGTCATCGCTCGTGTTCCTGAGGACTCCTTCCCAACTATCTATGACCATGAGACCTCTGAGCTTGGAACGTTTTATTGTGAGAATCTTGTTAAAGACATCGTCGGCTTCAGACACTCGTATTTCTGCAGAATCCTCTGCCGAGTAGTCGGTTGACGTCTTTTGAGGGGACGGTTGGTGCTTTTCGTGGATCTAGGGAAAGTGCTTGCGCAGCTTGTTGGAAGAGACTCGGCTGGGCACGTAGAGCCTAGCAGGCGGGATTTCGGTCCGTCCGAAGCGAGTTGCCTTTACCCTTTGCAGGAGTTCAAGCGCTAGCGTAGTCTTTCCGGCGCCGGGCGGTCCTTGGATTAGGAGAACGTTTCCAGCCGATTCCAAGAATTTCGAAATCAGACAAAGCACATCGTCAGTTCCAGACTCTCTGACAACCGGAGTCTCATCTTGGGGTTCTTCAACAGCGGCGAACTGGTCCGGTGGCGTGTTTTTGAACATCAAGAATCAGGAATCTAACCGAACCGTCTTCTACAAACAAGAATTCCGTAACTTAGACTGCGGTTTTGAGGTTAGACCCCAATCTACCCCTTTCAAACTGGCGGTGGGGTCAAGGTTCCGGGAACCACTGGTTTTGCGGAGCAGGGTTGGCAATGCTAGGAGCCACATGATAGTCGCTGGGCTAGGCAACTCCTATACTGTTGATTCTCCTTTGTTCTAGTCGCGGTATGCCTTCTTGGCACGATTGACGCGGCGAACGTTCGCCCTTGAGCTAGAAGTCGGTGAGAAAATAGACGCCTTGGTCGATGGTCATACTCTGGAAGCTAACTTGTTGGTTAACAAAGCCCTACGACGATACATCGAGTGGGGAAGATTCGTTGAAAGTTTCAAGCTGGTTACCACCGATCCCCGGTTGATGAAACTCTTCTGGTCGCACCTAACTGTTGACGAGGCTCGACAAATAGGGCTCCAGAACGGCAATGGCACGGTCATCGAGTTCATTCTCTCTTACTTCCGCAAGTTCGACATAGACTCCGTCCTCAAGACCTTCAGGGTGATAGGTGCAGAATATTCCAACGCTTTCGTCTACTCCGAATTGGGCGATGACCGCAACCGCACGATAATTCTTAGGCATAGCATGGGACGGAGCGCATCCGCCTACTACGGCGCCTCTCTCAAAGCATTGACTAGCCGTCTCGGATTGGAAGTCGAACTAGAAGAGAGCGACGATCAACTGGTATGCAAGATTCGTCGTGTAGAGAAGGAGCAGAGAGCGACTCCGAGGACTCCGACGGCATAGACAGCAGCGGACCCAGAAACTGTAGCTTGTGTTCACACTAGAGTCTCGCAGGTTGGTGTCGCACTACAGAGCTATTATTTCTCTTGGAGATTGTACGTTCGGTCTTCTCAATTACTTTTCCCACGATTGCTGATAATTGAGGGCTTCATGGATTCCTGTTGGTAGTAACCCGACCCTTTGAGCAGTCTATCGGTTTGAGAACTTGTTTGACGTGCGACTGGGTCCTTCTCCATTCCTTCCAAGCTCCGACTGTCTTGTAGAGAAATTCAAGGCCTTCGCGAAAAAAGGAGCGAAGCCTTTTGGATCTGAATTGGACTATCGCTGTGTGGTGAGAGGGGACATTGGCGCGGGCATCGTGATCCGGAACTCGTTGGGACCCACGATTTGCGCGAATACTTGGTGCTCGCTCATTCCAATGTCGACTTGAGTGTTGACCAGGTCTTTGAGGAGAGCTTTCACTGCCTCGCTGTAGAAAACTGAGGCTTTTCGGCCGAATCCATGATTCAGTATTACCGTCGTCAGGTGGCCGTCGTTAGTGTATTCGAAGCGGAATGCTTTGCCGTATCTGGGACCCAGTAGCTCTAGGGCTCGGACCGAGGTTTCAAGGTCAACCCTCTTGAAGAGGAAGGCTATCAAGTCCTTTGCCAAGTTCTTGCCGAACCAGCTGCCAAGCTCTTTGGCCTGTTCGTCAGTGGTAAACCCTACCAGCTTCTCGAAAATGTCAGAGGGAAGGGTGACGAAGCCGAGCCGGTCTGCAAAGACGTCCCATTCGACGAATTTCCGTAGCGCTTGGTTTGCGAAATAGTTGACGCTTACCCGCTGCTCGTGTGCCAGCTTCTCCAGTTGGAAGTCGATGTCCTCGTCGACTCTGATAGTTCTAGTGACACTCTTCGTCTTATTCTTGAACTGATAGCTTCTCAACATGGTTATGGAAGGATTAGCTGGCGTAGAATATATGCATAACTCATCATTTGTGCTCGGACTGCAATCACATGTACGCTATCGTATTTGAATTGGGGGTACAGCTTCGTCTGTGTTCTATTTGGCCCTGTTACTATTCTGCTCTACATGTGACGACTATTGTGTTCTGATATATCATGCTGTGATAGATCCGACCCGACACCAACTCATCAATGGGCGGATTAAGAGCCGAGACGGTCTTTGTTGCGAAGCAACGCGAAGTCGGGCCACGTGAGATAGATTCTCCTACCAAATAGGCAAGGTGCCCAGACATGCGCACTAAGAGGCCTAAGTGAGTACAAGCCACCCGGTTCGAGGATGAATCTAGCTATAGGACCGTGCACGGCTGGGAGGAGGTCTTGAGAGAACGCGGACGATTGGCAGCAGCTAAGGCTTAACACTGCGGGACTACACGAGCTGCTTGAGGCTCGAATATGGTTTCGATTATTCACGCTCCACCTCAAGAGATCGTGGTCACCGGGTTAACCAGCTTCAATTCTCAGCAGAACCTCGCTTCTATGATCGCCTTCGTCATGAACGTCTCTGGCCAACCTATGGCGCTTTACTGGGCTGAAGGAGTCGTTTTCCTAGCCGATTTTGTCGAGCCTGAAGCGCTCCCTGATGAGTATGTGAAGGGAAAGATATACGCGTCAAATGTCTCACATGCCCCTATGGCCAAGTACAACAACCTCATACGGGTAGGAAACATGGAGGTCCCTGTCATAGACGTCTCGTCAAACATCGCCCTGCGTGACTTGGCTCAGTGGATACGCGAGAATCACCAGTCGGCTCCCGACAAATCTTAACTAACCACAGAAGCCGGGGTAGCCTCGGTCCCGGGGTAGCTCAGCCTGGAAGAGCTTCCGAGCCGCTCTGCCCAAGAACGGGCATGCGACGAAGATGCTGTAGGTGTGCGCCGTAGGCGCATCCACGTCAGCCTTCCAGGCTAACAATAGAAACCGGAGACGACCCTCCCGGTCGCCGTACTGTCGCCGGTTCAAAACAGGCCGGGTCCTGTGAATGTCCGGCCCCCGGGACCAGCTTCGCTACATCAAAGAATAAGGAAGAACCTGGGGCTTCAGGTCTTATTTCGATTTGACCGTTGCGGGTCTTGACTCCAGCTCGCGGAGGATGAGCTCGTTCTGTTTCATCATGATGTTGTTCTGGTCCGTGAGGATTCGCAACGCGCTCGCGATTAGCGAAAGGGATGGGTTATCCCACTTGAAATCATTCTCTTTGACCGCGAGAGCTTGCTTTCCCTTGATAATCGACCCTCGCAGATTCTCTTCACTGGAGTCGTCTCCAAAAGCAACCCGCTGCCTACGATCAACCTTATCCGACATGCTCGCGGCTGCGTGCTCCCGTTTGACATCTGGGTAGCAATCCTCGCAGAACCTTAGGCCCTTGAGCTCGAGAAGAGGGTCTATGAGGCTGAGCGTCTTTCCACATCTCGAACAGAAATCTGCCAATTTGCGCTTCCAGCTCTAATTAGCGATTGAGCCTCGTGGCGCTATTAAAGAGTCTTGTAACGAGTGACTTAGCTGGGACTTTCGACGCCAGGACCGAGAGGGCTAGTGTCTGAGCCTGGCGACGGGCGATACGAGCATCCTGGAATTCCGGGTATCTCCGCCGTAGATCGAGGGCTTAATCAGGTTGGAACCGTTTTCTCCGTGAGGCTTGCCTTCCGCGTTCTGCGTTATCCAATCCGGCACGACGACTGCTCTGAGCAACTGCTGAACTGTTACGTCTCGGTTCTTCGCTTCGTTCAATAAGATGTCGTATGCGTTGTCGCCGATTGACATTATGAACTTGGCCATTGGCGATATCAGTCTCCTACTCGACCAGATTCTCGCCGAGGAGGAGTTTGCTCCAAGGCTAGGGTGTGAGAGTGTTCTCTTTGGCCCGCTTCGACTTGTACGACCATTGAGTAGTCAACGCCAAGGCACCTCAGATATTCCACCATGGCCTTGAACTCGTTCAGAATATCTTGACTGGTATTCACTGTCGTCTCACCGTTCATTCTGAGGAAGGCCTTCCACTTGCGACTCTCCATAATCAGATGCCCCCGGCCGGCGCCTCTTCGAGACCAATCTGACTGTCGACTTTTCCTTCGAGCTTGAAGTAGACTTCTCGGCCCTTCATCCACTCTCGGCGAATACCGGTAAGCTCTATGTCTGTGTAGACTCCATCGAGCCACACCCTCAGATTCAGGCTTGCGGAGGATGATATCAGCTCTGCAAGGAGACCTCTCAATTGCTCTGCCGTCAAAGAATCTTGCGGGACCGTTTGATTGACGGTTTCGCCTTGATACGCCACGTTGGCTATTTGTTCCATATTGTTCCTGAAATAGACACTCGACCATTTGATATAACCTCAACGTTTACACTAAGTAGCAGAAGCATGCTGGAGATAGCCAATCCTCGGAGTTCACGCAGTTGTGTTCACATCTAACACAATGTAGACGTTCGCTTATTATCATCGAGCCGTTACCTTCGAAACTCAAAGGGTTGCCTTTTTTTGCGTAAGTTCATGGTAGCGTTCGACGAGAAAGTGTTCAGAGAACTCGACAAGGATGCAAAAAGTCGAAACATTACCTTCCAAGCATTTCTCAGAGCCGTAGTAATTCCCGAATGGATCCGAGGCGAAAACAGAACGATGTCCAATCATCCAGCAATGCGTGAGAGCTAGTCACAGCGAGACTGCTCTGAGACAATACTCAGAACGGAGGAAACCATTCGGCTTCCTAGCCTTTGAGACCCCAGCCAGCCTTGAAAGTAGGAGTTACCTTGATGAAAGGCGCTTCGCCCTCTTTCCACGGGTCTCGCTTAACCCAGGTAAGCTTGGAATAGAACAGTTTGTAGAGCCGTCGATACTCTTCTCCCTTCTCAATAATCTCCACGGGTCCGCTAAGCAGTAGCAGCTTCTGAGTTCCGGCAGAGTCAACAAGAACTGCGGCGTGAGGGTTCTCCTTCAGATTTTTTAGCTTCCGCGTCCCATAGTCCGTAACAATATACGCATAATCTTGGTCCCAGATGTACGATACCGGGACAACATGAGGCTCACCCTTCCGTGATGCTGTCGCAAATCTGCACAGCTCATTACTCTTTAGGAAATCGATTTCTTTTGCGGACAACTTGACTTCAGAGGATGCATTGCTCGTCTTCTTCGGCAAGGTTTCTACCCCTACGCGGATTCTATTATTTGAGCGCGTCGGAAAGCGTACCAGCTCAGGAAGAGAAAGACTGTGAGGTATGCTAGTGTGACTCCGAGATCTCTCAGAGCAACATTTGCGAGCGTGTCCGACGATGCCAGAAATGTCTCAGTAGCACCCGCCCTGAATCGGAATCCACAGAAGTTGAGCGTGGTGCCCCCATTCAAGGCCCACTGCATGAGCATGAATCCAAGGTTGTCAGTTCCCGTTGCGAAGGTACCACCGGCCTCGAGCCTCCCCGCCCCACATCCTGTAGTGCTCCCTGTTGCTCCACTACCTGGAGCGTAGAATAAGATAGTTGTCTGGCCAAAGACCGAGCCAAGAATACCGCCCGCGATTGTGACCCCTATCCAGACCCCGAAGGATCCTAAGGCGGCCACCAGTGAACTCTTGGAGAGAGTTCCGAGCAAGATGACTAGTGAAGCCCAGACCATGGTCGCCAGAGTCAGACCTACAAGTCCAAGGGGCACGAGCTGAAGGTTGTTCTGCGATCCTTCAATCAGGATCCCGCCTACTGTAACATACGCCGTTAGAAACGCGTAGATGCCCAGTAGCGTTAGAAATGAAGCCGCGATCTTCCCGAAGAACACGATGTTCTTAGACACCGGCTTGGTCAACAGCGGAGTAATGCTGCCGGTCTCAAACTCCCCCGATACCGTGTTCATCGTTGTCGCAACAGCAATGAGGAACAGGAATATTCCTGAGAGTCCGTTGAAGAACTCAAAGACAACATTCGAATTCGATGTGAATGGGACACCGTTGTAGTAGTCTAGCAACGGTGGCAGTGCGAGTTCAAGAGTAACGATCGCGAATACCAGGATGAAGAGCCCAACGATCTTCTTCTTCCTCAGGTTCCAGAGAAACTCATAGTAGAGGATAGCCAGGAATCCTGTTAGCCAGGTAGTTCTCCTCTGTTTTTCCAGTCGTCAACTCTCCTTTCCGACGAGGCTCATGAACGCGTCTTCAAGTCCACCGCCTTCCTCTTGCATCTTCAGAATCACTCCACCGGCACCGGAGACTGCGCGTGAAATGTCAGCTCTCACATCATCCTTTGTGTTGAGGTGCAATGTGTACACATTGCCGTTTGCTTCGACGGTCGCAAAGGGCAGAGCTTTGAGAGTTTGGAGGACGCTGTCACTTGCCTTCTGTACCTCCAGGACGAGCCTTCGGCTAGGCATCGCCACAGCGGCGATGTCTTCGAGAGTTCCGGTGAACAACGTGAGTCCATTGTTGATTATCGTCACGTGGTCACAGATCTGTTGGACTTCGGCGAGGAGATGGGAAGAGAAGAAGACTGTCTGACCTCCCTTCACGATCCCTTTGACCATGTCTCTAACTTCAACCATGCCTACTGGGTCGAGACCGATGCTCGGCTCGTCCAGAATAACCAGTTCGGGATCGCTGAGAAGCGCTTGAGCAATTCCTATCCTCTGCTGCATACCCTTGCTGTACTTGCCAATCTTGTCACGCCCTCGTCCCTCCAGCCCCACCATTTTTAGCAGTTCAGCAGCCCTCCGTTTTCTCTCCTCTTTCGACATCCCATACATCCGTCCGTAGACATCTAGAAGTTCTCCTCCGGTCAGGTGTTTTGGAAACTTCGGCAGTTCGGGCATGTAGCCGATTCTTTGACGGATCTTTGGCTTGTCCCCGGCAGCATCCATGCCCAAAATCTTGAGAGACCCGGAATCAGGGGTCAATAGTCCGACGAGCATCTTGATTGTCGTCGTCTTGCCTGCGCCGTTGGGGCCTAGAAATCCATGAATCTGTTTCGCCTCGACGGTAAGACTGAGATGGTTTACTGCGACCCGACTTCCGTATGATTTTGTCAGGTCCTGAGTCTGAATGACTGGACTATCCAATAGGCTGTTCCCTTGACTGAACTGAGCGCCCAGCTGCGAAGGAGAGTTATACTTTTTCCTAGCTCTCACAACACGGAAGAAACTCGGGACTTGTTTGAAGTTGGCAATGAACTGTTCTCGTACTAGCATGGCTCGGGACAATCAAGCAGGCGGATTACATTTCGACGAGCCTCTGCAGTGACTGCTGGGTCTATTGTCCTAGAATATCTGCGCAGTTCGGTTCAGCGGAACTCCGCTTCTGCTGACCCTGCTCTCTAGAGCACGAGGCCCGACGTGTTCGATGTGCATTGACCATATAGAAGGATATACATCCATAGCCCGGGCAATCCGCGTCAAGCTTGGACGAGTTAGATCTGCGAAACCTTCATGAGTCGATCGTCTCGCCGAGGGCGGTGAGACAACCGTAATGGAGTTCCTAACGATCCTAGTCCTGGCCCTTGCCTTCTCTAATCCTCTAGGTCCCACATCGGGAATGCAAGATCATACGAATCATTCCTTCAACTACGTGGTGGTAATCGTCATGGAGAATCAAGGACTTGCCGACATAATCCATAATCCTTCCGCTCCCTTCATGAACCAGTTGGCCTCGTCGAATGCTCTTGCCGCAAACTATACTGCGATCAGCCATCCTAGCCTGCCAAACTACCTCTCCCTCATCTCGGGACAGGATTTTGCATCCTGGAGCAAGGCAGATTGCAATCCAAGCCCAGGATGCAGTGCAGGGAATGCATCGAACATTGTCGATAGCTTGGAGAACCGAGGGCTATCATGGAAGGCCTACATGGAAGACTATCCTTCCAGCTGCGGGTCCCACTGCTCGCCTGGAAATTGCTTTCTGGGGGATACTGGAACCGGCAAGTACGCTGCTCGACACGATCCCTTCGTCTATTTCGACGACATAGTAAATAGCACGGCCCGATGCTCCAAAATCGTCCCGGCTAACTCGAGTGGAAAAGGCGCTCCCGACGACCTCTTTCTCGCAGACCTAGCCTCGACTTCCACCGCATCAAATCTCATGTGGCTAACACCGAACCTCTGCGACGACATGCACGATTGCCCAACATCTACAGGGGACACATATCTCTCCCAGGTTGTTCCGAACATACTGAACAGCACTCTATTCACACACCACAAGGCCGCATTGTTCATCACATTCGACGAAGGCAACGGATACTGTCCTCTAAACGGAAGCTCACAAGATTGCGTCTACGCGGTCTGGGCTGGACCCGTAGTCAAGACGAACTTTCAATCAGCCAACCACTACAACCACTATTCATTCCTGAAGACGCTCGAAACTAATTGGAAGCTCCCCTCGCTGACCAGCAACGATGGAAGCGCGACTCCCATGACAGAATTCTTCGTTTCCCATGCCCACAGTGGACATGGGGAACACGAGAGGTCGGATGACGAGCATAACGGAGTGAACGCGGAAGATCATAGGGACCACGAGTCTCGTGACGCCACAGTCTGCAACAACTGCCAGCACTTCTCCGACTAGCCTGCAGCTGAAGCGATGTCGAAGTGTCATCATTAAGACCTTCCAAGTCAAGGTCCTCTATTCTTCAGAGAATATTACGTGCAGGGCCTAGAGACAAACTGCGCTGTCGAATATCTAGATCTCACGCGAAATTGGAACTGCGAAAAGCAGCTAGGAATACCCGTTTGAAGCGAATCACGCGTAAATAGCCTAACAAAATCAGTTCCATCATCATCTCTTGACACCTCATGGATCTTGCATCCCCAATGAGCAGGACTTCGTGGGTCTATGATGAACAAGACTGGACCCTCTCAGGCGCGTTGGATCGGAATCTTCATACTAGTCCTCATACTATCGCTCGCTGAACTCGCAGCCCTGATCCTCGATTACCAGAACAATCAGTACCTCCGCCGGTACGTCTCGGACAATCTAGACATGATAGTCGCAGGCTCGATTGGCCTTCTCATAATCGCTGGCGTAGCAGGATACGTGGTCTCTCGAAAACTTGGAGCACGGAGGACTCCCGGACCAAGAGTCCCGACCTTCGCTAGGATCGGCGCCTTCGTCGGAAGAAGATACAAGCTGATAATCGTCTTCTGGATCCTACTCTTTGCCGCAAGCTTTCCATTATCCGAGCAACTCTCCCAGGTCACCACTTCCAACACAAGTGGCGGCCAGTCCAGCACGTCCCAGTCCGCGCAAGCGCAGAATCTCATTGGTCAAGAATTTCCTCATCCAAAATCCAACGCCAGCGCGATAATTCTGCTCCAAGGAAACGATGTTAAGGACAACGCGACCAAGATTTTCACTCTCAACCTGGAAAGAAGTCTCGAGACGCCAGGAGTCCTCAACAGCCTTGAAAACGTCACCTCGATCTACTACCTAGAAAAGGCAGCTTTCACCGGGTACTACTTGCAACAAGGCGAAAGCTACCCGATGGCTGTATCTCATGCAAATCAGACCGTATGGCATGAAACCCTCTCTCAATATCCCCCACTGATCCCACCGGCGATTCTCCAGAACTTCATCAGCCCGAGTAAGAACGCAATGGTCATTCTGGTGAGCTTCTCCCAATCTCCTGGCTCGTTCGGATCAGCTGACAGCGATCCGATACTCAAGAATGTAGTAACTATGCGTAACATCATCTCCCAACTCAAGGCCAGCGATAGTGAACCATTGCAGACATACGTTACCGGTGACCTGGCCACCACCGCCGACTCTTCTCTGGGAAGCACAGCTGATCTCGGTCGCATCGAGCCTGTCACCGTTGGCGCGATCCTTATCCTAGCTGGATTGTTTTTCTTTGCAATCGTCACTCCCTTCATTCCTCTGGCCACTGTCGGAATGGCGTTGCTAATGGCAGAGGGGGGACTCTATCTCATCGGCAAATACATCATCCCAATCCAAGACACCACAACCACCTTCCTATTCACGATAATGCTAGGAGTTGGCACCGACTACGCCATCTTCCTAATGGCACGTTACCGCGAAGAGCGCGTAGAAGGCCGCAACAAGGCCGAGGCGGTCCAGACATCCATTACCTGGTCAGGAGAGAGCATCGCTACTAGCGCAACCACCGTCATAATCGCCTTCGGGGCAATGACGTTAACCAGCTTCACCCTCCTCAGGTCCATAGGCATCGGCCTAGGCTTCGGCGTCCTAATTGCACTTCTAGTAAGTCTGACACTAATCCCCTCGCTCATTCTCCTCGCAGGAGACCGGATATTCTGGCCTACATCTGGGAAGAGATTCGAGGCTTATGCGGCTCGAGCACGGAAGAGGAGATCTGAAAGGCCCGGATACTTCCGGCGAGCTGCAAGCTTCAGCGTCAAAAGACCAATCCTAGTCCTAGGATTAGCGCTGATCATATCCATCCCAGCGATCTACGTATCACTGACAGGGTCCATATCCTACGACTTCGCAGCAGGTCTCCCTCAAGCTGAAAGCGTCAAAGGCATTACCGCGTTAGAGCAGAGCTTCGGTGCCGGTCAAATAGGTCCGACACAAATAATCGTACAATTCCCCTCGACTATTCTTACAAATGGAAACCTGACCGCGGGCGCTCGGGCAAGCCTGGAAAAGCTGAGCCAAGGAATCGCCAATTTGGCCAACGTGAAGGAAGTTACGGGGCCTACTCGCCCCAACGGTATCCCGATAAACGGGACAAATCTAGCGAGCATAGGAAAGGACAACCGGACCGCGATGCTGACCGTCCTATTTGCTGACGAGCCTTTCACACAAAACTCTCTCAATACAGTCACGCAGATCCGAAACCTCATCCCAAGTCTTCAGAGCTCAGACCCCTCTCTAGCCCAGGACACCATACTAGTGGGAGGCGCGTCCGCCTCCACGCTAGACTTTGCCAATGAGACAGTCAACCAGTTCAACACAATCAGAATACTGACAGTCGCAGCCATATTCGTCGTACTACTCGTAGTACTCGGTTCTTACCCTCTAGCAATAACCGGGATACTATCCATAGGACTCAGCATAATCTGGGCCTACGCAGCCACTCTCCTCTTCTTCAACAACGTGCTCCAATCCGGCGTCCTCTTCATCATCCCCCTTGTACTCTTCCTCCTCCTCTACGGAATTGGAATGGACTACAACATCTTCATCCTAACTCGGATCAGAGAGGAAGCTCAGAAGGGCAAGGAGACCAAGCAGGCAGTAGTCGACGCCGTCGACCGAACAGGCGGGATCATAACAGCGCTAGCTCTCATTCTTGCAGGAGCACTTGGCTCCCTGTTGTTGTCTTCTAATCGTCTTCTTGAAGGGTTCGGCTTCGCGATCGCCCTAGCCGTCGTCCTCGACGCAATGGTCGTTCGGACCTATCTCGTACCAGCGGTCATGTCTCTTCTCGGCCCAAGAGCATGGTGGGGTCCCAATCGGCTGAGACGAGTGAGATTCGATAAGAAGAGCGACTCACAATCCTCAAACAATCCCTAAGGTTTGATTCTGTTAGTTCTAGAAGACTCATAGTAGAGAAAGCAAATCCTCTCAGGTGGAGCCTTGACCTACAGGACAGAGTACACTCTGGGCTTCCTGGCCCTTCTGCCTCTTCTGGTTACCGGCGTCGCCAAGGGCACAGGCTGGCTGGTCACGATCATCGTCGTATACGTCGGCGTTCCGCTTCTCATCTGGAGTCTACTCGTGGACCGTCTTGCCTCCCTGGCCTTGAGGCTAATTTGCCGACTCCGTGAATCCTCGGGACACCAGTACTATTTCGAGAGACAGGTGGGAAAGCCGGGCGTTTCGCGAAGAATTCTGCGAGACATCCGCGTCTTAGTATTCGTGTTCTTTCTATCAGCGCTAATCGTTCCACAAGTTACTCAGGTCAATCCGCAGAATCTCGTCATTGTCAGCAACGCGTTCATCTATGTAGCAATTTTCCTGCTCGCTATACCATCCTCGATACACGTTCTTCTCTGGGTTCTCGAAGATTCTGGTCTCCGGTGTCACAATACGACGAGGCTCACAGTCACGGTTCCAGCCGCTTGGACATCGAGATGGTTATCCTCTCTGGGAGGCATCGGCGCGTTCGTCTCCTTTGCAGTAGCGATGGGGGGAAATCTTGACAGAGCGATTTCGCTTGGATTCACTCTCATGATCTCTCTTCTTCCATCCTGCATTCTAGCGCCAACGCTCTTCTATCGTAGGTTAGAGCCTGGAATCATAGCAAAGATTCGTCAGAGCAAGGCGGCAATGACGATGGCCCGTCTCTTTCCACAAGTCTCTGGACCACCTCTTCCCTCTTCATCGGCACCAACTCTACGCTCGGTAAGAGTGACTGAAGAGACTAAGCAGACTACTGATCCTCATTCGTAGTACCCTATGGATTTCGCTCGGCAAGTTACTATTCGCTTAAAGAGCACTGGAACAATCTTGAATCCCTATGAGCCTGGCCGAGGCGGCGAAGCCGGCCCTTCCGAGTAGCACGGTTCGTAGCTATGCTATGATTGGAATAGTCCTCTACGCTTTCGGCCTTGTATTGAATGAGATCGGCAACGGTCTCACACAGCTATGGTTAGTCCCCTACGCAGACACGATAAGCGCGCTAGGCTTTGTGATTGCACTCTACACCGCCACTCTTGCAGGGCTCGGAACTCGATTGACAGTCTTGATCGGACTCATCTATGGCATCGGGATCTTCTACGTGAGCGAGCCGGACGCCACCTATGCTGCCTCCGGTCTCAGGATATCCTCCTACAACACGACCCACTATGTTGGGCTTGGTCTGATCGGTTTCACGATGATACTGTTGATTGCTCTAGCATTCTATCTGACGCGTGCGAAATCAGGTCACGGACCCCTCCCCAAACAAGACCCCGGCTCGACGAGCTAGATCCCGTCTTGCGCTTTCAATGAAATTTGTGGCGGGCCCGCGGGGATTCGAACCCCGGACCTTTAGCCGGAGATCCTTGTCATCTCCTACAGCTGACTCCGATGTGAAACCCCACTTAGGGGGCTGCCGCTCTATCCAGGCTGAGCTACGGGCCCGGCGCAAGCTCGGACGAAAGGATAGTTAATGATTCCTGACGAATGAAGAGCTGATTATTCGAGATTGACTGTCTGATTCCCGAAGAACTCCTTGGGATCGACAATGTGAACCCGCTTTCCTTTTTTCATTAAATCCTCCGCGACCTGCTCGTTGGTCGTGAAATAGCAGCCGTCTCCAGTGAAAAATCGGAGAAGCCCGTGTGACGAATCGGTGCAAACCAGAAAGTTTGCCATCGTCTTGTCGTCGTCGAGATCCTTGCCACACAGTGGACACTTGAACTCCACCCACAAGACAGGCCGACCTACCATTTACGAATCGTTCTTGGAGCCTTTAACTCTTGACTCGGTGAAAAGAGCCTCCCCGTGAATCGAACCCTAGTTCCGATCATTCAAACAGCCGAAGAAATCAAAAAAGGGACGCAACGTGAAAATCTATATGAAAACAGATTCATCTCATGGATGGGAAACTTGGACGAGAAGATCGTAGTCAAGACGAAGCATGGAGATCTGACCTTGGAACAGCTCGCCGAGGTCCAACCCGGATTAGCCCGACTGATGAAGGAGATCGGCGATCGATTTCATGTACTTTATCATGCCGCTAAGGGTGGAAACTGGAAGCTCGCCGAACATGAACAGAAGGTGACGATCAGCATTCTAAAAGTGGGAGCGACCCTAAGACCAAAATTCCACGCAGACATCACCAGTTTCATCCAGTCACACCTCCATTCCCTTGGTGAAAGTATCAAAGCCAAAGACTGGAAAAGATTCGAGCATGCTTACGCAAACGTCGTGGATGAAGCCAACAGGCTCCATGAAAAATATGGATACGGATACATCCACTACAAAATGTCCAAGAACCCGCCTGAATACTATGACCTTAGTCCTCGAGAGTAACGAACCTCTGAACCGTTCAGCCTGCGGCGGCTGAAACATGAATCAGGCGTGTCCGAGATTCCCTCCTGGCCCGCCTTCGCTTCAATGCCCTGGTTCTTGAGCGAAGGTCTAGAGTCTCGTCACGATTGGGCCTCGTTTCAACCATCTAGCATTTCTCCGCTGTTCGCTAATACCGCCTATTCTGTGGGTCCGTCTGATAAGTTTTCCTGAAAACTCAAACAAACAAGACG
>Ga0207646_10004034_pt1 | contig 16219 bp, 15 predicted proteins | sample KBSK5502metaG_FD_184343 | JGI IMG/M metagenome (GOLD analysis project Ga0207646, IMG submission 184343) | Corn, switchgrass and miscanthus rhizosphere microbial communities from Kellogg Biological Station, Michigan, USA - KBS K5-50-2 metaG... | ecosystem: Host-associated > Plants > Roots >... | reverse complement strand
ACGCCAGGCGTATCGATCTCTAGGTCGAACCGGTTCGACCCCCAGACGGCGCCGGCAAGCGGCGGCTCGCGCATCGATCTCTATCCGAGTTCCGTTCTCACGTAGAGAGGGAACAACCGGCCTGCCACAACGGAACGAGGTGATCGAATGTACGGAATGACTCGAGCGACGACGACCCTGCTTGGTGCGGGCGTCGCCGGCCTGCTGATCTGGATCGCGGCGCAGGTCAACGACCATTCCCTTGGAGCGTTCTGGGCGGTCTACGGCCTGATCGCCGGCGCGGGGCTCGTGATGGCCCTCTCGCAGCTGCTCGGCGGCTGGACGAAATGGGGCTTCCCGCGACTCGCGGTGGCGTTCCTGCTCGTCGCGTTCGTGCCGATCGCGATCGTGTCGCTCTGGATCGTCCTCGCCGCAGAACCTGGCAACGGCTGGTTCCATCGCCACGTGTTGTCCTGGTCGGGCGACATCCACGTCCGCGGCCTCGTCAACGATCTGAAGGAGTACGTCGCGGTCTTCGCGTTCGGGATCGGTCTCGTGTTCGGCTACTCGTTCGACACGACCGGACCACGGCGGCGCGCCGTCCCAGCCGATCGCGACAGGGCTGTGGCCACGCCCGTCCACCGGCCCGCGGCGGACGAGCCGCTGACGGCGGACCGCGACAGTGCGGCTGCCGGGACCCCGACGACCGCCACCGTCGGCCCGCGGAGCGGCGAGCCTGTCGGCCGCACGACCCGAACCACCGAGCGGAGCTAGGTCCGACACATCCGAGAGCCGCCCCTCGGCCGGACCGGGGGGCGGCGCGGCTCGCACTTAACCCCTGCCGTCAGGGATCAGCGGGGTGCTGCGACCGCCGATACAAGGGCGGTATGGACGCGGACGCCGCAGCGCCGAACGGAGGGGGAGGCCCTGACCTCCTCCGGGAGCACTCCATTGCGGTGACGCGCGCCGGGCACGCCGGGCCGCCGGCCTTCCGCCGGCTCGAGCAGGCGGTCGGCTGCGAGCTCGCGCGACTCCTCGTCGTCGCCCTCGCGGGGCGCCGGGGTGCCCGCCTGGTCGTCTGACGAGTGCACTAGACGTCCTCGCCCCGCGTCCGGACGAAGAGGAAGATCGCCGCGAACGAGAGGAGCGCGAGCAGCAGCGCCGTGCCGCCGTTGATCCCGATCGCGAGCAGGCCGAGCCAGATGAAGAGGGCCAGGCCGAAGGCCCAGAGGAAGGACGTGACGCCGCGATCGATGCTCGGGGGACGGAGGTGCATCGCGCGACTCTACGCTAGCCAGAACGAGATCCAGGCCAGACGAGAGTCTGGCCCGGACCAAAAACTCGCCGAGCCGGTTTCGCTTTCGTCCACCGCTTCCGCTGACTTTCCGCTTCCGCCTTTCGGCGGCCCCGTACGGCCCTCGGACTCGGTTTCGACCTACTCGCGCTCCGTGCTCGGCGCAACTGCAAACTTAAGGAACGCAGGGGTGCCGTTCAAGGGGCCCAAACATGCCGGGGCCGCAATTTGCGGTTTTTTCCTTTTCCAACATTTCCACAGCTTTTTTTGCAGCTGTGGATAGTTCTGTGGAAAGCTGCACGGCTTCCTGGCGGACTCCGGCACGAGCGGGGAGGGCGATCCCCGGCAAAGAGCCCGATCTTCGTCAACTTGACATAACGCCGGTTCTCGTGCACTGGCTGTAAGCCGGCTTCCACGGCGAGCGGACCTCTTTCTGAAGGACCGGACAGAACCCGCTACGACTTCAGGTAGCGGTCGAACCAGTCCAGGAGGATCTCGAAGCGCTGTACCCGGTGCGGCGGCGAGCCCGAGCGTGACAGCTCGTGGCTCTCGGCCGGGAAGCGCACGAGCTCGACCTCTTTGTGCGCGAGCCGCAGAGTGATGAACAGATGCTCTGCCTGTTCGATCGCGCAGCGGAGGTCGCTCTCGGAGTGCATCACCAGCAGCGGCGTGTCGATGTTCTTCGCGTAGACCGCCGGCGAGCGCTCGCCCCAGGCCTCGAAGTCGTCGTAGAGGAACGACCCGAACATCCCCGCGAACGCCCAGAACAGGTCGCTCGAGCCGTAGGCGGAGATGAGGTTGTTCACGGCGCGCTCCGAGCAGGCGGCCTTGAACCGGCCCGTGTGCCCAACGATCCACGAGGTCATGAACCCGCCGTACGAGCCGCCGAGGATCCCGAGCCGCTCCGGATCGATGAAGTCGTAGCGGTCGAGCGCCGTGTCGACTGCGGCCATCAGATCCTGGTAGTCGAGGGTGCCCCAGCCGGGCCCCTGGCCGTTGGCCGGCCCGCGGATCGCGCGTCCCCATTCCTCGCTGTATCCGGACGACCCCCGTGGGTTGGAATAGACGACGGCATACCCCGCGCCCGCGTAGACCTGGAACTCGTCGAAGAAGGCCGTCGTGTACTGCGAGAACGGGCCGCCGTGGATCGAGAGCAGGGCCGGGTACGTCTTCCCCTCCTCGAAGCCCGCCGGACGCACGATCCAGCAGTCGACCTCCGTGCCGTCCTCGGACCGCGCCGTGAAGCCCTCGGGCTGGACGAGCTCACGGGTTTCACTGAACGCCAGCCCGACGTCCGTGAGTGGTCGGTCGCCGGCGTAGAGCTCGGAGAGGGCGGTCGAGGTCGACGCGGTGTGCACGATCGTCCCGGCGCGGACGTCGAACCCAGTCACCGCTTGCTTGCCGCCGATCAGGAGCTCGGGCTCGCTCGAGCCGTCGGCCGCGGCGGCATACAGATGGACGTTGCCACCGTCCTCGACCACGAAGACGATCCGGTCGCCGTCCCACGCCGGGTCGCGCACGACGGGGAGCGGCGTGCACGTGCGGTCGAGCTTCTCCGTCAGGATGCGCTGCTCTCCGCCGGCCGCGGGGATCACGGCGATCCGTCCGTTGCGCGGGAAGTCGAGGACCCCTGGGGTGTAGAGCGCGGCCAGCTGCCGGCCGTCGGGCGACCACACGACGGCGTCGTACCAGCCGCCGTCGGAGGACGTCAGCTTGCTCGGCTCGCCCTCCCCGTCGGCGGCCATCACGTACACGTCGCTGACGAGCTTCACGTCCCAGTCGTCATCGCGGGCGGAGATGAAGGCGAGCTGCGAGCCGTCCGGAGACCAGGTCGGGGAGCCGTGCTCGAAGTCTCCGCCCGTCAGCTGCTGGGGCTCGCTCGAGCCGTCCGCGGGGACGACGAACAGCTGCTGGCGGCGGTCGCCGGTCCAGCCGACGTTGTCGAGCTTGTAGCTCAGCCGCGTGAAGCGCCGAGGGCGCCGCTTCTTCTCGTCCTCCTCCTCATACGCCTCGTCACGAACGCGGGCGACGAACGCTATCTTCGACCCGCCGGGCGACCAGGCAAGCTCGCTCGGGTCCTCCTTGAGGTCGGTGAGCTTCACAGCCTCGCCGCCCTCGAGCGGCAGGACGTAGATCTGCGACGACGCCTTCTCGTCGCCGCGGCTGGAGGTGAATACCAGCCGCGTCCCGTCCGGCGACCAGCGCGGCGACGAGTCGCGTTTCTCGCCGGAGGTCAGCTTCCGCGGCGGCGCCGAACCGTCGATCACGGCGATCCAGATCGCGCTGCGATACTCGTGGTCCTCGCCGTCGATCCACCAGACGACATAGGCGACGCGCGTCCCGTCGGGGTGCAGGCGCGGGTCGGTGACGCCTCTGAGGCCGTAGACGTCCTCGGGAACCATGCCGGGCACGTCGTCGGAGCCTAAAGGGTTGACCCAGGGTCTCGCGCCTGAGAGTGTCGCCCGAGGGTTTGGAGCTGCGCCGAGCGAGGCACTACACGTGGCGGGACGATGACGGTCGAAATCGAGAACATCCTCCAGCACGACGACATTCAACTCCTGCTCGAAGGCGCCGAGGCGACCGGCTCGGTCCGGCACGCGGATCTCGCCGAGGCGATCGAGCTGTACCAGCTCGACGTCCTCGAGACCGACGCGCTGTACACGGAGCTCGAGCGGCGCGGCATCGACGTGCTCGACGAGCCGGAGCGCGAGAAAGAGAAGGAGCCCTCCCCTCCCCCGTTCCAGACCTCGTACGAGACGACGACGGACGCGCTCCAGCTCTTCCTGCGCGAGGCCGGGCGGCACGCGTTGCTGACGGCGGCGCAGGAGGTCGAGCTTGCGAAGAAGATCGAGCGTGGTGACATGTCGGCGAAGCAGCACATGATCCAGTCGAACCTTCGGCTCGTCGTCTCGATCGCGAAGAACTACCGGAACCAGGGACTCCCTTTCCTCGATCTGATCCAGGAGGGAACGCTCGGGTTGATCCGGGCGGTCGAGAAGTTCGACTGGCGGCGCGGCTACAAGTTCTCGACGTATGCGACCTGGTGGATCCGCCAGGCGGTCGCGCGGGCGCTCGCCGACAAGGCGCGCACGATCCGCATGCCGGTGCACATCGTCGAGCGGCTGCAAAAGATGAACCGGGCCGAGCGGACGCTGTGGACGCAGCTCGGGCGCGAGCCGACGCTCGAGGAGATCGCCGAGGAGGCGTCGCTGCCGCTCCCACAGGCGCTCGAGGTGCGCGCTGCGGCGCGCGCGTCGGCGTCGCTCGACCAGCCGGTCGGCGAGCAGGAGGACGCGGTGTTCGGGGACTTCGTTGCCGGCGACGACCCGCTGCCCGAGGAAGAGGTTGAGGTCTCGCTTCGCTCGCAGGCGCTGACCGCGGCGTTGCTCTCGTTGCCGGACCGAGAGCGACAGGTTCTGGTCCTGCGCTACGGACTCGACGACTCGGACCCGAAGACGCTCGAGGAGATCGGACGCCGGCTCGGGCTCACGCGGGAGCGTGTGCGCCAGATCGAGCTGGAGTCGCTCAGGCGCCTGTCGACGCTGCGCGAGATGCAGTCTGTGACGGCGTAGCGAGTTCTAGCGCTGTCCCGTCGAACAGCGGCGACGCCCGCTCCTCGCCGAACCGGCGGACGGCGAGCGAGTACGCCTCGTCGAGATGCGGCGGGCGGCTCGGACGGTGGCCGTCGGATGCGACCACGGTGGCGATTCCGCGGTCGAGGAAGTCCCAGCCCAGGTCGGCGGGATCGTCGCCGTGCCGTCCGAGCAGCGACGTCGCGTTCACCTGCAGCGTCCAGCCGCGGTCGGCGAGCTCGTCGGCGAGCAGCGGCCGGTCGAGCACCGCTTCGGTGCGCTCCGGATGCGCGATCAGCGGGCGGAGCCCCGCGGACTCCGTCAGGTCGGCCAGCGCGACGAGGAGGTCGGCCGGTCCGGTGAACGGCACCTCCATCAGCACCCAGTCCGTTCCCTCGAGCACGTAGCGGCGCGGGTCCTCGTCGAGGAGCGCCGTCGTCGGCGTCAGCTCCCAGCCGAGCCGGAGCTCGAGGCCGGCGTTCCCGCGTACGCGTGCATACGCCTCTCGCACCTCGACCTCTCGCGCTTCGGTGAGCGTCAGGTGCGGCCAGACGTGTGGCGTCGCGAAGAGAATCTGGGTTCCGTGCCGCGCCGCCTCACGGCAGAGCGCCGCTCCCCCTTCCACGGTGCCCGCCCCGTCGTCGCCGGACGGGACGACGTGGCTGTGACAGTCGACGAACGGAGCGCTCACGCCCTCACGTTATCGAGCGTTCGCTCGCGGACGGGGCGCCACGCGCCGCTATTCGGCTCTGAGGTACAGCTCGAGATCGGGAGCAACGGTGCGGAGCTCGCGCAGCGCGCGCGACTCCAGCTGGCGTACGCGCTCGCGCGTGATGCCGAGACCCGCGCCGACCTCCTCGAGGGTCTGCGGTTGCTCGCCGTCGAGCCCGAAGCGCAGCGCCAGCACCCGCTGCATCCGCGGATTCAGGCGCAGAAGCGCCGTCGCGAGCTCCGCACGTCGCAGCTTGAGCGCGGTCGTGTCGTCCGGACGGTCGGCGTTGATGTCTTCGATCAGATCGGCGTACATGCTCTCGCCGTCGCCGACAGGCGTCTCGAGCGAGACAGGATCCTCGACGAGGTCGAGCAGCTCCTGTACGCGCTGCTCCGTGAAGCCGCTCTCGTTCGCCAGCTCCTGCTGCGTCGGCTCGCGGTTCAACCTCTGTGCGAGTTGCCGGCGAGCGCGCATCAAGCGGCGCACCTGGTCGGCGACGTGGACGGGGAGACGGATCGTCCGCCCCTGGTCGGCGAGCGCCCGCGTTACCGCCTGACGGATCCACCAGGTCGCGTACGTCGAGAGCTTGTAGCCCATCTTGTAGTCGAACTTCTCGACGGCGCGGATGAGGCCGAGGTTTCCCTCCTGGATCAGGTCGAGGAGCGGGACGCCCGCCTTCGTGTAGTTCCGCGTGATCGACATCACGAGTCGGAGGTTCGACTCGATCAACTTCTTCTTGGCCGCCTCGTCGCCCTCGTCCTTGCGGCGGGCGAGCTCGCGCTCCTCCGCCGGGGTGAGAAGTGGCCCGTCGCCGATCGCCCGGACGTAGAGCTTCAGCGGATCCTGGGTCGCCTCGGCCTTGGGCGCCGGATGTTGTTCGTCCTCGTCGTCGTCCTCGGTTTCGTCCTCAGCCGGCTCGTCCGAGGCTTCGGGGAGCAGCTCGAGCCGCTGGTCTGAGGCGGAGTCGACAGGGAGTTCGGGGAGCGGCCGCTGCTCCATCATCAGACGGGGTATCGGCGCCCGCGAGAGCAGCCTTGAGGACTTCGTCAACCCTCCACCGAGGGATCGACGCTTACAAAAGCTTGACCTAACTCCTGGTCCTGCAGATGCGTCTGGAAGATCAGCGACCGAAAGGTCGCTTCGCGCTATGTGTGGCATCGCCGGATACAGCCTCAGCCCCGAGACTCAGGTCGACCGTACCGTCGCCGCGCGGGCGCTCCTGGCGGGGATAGCGGAGCGTGGCGGGGACGCCGCCGGGTTCGCGTACCGCGGCACCTCCCCCGAAGCGACCGTGCACAAGCAGCGGAGTGGTGCCAGCGCCCTGCTCGACGTGATCGATGTGCCACGCGAGGCCACCCAGCTCCTCGTGCACGTGCGCGATTACACGAAGGGCCATCCGTGCTTCCCGGCCAACAACCATCCGATCCGGCACGGCAGCGTCGTCGGCATCCACAACGGCATCATCGTCAACGACGACGAGCTGTTCGCCCGGAACGGGATCGACCGCGCCGTGCGTGGGATGACCGTCGACAGCGAGATCATCTTCGCGCTCGCGGAGCGGTCGCGCGGACGGACCGCGAGGGCGCTCGAGCAGCTCGTGGGTTCGCTGGCGAGTGCGTGGCTCGACGAGGACCGGCCTGAGCTGCTGCTCGCGCGCGGGATGGGTCGGCCGCTCTGGACCGGCACGGCGAAGGGCGCGTTCTTGTTCGCGTCGACGAAGCTTGCCCTCGAGCTCGTCGAGCGCTACACGGCGCTCGAGCTGCGCAAGCGCGAGCTTCCACTTGGCACGGTCCTCGCTCTCGACGCCGGCGAGGTCGTTGCCCGCGACCGCTTTCGGCCAGACATGTCGTTCGTCGAGGAGGACGAGCTGCCCGCCGTCCGCGCGCCGCACGAACGCGACGCGACCCTCCAGCGCCTTGCGGCGCTTCACGCGGCCTAGCCCTATCGCTCCGCAGCCAGCCGCACGCCGAATGCGACGAGTACGGTTCCCGTGACGGCGTCGAGGACCCTGCGGATCCGCGGTCGTCTCAGAACATCGCCCGCCTTGGCGACCCCAATGCCGTACGCGGTGAGCCACATGAACGTCATCGCGCAGAAGACGAGCCCGAGTGACAGCATCGCCGCGAACGAGGTCCCGAATTGCGGCAGCAGACTCGTGAAGAACACGGCCATCTTCGGGTTGCCGAGGTTGCTGATGACACCTTGCCGAAACGATCCGCGCGGCGTCGCCGGCCGGCCCGAGGCATGCGCCGTGACGCGACCCTGCCACGCCCTGAGCAGCGTCTGCCCGCCGAGGTACACGAGGTAGGCAGAGCCCGCCGCCTTCACGGCCAGAAACGCGGGCTCGGAGGCGCGGAGCAGCGCAGCGGCGCCCGCTGCGGCCGCGATCGTCCACGTCGCCTGACCCGCCGCGACGCCGCCGGCGGTGAAGATCGCGTTGCGCCGGCCGCCGGCGAGAGCATTGCGGATCGTCAGCGCCGTGTCCTGCCCGGGCGTCACGATCACGACGGCCGAGACTGCGAGGAATGCGGCAATCATGGCCAGCACGTCAGGAGAGACGTCCGTCCGACCCGACGGTGAGGCCCTCCTCGGCGAGCTGCTCGCGGATCAGAAACTGGAACGTCGACCACGCGCCGCGGCGCGCGTCGAACATCCGGTAGACCTGCCACTCGGTGAGGAGCGCGTCGTCGTCCTTGCGCGCCTCCGCCCAGTCGGCGAACTTCGGCAGCCGCCCGATCTTGCGCGCCAGCGCGACTCCCTGCTCGACCGCGCGCTCGAGCCGCTCCTCCCCCACCGGGACGTCGAACCCCGCCTCGCGCAACGCGCTCGAGAGCGACCCGAACGTGTGCCAGTAGAGGGACTTCGACGGCATCGAACCGCGGCGCTCGTCCAGATCCTTCGCCGTGGGGATGCGGCCGAGCTCCTCGCCGAGATCGCGCAGCAGGCCGACGAGCTCGTCGCGCCGGGCGAAGCGCCTCGGCACGAGTCCCGCCGCGCGCTTGGCCTCGTTCCAGCTGCCGAAGTGCTCGATCACCGTCTGCGGGTGCACCGACGTCTCCGGGTCGGCGGCGAACTCCCGCATCGTCGGCGACCGGTTCAGCCGCTCGGCGCTGGCGCGGAGCTCTTCGAGGATCTGCTCGTCGGAGTAGCGCTTGCGGATGCCCGCCTGGAACGAGGCCAACGCCTTGGGATCGATCCCGGTGAGCGCCCGGTACGGCGACTTCCGGGCCATGTCAAGAAGGATAGAGCAGTCTGGAAAAAGCGCAACTCCAGCCGATCGGCACCTACGAGGCGACCGAGACGACCGGCGCCGGCGTCCGGTTCGCCCCGGACCCCAGGGTGTCGAGCGGCAGGATCCGCTCCAACGCGGCAACGCAGCGCGGGCAGAACTGCGTCCCGGCTGCGTGCCGAAGCTCCGCGAGCGCCTCTGCCGCCGGCCGCGCCGCGCGATAGATGCGCGTCGTCAGCATCGAGTCGAGCGCGTCGGCGACGTGGATGATGCGGGCGCCAAGCGGGATGTCCTCCCCGTTCAGACGGTCGGGATAGCCGGTGCCGTCGAAGCGCTCGTGGTGGTGCCGGATCGCGGGCACGGCGTCGTTGAGGAACCCGAGGCGGTCGATGATGCGGGCACCCTCGTCCGCATGCCGCTGCATCAGCGCCCACTCGTCGAGCGTCAGGCTCGCCGGCTTCAGGAGGATGGTGTCGGGGATCGCCAGCTTGCCGATGTCGTGAAACAGCGCCGCGTGCCCGAGCAGATCGAGCTCCGCCTGTGAGAGTCCGAGCTCGCGTCCGATCGCGAGTGCCAGCTGCTGCACGCGCCTGGAGTGGCCTGCGGTATACGAGTCGCGTGCGTCGACCGTGGCCGAGAGGGACTCCATCGCCGCCGTCGAGCGCTCCTTGAGCAGCCTGTTCGCCTGCTCGAGCGACACGTTCTGCGACTGGATCGTCTCCGCGGCCTGACGGAGCTTCTGGGCGCTGCGTTGTGTGTGCTTGAGGTAGGTCTCCTGCGTCTTCCGCATCAGCACGAGCGGCACTGCGAAGACTCCGAGCGCGAAGAGCTTCACGGCCTCGTAGGCGAGCGCCATCACGCCGCCGATGAAGCCGTAGACGAGGTAATGCGGAAGCAGCCAGGCGAACCGCTCCTTGAACACGTCCCACCAGCGCTCGTGACCTTCGAGCGCGAGGGCGACAGACAGCAGGCCCATGTTGACGGCGAAGTACGCCGCGCCCGCCGCAAGACCGAGACCCGCGACCGCCAGGCGATGCTCCGTGCCGCCGGGGACGAACGCGCCGAGCTTGAAGACGCTCGCGGCCGCGAGCGAGGCCAGGGTGAGGGCACCCAGGTTGAACAGGACGCGGTGGATCTCAGACCGGCGCGCGCTCCACTCGACTGCAACACTGGCGATCGCCAGCGCGAGCGAGGCGCGTGGCCCGAAGAGCGCTGCGCCGGCAAGACAGCCGACCGCACTCACCGAGATCGAGCCTGCGTCGTCGACCTCGATCGCGAGCGCTTGGCCGATGCCGACGAGCGCGATGATCGCCATCAGGCCGAGCAGGTCCTTCGACGTCCAGGTGAGGGCGAGCCCGGCCACTCCCGCACCGACGCCGGCTGCGCTCACCATTGCGACGACGAGCCCGAGCCGTAGAGACAGGGCGAGGAACAGCGGTCCGTGCACCGCATGCGGGCGCGGATGCGGATCGCTGCGACGCTCCTTCTTCACATCGAGCTGCGGCGCCGCGGGCAGCGGCGCGTGGTGATCCCCCTCCTCGGGGACAGCGACGAGGCGTGTCTGCCGCTCGGCGGGCATCAGCAGAGGCTCGGAGCTCGCCCCGAGCACTCGGTTGCGTCCCTGCAGCTTCGCCCGATAGACGGCGAGGTCGGCCTGATGGATCAGCTCGTTCGCGTCCGTGCCGTCCTTTGGATACCCGGCCACGCCGATGGACACCGTTGCGCGAATGGGCTCGCTCGACGTCTCGACGTCGAAGGTACGCCCTGCGACCGCGACGCGGATCCGTTCCGCGATCTCGAGTGCCTGCTCCGGCGGCGTCTCCGGTAGAAGGATCGAGAACTCTTCGCCGCCGAATCGCGCCGGAACGTCGTAGTGGCGCAGCTGGGCACGGAAGACCTCTGCGATTCCCTTCAGGACCGCGTCGCCCGCCAGGTGGCCGTACATGTTGTTGATGTCACGTAGGAGGTCGAGGTCGGCCATGATCAGCGACAGAGGCCGCTCGAACCGCTGCGCGCGCCCGAGCTCCTCCGCCAGCGCGGACGCGAAGTACCGGGCGTTGAAGAGGCCCGTTTTCGGGTCGACCCGGGCCTCGGCCTGAAGCTGCGGGACGCTGAGGGAGCGGTGGACGAGGATCAGCGGCGCGACGGCGAAAGGAATCAGCCACTGGTTCGTCTGCCAGAAGGCGTAGGTCGCGACTCCGAGGGCCGCGAGCACGAGGTCCGTGGAGAGGTTCTCGACGTCGAAGAGGCCGGTCTCTCGCAAGCTGAATCCGCGCGCCAGCCGGAGCATGATCGCGAGGTTGAGGTGGTTGATCGCCACGAAAACGACGCAGCAGACGATGCCCGTGATCCCCAGCCGCAACGCGCTGTTCGAGAGCACGTGCGAGTTGAGCAGCAGGCGGTGCGCGAAGAACCAGACCGCCATCGTCGCGAGCACGTAGTTGCAGATGTTGAACGTCTGCAGGTACCAGCGGTACCGCATGCGGAGCCACTCCGGCACGTGCTGGACGATGCCCATCAGCGCGACGAGCTCCGGCGGGAGGAGCAGTGCGGCGGGAATCAGGAAGACGATCGCGGTGTGGTAGGCCTGGTCACGCGGCGTCCGAACGACGAAGAGCTGGGCGACCGCGGCCGCGGAGCCGAGAATGAGGAATGCGGCCCAGTCGTGCGTGTGCTGGAGACGCCCGAGGAAGGGAAGCGTCGACGCCGCGGTTACGACGGCGACGAAGGCGAAGTAGATGCGCGCGTTTCGCGGAAGGCCGACATCGCGACCAGGCGTCTCCGGCGTCAGCGCGATCTCGGTTGGGATTGCACTCACTGGTTCTGCTCCGTCTTCCTCGCCGTCCGCAGGGCCACAGCACGTCAGGTGGCCCGCCAGGCCGGATGGCGCCACCCGCCTTCCGCAGACGCTAGGGCCGGCTCAGACAGGGAACATCCCCCTTTGGGGGAGCCCTCGAACGATTCCCCCGAACGGGTGAGCCCGCGCCGCTAGCCTCCTCCCTAGCGTGCGCTTCCCCGTCCCGCTCGCAGCCGAGATCCTGGCGGCCCGTTCCGCGGGACGGCTGTCCCGGCTCGCCCGCGCCGGCGGGGGAACGACGGTGCCCGGCAAGCTCCTCTGGAAGCTGGACCCGGACGCCGTCGATCGGCTCGCCGCCCGGCTGCCGCTCGGCTCGGCGCTCGTCTCTGCGACGAACGGCAAGACGACGACCGCAGCCATGGCCGCCGAGATCCTCCGCCCACGGCTGCGGCTCGCGCACAACCGCTCCGGCGCGAACCTCGTCTCCGGCGTCGCGTCGACGCTGCTGGAAGCACGCCGGGCGGAGCTCGGCCTGTTCGAGGTCGACGAGGCCGCGCTGCCCGAGGTCGCGGCTCGCGTGCGGCCGCGGGCCGTCTGCCTCGGAAATCTGTTCCGTGACCAGCTCGACCGGTACGGCGAGCTCGAGCACGTCGCGCAGCGCTGGCGGGGCGCGGTGCAGGAACTCGATCCCGCAGCGACGCTCGTCGTCAACGGCGACGACCCACAGATCGGCGATCTCGTGCGGGACCGTCCGGACGCGTTCGTTTTCGGGGTCGACGATCCGCGCCACGCGCGGCCGTCACTGCAGCACGCAGCCGATTCGAAATATTGCGTTCGCTGCGGCACGCCGTACGAGTACGCCGCACCGTACGTCGGGCACCTCGGCGACTATCGCTGTCCCCGGTGCGGCCACGGCCGTCCGCCGCTGTCGGCGCGCGCGCTGGACATCAGGGTGCGCGGACTCGAGTCGGTTTCGTTTCGGCTCGAACTGCCTGAGGGCCTGCGCGACGTGCAGCTGCGTCTCCCCGGGCTGTACAACGTGTACAACGCGCTCGCCGCGGCGTCGCTCGCGCGCGCTCTCGGCGCAACGCTCGACGAGATCGTCGAAGGGCTCGAGCGCTTCTCGGCCGCGTTCGGGCGGTTCGAGCGCATCGCGGTCGGAGAGCGGCGTCTGCTGATGCTGCTGATCAAGAATCCCGCCGGCGCCAACGAGGTCGTCCGGACGATCGTCGACGGCGGCGCGGCCAGACCTGCGGTGATCGCGCTCAACGACGGGATCGCCGACGGGCGCGACGTGTCGTGGATCTGGGACGTGGACTTCGAGCCGCTGATCCCAGGTTTGCAGACGCTGGTCGCGACCGGCGATCGCGCGGCAGAGCTGGCGCTTCGATTCAAGTACGCGGGTCTCGATCCCGCGGCGATCGAGGTCGTCCCCGGGCTCGAACGCGCACTCGACCGCGGGCTTCAGCTGACGGAGCCCGGCGCCGAGCTCGTGGTCCTCCCGACCTACACCGCGATGCTCGCGCTGCGCCAGATCGTCGCGGAGCGCGGCTTCGTCCGCCCGTATTGGGAGTCTTCCGCCGAAAGTGCTCCGCACTTCTCGCGGGTTGGTTCAGACCGATCGCTTCGCTCGGGTGATGAAGTCGAAAGGTTGCACAAGTGAAGGTTCGCGTCGGCCATCTCTATCCCGACTATCTGAACATCTACGCCGATCGCGGGAACATCGCGGTGCTCGTGCGACGGGCGGAATGGCGCGGGCACGAGCTCGAAGTCCGTGCGTTGAGCGTCGGCGACGGGGTGCGCTCCGGCGAGCACGATCTGCTCTACGTGGGCGGCGGCCAGGACCGCGAGCAGGCGCTCGTCGCGCTGGACTTGGCGGCGAAGGCCGACGGCATCATCGCCGCCGTCGATTCCGGCGTGGCCGTTCTGGCGGTGTGTGGCGGCTACCAGCTCCTGGGCCGCTCGTACCGGAACGTTGACGGCATGGAGCTGCCGGGCATCGGGGTGTTCCCCCTCGAGACCGTCGCCGGTGAGCGGCGGATGATCGGCGACGTGCTGCTCGAGTGCGAACTGGAGCCCGGCGTCCGCCGCACGCTCGCCGGGTTCGAGAACCACGCGGGCCGGACGCGGCTCGACGTGAGCGCGGAGCCACTGGGCCGGGTCGTCGCTGGTTTCGGCAACGACGGAGAGAGCGGCTACGAAGGGTGCCGCGTCGGGCGAGCGATCGGGACGTACCTGCACGGCCCGCTCCTGCCTCGGAACCCGTGGTTTGCAGACTGGATCCTCGCCCAGGCGCTGGCACACGCGACCGGTGGCGAACCACCTGCGCTGGCGCCGCTGCCGGACGAGCTCGAGGCCGAGGCCCACAGCGTCTCGGCCAAACGAGCCGAGACTCGCGGAGGCCGCTTTTGATCCGCGCGGTGCATTAGGTACGCGCGCGCGTCCCCACCCGGGTGGGGACCGGCGCCACCCGCCACCCGCTGTGAGCGTACCGAGGAATCCCGTACGCGTCTGTGCCGCTTGTGCCCCGAATCTGCGTCACGGTGCCCACAGTGCACCCAGGTAGACCACCGGGTCGCCCGGTTGCCACCGCATCAGGAACCGCTGAATCGGAGGATGGAGCACGACACCGTCCAGCTCGTTGACCGCGAACAGCCGGTGTCCGCGGACGGCCCCGTCCTGCGAGGTCACAGCCTCGAGCGAGCGGCCGCCCAAGTCGCCCGCGAAGATGATGTGGACGACGTGCTTCGGTGCGAAACTGCGTACGGGAGAGATCGAGTCGACGATCGCCACCGGCCCCTCGACCGGAATCTCGTCGTCGATTCCGATCTCTTCGGCCAGCTCCCGATGCAGCGCGTCGACAAGGCTCTCGCCTGAGTTGACGCCGCCCCCCGGGAGCAGCCAATACTCCTTCCCAGGCTTCTCGTGCCGGCACAACAGCATGCGTCCCCGCCAGCGCAGAATCGCCGAAACGCGGATCCGCGGCTCCATCACGTGGCCGAAGATCCGAACCCGCGCACGCCCCGCTCGCTCTCCGGAAGCTCCTCGACCTCGGTCAGCCCGAACTCGGGGACCGGCACGACGACGAGCTGCGCGACGCGCATCCCGGCCTCGACCACGAAGGGTTCCCTCGCGTCCGTGTTCAGGAGGACGACTCGGAGCTCGCCGCGGTAGCCCGAATCGACGAGCCCGGGCGCGTTCACGATCGTGATGCCGTGCCGTGCGGCCAGACCCGAGCGCGGCTGCACGAATCCCGCGTAGCCCTCGGGAATCGCGACCGCCAGTCCGGTGCCGACAATTGCGCGCTCACCCGGAGCAAGCTCGACACGTTCGCACGCGGCGAGGTCGAGACCTGCGTCCCCCGCGTAGGCGCGCTCGGGAACCACGGCGTCCGGCCGGAGTCGCCGGATCGGAAGCTCGATCACCGGCGACGGAGCCGCCTGTCCACATCAGCGGGCCAGTGACGCTGCTCCGACCGTGCCTCGGCGACCAGGTAGGGAGCGAACCTCCGCAGCTCCCGCCGAGGCAGCCGGGCGCGGACGAGCACCCCCTCCTCCTGATCCTCCCGTGACTCGATCGGGGCTCCGAGGGCGTACAACTCCGCCAGCTTGCCGCCTTCCTCGTACGGGACCAAGAGGCGCACCGGCTCGAACCGATCGGCGAATCGCTCAGCGATGCGTGCGCGCAGCTCGTCGAGGCCCACTCCGGTCAGCGCCGACACCTGCACGGCGTCCGGGAAGCGGTTCGCCAGCCGCCGCTGTCGCAGTGGGTTGACTCGATCGATCTTGTTCACCACGCGCTCGACGGGCAGCTCGTCGGCCCCGATCTCGTGCAGCACGTGCTCGACTGCCGCAACCTGCTCGTCGAGCCGGTCGTCGGTAGCGGTTCCGTCGACGAGGTGCAGGACGAGATCCGCGACGAGCGTCTCCTCGAGGGTCGCTGCGAATCCCTCGACGAGTTGCGTCGGGAGCCGGCGAATGAAACCGACGGTATCCGTCAGGAGATAGCGGCGACCGTCGAAGTCGAAGCCACGAGTGGTCGGGTCCAGGGTCTCGAAGAACCGGTTCTCGACGGGCACCTCCGCTCCGGTGAGCGTGTTCAGCAAAGTCGACTTGCCCACGTTCGTGTACCCGGCGAGGGCGACCGTCGGCGTCTCGGCGCGGCGGCGTTCCTTGCGGCGCGTCTCGCGCTGCTTGCGCAAACCGGAGAGCCGGCGTTGGAGGAGCGTGATTCGCCGGCGCGCGAGACGACGGTCGGTCTCCAGCTGCGATTCGCCGGGACCACGCGTGCCGACGCCGCCGCCGAGCCGCTCGAGGTGCTGCCACATCCCGCGCATCCGCGGGAGGTTGTACTCGAGCTGCGCGAGCTCGACCTGCAGCTTCCCTTCCGCGCTCCTCGCATGCTGCGCGAAGATGTCGAGGATCAGCTGCGTGCGGTCGACGACGCGTGCCTGCAGGGCATCCTCGAGCGTTCGCTGCTGCGCCGGCGCGAGCTCGTCGTCCACGACGAGTACCTCGGCGCGCGCCTCTTTGTACGCCCGCTTCAGCTCGTCGAGCTTGCCCTTGCCGACGTAGGTGCGGCCCTCCGGACGTGGCCGGTGCTGGACGAGCTCGCCGATCGGCTCGACGAGGGCCGT
>Ga0207646_10004033_pt1 | contig 16220 bp, 17 predicted proteins | sample KBSK5502metaG_FD_184343 | JGI IMG/M metagenome (GOLD analysis project Ga0207646, IMG submission 184343) | Corn, switchgrass and miscanthus rhizosphere microbial communities from Kellogg Biological Station, Michigan, USA - KBS K5-50-2 metaG... | ecosystem: Host-associated > Plants > Roots >... | reverse complement strand
GCCAAGTCCGGCCATGCACGTCTATTTCTCTCAAAAATCTCCAAGAGGAAAAAAAGACCTCTGCCGCAAGCGCAAGATGTGCGATCAGGCGCCGCATGAAGTTGAGCTACACCCCTAACTGGTTTCTGGGTGCCAGTGCGGCGGAACCACCTGATTCTCGGTGTTATAAATCCGGATCACGAAGGGGACGCCCGGCTCGGCAGGATTCCCTGAGATGACTTCAAAGCCCTCCTTGAGGAATCTCTGCATTCCACCGGCCGTTAACGGGACGATCCTGTGGTGAGGGTTGCCGGCTACGTCGTCATCCGACACGCCCGTGTCCTTCCCCTGCGGGCCCGGCGTGAGAAAGGGACGCGGGTCAAAGAATGCACGCAGCTCGGCGATCCGGCCCGCTTCGAATCGGAAGCACGTGACAGCCGGGACAACAAACCCCGCATTACTTTGGTACTCGTAGTGCGCGCAAGCGCGATCGCCATCGATCACCCGCCACTCAAGCCGCACGTTCCGAGCCCCTTTGCCAACGGCTACAAGAAACGTGCGGACGGCCGAATCTCCCCGAATGGGTTCAGTGTGTAACGATCCACGGAAGACTACTTCAGGTGTGAACGGAACCTGCGAGAAGTCGTGCGTGTTCATTGCCGCAAAGTAGCCATCCAGGATACGCTCGGCCTGAACGCGAGAGGTGTTCGCGGTATCTCGCGACCCGTCGGGTACCTGAGCAGTCGCAACCGTCCCAAGCAGGGCCAGGATGATGTGCAGGAGCGCGGAGATCGGGTAAATTCGGTGCTTCATCTGATCCTCTTCCTTCCGTTTGAACTTTCCGAGTCTCCACACTTCGAGCACACGCCGGGCTTCATTACCCGAATTACGGAGGCGGCGAACGGTCGAACTTTTTCCCGATCGGGGTGGAGTAGCGAGCAATGATCTGCCAGTTGCTGTCGCTTTTCTTCCAGACGTCCACCACATAGAAATCGCCGCTGCGATCTCGACCTGCGAAAGCAGCCTTTTGAGTTAGAAGCAAACTCGTAACTGCCAGATTGTCCGCCAGCTTGCGCGCGGCTACATGATGTTCGTCGAAAGACTCAATCTTATATTCATAAGCACCACGAGGCCGCAGCGCCGCCAGCCATTGTTCCCGTGGGACGCTGCGCTGGGGGTCGTCCCCGACACGGAGTGTGTATTCGGAGCCGACAAGATGCTCCAACGTCTCAGCGTCCTTGCGCATGCCGGCCTCGCCGAGTTCTTGTTCGAGCTGGCGAAGCTGCTCGGTAAGCTGCGTGTCGATATCGGTGGCGGGCGGGGGTTGCCGCGACCCGCGATCAGGCGGTTTGCCCAGCGGAATGGAGTACCGGGCAATGACGTGCCATGTGCCACTGCTTTTCCGCCAAAAATCGACCAGGTAGAAATCGCCGGTGAAGTCGCGGCCGTCTATAGTCCCTTTCGTGCTCCAGATCACACTGACAACCGCAAGGTCGTCTGCGAGCTTGCGAGCTGCGTCATCGCGCTGCGCGAACGATTCAGCCTTGCCTCGGTGAAGAGCATTGTCCATCCACACGGCGCGAGGCAGGCTGCTCTGAGGAACATCGGCAATGCGAAGCGTGAACTCCGGGCCGACGATGCGCTCAAGAGCGCTGGCGTCTGTGTGCAAGATGGCATCGCCAAATTTCTGTTCAAGCTGACGGAGTTGCTCGGTTAGATTCGGGTCGATATCGGTAGGAGGAGGTAGCTGACGGAGCGCCCGTTCGGGAGGCTGTTCTTGTGCGGCCAAGCAGGTAGAGCCGAGCAGCAGGGAATACCACAGCCTTAGGAGGAACCGGGGCATGAGAGCCTCCCTCGCGCACTATAGGCTGATTAGCCCTCGAACTCAACTGGCCTCCCTCGCCAACAGGGAGCCACTGGTCGGCAAGCTGGACGTGATCGCAGCAAACGGTGCCCCGCCCACACCATCGGGGCTTTCCAAAACGGCACTGTGCGTAACTCCGAACCGGCCTTATCCGCTCGGCTCTTTCTTGCCTCCGATGTTCCTGAGTTGGACATTCCTTTCTTTCTTTTCCCGATTCTCTTTGGGCGCACCGCTCAGGTAATTCCGCGCCGCTCCGGCCTACGCGTCTTCTGCTCTGTCGGTTCCGCCCAGGACAACGTTGGGTTCCCTCCCACAATGCAGACGCTAGCCTCCGACTCCACGCCCCCTCGCTTTCTCTCATGCCCCAAAGAAAACGGGGCAGAAAGAAAAGGTAAAGAAAATGTCCTATCTATATGTTAAGTGGAATAGTTTTGGCGTGGTTTGTTCGCCAGCGATTTAGCCATTAAAGCATGTCTTGCGTCTCCCTGGCCACTCCCGGAACGGAGGCCTGCGACGCCGTAGGCGGCGCGTCTAGGCCGCAGTGGAGAGAGTGGCCAGCGCCGGGTCTTAGGCGAGTCTCGTCCCGACGGCATCCTGATGAACACCGCCGCCTCCGCCGTTTGCATTACTTCCAACTTGCCCGTGACTCGCCCGGTTTTCGCTCAAAGTTCATTTACATCAGCCATTTTTTGCGTCCAGCTTGTCGGACTGGTCGAAATCCATCATGAACGCTGATCACTTGATCCAGTGGGCTTCCGGGTTCAGACGAGTTCCTTGCTACACTGACGCTGAGGAAGAGTTTTGACAGCATCGAGCATGCAGACCGGAAAGCGAATTGCCCTGATTAGCATTCTGGTCAGTGCATTGCTTGCTGTCGCGAAAATCGTTGTCGGTTGGTTGGCCGGCTCAACCTCGGTGGTTGCCGATGGAGTCGAGTCGGCGGGTGACGCTATCGCTTCTGGTTTCGTCGCTCTCGGTTTCATCATTGCCGCCCGTCCTGCAGATGAAAATCACCCATATGGGCAAGCCGCTACGAGACCGTGACGGGTTTCTTGGTCGGCATCATCCTGTTTGTGGGTGGGATCGGGATTTCCTATCGGTCGCTGCAGAACGTTGGAGTCGTCCACGCACCGCCTGCCGCTTATGGTCTTATCCCTTTGCTCGTTTCGCTGATAGCGAAGGCTGTGCTGTCGGCTGTCAAGTTCCGAGTTGGCCGGCGCATCCACAGCGCCGCCATCACTGCCGATGCGTGGAACGACTTCGTAGATATCTTATCGGCCACCGCCGCCATGACAGCGTTGGGGTTGACTCTTTGGGATCCTAACCGCTTTCTTGCCGCCGACCATTATGGTGGTTTTGCAGTGGGCTTGATGGTGATATTTATAGGAATCCGAATCGCCCGAGACACGTCTGCCCGGTTAACAGACGCCATGCCGGACCACAATCTTCTCGATCAGATCCGGCAAGTCGCGCTCAACGTTCCTGGCACTGCCGGAGTGGAAAAGCTGTTTGCCCGAAACACAGGATTGCAATACCACGTTGATCTACACCTCGAGGTTGATCCGGAAATGAAGGTCCGTCAGGCACACGATATTGCCAATAAGGTACGGTTTGCCATACGCCGTCAATTGAGTTCGGTTGCCGACGTCTTAGTGCACGTGGAACCCGCTCCCGGACCGACTGCCTCTCAAACTAAACAATAGACATGGCCTAAGGCTCATGGTTTTGTGTTGGTTCAGCCTGGAATGGAGAGAGAGCGCTCTCCGTTAGTGAGTACTCCGCCCTTCGGGGCGGAGATTTTCAAGGCATGAGGGTCTACCGATCCGATGGGGATTTGGAAGCAGCGCAAGGAACAGGTTTCGGCGCTGCCATTCATCGTCTCGATGAGTCCACCAGGCTATCCCTGGCATGGTTGCGTCCCCGCAGAGCCCGCTTCCGTTTCGCCCGGTCAGATCATTGTAGCTCGACCACGTCCATCGATCTCAACTTCCGGAAATCCATGCCCGATGCTCTCTGAAGCCAAGTTGATACGCTGCGGCATAGCGCCGCGAAATCTTGCAACATGGCGGCTCTGCTTAGCCGGCACAAAACTTCCACCGCTTCAAAGCTTAGGCGGGTAGAATCTCGGACAAGCTTCATCGCGTCAACGAAGCTTCACAGCACAGATAATGGCGGGAGCGGGCCAAATTCGCGGTAATGCGGAGGAAGCGCCCTATGTCGGCGGGCTCGCCCGCCGGCTCGGCATCGGAACCTCCACCGCGCTCATCGTTGGGTTCGTCATCGGCAGCGGCATCTTCAGTGTGCCCGGCGTGGTAGCTGCGGAGGCCGGCGGTGTCGGCGCGGCCTTGCTTGCGTGGACGGTGGGTGGCGTTATAGCTCTCTGTGGGTCATTATCACTCGCCGAGCTCGGCGCAATGTTTCCGCGTGCTGGCGGCGTTTATGTCTTCCTGTACGAAGCCTACGGATCCGAGGTCGCGTTCTTGAAAGGCTGGGTACACTTGATCATCGGCCCGTCCTCGTGGGCCGCGGTTGCGCTTATCTTTGCCGAGTACACTGGAAACTTCTTCCCCATGAAGCAAACGGGAACGCGCTTTCTCGCTGCCGCCATGATCGCAATACTGGCGGCGATGGGCTGTCGCTCAGTGAGCGTCGCGGCCTCGGTGCAGGCGATCTCAACCTGGGCGAAAGTTGCGGCGCTTCTCGGGATGGCGGTTGCCCTGTTCGCCCTCGGGCACCACAGCACTGGTGGGCTCGCGACCCCCGCGTTTGCATCGCATGGCTGGAGTGGGCTTGGACTCGCGCTCATCCCAGTGATGTTCGCCTACGACGGTTGGAACGGCTTTACCGCCATGGCCGGGGAGGTACGGAATCCCGGGCGATCAATCCCGGTTAGCCTAGCCGCTGGAGTGACCGCGGTTGCGGCCGTGTACCTCGTCGTCAACCTCGCCTATTTTTCCGTGCTGCCATTTGACGTCTTACAAAAATCGCCCCACGTGGCGGTCGATGCCGTCTCTCGGATCGCTGGTCCAGCAGGCACATCGATCATCGCCGCGCTGGTAATGCTCACAACATTCAGCTCGCTCAACGCGACGGTGATGATCGATCCCCGTATCGACTTCGCGATGGCAGAGAGTGGTCTCTTCTTTAGTTCGGTGGCGCGCGTACACCCTCGCTGGGGTACGCCGTACGTTGCCATCGTGCTCCACGCGTCACTAGCCATGCTCTACGTGTTCGTCCGCAGCTTCAGTCAACTCGTCGAGGCCTTCGTTCTCGGCCTCTGGCCGTTTCTCGCGCTGGCCGTTGCCGCAGTCTTGGTCCTTCGGCGGACTCGTGCGGAGGCTCCGCGGCCATACCGCACAACCGGCTACCCCATCGTACCGATCGTGTTCATCGCAGCCTCTGTCGCGATGATGCTAAATGTGCTGTACCGTCGTCCGATCTCCACCGCCATCAGCCTGGGCATCGCGTTAATGGGGCTGCCGGTCTACTGGGCCTGGCGAAAGAGTCGGCAACCGATAGGCTCCGCCTAAACCACCGCGCCACACCTCGACTCCACAAGTAATCCGTATCATCCGTCACGCGGCCCGCTGGCGGCGATTCTTCCGATATTCTCTCTTTGGAAAGCGCATTATGTTCGGATCCAATGAAATGGTGTGGCCGCAGACCATCAAAGTAGCAATCGAGAGCATCGAGACGGCAGATTTCCTTACACCAGAGCAGAAGCGCGACATCTTTTACAACAACGCAGTGCGTTTCCTACGGCCAGATGGGAAGGGGCAAAGTAAGCTGCCTAACAAGTGAGTGGCACGAACGAATTGTTGCCAAATTGCCCTACCTCAAGAACGTGCGTGTTGTTGGCGAAACATCGCCACCCACAACCCTGGAATCGGCTCATCACTTGGCGTATCGTCGGCAACGCTTCCGTGACCTGGTGTGGAGTAGTCGTCCGTTATATCCGATGAACGAGAAGATCACCGCAATCACGACCGTCGAAGTTGCCGCCCTATCGTGAGCCAACCATAATCGAGCGGATGCAGGGATGGCTGCTTAAAAACAAGCGGCGGCCCCGAACGAGTCGAAGCCGCCGAAATTTGTGGTGTCGGACAACTATTTCCCGTTTGTTCCCTGATCGCTACCGACGCCGGTAACGAAATCGTATCCGGCTTTGCAGCTAAAGCTGCCCGCCGAGCCCGAGATGATGTCTCGGAAATCATTCGTGTTCGTGTAGCTCCCGTAAATGGTGGAGAGCTCCACTGTCGAGCTGGCGTAGAAATGCCCCGAGAGATTTACGATCCCAGCCAGCGAAGGCGAGGACACGCTTGTGCCCCCAAACACTAGCCAGCCGCTCAATCCCTGGCACGACGTACTGTCATAGACAGATACGCCCGTGTTGGGGTCCGCGTCGAAGGAGAAATCGGGTGCAGAGCGCTGTGTCGCATCGGTCCCCGGAATGCCTGACTGGTACGTTGGCTTTGACTCGTATTTGCTCGGTCCGCCTCCACTTCCGCTCCAGCCCGTCTCGCTGACAAAGGTGCCGTTCCTGTCGCGATTCACACTCGTGCCGCCGGCTGACACGACGAAAGGAGAAACGCTGGGATAGATGTTCACGCCGCCCGTGTCGCCGCTCGAAGCGAAGTACACTACGCCATCATTTTGGAAATGCGAATCGTTCGAGGCTTCACTCGAAAATTCGCTGCCTCCCCAGCTCATCGAGACTTCACCCCGGCCACCGTTTGCTGTGACTTGACTCGTCGCTACGTCCACAGCCGCGAATAGATTTGCAAAACTATTCGTCGCCGCTTCCACAAGAACAATCTTTGCGTTTGGCGCCATCGCGTGCGCCCACTCGATATCCAGTGCCGCTTCTTGCGCCCATCCACAGTTCGCTCGCGGTTTCGAACCGCTGGCGTAAACCTTCTTGAAGCAACCGTTTGCCGTGGTGCATTCCGGCAGCCCGAATTGGGTTGAAAAAACGTTCAGATCATTTTCCGCCGTGGGGTAATCGAACGCGTCCACAATCGCAATCACGCCATTGCCACCGCTCGAGCCGATTTTGTATACCGAGCGCAGTGATGAAGGAGTTTCGCCGGAGGGAGAACCCCCGCCGCCGGGTTTGCCTTCAAACAGGATCAGGTGATTTGTATGTGCTCGTAGCCCGACGTCCTCGGGACGTTCGAGCGTACTTGCCGGGATCAACACGGCAGCGTGCGACTGCCCGTTCTCGCTCTGCGATATCCCCAGATTTGGCACCGTGAGCGTAAACAGAACAGAGACTACGATGGACACCACCGCTTTCAATTGCATCGGATTTCCTCCTTGAATCGATCCGCGCGTACCACCAACGCGCTACTGCTTGGGAAGGGGACAGTGGAGCTGGAATAAGGGCTTTAGCCCTTGCGCCTGTCTCGCAGGATAGGCATTCAATCCCGGCGGGTTCCAGTTTGTCAAGTAACAATTCGATTCGTTCTGGAAACGCTACTTATGAGGCGCCGTCGGCATCTTCGGCGGCTCTGCTTTGTTCGGTTCCTTCCAAAATCTTCTGGAACCCCGTTGAAGATTTCACATGCGAGCAGAATAACTAATGCCCGTGCACTGCGAAAATACTCAGGTCAAGCTAGCTTCCAGTCCGCAGGCGGGTGCTCAAGGCCCCAGAACCGAGGGGCGGCGGTTTTGAAGCGAAGGCCAACTTCGGTTCTGCCGCCCTGCTTCTCACCTAGATACACGACTCGGCAATCCTGCTCCTCGCGGTTGGCGTCATTTCGCAAGATAACCCTTTCGCCCAATCTGACGGATGCGGACAAAGTAATGAGACAGCCATGAGCACTAAGTACGATAGCACGCGTGGGATCTACGAATGGAGTTTTGCCGGCCAACTTACCTTGCGCGACCACTGGCAACTGCGCAGGCACTCGCTGTGAGCGCCGAAGGTCAAACCTGACCCGATTGGGCTCGGTGGACCGGTTCATCATATGGTTCTAACGTACGCCAGTCCGCGGATTAGGCCAACTGAAGTCTCCAGAGTATTTGAGTGTAAGTGGCAAGCGCTGCCTGCAGGAGCCACACCCCGTCCATGTACACGTGGCACGATCATTTGCACACGAGAGTGCCGGGACGCAGGCAGCAGGGAGCGCTCAATTCCTCATGAAGAGGCTATCCGGGTGAGCAATGAAATGGACATCTGCCGAGCAGAACTCTCACGAACGATGATTCGAAGGCTTACCCGTCGGCACGAACCGTAAAATTGCCAGAATCTGAACGGCAGATGCTCGCCTTCCGAGTCTTAAAACTTGCATTAAATACAATGCAGCTCTAACATCCTCTCCTGCAGTATGGGACCCAGGGACCATGTTCGTTGCGGAACTCAAAATTGTAATTTGCGTTTTCCCTGCCCGACATTAGTCAATCACAAATCGAAAAGTGCTATGCGGCGTTCCGACAGCACTGTGTCGAGAAACACGGCCTCGATTCCACCGACGACACGGACTCACGCATGTTTCTTGATCTGACGGTGTGCACGGTGACGCTACCAGAGCGGCCGGCAGCTCTCGCACGCACGCATCGCTCAAATACTTTTTCTGGAACCCAGGACAGCCCAAAATTTAATTCCGAGTGTGAGCCATGACAACAGAAGACGCACTGCTCGCTTTGTCCGAAAATCAAGAAAACGCCAAAGCGCTTTTAGAACTTGGAATGAACGAGCGACAGGCGATAGAAAAAGCCGCAAGGCGCTGGTTCGTAGATCGCAACGAAGCGCGCCTGGCCTTTTACAGCATCCTTCCGCTTCTGGCCCTGAACGCCAAATCCTACGACCCGCGAATCCACGACGCTCACACTTGGGTTGAAGAGCATGCCGCGCTACAGGCCCGGCACTTGTACGTCCATAAGACGCCAGCAAGTGCCATCATGAACTCATCTCCACCCAGCCTGAAAACAGCCGCGAGTAGCTGGCGGAAACCTTTGGCGTGCCAGTGTTATGCGATTTGCGTTAAACCGCGCCAAAATTGCGAACACAAACTGAAGAGAAAAGACGATTCGACCTGTTGGTTGCGCTCGATTCTTCTCGGCTCCGGCAACTTGTGGTCAGGTCTTTTCTGAACAGAGCGGCTTACATCCCAGTGAGCACTTAACGCATCATAAAAAATAACTTAGGAGATCCTCGGCTAAACCAGCCAGCCAGTATTGTCCCGTCCCCGCCAGCCCAAGAACAGGAGAGCCGACATGAAACACTTGACTCTGATTCTGCTCACAGCAGTGTTGTTTACTTCCGGAGCATCAACCTTCGCTCAGCGCCCGCACCCGAGTCCTGGGGGACCACCGTCGGGCCAGGGAGGTCGGCCTCAAGACACCGGACCGGGAACTGGATCCGGCACGAGCAGCGCGCACGAAGGCGGTGCGACAACACGCAATGACATGTCGCATGCTTCTCCGAGTGAAGTGCTCAGCCACAACACCGCAATCGCTGGAAAGATTCAAGGGCTAACAGGTCAGGACGCACAAACGGCATGCGGTGGATTTAAGAACCTGGGCCAATGCGTGGCAGCGGCGCACGTCGCAAAGAACCTAAACATTCCGGGCGGCTTCGACACGCTCAAGACGAAGATGACCGGTAGCGGCGCCGTGAGCCTCGGCAAGGCAATCCAAGGGCTCGCACCCGATGCTGACGCCAAGGCGGAAGCTAAGAAAGCGAACAAGCAAGCATCGGACGACATGAAAGAAGCAAGTTCCTCAAGTTCCTGACCTCGCTCCACGAGCAGAACTTTCTTAGTTGGGGGCCTGATCCAGGGCCCCTTTTTTTGCGCCCGCGTGTGGTCAGGTCGCCTCTGCGGAGTAACTTGGTGCGGCCTGCTGCAGAGCTTCTACTTTGCGCCTTTGCTAGTCCATGCGTAATTAAGGCAGATTAATTCTGTTTAATTCTGTCCATCAGTAAAACCAAAGAACACCTGTCCCAAATCTGAACTTACCACCAGTTGTATCCTCCGTCCGGAAATAAGAATCTCGATTCGCGAACGAACATGCCCTCTGCCTCGTTCTGCTCTCGCACCTGAACTGAACACGAAGGATTACCGCGCATGCATAAAACGCTACGGGTGTGCCTGTCTCTCGGAGTGCTTCTTGTAAGTTCAGTGTTCTTAGCCATGCCGATACAGGCAGGTGTTGGAGTCAAACCGGCTTCGCTGAGTTTCGGATCGGTGACCGTGAACACTTCAAGCTCGGCAGCTAGCGTTGTTGTAACCAACAATGGCGGACAGACCGTTTCGATCCTGCAGATTGCGAGCAGCCTTCCGGAGTTTGTTGTCATCAGCCCCGCAATGCCCATCACGCTTGGTCCTCATGGTAGCGCATCTTTCCAGGTGGTGTTCCAGCCGGACGCCGCGAATACCTTCAGCGGCAGCATCGTCTTCAGCACAAGCCGTGTGAATGGTGGTGGGACTCAATCGATTTCGGTCTCAGGAACGGGAACGACTGCAGCGTCTGCATCGTCGACTTCTTCTCAATCGTATTTGCTCTCGGCCAGTGCGAGCAGCCTGAACTTCGGCAATACCCTGGTGGGAAGTTCCGCTTCTCAAGCGATTGCGCTGACGAATACTGGGACTGCGAGCGTCAACCTTTCGCAGGTCGCCATCACGGGCGGCGGATTCACCGTCAGCGGCTTCACCGGTGCCGTGACCCTCGCCGCCGGCCAGAGTTTTTCGCTCACTGTCAATTTTGCGCCGGCCACCGCGGGCAGCGCGACAGGAAGCCTCAGCTTTGTCAGCAGCGCGACCAATTCGCCGACTACGATTTCGCTGAGCGGCAACGGCGTACAGCCGCAGATTTCCGTGATTCCTGCCAGCGTTAGCTTCGGCAACGTTACTGTCGGCGTGACCAACACCCAGATGCTCACTATCAACAATCCTGGGACAGCAAACCTCAGCGTCACCCAGGCATCGCTGACCGGGACTGGCTTCAGCTTCTCCGGGCTGACACTGCCGCTTTCTGTTCCTCCCGGAGGTTCCTCTGCCTTCACCGTCAGCTTCACGCCTGCCTCCGCCAGCAGCCTTTCCGGCAACCTCACAATGGTGAATAACACACCCAATTCACCGCTCGTTGTTGCCCTGGCCGGCACAGGTGTGTCGCCCGTTGCCCAACTCACGGCATCTCCCGTCTCGCTCAGTTTTGGAAGCATCACTACGGGCGCGAATGGAACGCAGAGTGTCACACTGGCAAACAGCGGTAACTCAAGCGTGTCGGTTTCGCAGATCAGCATCAGTGGCGCAGGATTCAGCGCCGCCGGCTTCGCGCTACCCGTCACTCTTGCGGCCGGACAGTCCACTTCTTTCAGCGTAACGTTTGCTCCGACCACAACCGGAAATCTTTCCGGCAGCGTCGCTGTTACCAGCAACGCTACCAATTCCCCCCTAGCCATCTCGCTCTCTGGATCGGGCGCCGCGGCTGCTAGCCATTCGGTGACTTTGAATTGGACACCAGGCACCTCATCGTACGCAGGCTTCAATGTATACCGGGGAGCGCTGTCTGGCGGACCCTACACGAAGGTCAACTCTGCCTTCATTTCCGCAACGTCCTTCATCGACACCAGCGTCACTTCGGGACAAACTTGCTATTACGTCGCGACCGAAGTGGACTCCACGGGGGCGGAGAGTGTCTACTCGAGCGAAGTCATTGCCACTATTCCCTGAATCTGCTTTGAACTCAGCTTGCTTTTTTTCTTTCCTCCCTACATCTTTCTGCAGCTTCCGAACCGGATCGGAGGAAAGATGCGGCGGGAGGATCTTGACAGCGACGGTGCGTTCGAGCCACATGTCCCGTGCGCGATACACCTCTCCCATCCCGCCCGTGCCTAGAGGCGTACTGATCTCATAGGGGCCAAGTTGTGTACCTCGAGCGAGAGGCATAATTGTCGGCGATTATAACGCTCGGAAAGGTTGCCTGGTACCTTCAGCCTTCAAGTGCATGCATCCCGATTCAAGCTGCCGGGCAATAGCTCGTGGAGTGACGGGTGCGACCTCACAAAATAATATGTCTGCTTAAGTTCGCGAGTAAAATCTTTCCCAATGAAAACTCTCTTGAGTCCTCGCCATCGGAACGAAATACTCGATCGACTCGCCAAGGTACATCCAGACAGTCAGCCCCGTTGGGGAACTATGTCCGCGCATCAGATGGTTTGTCATCTGAGCGATTCCTTTCGGGCTTCCTTGAAAGAAAAGTACATCAGTCCCTCGAGCACTTTCCTGAAGCGCACACTTCTGAAGTGGGTAGCGTTATGGGCCCCGCTCCGGTGGCCTCGCCGCATCAAGACACAGCCTGAAATGGATCAGCAGCAAGGTGGTACGCCACCCGCGGAGTTTGCATCCGATTTGGAGAAGCTCCGCATTCTTCTTGAGCGCTTCTGTACTTCGGAGGGCGAGTTCGCGCCTCACGCGATGCTTGGTCAGATGTCGAGGACAGAGCGCATGCGTCACGCCTACCTCCACATGGACCATCATCTGCGGCAGTTTGGGGCTTAGTGTAAAAGATCAAGGCAGGCGACGGACCAGGGCGTCCGTTGGCGATGCGGTTGCCGGCCTTACGATGCTCACACGAGCATGTTCGCCGTCGCGATGTGCCGCTGATTGGCTCCGGGCCACTCCCAACAACTGTGTCACTCGCCTCTGCGCTGTTCTTCGAACGGACGCTGTACCAAGGGGACATTCCCAACGTTTTTTCCCCTCAGAGGTTGACCGGGTCTGTTCCTCGTGCCAACTCTTGTCGAGGCCGGCGAGCCAGCCTTTTTCTGCCACTCATTTTCTTGGGCCACTGCTTCGCGCTAATTCCTGCGTCCTGCAGCTTCGCGGCCTCTGCTTTCCCGGTTCCGCCCTCACAGCATTGGGTTCCCTCCCATTAAGCAGCCGCTCGCTTTGGAAGCAGAAGCCACTCGCTTTTGGGTAGCCCCAAGAAAATGGGGCAAGAAAAAGGAGAAAATTCAGTCATGTCTTACCTATATGTTAAGTGGAATAGCTTCGGGCTGAGGTTTGCCCGCCGACGTCTCCGACATTAGAGCATGGTTTGTCTTACGCTGGCCACTCCCGGAACGGAGGCCTGCGACGCCGTAGGCGGCGCGCTTAGGCCGCAGTAGAGGGAGTGGCCAGCGCCGGAGTTGTAGGCGAGGGTCGTCCTAAGCGGCATTCTCGCGAATGCCGCCGCCTCCAATGTTTGCATTACTTCCGATTTCCCGTCATTTGTGCGGAAACTTACAAAAGTAGATTCTTGCGCGATAGAGGAGTCGCTGAAATGGTCGGAAAGGACACCGGCGCCGCATCTGCCAACGAAAAGACTACTCGAATCGAAGTGCTTCAGTAGGGTTCACAGCCGACGCGCGGCGGGCGGGAATGAGCGCTGCGCCTAGTGCAGTCGAGCACAGAACCAAAATTGCCGCGAGGATCGTTAGCGGATCTGTCGGCTTGACGTCGTATAGCTGCGATTCGACAAGGCGGCCCAAGGCCCAGACGCAAGGTAGCGCAATGGCTGTTCCCAAGCCGATCATCACCAGCGGATCCCGAAGCACCAGCCAGATGGTAGAGAGGCGTGTCGCGCCAAGCGCTAATCGAATACCGATCTCGCGCGTGCGTTGGGTCACGACGAAAGACATCACACCGTACAGGCCAACCAGCGAGAGCAGGAGCGCCAGTGCGCCGAAGCTGCTGGAAAGTGCCGACAGCATGCGCTCTGTGTTCAGGGATCGGTCGATTTGCTCGTCCAGCGTGCGGAAATAGGTAATTGGTAACGCCGGATCGGCTTCGCGAAGGATCGCCCGGATCGATCGAAAGGCTGACTCGGGAGTTCCCCGAAACCTCACGTAAAAATTTGAGCCCGACAGCTCGGCGCCGATGGGATAGTAGGCTTGCTCCCACTGCTCACGTATATTACGGTAGCTGATGTTCTGGACTACGCCGATGATCTCGGTATCCGGTTTTGCGTCAGGCCGGGATCCCATAGCTACGCGGGCCCCGAGAGGGTTGCGCCCTCCGAAGTATCGCTTCACAAAGGCTTCGTTGACAATGACGACGCGTTTCCCGTTCTTACTCACGGGCAGCGATTGATTCACCAGGGCGACGTCTAGCGAATCGTGTTCGTTGAAGTCTCGTCCGGCGACAATCTTGGTTCCCAGGGTGTCGAAGAACCCCGGAGTGACGGCATTGATTTGGACTTCACGATCGGTCGTGAATCGTTCACCACTCTGGATCGTCAGAGAGTTATTCCACGCTCCTCCGAGCAATAGCTGGACACTCGCGATGGACGAGGCTTGAGTGCTGCCGGAATTGCGGAGGACCTCGCTAATTCGACGAATCAGCTGGGTTGCTTCTGCTCCCGAGTAGCCATTCAGGTCAGGCTTGATGCCGAAAGAGATGAGGCTCGACGTCTCAAAACCCGGACCTTTTGCCAAGAGTCCGTGGAGGGTTTGAATAAACAAGCCGGCCACAACCACCAGAATCAGGGTGAAGGCGATCTGTGCTGTTACAATCCACCTACGCAGAGATAAGCCGCCGGAAGGGGCGCCGCCCCGCTCGCGGAGTGAAGAATCCAGCGATTTGCGGCCGGCCTGTAAAGCTGGCACGCACCCAGCGAGCAAACCGGTTGCCAGGCTTACCAGAAACGCAAAAAGCAACAACCGCGCATCGACGTTGGCGTGCAGGTCGTTTGCGGCAGTATTCCGGGGCAGGAACGCGATGAGCGCCTGCAGGGCAATCGGCGCCATTCCTACACCGAGCAGTCCACCGGCAAACGCGAGAAGAATACTGTCGGCAAGAAGCTGTCGTCCAATTCTCCCGCGCGACGCTCCCAGCGCCAATCTTGTGCTGACTTCCCGATGGCGGGCCGAGCCGCGCGCTAAGAACAGGCCGGCAACATTCAGGCAAGCCAGAGCCAAAAGCACCACCGTCGCCACGAACAAGACCCAGAGTGGCCGCGAAAAGCTATCCCGCATAACAGAATGGCCTTGGGGCACGGGAGTGAGCGCCAGCGTCGACGCAAGAAATCGCCGCCGATTCTCGGGGCTGGTTCTTGAGATGTTCGTGCGGCGCGTGTCTTCGTCCAGCATTGCTTTAAACCAGGGTTGCAATCCTGTCTGAGCTTGCGCCAAAGAAACGCTCTGCTTCAGGCGGCCGAGAATCTGCACCCAGCGCGTACGACGATCAAGCATCGTTTTGAAGCCGGGAATTGCCTGGGCCGACATGACCGCTGGGATCCAGAGCGATGGAACCTCGCCCACGTCGATGCCATGAAATGCTGGCGCAGCGACGCCGACAACCGTCATCGGGTACTGGTTCACCAGCACCTTTCGGCCGACGATATCTTGCGCGCTTCCGAATTGGTTTTTCCAGAAGTCGTAGGAGAGCACAACCACAGGACTTGATCCCGGTGCCTGGTCATCATCGATTGTGAACAGCCTGCCCAGTGCGGGACTCACTCCCAGCACCGAAAAGTATGTACCCGATACGAGTTCCGCGGCAGTCAGCTTCGGTTCTCCACTCGTCGAGAGGTTGATCGTTGTCGCGGCACGGCAGAATACGCCGTCGAAGAATTCCTTGTGCTGCTGGAGATCCCGACAGATGGGATATGACATCAAGTTGCGAGTGCCCATGGTCTCGGCATTTTGGAAACCGATCCAATCGATGAGAACCAGGCGCTCGGGGTGGTCGACCGGGAGCGCACGCAAAACCACTTGATTGATAAGAGAGTAAAGGGCGGTGGTCGCTCCAATTCCGAGGGCGAGTGAAAGCACTCCGTTGACAGGCATTTAATTAATATGGTATAGATTATACCAGAATGGAAAAAGAGATGGCGAAGCGTGCAGGCAGACCGGAGAAAGCCCCAAGCCAAAGAAGGGAAGTTATTTTTCGCTTCGTGGTAACGAAGGCTGAAGCGGCAAATCTTCGGAGTAAAGCCAAAGCAGCGGGGTTGTCGATCTCGGAATATTTGCGGAGCGTTGCGATTCCCAAGCAGTGAAGGAGTGACACAATGGCCCAGCAAGGGTTTATCTACAAGAGCCGCGGAAGCTGGTTTCTGAAGTATCGGGACGATGTGATCGAGGATGGCCAAATTGTGCGCAAGCAGCAATGCAAGAAATTGGCCGCCGTTTGCGACCGCTACCGCACAGAGAAGGATCTGCACGGCCTGAGAGATGAAATCCTGGGACCGATCAACAGCGGCAAGGTGCGGCCGGAAAGCACGCTGTCCGTTGCGGATTTTGCGGAAAAGAACTGGCTTCCCTGGGCGCGCGAAAACTGCAAGCCCTCGACTGTGGCCGGATACGAAACCCTTTGGAATGCCTACCTCGCGCCGTACCTACGAGAAATCAGCCTCAGAGACTTTCGAACGGTAGACGCCGCCAATCTGTTCG
>Ga0207646_10004032_pt1 | contig 16221 bp, 15 predicted proteins | sample KBSK5502metaG_FD_184343 | JGI IMG/M metagenome (GOLD analysis project Ga0207646, IMG submission 184343) | Corn, switchgrass and miscanthus rhizosphere microbial communities from Kellogg Biological Station, Michigan, USA - KBS K5-50-2 metaG... | ecosystem: Host-associated > Plants > Roots >... | reverse complement strand
CTTCCTTGTGCCCCTTCTGACGGCCGAACCCCCGGACCTCCGAGACCGTCATGCCGTAGACGCCCAATTCCGTGAGTGCATCTTTGACTTCTTCGAGTTTGAACGGCTTGATGATCGCTTCGATTTTTTTCATGCGTGCCTGCTCCCTTCTGTAAATCCCGAACCTACCGCGACCATTGAGAAGGTTTCTTGTTCAGGCCATCCATAGTGATCTCCATCACTCGCGGATCATCATAGCCCAAGCACACCGTTCACACAACCGCTCTCATCGAAGTGTTTTACACAAACGGCCGGCGTGGCCGTTAGTCGACCTGCCGGACCGCGATGTTGAGTCTCACTCGTTATCAGAAGTTAATGTCCAACTGCGTCGTCCATTTCCACCCGCCGTTGATGACATGGTCATTGAACCAGACCGGACCCGTCAGGAGACTGATGTCCTTTGTGAAATAGTGGTACATCCCAAACCCACCGCCACCGATAAAGTTCTTCCCGCTGGCGTAGTCGGCTGCAAACACCCATTTGCTATACTCGTTACCTTCCTTGTCCTTGACCTTCCAGAACCCATAGTCATAGCCGACCATGCCGCCGCTGTTCTGAAGTTTGCCTCTATTCACATCTCCAGCACCATAAGCGCCATTAGCCACAAGGTTCGAACAAGCAAATTGGATATTACTCGTCCCATTCTTGCAGCCGCTCTGGTGCATCAAGGCAGAGCCAGGGTTACCGTAATAGCCTCCGCCATGAATTCGTCCAAAGTCCCACAGTGTTTTCCCGACTATAAAATCCACGATATTCATATCGGTAATTTGACCCTTGGTCCCCACATCAAAAATGCCCACGTTGAAGGCCGGAAACCAACTGCCGAAAAACGCCCCCTCTGGAGTGCCGATTTTTGAATTAAACAACAGCGATTGCCCGATCGATCGAATGGCTGGGTTGACGCGTGTTGCAGGGAACAGGCCATCGATTCCCACTTCCATTTGAAACTTTTCAAAGGGCAAGACTCCAACCGTGAGGCCCACATCGGTCGGAAAGCCATCGAGGCGAGCGGGAGCATTCGTGTTGCTCCTCGGAAGATTGTTTGTGTCGGTCGAAGACTGGTATAAACGAAAATAATTGTCGACCCCTATGTGCCAGACGTTGAAGGGCTGGATGTCAGACGTGGCTGGCGTCCAGTAGGTCGTGGATGGTGTGGCGGAAACCGTCCCCGCCAGGACGAGGGACAAGAGTAACATTGGAATTGCAATGCGTCCTAATAGTTTCATGGCAGTGTCGCCTCCTTTTTCTATTCAATAGATGTGACCGACTTCTCGTTTACGATGACACCATCGTCATCCCCGCACACCTTTGTGCGAGCAACACGTTCAGTAACCGCGATAGCGGTTCGTGATCGGCATCCGCCGATCTTTTCCGAGAGCCCGATGCGTGATCTTCACCCCGGGTGGTGACTGGCGCCGCTTGTATTCGCTGTGGTCCACCAGGCCTACGACTTGCTGGACCGTCCGCCGGTCGAACCCGGCGGCGACCAGATCGTCTCGGCTCTTATCCTCCTCCACGTACCCCCGAATGAGTGGGTCAAGCACCTCGTAAGGAGGGAGACAATCCTGGTCTTTTTGGTTGGGACATAACTCGGCTGTCGGCGGACGTGTGAAGACCCGCTTGGGAATCAGGGGATCGGCCTCCCGCCCGCTTCGCCACCGGGCGAGTTCATACACCAGCGTTTTCGGCACGTCTTTGATGGCCGCGAATCCGCCCGCCATATCGCCGTACAGGGTGGTGTAGCCGACGCTCATCTCGCTCTTGTTCCCCGTCGTCAAGACCAGCCAGCCGTATTTGTTGGAAAGCGCCATCAGGAGATTGCCGCGGATCCTGGCCTGAAGATTTTCCTCCGTCGTATCCGGTCGTCGTCCCTTGAAGGCGGGCGCAAGAATGGATCGGTAGGCTTGAAAAATCGGTGTGATCGGCAGGGTTATGAGCCGGATCCCAAGATTGCGGGCCAGGGCAGCAGCGTCCTCTCGACTCTCTTCCGATGAGAAGGGAGACGGCATGAACACGCTGATGACATTGCGCGTTCCCACCGCATCCACGGCAAGCACGGCGGTCAAGGCTGAATCAATACCACCACTCAGGCCGATGACAACTTTCCCGAACCCGTTCTTCCGGGTGTAATCGCCGATTCCCAGCACCAAAGCCCGGTAGACTTCTTCGAGGGGGGAAGGTGAGGCAGGTATCCCCCCATGGACGAGACGGCGAGTCATGGCACGGTAGCGAGAGGACACGACAACCCGGTCAACGGACACGCCCCGTCGTTCGAGGGTGCGGCGTTCCCGGCGCCGGCGCGTGTCATGCAGGCGGGCACGGGACACCGCATCGACATCCACATCAGCGATCACCAGGTCCTCCTCAAATGCCCGGCCTCGGGCGATGACGGTCCCGCTCTGATCCACCACCAGGCTGTTTCCGTCGAACACCAGCTCGTCCTGGCCGCCGATCAGGTTGGCATACGCCACCACCACGAGATTGTCTATGGCACGCGTGGTCAGCATTTCCTCGCGGACCTGGAGCTTCCCTCTCTGGTAGGGCGACGCGCTGATGTTAACGATGACTTCGGCATCACCGACCAACGATTGCAGACGAGTTGGCCCTTCCGGGAACCAGATGTCTTCACAGATGTTGCAACCGATCGTGATGCCGTTCAGCATCACCGTCGAAGAGCGCGCACCCGCCTGAAAATAGCGGTTCTCATCAAACACCCCGTAGTTCGGAAGGTAGGTTTTGTGTTGCGTGGCGATGACACGCCCTCCGTGTATGAATGCCGCGGCGTTATAAATGTCGTCCTGCCGATCAGCGAAGCCCACCACCGCAGCGATCCCCTTCACCTGCCGGGCAATCCGGTCCAACGCGGCCAGGTTGTCGGCAATGAATTGCGGGCGGAGCAATAGATCCTCCGGCGGGTATCCCGTCAAGGTGAGTTCGGGAAACACGACCAGATCGGCTCGAGCCTCGCGGGCGGCTGCTACCCCGCGGAGGATAAGAGCCGCGTTCCCGTCGAGGTCACCGACGGTCGTATTGACCTGGGCCAGCGCGATCCGTAGAAGCCGCATCCGGTGTACACCCTTAAAATAAAAACGTCCTCACGCCTGCATCCATATTGGACCCAAGGCCTGAAGACGTCATTGTCCACATACAAAAACGGCGCCTTTCCCTCGAACTCTAGGAGCACGATGATGGTTGTGCTCCGGGGGAAAGACGCCGTCGTCGCTCAGCACGTCATCGTGCTATGGGGGAGCCTTATAGCAGAAGGCCCCACCCCTGTCAAGCCTATTTTTCGGCGACCCGCTTGTCCAGCTCACCGGTTAACAGAATCGCTTCGGCGATTTCCCGCATGGACCGCCGCGTATCCATACTTTGACGTTGCATGATCCGGAACGCCTCGTCCTCTGTGATATGCTTGCTCCGCATGAGCTGGCCTTTGGCCCGCTCTACCAGCTTGCGCACCTCTAGGGCCTCCTGCATTTCAAATGACTTCTCCATCAGACTTGTGTTTTCGATCGCAATTGCCGCCTGGTTAGCCACGGCCTGCAGCACCTTGCTTTCCTCGGCTGTGAATAAGTGCTCATGCGCGGTGTAGCTGTTGATCACCCCGATCGGCTTGTCCTTGACCAGCATCGGGACCGAGAGCAGCGAACAGAGCCTCTCCTTCCGAGCCAGGTCCGGGTACATGTAGCCGGGATCCTTGGTTACATCCAGGACCGCAATGGGCCGACGTTCCTTGAGCGCCTGCCCGCTGATGCTTTGCCCTACTTTCAGGTTGGGCTTACGGCGGTAGCTCTCGCTCAGGCTTTGCGTCGCGGCGATTCGGAGCTCGTCGCGTTCGGAATCCAGCAACATAATCGAGCAGATGGCCGATCCCATCATCTCCGCCGTCATGGTCACCAAGAGATGCAGGATTTCTTCCAGCAAGCGCCCCGAGGTGATGGTGGCGCTGACTTGGGAGAGGGTTTCCACCTGGCGGGCCTTTTGGGTAATTTCGGCATGGAGCCGGGCGGTTTCAATCGCCCCACCGACCTGCCGTCCCATGGTGGTCATGAGCGCAACCTCGTGAGGCCGATGACGGTGAGGGTGTTTGTGCTGTACATTGATGACCCCGATCACATCCCGCTTGGCGATGATGGGGACGGAGAGAAACGCCTGATGGCGGTCTTCCGGCAGGTTATGGAACACCTTGAAGCGCGGATCATCACTGGCATTGCTGGCAATGGCGACGGGGCGCCCTTGCTGGGCCACCCAGCCGGTGATCCCCTCCCCCAGTCCCAGCCGGATATGTCCGATGAGCTTGGGATGGGGATTTTTCGAAGCCCGGAGAATGAGCTCATCCCGTCTCGGGTTCAGCAGGTAGATGAGGCAGGAATCCGCTTTGGTGACTTCGACGGCAATATCCACGATGTCATGCAGGATCGCGTCGAGATCCAGCTTGCCGCTGACCGTTTCGCTGACTCGATGCAGGATCTCGGCTTCCCGAGTCTTGTCACGAAGCTCCCGTTGCAGCGCGGCAACTGTGACTCTACCGTGCGGTTTCATCGCGTCGCTGTTCCCACAAGGCCGGGACTATAGCACGAGACAGGGCTCAGGTTCTAGGGCAGCGGGCGGCGAGGAATCGGCGGATTTCCACTTCCTCGACCGGACACACGATCACATGACCGATCCGGACAGGTAAGACAAAATGGATGCATTTATCCTGGACTTTTTTATCCTGGCGCATGGCGTTGATCAGCGCGGTGGTCGGGTATGGAGGAAGCGCGGTGGGAAGTCCTGCCTGTTCCACAAGCGTGCGGATCCGCTCGGCGACCGCGGCATCGGCCAGCCCCATACGCTCCGCCAGGCGAGCGGCGGCAACCATGCCGATGGCGACGGTCTCGCCATGCGTGTAACGCCTGTAGCGGGTGACGCTCTCAAGCGCATGTCCGAGCGTATGTCCGAAATTCAGGATGCGCCGCCGGTCCCCTTCCCGTTCGTCCTCAGATACCACCGCCGCCTTGATGGCGCTCGAAGTCCGAATTATCCTCTGGACTGTCAGCGGATCCTGCTTCAGGACTCGATCGATGTTCCGTTCGAGAAATTCAAAAAACGCCGTGTCCCCGATGACACCGTATTTGATGACTTCCGCCAGCCCGGCACGATACTCCAGCGCAGGCAGAGTGCCAAGGACGGCGGGATCGCTGAGGACCAGCTTCGGCTGATAGAACGCGCCGATCAGATTCTTTCCGCGGGGATGGTTGACGCCGGTCTTACCTCCGATACTGGAATCCACTTGCGCGACCAACGTGGTCGGGACTTGCGCGAAGGGGATCCCTCTCAGATAGGCCGAGGCGGCGAACCCGGCCACATCCCCGACAACGCCGCCTCCCAACGCCAGCAGCCAGGTCTTGCGTTCATACCGCCGCCGGACGAGCTCATCGAGAATCGCGGACACCCACTTCAAGGACTTGGTGCGCTCGCCATCCGGCAGGCACACGACCGCCGGTTTGAATCCCGCCGCTTTCAGGCTTCGGACAACGCGGGTACCGTAGTACCGCTTGACGACCGCGTTCGTCACCACAACCGCTTCGGGACCCATATGAAACGGGAGTAGGTGTTCCCCTATCCGATCAAGGAGCCCGTTTTGAATGACAATCTCGTACCCGCGGTCGGCCAACTCGACCCGAATGCGGTCGGCATGCGCGGACGACTTGTCGGGCGTGTCTGAAAGGGTGCTCATCGCAGAGAAAAAGCCGGCGAATCAGAACTGTCGGACGTAGGCCTGGTAGGACTCGTAGTTTCGTCGCATCTCTTCCAGGGTATCGCCACCGAATTTCTCGACCATGGCCGCCGCCAGTTCAAATGCAACAACGGCCTCTCCCACCACGCCGGCAGCCGGCACTGTGCAGATATCCGACCGTTCAATCGTCGCCTCAAGTGGCTCCTTGGTTCGAATGTCCACGCTTTTCTTCGGGGCGTAGAGCGTGGCAATGGGTTTCATTGCGGTCCGCAGGACGATCGGTTGTCCGTTGGTGATGCCTCCCTCCAATCCTCCTGCATTGTTCGTGCCGCGTAAGAATCCCGTCTTCTGGTCGTAGAAAATCTCATCATGGACGTCCGATCCGAACCTTCTGGCGGATTCGAACCCCATCCCGATTTCAACTCCTTTCATGGCCTGAATGCTCATCAGCGCCATGGCCAACCGGGCATTGAGACGGCGATCCCACTGGGCATAACTGCCCAACCCAAGCGGCGGACTGGTGACCACCACTTCAAAAATTCCGCCGAGCGTATCACCTTTGTGCTTGGCTTCGCGAATTCGCTCCACCATTGTAGCCGAACCGGCCGCATCGGGACAACGCACCTCCGAGGCCTCCGCCTGTTGAAAAGCCTGTTCCGTCGTCAGGCCGTCGAGGGCGGCTTTGACGCCCCCGATTTCCACGGTGTAACTGTATACCTGTATCCCGAATTCCCCCAGCAGCCGCTTGGCGACCCCTCCTACCGCCACTCTGATCGCCGTTTCACGGGCGCTGGCCTTCTCCAGCACGTTGCGGATATCCCGATGATTGTACTTAATGGCGCCGACGAGATCGGCATGGCCGGGGCGCGGACAGCTGACGACTTTGTCAAGGACCGGAGGCCCCGGTTCGGGGGACATGATGTCTTTCCAATTTTCCCAATCCCGGTTTTTGACCAGCAGCGTGATGGGGGTGCCGAGGGTCTTTCCCGTCCTGACGCCTGAGAGAAATTCGACCCGGTCGTGCTCAATCCGCATCCGGCCGCCACGACCGTACCCCTTTTGACGCCTGGAAAGATCCCGATCGATGTCGGCGGCGGTCAACGGCAGGCCGGCAAGCATGCCCTCGAGAACGGCGATCAGGCCCTTCCCGTGGGACTCGCCCCCGTTCAGATACCGGAGCATGAGGGAAGGTTCCTGACGTCAGTCCTTTACGATCAATGGGGTGACGAAAACCAGCAACTCGGATTGGTCGACGGAGACTCCCTCGTTTTTAAAGAGCCAGCCCAGGAACGGAATACGGTTGAACCACGGGATACCTTGTGTCGAGTCATTCCGCGTCTCTTCGAAGATCCCGCCCAAGACGGTCGTCTCCCCGTCGTGCAGCAGCACTTCCGTCGTGGCTTCCTTCTTTGAAATCGAGGGGCCTGCGGGAGTCGAATTCGCCTTGTCAATGGCGTTTTTCGTCGTTTTGATCTCCAGGCGAACCATGTTGGCATGAGGAACGACATGCGGCGTCACGCTCAAGGTCAACGTCGCATCCACAAACGTGGTCTGCGTCCCCTGCAACGAAACCGTTTGAAACGGCACCTGGCTGCCCTGCTCGATCTTGGCCGCTTTATTGTCCAAGGTGAGGACTTTGGGCGCCGACACAATTTTGGCTAACGCCATGGATTCACCCGCCGATATCTGCATGTCCAACGTCCCTGTCGTCCCAAAGAACTTGCCAATGGCAAACCCAATGCTACTGGCCGGAACGGCGACACCGGTGGCTGCAGCAGGAAGATTCACCAAGTACCGATTGTTGAAGTTGCCGAACGCGGCGCCGCTCGTCGGTTGTGCTTGGTCCGTGCCGAGCGCAAGGGTGAGTGGTCCTTGCTTGCCGCCCTGGAACCCAATATTACTGACCCCCCATTGGATGCCGAGCCCACGCGCAAACGTCTTGGTGGCCTGTACGATGCGAGCTTCGATCTGGACCTGCGGCGTCCGCTGGTCGAGATCACGGATAAGCCTTTCCAGCTTGTTAAGATTGTCCGTAACGTCTCGTACGACCAGCGCATTGGTCCGCGCATCTACTTTAATTTCGCCTCGTGGGCTCAGCGTGCTCTTCGCCACATCGACCGTCTGCGCGGCTAAGGCGAAATTGAGATAAATGATGCGGGTGATGAGATCCTCCGCCTTAAGCGTTGAATCCTTGGCACGGACGGCATCATCTCGCAACTTCGTAATATTGGCGAGCGTATCGATCCAGATGATATTCCCTTCCCGGATTTGTCCGAGGTTATTCAGTTTGAGGATGAGATCGAGGGCTTGATCCCAGGGTACATTCAGGAGCTTTAGCGTCACCTTCCCTCTGACGGCATCCCCGACGACCATATTGAGACCGCTGACATCCGCGATCAGTCGGAGAACGCTGCTGATCTCGGCATCTTGAAAATCAAGCGAAACACGCTTTCCGGTGAAGCGTTCCGGGGACGCCAACACGACGGCCGTCGGGGGGGCAGCATCCGGCGGCTGGCCGGGCGTAGGTTGCGCAAGGGCCGTCAAAGAGTCACGCGCGTTTAGCCGGTCGGGAATAGGAAGGGGCACCGTGCGCCGCAGGGTTTCACGTGTACCTTTCTCCGCCACTGGGGTGTCTTTTCGGACCGATCCTAACGCTTCCTGAGTCCCGGGTAACGCAGGCCGATCCGACAAGGTGACTCGAAGCTGAGCGCCTGCCTTTTCAACGGTATACGGCACAGACCGCTCAAGATCCAACACGAGTCTTAATTTGGGTTGCGGGAACTGATGCGATCCGATCCGAATTTGACGCATTAGCTGATGGCCAACTTGGATGGCTTTGCGCTGCTTGCTGCCATTGACGACATCCATCAGATCGATGACGAGACGATTGCCGTCAAGCCGCTTTACCTGATAAGTGAGTTCGCCATCACCCGTGATGACGATGCTGACACCCTCACCTTGCGGCTGAACCTCGATATCAGTCACAGTTCTCGCAGGCGCCAAGACTGTCTCGTCTTTCTCCTTCGCCGGCTCTTGCGTGGGGCTCGATCCGGCCGCGACGAGCGACGTGGAAGGCGCCTCGGCAGACATCGGTTCCGCCACCCGCCCGATCGCCGTTTCAAGCTGTGGCTCTTGGGGAGGACGTGCCGATTCCGTAACCGTCGTTTCGGCCCCAGTCGTCGGCTGAGTTTCCACTCCAGTTGCTCCCACCGTTGTTGCAGTGGGAACGCATGCCTGTCCCGTTCCCAAGATCAAAGCTCCTGCCAGGAGCACCCACAGGAGAGACGGTTGAGTTTTCATTAGCTCACCTCTTTTGGACGGAGAAGGAGTTCCACTTCCTTCTCGATTTTCTTTCCCGAAAAATCGAAGGCAGGCTCGGATACGACGATGGCTTTATCAGTGATCGCCTTGATCACGCCGTTATTGGTTCCCATAAGCATTCCTTCCTTTACCGTATAGCCTTTCCCGTCTGGTGTCTGAACGAGGGCATGATAGCCATACCCCCCCCACACAATCCCCAGAATCTTCACATCGCTCAGCTGATAGCGTTGAAGAGGAGGCACGTCCAATTCTCTTTCCTTTTTGATCGCCTTTGTCAGCGCTTGGAACGGATCCCGCCGACTTTTGGGATCATAAGAATACCCATCCGAAGCCTCTGTCACGGGCGATGAAGGCGACACTATGGTCGGTGCGACGACAGCGTCAGACGGTTTGGGCGGCTCTTTCGCTCCCCCCGTAGAGGTTAACGTCCCTGGCTTTGCAGGAGGCGGAGCGCCAGCTGCCGGACCTGGCGGTGCAGGTTGCGCTGGGCTTTCTGCAGAACCTGGTTGCACAGCCGGGGCCGCCGTTGGACCTGTACCGGTGGGTTCCGCGGGTTTTGTACTCCCTTGCGCAGGAGGCGTCTGCGGCTTCGGTGTCAGGGGCTTGGGAGGCGGCGTGGTAGGCTTTTGATCATCCCCTCCAAAAAGCGCCATGGCGACACGGATTCCATCATTGTACGGCTCCGCCTGGACGATCCCGCTCGGGGCAAACAGGTATCCCGTCAACGCAATACTCCCCACAATCACCGCACTCCACAACCCGATCTGCGTGCGTGTCACTACCATTACGACCCTGGTCTTCCCCACGTGCTTACTTCTTCCCCGGTGGTGTGACCGCCGGCGCTGCCGTAGCAGGAGGCGTGGCTGGCGCTGACGGAGACGCGAAGGCCGTAATTTGGAAAGTGGCCTGGATTGAAATCCGATCCCGTTGTGCCGTCGCGCTTCCCATCCTCATATTGCTGACGTTGATGATTCGAGGAAACTTGCTAACGCGGTCAAAAAACAGCGCCAGCGTATGGTACCCACCGCTCATTTCGACATTCGTCGGCGCTTCACAAAGAGCTTGGAGGGATCCTCCTCGCGAGCACTCGGCCTCCAGAGCCTGAGATTGAGGCCAATGCGCGTCCCGAGATCATTGAGCTGTTTGAGAAGCTGCGCGGCCTCATCTTCCGGGGGAAGCCTTTCTTTGTTCTTCGCGAGTTGCTTTTCAAGTTCGGCATTCGCCTGCTTGAGCTCCTCGAGATGCTTTACCCTTTCCTTATTCGCGTTGATCTCCGTATCGAGCTTTCCGATCTCGACTTTCAAAATATCGATATTCGTCTGGAGGGGATCATCGAAAAAGTACCAGTACCCGTAGCCAATCCCGATCAGTAGAATGACCAGGATGAGCACCTTCTGCTGCATGGGAACCGCTTTGAACGTGGACAGGTCTGGTAGTTTCAACGCCATGGTCAGCCTTTGACCGTCATTTTGATTCTGAACGAGTAGATGGTCACACCGTCATCCGTGCCTTGCACGCTCTCATCCAAACTGACCGTCGAGAAGTATGTCGTCCGCTGGAGATTTCTAATGAATTCCACGATATCATCATTCGTCAGCGCCTTACCGCTCACCGTGACCTGGCTGTCGCCTTCGACACTGACAAGCCAGACCTTCAAGGGATCCAGACTCTGGCTCAGATAATCGAGCAACTTGACCGGCCCGCTCTGGTTCTTCCGCAGTTGCTCGATAATCCGATTCTTGTCTTCCAATAGTCGCTTCTTCCTCTCGAAGTCCTCGACCTCGAGAACTTTCTTCTTGAGATCATCCAGTTCCTTCGTTTTGCTCACCTGTACCTGTTTTTGAGTCTCGACTTCATCGCTGAGCATCTGCCAGCGATACCCGCACGCCCCGAGAAAAACAAGGACGACCCCCACCCCTATTCCGATCTGCATCAACGCTTCGTCGACGGGGGCTTTAGCTTTTCTGACTGCCCGTTTGACCGGGAGAAGATTAATCTTGATCAACGGTCGCCCTCACGGCGGAGCGCCAGGCCAACAACCACCGCAGCATCAGGCGTCATCTCCGCTAGTTCTTCGGAGTCCATGTTGAGGCCAGTCGCATCGATTTTACTGAACGGATCCGCCACGGTCGTCGCGATTCCCACCTGTTCCGATACCCGTGCCGGCAAACTTTTGATCTTGGCACACCCGCCGCACAGGACAATGCGTGCAATATCGTCATCGTGCGAGGTCGTCCGAAAGTAATCGAACGAACGGCCGATTTCGGTGGCCACCTCCATATCCACCGCAGTGATCGCTTCGCTCAGCATGGCCGTGTTGGCGTTCGGGAACTTTCCCCTTTTGGCCGCATCGGCGTTCTCATAACTCAGACTCAGGTCTTGCTGAATGCGCTCTGTATACCGGTTGCCGCCGATCGTGATATCACGCGTAAACACGGACATCCCGCCCTTCAGGATGTTGATATTCATCACGCTGGCCCCGATATTGACGAGCGCCGTTAGCTCCGCGGGCGAGACGTCGTAATTCGCGCAATACATGTTCTCAATGGCAAACGAGTCGACATCAATGACTTTGGGAGTCAGACCAGCTTCGCGAACCGCATTGGCGTAATCGTTCAATTTATCTTTCTTCGTCGCAACCAACAGCACTTCCATTTCAGTCTGCCCTTCGGACAGTTGCCCTTCCTGCGTGAGGATATGGAAATCCAGATAAACGTCGTTGATATCGAATGGAATGTACTGCTCCGCTTCAAACTTTATTTGCTTCTCCAACTCTTCTACCGGCATGGACGGAAGCGCAATCTTCTTCACAATCACGGAGGTGCCTGAGATAGACAAGGCAACATTCTTGTTCTTGAGCTTCTGCTCGCCGGCGAGATCTTTAATCGCCGTCACAACGCCCAGACCGTCCATGATCGCCCCATCGACGATCATTTCTGCCGGGAGCGCCTTCACACCAAAACGCTCGGCTTTGAGCTTCCCTTTGGTTTCCTTCAGCTGTAGAAGTTTAATGGACCCCGAGCCGATGTCGAGTCCGAGTAAATTCTCTTTCGAACCAAATCCGAACACGGTATACCCCTATCCTTTCCCTGCAGTTAGTTCGACGCCCGTCGCCGGATGATACGTTTGATCTCCTCAAGATTCGTTGTGGTATACAGCCGCCAGTTTCTCCAATCACGGGGTGGCGTCGAGATCAGCCCTTCCCGTTCCCACCGGTATAAAGTCGCCTTTGAAATATCAAACAGCGCGCACACTTCGATCGTCGAAAACCGTCGAGCAGCCGGCTTGCGCTTGACATGCAGGTGGCCGTGGGTTTTCTTTTTTAACTCGGCTGTCTTCATATACGACGAGGTCTCAAGTAACTATACTCGAGTTTAACAGAGCCACAAGTATAGTTAGTATAATTTTAATGTCAAGAAATATTTTTCCGGAAAAGCTTCAGGGCCTGCACCACATCAGGTTGAAAACACCCACGCGCGCATGAAAAGTCATGAAAAGGGTTGACTGCTCTGCGCTCAAACCACCGGGATTCGGCGACGACCGCTAAAACCGCGTAGAGTGAATGCGAGGTGCGAGGGTAATCAGTATGCGCGTTTGCGCCGACTTGCCGGAGAGATATTCAGTTCCATCCGGTACTTAGCCACAGTTCTTCTGGCAAGGATTACATTCTGGGCCTTCAGCCGCGCTACGATTTCTTGGTCTTTTAATGGGTGCTGCGCGTCTTCCTCATCGACCATCTTCCGGATCATCTCACGAACCGCCACCGAGGACAATTCGGTCAGACCTTCTTGGGAGCGGGAAATGCTGGTATTGAAAAAAAACTTCAACTCGAAAATCCCTTGGGAGCAATGGAGATACTTGTTGGACGTGACACGACTGATGGTCGACTCATGCATCGACACATCCTCCGCCACATCCCGTAAGACCATGGGCCGCAAATATTGTATGCCATGCTCGAAAAATGGTTGCTGGACCTTGACGATACTCTCAACGACACGGACAATCGTTTTGTTGCGTTGCTCGATGCTCCGGATCAGCCACTGGGCCGCCCGGAGCTTTTCATCCAGAAACGCCCGCGTGGCATCCGAGGGATCCCTCCGGCCGGCCAACAGACGGCGGTAGTAGGAACTGATTCGGAATCGCGGCATTCCGTCATCGTTCAGCGCCACCACCCAGGCTCCGTCTGACTTCACAACATACACGTCTGGGACAATTGCATGATTCTCTGCTGAGAAGAATGGGCGTCCAGGTTTGGGCTCAAGCCCTTCAATGACTTTTGTGGCATGCACGACGGCATCAACGGAGACCCCCAACGCTTTCGCAATCGCCGCGTATCGCTTGCGCTCCAAGTCCGGCAGGTGATGTCGCACAATCGATTCGGCGAGGGAACCCCCCAGGCCTAATTGTTCGATTTGGGTCAACAGGCACTCTTTCAGATCGCGCGCCGCGACCCCGACCGGGTCGAAGGCCTGAATCACCTTTAGCACCTGAGCGGCCTTTGCGATGGGAACTCCGACAGATGCCGCCAGCTCCTCGAGCAGAATTCGCAGGTAGCCATCGTCGTCAAGATTCCCGATGATGCTTCTGCCGATTTCCTGCTCGGTCGCATCCAACGGGGAGACACCGAGTTGCCACAGCAGGTGCTCTTCAAGAGACGCAGTCCTGGACATCGTTTGCTCGAACGAGGGACGTTCATCACGTCCGTTCCGTGGGGTTTCGACATCACCCCATTTTCTGTCGTCATCGAAGTACTCGTCCCACGAACCCGACGCCTCATCGCGGACATCGTCCTCTCCCTCAGGACCTTCCCGTATGTTTTCTTCTTCCGCCTTGGTGGCGCTGGGCAGTTCATCCGTCGTGTCAGGCTCGGTATCGAGCTCCTCCAGTTCAGGGCCGGATTCCTCAAGCAAGGGGTTCTCTTCTAATTGCTGGGTGAGCGCTTCCTGCAATTCGAGGCGTGACAGTTGCAGCAGTTTGATGGCCTGCTGCAACTGCGGCGTCATGATGAGTCGTTGCGTAAGGCGAAGGTCGAGTCTCGGCTGCATGCGTCAGTTCCTTCGACTACAGGCGGAATCCTTCTCCCAGATAAACCTCGCGCGCCCGGGGGCTGTTCACCAGATACGCGGGCGTACCTTCTTCCAGAATCGCACCGTCGTTGATGATATAGGCGCGGTCCGTAATGGAGAGCGTCTGTTGGACGTTGTGATCGGTGATCAGAATGCCGATCCCGCGCCCTTTGAGTCCTCGGATGATAGATTGGATGTCCCCGACCGCGATCGGATCGATGCCGGCGAACGGTTCATCCAGCATTAAGAAATGCGGGCGCGTGACCAATGCTCTGGCGATCTCCACCCGCCGACGCTCTCCCCCGGAAAGCGTAAACGCCTTGTTAGCTCGGACGTGATCAAGCCCCAGGTCTTTGATGGCCGTCTCCATCCGCTCGCTCCGCTCGTCGTTGTTCAGATCCAGTAACTCCAGGATGGCCACCAGATTTTGTTCCACAGTCATACGGCGAAAGACCGATGATTCTTGAGGCAAGTACCCGATGCCGCGTCTGGCCCGTTGATACATGGGCAGATCCGTGATCGTGTCCTTGCCGAGAAGAACCTCGCCCTCATCTGGCATGGTCAAGCCCACCATGATGTCGAAGATCGTTGTTTTTCCGGCGCCATTCGGCCCCAGGAGCCCCACAATCTCCGCGGATTGGACAGCCAAGTTGACGTCTTTGACGACACATCGGCTTCGATACGCCTTCGCAAGACCCCGCGCCTCAAATATGAAAGATCCGTTCCCGTTCACTGTCGTCCCGGCGTCTTCGATTCCGTGTCGGTGATGACCACCCGACTGTTCTCCACAATACTGCGGTCTTCCTTTACAAACATGGTTATCTTGGAACCCGTCACGCGATAGCCGGTTTCCCAGGCCTCAGGATCGCCCGTCAAGACAAGTTTCTCGTCATGCTGGTGGTAGACCGCCTTCTGCGATTTCGCTTTCTTGTCACCCTGTTGCATCACGACGTTGCCGGTCGCGTCAATCATCGATACCGACCGGTTCCCGAATGTGGGCAGCTCGGACGTGGTCGCCACGGCCGGCGCCGCCGTTTTATCATCGCTCTTAGGCGGGGATGGAGCAGCGGTCGCGTCAAAGTAGACGATCATCCGGTCGGCATGCATTACGAACACGCCTTTTGTCATGACCACTTCCCCCTCAAAGACTGCCGTATTGTCCTTGCTCCGATAAACAAGCGTCTGTGAATTGATGAGGATTTTGGTGGGCGCTGGAGTGGAACGATCCGGAGGCTCGGCCGCCAAGCCCCCACCCGCTCCTAGGAGAAGGACCAGAACGCTAGTGAATCTCCACGCGAACATTGCGGTGGATCCTCATTTCATGGGTGATAGGGAAGGCGTCCATACCACGTCCCGTTGCCTCCAGCATGGGGCCGGTAATCCTGACCGGTGCATTCGTCCAGATCCGATGCTTCTGATTATCCCAGGTAACGTGAGGTGTATAAATCGTATACCCGCTGTCGAAGACTAAGGCAAGTTCCCCTGAGCGCTTGCTGATGACGAAATCTTTGGACGCGGTATTAATGGTCCCGTCGTCTCCGGTCACCGTCATCGTGACGCCGTTCGTCCCCATCAGCGTAACTTGCACCTCATCGTTGAGAATTGCTTTGGCGTCAGCTTCGAAGACCTGCGCCTGTTTGGCCTGAATCTTCCAATCCACGAGGCCGTCCTTGCTCTGCATGTACGAAAATCCTTGCAGCCCGGCATCAGCCCTTTGTGGAAGGGCTGGTACGGAAACCTGCACGACTCGACGGGATGGCCCCCCCACGATGAAGATAAGAAGGGTCGCCAGTAAAGCAAAAATGATGCCCAGCAACCCGGCCCGAGCAAGACGAGGAAGTGACGGTCTGGGTTTCGCCAACATGGCCCGACTATAGCATACCCATCCACCAGGGTAAAGGCGGAGGTTTAAGCTGGGGCGGGGGCTTTCGTGTGGCGTGGAGCGGTCTTCAACGGACTGCCTCCACTACCTTTCTGATCGGCGGGTTGTCCCGTTGTCACGTCTTTCTTTTCCGCCGAACGGCTCACTAACTCAATGACAACCATGAGCGCCGCATCACCCACCCGGCGTCTCGT
>Ga0207646_10004030_pt1 | contig 16232 bp, 11 predicted proteins | sample KBSK5502metaG_FD_184343 | JGI IMG/M metagenome (GOLD analysis project Ga0207646, IMG submission 184343) | Corn, switchgrass and miscanthus rhizosphere microbial communities from Kellogg Biological Station, Michigan, USA - KBS K5-50-2 metaG... | ecosystem: Host-associated > Plants > Roots >... | reverse complement strand
TGGCGATTTTCCGTATCATCCCGTCCTGAACGGCGGATCGATCATCGTCATGTTACGCGGCTATACGATTGGCGCCAGCCCACTGAATATTTTTCAGGACACGCAGTCCATTCGGGACGACCTCACTACCTCGCTGGGGCGGCACGACCTGAAAATGGGCGGTGAGTACATGCGATTCCACAACGAGTTTCGCTGGTGTCTGCGATGTGATGGCGTGATTGTCGCCGATACCGCAGCGCCGCCCGCCAATCTCGAGTCGCTTTTCCCGGTTTGGAATGACGCGTCGACGTGGAATCTGGCACCGCTCGCCTCCATCACGCGATATGTCTACCACAGCTTGTCGGATACGGAGCATCGATACGGCATCGTTCGGCATCTGTTTGCGGGCTGGCTGCAGGACGACTGGAAGCTCAGGCAGAATATGACGCTCAACCTTGGCTTGCGGTATGACTTCGATACCAATGGGCACTCGGAGAAGGTTCGTTTTCTGCCATGGTTGCCGGGCAATCTGCCGCGCGAGAAGACCAACTTCGCGCCTCGCCTGGGACTCAACTTCGCCCTGAATGACCGGACAGTTTTACGCGGCGGATATGGGCTGTTCTACGCTATGGCTCCGAATGACGGAGTCCAGCAAACGGAGGGCTATCTCCACCGTTTTGAAAACCAGATTTTCTTCGACGGGCGTTCGGACTTTACAACCGTTCGAGATGGGTATTTTGGTTGGTTCAACGGTCCGAAACCGACCTTCCAGCAGTCACTCCAGCGCGCGTGCGATATCAACCTCGTCGCCGGTTGTGTGTATCGTTCGCTCACGCAGGAAATCAACTACCCTGGACGCAAGACCTCTTACAGCCACCAGGTGTCGGCCGGCATTCAGCGGCAGCTCGGCAATGACATGTCGGTGGAGGTGAATTACATCTTCACTGGAGGCCGGCGTGAGGAAAGCGCGCAGCAGATAAACCTGGCGTACAACCCGGCGACAGGAGCCAACTATCCCTTCACCGACATCAGTCACCGGCCTTTTCCTCAGTGGGGCGCCGTCAACTTTGAGCTCCTGGAGGGCTGGTCGAACTATCACGGCGTGGACTTGACCTTCACCAAGCGGTTCAGTCGCCACTGGCAGTTAACGGCCACGACCACGCGCTCGTGGTTCAGGGATTCCGATCCATGTCGTGACCAATGGTACATGGGCAACGATGGCATCGTGGCGCGGCGGCCGATCGGCTTTCCGTTGGCTCGTGATCTGACCTGCGAATACACATTTGCCGGCTCCACCAATGGCGGCGGGTTCGCGCAAGGTGGAGACCAGCGCCAGCGGGCAATCCTTAACGGCATCTGGGACATCGGTCGTGGAGTCCAACTCAGCGGAATCTATTTTTACGGTTCAGGCGAGCGGTTCAGAACGGTCTACGGTTCCGATCTTCGTGACGAAGCGGGCGGATCCCCGGTCGTGTTCCAGCGCTACCGGCGGGATGGCACGATCATCCCGCGGGCGCCGCTCGTTGGGCTGCCGATCCATCGCGTCGACATGCGGCTCCAGAAACAATTGACGATCAGCGAGCGGGTGAAGGTGTTCGGAATTTTCGAAGTCTTCAACCTGTTCAATCACGTGAACTACGGCGCATATACGACAAACGAAAACAATGCGAATTACGGCAAGCCGTCGTTCGCCGACAATCTCGCGTATCAGCCGCGAATGTTACAGTTGGGATTCCGAACGACGTTTTAGAGCCACGGATTTAAGGTAATTCCTCGTCGGACGCACAATTACCGAATTAGCGATCAATGAATCTTGAGGCTAATTCGGTAATTGTGCGTCCGACGAGGAATTACCTTATAAATTTCTTGGGGTTCAGAAATTAGGTGTCTGTCCCCGAATTACCTCTGCCCGACATACCAGTCGAGAATCTGCTCGCCGGTCCAGAACAGAACCCCGGGCTTCGAGTGAATGTGTTCCAGCGCCTCCCTGAAGTACCGGAACCGGTGCGGCGCCGCCATAATATAAGGATGCCCGACGAGCGCCATAATTCGCGTTGATTCCTGCGAGTCGGAATAGAGCTGCTCGAACTGATTGATGGCTCGATCGCGGTATTCGCTCGCTGTGTGATGCTGAATCAGAATCATTGCCACATCATTGCACTCCTGTGTGTAAGGGATGCTCACAAGGGGCCGTGTGGTGGTCTTCAGCACGACGGGCTGATCGTCGAGAACCCAATCACAAACGTAGTCATATCCTTCTTCGGCGAGAATATCCGGCGTGTTCCAGGTTTCGGTCAGGCCAGGGCCGAGCCATCCGCGCGGTGCGCGACCGGTAAATTCTTTGATCGCGGCAGTAGTTTTTTTAATGTCGACGCGCTCATCGGGAACTTTCTGCATGTTCTTCTGGCCGAAACCATGCCCGATAAATTCCCATCCGCGCTCGCGCGCAGCCTGAGCGATGGGCTCATAGGCGTGTATCGCACCCCCATTGATCGCAAGCACGACAGGCATTTTGAAGCGATCGATGACCTCCAGCATTCTCCAGAAGCCGACACGATTCCCGTATTCATGCCATGCCCAGTTGGGAATATCGGGATCGGGTGAACCACCGGCCGGTGGAGTGAGAACGGTTCGCGGCATTGGCTCGCGCGGATTCCATTCTTCGATGTTGATGATGAACCACACGACGAGGCGCGCGCCGCCGGGCAGTGCCAGTCGTGGCCGATCTTTGATAGCCGAATATGCAATGCGCTCATTAGGTAGCATGGTTATTTCCCCAGCAGACGGTCGACGTCCTTTTCGTTCTCCACGCAGAGGTAGTCGATCAATTCCGCATCGAGCACGAGCTTGTGCGTGAGCTTGATCGTCCATGGGCGTGTGTACGCTTTGGGATCGTCGATTGTCATTTCAATTTCCATCGTTCCGTAATTGAGGCGACGATATCGCTCGGTTATCTTCGCTGCATCTGTCATCGGACTGCCGCCTCGGTCAAGCCATAGCCCGTCAGAAAAACCGGTGGTTTCGACAACCAGCGTGTCACCGTCCCATCGTCCAGTCGAGAAACCCTTCGCGGACGGCATGTCGATGTCCGGCAGCGGCCGCCCGTCGGTGAAAATCTGCCGGTATGTTGCATCCATTTCATGCAGAGCGACGATGAGTCCCGGGACCTGGATGATTTTGCGGAATAACGGCGTGGTGTGCAGTTTCACGAGACCACCGGGCAGACAGCGCGAAACGGGATCGCCTTTCCCGTTTTGTTCCATCCGCGTCTTTCGCAGTTCGGCGGCCCACGGCTGATAGGGCGGACCGTCTTTCAGGCTGGAACCGATATTCGTGAACTCCTGCGGAACCTGCATATCGGGACACCCTTCGGGGGGACACGGCCTGTTCTTCAGCGGCTCCCACAGCCCCGAAAAATCCGGCTTGCCGTCGGGAGTCCTCGGCGTTGGCGCTTCGAGATTGGGAGAGCCGTCGGGCAGCCTTGGCACTCCGGCAGTCGGATAAGTCAACCATTGAGCGCCGAAAGCGAGTACGAGGATGAATTTCATCGGGAACCTCCAACCCAACCCATCAAACGGTGCCGCCTAGGGTTTGATCCGATAAGACTTGTCTGCCGTCTGGATTCTATGAATGCTGTGGCAGTTGCGGCAATACTGAGCCGCGCCGTTATATGTCTGCAGAGCCTGCTGAAAATTATTGACCTGAACGCTTCGGGAAAGCGCAGCGAAACTATTCTGCGCTCCTCTTGCCGCATCGATTGCATCCTTCGTTTCGAATGGCGCCCAGAACTGTTCCACTTCTTTGAATAACGCCTGAAGTTTCGTTGCGTCCTCGAACGCCTGCCTGTCGTTTTGCGCATCGAGACTCTTCTTGAGCTTGTCGTACATCGCGTTGACGTCCTTCATGATCTCGTCGTGGCGCCGCCCTTCGGACCAGAGATTAACAGCGAGCATTGTGCACACGACTGCGAGAACAACGATCTTGCTCATGGCGGGATGAATACAGCACACGGATTGCAATGTCAAATGTTGACATTGTTGTTCCGGCTCTGCTATCCAAAGCTCCCAACACAGGAGGAATCATGACTAGAAGATTCGGTCTGCTGCTTGCTCTCATCCTGATCGTCACTGTGACTTCAATGGCCCAGGATGCCCGAACAGTTCTGCGCACGGTCTCAACCGCGATGGGAGAAGACACTGTCCGATCGATTCAATACTCGGGAAAAGGCTGGATTCGCCCTGTGGGTCAAAGCTTTAGTCCGAATGATGACTGGCCGAATCTCGACATGCCGGCTTACACCCGAACCATCGACTACAATGCCAGGACTTCCATCGAAACGCTGACGCGAAGCCAGGGCCGAAACGCGCGGCGGGGCGGTGGTGGCATTCCGTTAGCGGCTGACCAGCAGCAGACATCCGCGGTGAATGGCAACTACGCGTGGACCCTGCAAGGCAGCAATCCGGTTCCAACTCCGCAAAATGCCGAGCAGTGGCAATTGGAAATCTGGCTCACGCCTCATGGATTTCTGAAGGCAGCCACGCAGGCAAAAGATCTGAAGCTCTCGAAGGCCGTGGTGGACGGAAAGAAAATCGACTTCCTTTCTTTCACGATGGGCAAATACAGAATCAATGGCCAGCTCAACGAGCAGAACCTGATCGAACGCGTGCAGACCTGGGTGCCCAATCCGGTCCTCGGCGATATGTTCTGGGAAGCCCGATTCACGGATTACAAGGAATTCAGCGGCGTGAAATTCCCGACCGTGCTTCACTACCACCAGGGAATCGGCCGTGGATCAACCGGCCACAACTGGACCGAAGTTGATGTCGACAAGGCGCAGATCAATCCCACGGTTGCGGCGCTCACGGTTCCCGATGCCGTGCGAACGGCGTCGATTCCGGCCGTGAGGGTGCAGTCACAGAAGCTCGCCAATGGCGTGTGGCTGCTCGCCGGCGGTTCGCACAACAGCGTGCTCGTCGAATTCAAGGACTTCGTGACTGTTGTCGAAGCTCCTCTGAACGAAGCGCGCTCGCTTGCGGTTATCGCGGAAGTGGAGAAGCTCGTTCCGAATAAACCCATCCGATACGTCGTGAACACGCATCACCATTTCGATCATTCCGGCGGATTAAGAACTTACACGGTCCACGGCGCGGCGATCGTTACGTCCCAGGTCAATCGGGAGTTCTACGAAAAGTATCTCCTCGACCCGAATCCGCGGACGCTCGAGCCGGATCTGCTTTCATCGATCAATCCGTGGTTCGCGCAGAACCGCGTTCCGCCGATCGAAACCGTCAATGACAAATACGTGATCAGCGATGACGTGCGTACGCTGGACCTGTATCTGGTGCAGGGCCTCCAGCACAGCGCGGGAATGTTGATGGTGTATCTGCCGGCTGAAAAAATTCTGATTAATGCGGATCTCTATTCACCAGCAGCGCCGGGCGCATCCGCTCCGGCTGTCTCGGCATCGATGACGACGCTGTATCGGAATATCCAGCGGCTGAAGCTCGACATTGCGCAGCACGTGCCGATTCACGGCATCGTGGGTCCGCACCCGGATTTTCTGAAACTTGTGGGTTCGGCGGCAAATCAGGAACGTCCGCGCGTGGATTGAAGGCGAATATGAAGAAAATGTTGCTGGCCGCTTTTGCGTGCATGCTCGTCTGTGAGTCTGCTGTTTCTCAGACGAAACCGCCCGATCCGGAAGAATTTTTCACCCGGCTGAACGCGCTCGACGACTGGTTCATCACAATGGATGGCAAGGAAGACAACAAGGCCGTCGTCGATCGATTCATGGAATTGTTCAATCCTGATGCGTACCTTCAGGTCGGCCCTTCAAAAAATCAGCTCGGCGGCGTGACGTACCACGGGGTCGAAGGCATTCGAAAGTGGGCGGATCAGTTCTCGAAGAGTTATCTCGACCTGAATTACCGCATCAGTTTCAAGACGCGTGAGGAGAAAACCGCGAAGCCGGTTTACAGCTTCCAAATGCCGTGGGGCGAGCAGGGAGCGGCGGTCGAATTCACGGCCGTCTATACCAACCGCACCGATCGAAACCGCTTCTGGATGCCGGGCGCCGCGTTCTTCATGTTCGACAAGGATGGGAAAATCACTGAGCTTCGTCTTTATATGCTGCGTGATGAAGCCGAACAAACGAAGACGTACGTTGCGATGTAGGTTCCACCAATGTGAGATGTTGGTCGCCTGACGTTTGATGCGACCTCTCGACCTGCTATACTCCCGCCACTGTTTAACTTAGTGGGTGACTATCAATGTGAGATGTTGAGATGTCCAGTGAATATCCGCATTGGACATCCCAACATTTCACATTCAAAACGGAACGTGCTTGAAAGGGTGGGTCGAGGAGGTCTATGAAACGGTTTTTGACTTTTCTGGTGCTCGGGGCACTCCTCTCAGCCGGTGCCTGCGTGACAGGTTGGGCACAGGGCGCAACAGCTCAAATCAGTGGCACGGTGAAGGATCAAAGCGGCGCGGTGTTGCCGGGAGCGGAAATTACTGCGACGCAGACGAACACCGGCGCCACGCGGATGACCATCAGCGACGAAACAGGTTCTTACGTTCTGCCGAATCTTCCGGTCGGTCCATACAAGCTCGAAGTATCGCTGCCCGGATTCCGCACGTTTGTTCAATCGGGAATTGTGCTGCAGGTCAACAGCAGCCCTGTGGTCAATGCGGTGCTCAACGTGGGCCAGGTCTCTGAGACGGTCGAGGTTCAGGCCAACGCCGCGATGGTGGAGACGCGCTCGACTGGTATCGGCCAGGTCATCGAGAACGCGCGCATTCTTGAATTGCCGTTGATCGGACGCCAGGTCACCGACTTGATTCCGCTGACAGGCGCCGCGCTGCCGCTGGTGACGACCGATACGACATATCGGGGTGTATACCCGAACACGACTGGATTCACAATTGCGGGAGGATTCCTTGGCGGAAATTCCTACACACTCGATGGCGGATTTCATAATGACGTCTACGCCAATTACGGTTTGCCGCTGCCTTTTCCAGATGCGTTGCAGGAATTCAAAGTGGAAACCAGTTCACTCCCGGCCCAGTATGGATTTCACTCCGGCGGCGCTGTGAATGCGGTCACGAAATCCGGCACCAATGACCTTCACGGCACGGCATTCGAGTTTGTGCGCAACTACGCATTCAATGCCCGCAACTTCTTTGCTCCGGTTCGCGATTCTCTCAAGCGCAATCAATACGGCGGAACACTGGGCGGTCCGCTTCAGAAAAACAGATTGTTCGTGTTTGGCGGATTTCAGGGAACGATCACGCGGCAGAGCCCGTCGAACATACAGGTCTTCGTTCCAACGGACGATATGGCCGCAGGCGACTTCACGACTTATGCCTCCCCGGCTTGCCAGGGAGGACGCAGCGTCAATCTCCTGGCGCCGTTCGTGAATAATCGCCTGCCGGCATCGGCAATCAGCCCAGCGGCAGTAGCCATCGCGAAACGTCTTCCGGCGGCTGTCGATCAATGCGGACGCGCGAATTTCGGAAATGCAGTGCAAAGCCGCGAGTATTTCGGTGTTGGAAAGGTGGACTATCAACTCAGTTCCACTCACTCCATGTTTGGACGATACATCGGAACCTCATTTGTCCAGACTCCACCTTACGCGATTTCAAAGAATGTGTTGAGCAGCGCAACGCCAGGAGCTGATGACCTGCTTCAGTCTCTCACCTACGGCGATACGTACTTGTTCGGCTCCAACGTGATCAATTCTTTCCGATCGACGTGGAATCGAACGGCGAATCAGAAAGTGTCGGCGCCCTGGTTTGGCGCGTCGGATGTCGGAATCAACATCTATCAATACCTTCCCGGATACACGGCCGTCTCGGTGACCGGCGGATTCACGATCGGTGGTCTGGTCTCGATGCCGTCCAAGTTTGCGACGACGGTGATCGCGCTCAATGACGACGTCAGCATCGTGAAAGGCCCACATCAGTTGGCCTTCGGCGCATCACTCATGGGATTTGAATCCAACACGAAATCTTATTCGTTCAGTCCGGGTACCATCACAATCACCGGCCAAAGCACGAGTCTTGGACTTGCGGATTTCATGGCTGGCAGGATTCTCAACATTCAGCAGGGCGCTCCAAACAAACTGTTGGTACGTGAACGGTATCTTTCGCTGTATGCGCAGGACAATTGGAAGATCAAGCCGAACTTTACACTCAGCTACGGCTTGCGCTGGGAACCGTATTTTCCCCAGCACTACGGCGAGAACATGATGAACCACTTCGATATGGATGCGTTCAGGAACGGCATTCACAGCAGCGTCTTTGTGAATGCGCCGGCCGGCATGTTCTATCCGGGGGATCCGCAGTTCGGACCGAACGGCAACGCGGGAATGAATAAGCAGTGGAAAGATTTCGGACCGCGTATTGGATTGGTTTACGACCCATCCAAAGATGGAAAGATGGTGATTCGCGCCGGCTACGGAATCTTTTATGACGTGAACACCGTCGAACTGAACCTGGCGACCGGCCAAGGGCCGCCGTGGGGCGGCAAGGTTGCCGTCGCCAATCCCGGAGGCGGATTGGATAATCCCTATCGCGATTTTCCGGGCGGCATTCCGTTCCCGTTTGTGTTGAATAAGAACGTGAACTATGCGGCCAATGGGGTGTTCAATACATTCAGCACAAATACGCGCGTGCCGAACGTGCAACAGTGGAATCTGAATATTCAGCGCCAGATCACGGCCAACTGGCTCGTCTCGGCGAGCTACATCGGCAACGAAGTCACGCATTTGTACGGCGCGCGCGAAGTGGATCCGGCCGTTTACTTCCCCGGCACTCCAGTGAACGGAGTGTGCACGTCACCTCAGGGATACAGCGTCCAGGTCGCGTCGGGCGCGTGTTCGACAACTGGAAACACGGATGCGCGACGGTTGCTGAGGTTGATCAACCCCGCCGAAGGCATGAAATACGGACTCCTGGACGCTTGGGATGATGGTGGCACGCGGAGCTACAACGGACTGCTGCTGAGTACGGAGAAACGGTTCAGCCGCGGATTTTCGTTCACCGCGAATTACACCTGGTCTCACTGCATCGGAAACCCATCCAACACGCTGCTGAATGGCGGAGCAGGCGGCGTTGGACTTTACATCTCGCCAACGCGTGCCGGCGACCGCGGCGACTGCGAACCCACGCCCGGAGGCACAGCCGCCGGAGAAGATCGTCGCCATATTCTGAATGCGACGGGCCTGATCAACTCGCCGAAGTTCTCGAATCGCATATTGGGAATGCTGGCCGGCAATTGGACATTGTCGAACATCCTGAAAGTTCAAAGCGGAAGTGCGTTCGACGTCCTGACCGGCGCCGACAATATGCTGTCGGGCATCAACTCCACAGGTCAACGCCCGAATCAAATCGCAGCAAATCCGTACGGCAACAAGTGCAAGAACGATTTGATCGGGCCGAATGCGACTTGCTTCTGGCTGAACCGCGCGGCTTTCGCAGCCCCCGATTCAAGCACCGTCGGAAACATGCATCTTGGAATGCTCCGCGGACCGGGATTCTTCGATATCGATACCGGTTTGTCGCGGATCTTCAAGATCAAGGAAGCGCAGCGTGTGGAAGTTCGTGCCGATGCAACGAACCTTTTGAATCACGCGAATTTCCTGGATCCGGGAGTGGCTCCGCCGACTGCCTTCACGACTTTGACGAGCGCGAACTTCGGGCGAATCCAAAGGGCGCGTGACGGACGAGTGCTGCAGTTCGCACTGAAATACGTCTTCTAAATGAACGCGGGCTAAAGCCCGCGACTACATTTCAACGGCGCCAAATGCCACTGTAGTCGCGGGCTTTAGCCCGCGTTTTCCTAAAGGACTCGTATGAAACGACGCGAATTCCTCGCAGGTTTAGCTGCAATGGGCGCGACCACCCTGCTGCCCCAGGGTGGCCTGCGCCGCATTGATGTTCATCAGCACTACTCTTCTCCGGCTTACTTCGATTTGCTGGTGAAGCACAACGCCATCACGGTCAATAATTTTCGAAATTACACTCCGCAACGAAACATCGACGAGATGGACAAAGCGGGCGTGACAACCGCCATGCTTTCTCCCACGGCGCCAGCTGTCTGGTTCGGCGATGTGCAGGAGGCGCGCAAGGCGGCTCGCGAGTTGAACGAATATGCTGCGACGAAGATGGTGGGAGATTTCAAAGGCCGGTACGGTCTTTTTGCAACGCTGCCGATGCCGGATGTCGAAGGTACGCTCAAAGAAATCGAATATGCGTACGATACCCTGAAGGTCGACGGCGTTGCGTTCCTGACCAGCTACGACAACAAGTGGCTCGGCGATAAAATCTTCGACCCGATTTTCGATGAGCTCAACCGGCGCAATGCGGTCGTCTATACGCACCCGCTTGAAGCTGCATGCTGCAAGAATCCGCTGACCGGAGTGAGCGCGCAAACGCTCGAATATCCGACCGAAACGACTCGCATCATCATGAACCTGATCGTGACCAACACAGCGACTCGTTGCCCCAACATCAAGTTCATTTTTTCCCACGCCGGCGGAACGCTGGTTTCGATCGCCCAGCGCTTTCTCGGCAATCAGGTGACGGCCGATGGCCTGTCGAAACCTGTGGAGCCGAACACGCGGCTGCATCATGTCCGGCGGTTCTATTACGACACGGCGGGGTCGGCCAATCCGATTCAGATCCAGTCTTTGAAGTTGCTGGTGCCTGCGTCTCAGATCGTCTTCGGCACCGACTTCCCGTTCGGCAATGTCGGCGCGCACGTCTCCGGCGTGCAGGCGTGCGGTTTGAGCCAGGCGGAATTGCAGGGTGTGTTTCACGATAACGCCGCCAAATTCCTGCCGAACTATGCCTAAACAAGCTTTGGTTTTGGGCGCGGCCTAAGGTATAAAGAGTAGCGTTATCAATATCCAGGAGGCTGACTTATGTTGTCGAGACGCGTGACGTTCATTGCTCTCCTCATAATCGGAATCGCAGCAATGACGGCTTCGATGAAAGCGACGGGCGGCGAGGATAACGGTGCCGTCACTTTCTACAAAGATGCTCTCCCGATTCTTCAGAAGAATTGCCAGACATGCCATCGTCCCGGCGAAATCGCACCAATGTCCTTCATGAGCTACAAGGATGTGCGTCCATGGGCGAAGGCCATCAAAACGGCAGTCGTGAACCGGCAGATGCCGCCATGGTTTGCCGATCCGAACTACGGTCATTTTACGAACGACAAGACACTGAGCGACGCTGCGATCAAAACGCTGGCAGCCTGGGTTGACGGTGGCGCCGTGGAAGGCGATTCGAAAGATGCTCCGCCGTCGGCGCAGTTTGTCGATGGCTGGGGCATCAAACCGGACATGGTCATCGAGATGCCAAAAGACGTCCCGCTGCCCGCGACGGGGACGATCAACTACAAGAACATTCGCGTGAGGGTGAACTTCCCCGAGGACAAATGGGTTGTCGCCGCCGATCTGCGGCCGGGAAACAATCAGGCCGTTCACCACATGAGAGCGAACGTGCTGCCTCCGGGATCCGAGTTCATGAAGAATGCCGAACTCGGCATCGCGTATGAACAGGGCGATCCCAACATGGGTAGACAGGACGAGGGTATCGACCTGCTTGGCAAGTTCAATCCGGGCCTGGGCGCGCAGGATTTCAATGAGTACCAGTCCGCGAAGTTCGTACCCAAAGGATCCGACATCGTTTTCAACATGCACTACACGGCAACCGGAAAAGAAACGACGGATCGGTCGAGACTCGCGCTCAAGTTCGGCAAGGCTCCGAAATACCGCTATTACGTGAATGAGGGTCCGACGGCTTCCAATCTCGCCATTCCTGCCGGAGATCCCAGCGCCGAAGTCGTTTCCGAAATGACGGCGAACTACGACACACAGCTCGTGTACATGCAGCCGCACATGCATCTGCGCGGCAAGGATTATGAAGTTCGTCTCATCTTTCCGGATGGAAAGATGGAAACGATCATGAGAACCAAGTGGGATTTCAACTGGCAGATTGGTTTCGATATGACGAAGCCGATTGCGATTCCGAAGGGAACACGCATCATCGGCATCGCCCATTTCGATAATTCGGCCAACAACAAGTGGAATCCTGATCCGGCGAAGTTCATCGTCTGGGGTCCCCAGAACTGGGATGAGATGCAGAACTGCTTCATGGGTTTCCTGATTGAGCCCAACTTCAAAGACGTGAAAAGCCTCTTCAAGAGATCCGGACCTAGCATGCTGCCCAGAGGCACATCGGGACCGGCTCTTTCCACGTTGCTCTTGAAATGACATTTGGGAATTGGGTAATTCCTCGTCGGACGCACAATTACCGAATTAGCTTCAACGAGGATGTCAGGTCGCTAATTCGGTAATTGTGCGTCCGACGAGGAATTACCATGTCGTCACGTCGTGAATTCTTGAAGTTTCTCGCGAAGAGTCCGCTCTTCGCCGCCATCCCGCCTCAGGCTCTTCAGGAATACGTCATTTCCAGTCCAGCCGAAGCCATCAACGTGCTCGAGTTCGAAGCTGCGGCACGGAAGGCTTTGCCGCCGGCGCACTGGGGCTATCTTTCGACGGGCGTCGACGATGATGCGACGTTGAAAGCCAATCGGGAGGGGTTCTCTCATTATCAATTGCGAACGCGCCGGCTGGTCGACACGACGAATATCGACATGAGTGTCGAGCTTTTCGGAACGAAATGGGAAACGCCTGTTCTGCTGGCTCCCAGCGGAACTCTCTACGATCCCAAAGGCGAAGGCCCAACCGCCGTTGCGCGCGCCGCGCAAAAGGCCAGGACGCTTCAGATACTCGGCGGCGTTCAGGAGCGGAATCATCCGATCGACGAGATCATGAAGGCTCGAGGCGGCCCGGTGTGGTATCAGCTCTACGCATCGCAGCAATGGGACGCCACGTTGCAAACCGTGAAACGGATCGAACGCGCCGGCTGTCCCGTGCTGGTGTGGACCGTGGACATTCTTCCGGGACGCAACCTCGAAACCGTGCAGCGGCTTCGCCGCCTCGACACGCGGCAATGCACGAGTTGTCATGCGAACGATCCCGCAGTTCGACCGGGCGGCGCGGGCCGCAATACGCTCACGTATGACTCGCTTCGCAAGCTGAAGGATTCAACGTCGATGAAAGTTCTGGTGAAAGGAATCGAGAATCCCGAAGATGCGGCCCTGTGCGTTGAGAACGGCGCCGACGGAATCATTGTTTCCAATCACGGCGGACGCGCTTCCGAGAGCGGCCGCGCCACGATCGATAGTTTGCCCGAGGTCGTTCAGGTCGTCCGCAATCGCGTCCCTGTCATTGTTGATGGCGGCTTCCGCCGCGGCAGCGACGTTTTCAAAGCGCTCGCGCTTGGTGCTCGCGCGGTCGGTATCGGGCGTCCCTACATGTGGGGACTCGCTGCATTCGGAGACTCCGGGGTGGAGACGGTGCTCTCCATTCTGCGCCGCGAATTCAATCTCGCCATGGCGCAGTGCGGCAAACACTCCGTCGCCGAAATCACTCCCGCCTCGGTTGTAAAGGCGTAGCCACCACAAAGACACAAAGACACAAAGAAGGCAGCCTTCTTTGTGTCTTCGTGTCTTTGTGGTGTGTACTTGAATCCCGCCGCGTTCGCAATTCCTGCAATCAGTACGTATGGAACTCTTGGCCGTAATGCGTTGGTCGGACCTGCTCAGTGGTCTTTGGATGCGGCGATCTCGAGAGTCTTTCGATTCGGTGAAGTCAAGCGCATGGAGTTTCGAGTCGAAGCGTTCAATGTGACGAACAGCTTCATCCCGGACAATCCGAATTTGACGTTCACTTCAAACATATTCGGGCAGATCCGGACGGCGCAGTCGCCTCGCGTGATGCAGGGGGCTTTGAAGTTTGTGTTCTGATAACCCGTGGGACGGGAAAGGATCTTTCAACTGCGGCGACCCGCACTGAGTCGACGCTTATGCCGCTCGTTTTTCGTCGAACGAGACCTCGTGGGATTTTTCGAGTTTGGCCTGCCGCTTGATTCGCCACCACAGATCCGAGCACTCATCGCAGTTTTCAAGATGTTCAACGTCAGTCCGGTGGGGATGGACGACACCGTCGATCATCGCGCGAAGCATAGTCGGAGAAAGATGTTGATTGCCTTCCATGTCTGCCTCTACTGAGCTTGGACTCCCCGTTATTAACGCTGCATGGTGGGTTCCGAAGTCTGGCTGGAGGCAAGTACACTTTTTGCAATAATTTACGATGGGCCATTCCGCTCAATGCTGAAAACAGATACTCCGCACAGCCAGAAAATACCGCCAGGCGCGGCACACAACGTGCTCTCCATAAAGACAGAAAGAGGCGTTGTATGTCGATTCCTCTTTACGAAGAAATTGCCCGTCTCTCTGTGGAGTTCAAGCACCGCAGGATTCACGATCACGACATCATCAAAGAGTTGACGTTGGTTCTTGGATACAGCTATTTCATCGATTCCGACGCACAACGAAGATTGGTCCACGATCATCTTCTGATATTGATCGATTTGCTCTGTGCGAGCGGCCATCTGGATTTATGCAAACGTTTACTGGACATCCTCCAGATGACTGCCGATGCCCGGCTGTCTGATGCCGCTTAAAACGCCGGCGCTCATGCAGACTTCTTTTTTTCACCGATTGCCCTCGTCGACGCGAGGCGCCAACTGGAGCGACGTCCACCATAGTCACGTATCCGGAATTTCCGATTGATGCCCAATATCGTATTGCGGCAGCACGACATGCGCTTCGCGATTTCCTCTATGGTCATGTCTGTTGAACTCAAAAGCGAGATAACCCGTCGAACAGTTTCATCAGGGAAACTTCGTCCTGAAACACCCATACAAATGTTCTCCGCCGAAGCATTGCCTTCATAGCCAAGAAAACATCCTCCCTGCTTGTTTGCGCTTGTGCTGTGGATCAGGAATACGCTCGAACCCGCTTCCTGCGGACTTCGCCACGCAAGGCAGGCTTTAGCAGAAGGAACGTCTCAGGACGATCGGCTTCCTTTCACAGCGTAAAGAAGTTTTGTACTCTGGCGGACAGATGAACGTTCGTCAAGAACGCAATTGCACGGACTTGTTGGTGGTACTCAAATGCCAAACGTGAAAGGTTTCGCGCAGCGCGTTAAACTAGGAAAGCCGAAAAATCAGACTAACTCCAATTCAAAACCAAAGAATGTAGCCGTTGTTCCGTCGACGAAGCGGACTACATAACGATAGAGTGTGCCGTTCGCGAGTTTTAGAACCTCGACAACGACGCCTTCCTTACCACCATGCGGCGTTGTCGGGGCCAGTGCAACAACGCGGTCACCCACTTCAAAACGAGGTGCCTTCGCAGGCTCGTACATCGGTTTACCTTTCGACAAAACATGGCCTTCTGCCTGGCTTTGTTTTCGTGCGGAATATTTCTAGCCGACACGCATGCCCATCCTCGCGCATGCACTAGTGCCAGTCGTCGCTTTTTTGTCACCCCGCGGAAGCACTCGTAACCTGCCATACAGATGAGAATTTGTAAACGATGAATTAGCGGGAAGTTCAAGCAATTGACGGCAGTCTGCCAACCCTATTTGCCGAGGTTGCGGAGTCGCCGGAGGAGAGAATCAGGGCTTAGCATTCGTCGGACCCAACCCGTACCTTAGGGCGAATTCGACAACTCTAAAGAAAATCCGTCAAATTTTATAAATGGGGGAGACGTACAGTTGAGTTCGCTCACAGGACGTCGACGATTGCAATGCAGCGGTATCAGATTGGCGATCGAGTCGTTGTCCTGCCGCGGTTTGCTCATCTCTACGGAAGCGCAACGGGGGTAGTGACCGGTATAAAGCTGGATCCTTTTCGTCCGGCTTTCAATGAATACAAAATTGAATTCGCCGACGGCTCAACAGCTAGTCTGTTCGAATTTCAACTCGCAAAGAGTGAAAGACAGTCAGGTAGCTGATTGTAAGAAGGCGCATGCTGTCTTCTGGCACATGCCACACTGGTGAAGGTGCTCCCGCTCTCGTTCGTCAAGCTTAATTGCGCCGGCGGTGAAATCGAACAGCCGACGGTTCCCTATGTGACGAATCGTATGTTGGTTATCTATTGCAGCCGGCAGCATAAAAGCGAGCAATCCTGCGAATTCTCTCCTGGTCATAGCACCATCCTTAGTCAGTGGTCCAGATGAGGGATAGGTGGAGGATTCAATGCCTGCGAGAAGCGATGCGTCTGATTCGCCGAGAGTTCTCATCCGTGATCCCTGCAGCCAGGTTCAGCACGAA
>Ga0207646_10004029_pt1 | contig 16237 bp, 15 predicted proteins | sample KBSK5502metaG_FD_184343 | JGI IMG/M metagenome (GOLD analysis project Ga0207646, IMG submission 184343) | Corn, switchgrass and miscanthus rhizosphere microbial communities from Kellogg Biological Station, Michigan, USA - KBS K5-50-2 metaG... | ecosystem: Host-associated > Plants > Roots >... | reverse complement strand
GGAACCTGTGCGGGCGACACGCGCGCCCAGCTCGGGCATCTCGACGTAGTGGGCGACGTCCTCGAGCTTGTTGCGAATGACGTCGGCGACGAGCACGTGGACGGTGTTGCTCCCGATGTCCACAGCCGCGAGCCGCATATGGATTGAAAAGTAACCCAGTGGAGCCCTAGGCCGGATTTAATCCGGCCGTCACTTATGCACCTTCCAAATGCCTCTGGCGATGTGCGTCGCCAGCTTTATCCACGGGCGAGGCCTGCCTCGCCCGTACTTCTAGAATCTCCGTCGGTGGCTGAGAAGAACAAAGTACGTGTCGAACGCGACTCGATGGGTGAGGTCGAAGTGCCGGCGGACGCTTACTACGGAGCCTCGACGCAGCGAGCGGTCCTCAACTTTCCCATCTCGGGCCAACCCTTTCCGCGAAGGTTCATCCGCGCGCTCGGCCTGATCAAAAAGGCGGCCGCGGAGACCAATCTTGAGCTCGGACTGCTGCCACAGAAGAAGGCGCGCGCGATCGTCAAAGCCGCGCAAGAGGTCGTCGACGGCAAGCTCGACGACCAGTTCCCGATCGACATCTACCAGACCGGCTCTGGTACCTCGACCAACACCAACGCCAACGAGGTCATCGCCAACCGCGCCACCGAGATATTGGGTGGCGCCCCGGGTTCCAAGCTCGTGCATCCGAACGACCAGGTCAACATGTGCCAATCCTCGAACGACGTCATCCCGACCGCCGTCCAGATCTCGTGGGCTGTCGCCATCACCGACGAGCTGATTCCCGCATTGACGCAGCTGCAGGCGGCGCTCGAGGCGAAGAGCAAGGAATTCTGGCCAGTGATCAAGACAGGCCGAACACATCTCCAGGATGCAACGCCGATCCGCCTCGGTCAGGAGTTCAAGGGTTATGCAGGGCAGATCGAAGAGTCGATCCGGCGCGCACGGGGAGCGGTGGATGAGCTGACCAGCGTTCCCCTTGGGGGAACTGCCGTGGGCACGGGGCTGAATGCGCACCCGCGATATGCGCGGCTGACCTGCGCCCGACTCGCGGTGGCGACCGGGTTACGAATCCACGAGACACGCAACCATTTCCACGCCCAATCAACGCTGGACGCATGGGTTGCCGCACACGGCGCCCTGCGCACGATCGCGGTGAGCTTGTGGAAGATCGGCTTCGACATCCGGCTGATGGGCACCGGACCCATCGCCGGGCTGGGCGAGCTGCGCCTGCCCGAGACGCAACCGGGCTCGAGCATCATGCCCGGCAAGGTGAACCCCGTCATCGTGGAGTCGATGACGATGGCGGTGGCTCGAGTCCTCGGCAACGACCTCACCGTCACGACCTGCGGTCAGTCGGGCAGCCTGTTCGAGCTCAACGTGATGATGCCGGTAGCGGGAGTGACGGGCCTGGAATCGATCACCCTGTTGGCCGCCTCGGCTCGCAACTTCCGCGAGCGGTGCGTCGAAGGTTTGCAGGCGACCGATCGTGGACCTGAGCTGGTGGAGCGCAGCCCGATGCTTGCTACCGCACTCACGCCGTTGATCGGCTACGACGAAGCCGCCAAGATCGCGAAGGAGTCGACGCGCACCGGCCAATCGATCCGCGAGCTGGCGCGGGCACGTGGTGTGTCCGAGGCCGCGTTGAACAAGGTCCTCGACCTCGGCAAGATGACCAAGCCTGGTCTGGAAGGTCCCGGCGGAGGCGGCTAGCGGCCGGCTCCAGATGAAAGACCTGCGGCTCGAGGTGGACGGTGGGGTCGCAACCCTCCTCATCGACCGCCCCGAAGCACGCAATGCGCTCGCGACGCAGACCATGCGCGAGCTCGACGAGTCGCTTGCCTCAATTCAACAGACCGGCGCTCGTGTTCTCGTCATCCGCGGCGCGGGCGATCGCGCCTTCTGCGCGGGCGGCGACCTCAAGGAGCTAGACCACATGCGGTCGGAAACGGCTGCCGCCGAGATGGCGCACTCGATGCGAGCAACACTCGATCGCATACCCCAGCTGCCAATCCCAGTGATCGCGGCGCTCAACGGCGATGCCCTTGGCGGTGGAGCTGAGCTCGCGCTCGCGTGCGATTTCCGAGTCGCGGCCAGCCACGCGCGCATCGGCTTCGCCCAGGTCGCGCTGGGATTGATCCCGGCGTGGGGCGCCGCGGAGCGCCTGGCCGCACTGGACGGTCGCGGGCGCGCGCTGTACATGCTGCTCAGCGGCGCGACCATGACCGCTGCCGAGGCGAAAGACCTGGGCCTGGTCGAAGCTGTCTACAGCAGCGACTCATTCGACGCCAGCGTCAGCGAGTTGTCGAAGACGATCGCCGAAGCGCCGGCGCCCGCTCTTGCGGGCATCAAGGCCGCCGTCAACGCGGTCCGCCCCCACCACCATCCCGAGCTCGCGGACGAAACGATCCGTGCATTCGCGAAAACATGGGCTGACCCGGCGCATTGGGAGGCGGTGGCGAAGATGGAGCGGCAGCGCCGGAACCGATGAGCAGGCGCCTGCCGCATCCGCTGCAGCGGTTCCGGCTGCCGGCGGTGCTGCTGGGTTTGGTGATCCTGTACGGCATCGGCGGCTACATGCTCATCGAAGGCTGGAATCTTCTCGACGCCTTCTACATGACGATCATCACGATCAGCACCGTCGGCTACAGCGAACTTCATTCACTGTCGACGGCCGGCCGGCTCTTCACCTCGACCCTCATCGTCGTGGGCGTGGGTACGATGCTCTACGGTTTCGGCGTCTTCGCCGAGACGCTCACCGACGGCGCATTCGTCAAATACAGGAGGGAGCGGCAGTTGGAGCGTGCGCTGAACCAGCTCACCGATCACTTCATCATCTGCGGCTACGGCCGGATTGGGACCCAGATCGTCGCCGAGTTCGAGGAGCACAAGGTCGCGTACGCGGTCATCGACCAGACGGAAGAGGCGCTGGTTCGGCTGCGCAACGAGGACCGGCTGCACGTCGAGGGCGACGCTTCCAGTGAGGAGGTCCTGAAGCTTGCGGGAATCGAGCGCGCGCGGGGCTTGATCTCAGCCGTCGACTCCGACGAGCGCGCCGTTTACATAACGCTCGCCGCGCGAGCTCTCAAACCCGACCTCTATGTCATCTCGCGAGCCGGACGGCCCGAATCGATCCGCCGGCTCGAGCTGGCCGGCGCCAATCGCATCATCTCTCCATATCAGATGGCGGGGCACAGGATGGCCGAGCTCGCGGTGCGTCCTGCCCTGGTCGATGTTCTCGACACACTCCACCACGGCATGTCCGAGATCGCAGTCGAGGAGATGCTCGTGAAGGTGGGAATGGCCGCGGTGGGCAAGACGATCTCGGATGCTGGACTGCTCAGCCCGCAAGCGGCGAAGCTCTTGGCGCTACGGCGAGTCGACGGCTCGGTGCACGTCAACCCGGGTGCGGACGTGCACCTGGAGGCCGGCGACCTCCTGATTGCGCTGGGCTCGGAAGACCAGCTCTACGCGTCGGCGGCGATGCTGAAGTAGCCCACTAGAGTTGAAGGCGTGAAGGCTCTCGGACGCCGGCCCGAGCTCGTCGCGCTCGGCTCGGTTGCCATCGGCGTGGTCCTGGTCGTCGGCAAGCTCGTCGTCGGGTTGCTGACCGGCAGCCTGGGCATCCTCAGCGAGGCCGTCCACTCGATCCTGGACCTCGCCGCCAGCACCTTCACTCTTTTCGCGATACGCACCGCGCGCAAGCCCGCGGACAAGGAGCATCCATACGGCCACGGACGGGCGGAAAACCTTGCCGCCTTCACCGAAGGCATCGTGCTCCTGCTCACGGCCGGCGTGATCGCGTTCGAAGCGATCCGGCGCCTCATCGAAGGCGGCCCGCCCGTCATCCCGGCCGGTTATGCCTTCGCCCTCTTGATCGCCACGTTGCTCATCGAAAGCGGGCGCGCGGTCGTCCTCAGGCGTGTTGGCCGGCTCGCGTCCAGCGAAGCGATGCTGGCTGACGCCACGGATCGCGTGGCCGATGTGCTCGCAACCATAGGCGTGTTGGTCGGCCTGCTGGGCGTGCGGATGGGCTTGAAATGGGCCGACTCGGTGGCCGCCCTTCTGGTCGCGGTCATCATCGTCCGCGCGGCTGGACTCGTCGCATTGCGGTCGGGCGACATCCTCATCGACCGCTCCGCGGCCGGGGCCGAGAAGCAGCTGCGTGCGGCCATCCAGGGTGTGAACGGCGTTCGTGAGGTGCGCTCCGTCCGCGTCCGTCGATCCGGGCCCAACTTGCTCGGCGATGCCAGCATCGCCACCGCGCGGATGCTTCCACTCGAAGCTGCCGGAAGGCTCGCCGACGAGGTCAAGCTGGCAGCCCGCGCTGCACTGCCTCGGCTTGACCTGACCGTTACCGTCGAAGGCCAGACCCAGTCCGGCGACCTGGTCGAGCGGATTCACGCGGCGGCAGCTCGCGACGGCGGCGTGCGCGACCTTCACAACGTGACGGTCGAGCGCGAAAACGATGGCTCGCTGCACCTGACCATGCACGCGAAGCTTCCGGGTGACATGACCCTTGCCTCCGCGTCGCAGGCAAGTGCCCAACTCGAGAAGACCCTACGCGCCGAGCTGCCCGACGCCGCCCGCATCGACATACACCTCGAGCCGATGGAACCGCACGTCGTGAGTGGTGAAGACGTAACCAAGCGACGCGCGTTGCTCGCGGAGCGGATCCGAGAAGTGGTCGAATCGCACCCTGCGGTCAAACGTTGTCTCGATGTCGAGCTGAGCGATCGCCACAACCGAATCCATGCGCACGTCGTCGCAGAGCTGGCTGGTGAGGTGAGTCTCGAACAGGCGCACCAGGTCGAGACCGAGCTCGAGGAGATGATCCGCCGAGCGCTGCCCGAGGTGCGTGAGGTCACGGCCAGGGCGACGGCATGAGAGCGGGACGCTCTGAGGACCTGCCCGCGGTGCTCGAGCTCATGCAAGCCGATGTGCGTGCGGGGCGGATCGACAGCGTTCCCGGCGAAGCCCTACTGCAACGAATCCTGACCGGCTTCGATTGGGGTGCGCGGTCGAGGATGGTCGAGGGCCGGGACGGCCTGGATGGCGCCGTCCTGGTCACCGGACGGTCGACCCCAGAGGGTTTCGTCACCCGGGTCACGGTCGCGGCGAGGACGGCCGGCTTGAGGCATGACCTGGTCAAGTGGGGGATTGATCTTTCGAAAGCGTCTGGTGCTGCCGCCGCCCAGACCTGGGTCGGGCGCGGGCAGGGCGACGGCCTCGCCAAGTTGGGGGCTGAGATGGTGCGGCCGTGGTGGCGCATGGACATGGACATCTCCGGCCCGCTGGCGAAACCCGTGCCGGTGCCGGGATACGAGCTGCGCGATGGAACGTCAGTTGCTGCCGGTGGGTGGTCTGAAGTCCACAATCGTTCGTTCGCGGACCACTGGCGCTTCTCGCCGCATCAGGAAGCGGAGCTGGTCATGGGGCGTCCGCCGCATCTCTTGTTGATGGCGACAACTCGAGAGGGATCGCCGGCGGCGGTGACGATGGCCGAGCTCGAGACATACGTCGGAGACACGCGCCCGCAGCCGGTCGGGCTGGTGGCGTCGGTGGGCACCATTCCCGAGCATCGGCGGAGAGGGTTGGCTTCGTGGCTGGTGGCCGAGGCCCTTGGGCGCCTGAAGGCCGAAGGCGTCCGGTGCGCCTCGCTTTACGTCGACGGGTGGAATCACACCCGGGCGTTCGACGCCTACCGCAAGCTCGGTTTCGCTTTGGCGTTCGAGTCCGAGGTCTGGGAAGCTAACCTTCGGTGACCATGCGGTTCCTGGGGGCGCTGGCCGCCCTGTTGGTCCTGGTCGCGGCGGCGTGCAGCACGCAACCTGCGGTCCGGTTCTCGCGCGCGGACGCGACCAACATCAGCCCGCCAACGCCGTTGCTCGCAACCGCCATCTCCCAGGCCACGCACCTGGGCAAGGCTGGTGCCGCGACCCAGGTCGACCTGAGCCTCGGACTCAAGGTGAGACAGCCCGACCAGCTGGCGAAGCTCATCGCCTCCGGCCAGACCGTCACACCCGATCAGTACGCGGCCCGGTTCGGGCCTGATCCGGCCGCCGTCCAGGCCGCGCTTCGGGCCTTGACGTCCGCGGGTTTGCGCGCGACCTGGAATCCAGGGTCTGCGCTCATCGCCGCGGCGGGTCCGGCGCCTGCGGTGGCGGACTTTTTCAATGTCGACATCGAGGACTACCGGCTCGCCAACGGCACGACGTTCTACGCATCGCTGGACGTCCCGCGCCTGACAGCTGAAGTCGCCGCGGTCGTGACCAGCGTCGCCGGCCTCGACAACTTCCGGCGCGATCGCACGTATGCGATCCGCCCCGGCGGCATGACGCCCACCGATTTGATCGCTTTCTACAACTTGAAGCCGCTCCGCGACAGCGGGCTCGACGGGTCAGGCATCACGATCGTGCTGCCCGAGATCGACGACCTGCCGAATCTCAGCGACCTCAACAAGTTCGCGACCAAGTTCGGTCTGCCGGCCTATGACCCTCTGGTGACGATCAAGCGGGATCCTTCGTGGGGCACGCCTGAAAAACCGCAGGGCGAGGCCGTTCTCGACCTCGAGATCATCCATGAGATCGCCCCCGCGGCGAAGATGGTGGTGTACCTGTCGGCGCCGGACTTCGCGCATGCCGACCGCGCGTTCGACCAGATGGTCAACGACCATCTCGGCTCGGTCATCTCGGAGAGCCTCGGTGCATGCGAGCCCGAGACCCCGCTCGGGCATCGCGACACATACGCGAACATCCAGGACCGCTCCGTGGCTTTGGGTATGTCGCATTTCATCGCCAGCGGGGACAACGGGGCTTTCACCTGCGGCGTGGACCAACCACCCGCGGCGAGCTTTCCCTCGACGCTCGCAAACGTGACCTCGGTGGGCGGCACGACGATTTTCGAGTCGGTGCAGGGCATCTATTTCAAGGAGGCTGCGTGGGGCGGTCCCGTCGCTGAGACAGGCTCGGGCGGCGGCGCCAGCCAGTTCTATCCGCTCCCCGACTACCAGAAGTCCATTGGCGAGGCGGCGGGACATGGATTCAGGCAGGTGCCCGACGTCGCCGCTGACGCCGACCCGAACAGCGGGTTCGCGATCGTGTTCATGGGCCAGGACGGTGAGGCAGGCGGAACATCGGCCGCGGCGCCGATGTGGGCCGCGACCGTAGCGCTGATCGACCAGGACCTGAAGCGCAAGGGTCTCCGCGAGACCGGGTTCGCCAACCCTGCTCTTTACTGGATGGGGGCGAACGCGTCGAAGCTGCCCGCCAATCCGTTCCACGACGTGAAGACAGGCAACAACCTCGGCTTCGACGCCATGGCGGGCTGGGATTTCACCACCGGGTGGGGAAGCATGGACGCCGCCGCGCTCGACGCCGCCTGGATCCTCTACATAAAAGGAGGAGGAGCGTGACCAGCGAAGCGCGCGACAGGCGGCGAGCTCCGGACCGCCGCAAGTCGAAGCCTGGCGAGCCTGCCGCCGGACCTCCCCTGGTTTCGTGCCCGCACTGCGGGTCGATGGTCCCGGCAGGGGAGTTCTGCGGCCACTGCGGTGCGCATCTGACCAGCGGCAACGCCGGCCGCCGGAATGCGTTCGCTGCGGTGCCATCGGAGCCGGTCGTGCATCTGTCGATCGTGACAACGCTCTTTCCTCACCTTCCGCATCGGCGGGGAGGCGCGTTCCGGTGGGCGTTGCTCGCGGGCAGCGTCGTCGTCGTGATCCTGGCCGCCCTGCACCTGTTCGCGCCGGCGACCATCGCCGCCCTGTTCCTGCTGCCGGTCCTCTATCTGCTCTACCTCTACGAGGTCGAGATCTACGAGTCCGAGCCGTGGCTGTTGATCGGTGCCACGATGATCACCGGAGCCGTCCTCGGTTTCGCGTTCACATCGCTGACCGGCGGGACCGTGTCGCGCCTGCAGATGAGCGGCGACACCGGCGGCGACGTCTTGTTCGCGGGTGTGGTCTTGCCTATCGTCGCCCAGGCCTTGATGCTGGCGGGGCCATTCTTCCTTTACTTCTATCGAAGCGCGCTGCGTGAGCCCCTCGACGGGCTCACATTCGGGGCGGCTTCGGCGCTCGGGTTCACTCTGACAACGACCCTCACGGCCATCTGGCCGCTGATCGAAGGACCGCTGGTCGGCACCGGCTCGCCGCTCGACTGGGCGATGCGACTGCTCAGCGCGGGGATTCTGTCGATGCTCATCAACGCGACGACAACATCTCTGGTGACCGCTTCGTTATGGCTGCATCGGTACGACCTCCGCCGCGCAGGACGGGGATGGGAGGCGACCGTGCTAGCGACGATTGCTGTCGCCGTCGGCGCTCAGCTCATTCTCGGGGTCCTTTCCGTGATCGTTCCCGACCTCGTGCTCCAAGTCGGCATTCGAGCGGTCGCGGTCGTCGCTCTGCTCATGTACGTGAGGCTCGTCATCCACCAGGCCTTGCTCGCCGAAGGCGCAGGCCATGAGATCGGCCCTGACGCGCCATGCCCCGAGTGCCATCGCATCGTCCCCACAATGCTTTTCTGCCCCTCGTGTGGCGTCGCGCGAGCGGCCGCGAAGCCCACACGAATGCATTCCGCGGGTATGCCCTGATGGCTGTCCAGGCTCGCTTCTGCGGCACATGCGGCGCGCAGGTCCCGCCGGGGGCGCCGTTCTGCGGGCGGTGCGGCTCTCCGCAGGCACCGCTTCCGATCGCGACGACCCCCGCCTACGCGTATCCGGCGGCACCGCCGAGTCAGGCGACGGGCGTGCGCCGGGTCGGGGGTTCGCAAATCGCGGTGGCGGCGGGCCTTCTCATCATCCTTGCCGCCGTGACCGTCGGGGTCAGCTCGTTCGTCGCGTCGCAGGTGATCGGCGGCACCCACAAGCCGTGCACCTCGAACTGCGGAGCCAGGATCGTCACACCGCTGCCCGCGCCGGCCATGTTCAAGAGCTCGGCCTACGGATATGCGGTCGAATACGACCCGGATTGGACTGTGCGTTCACAGGACACGCAGGGCATCAGCCTCGCCACCAAGCTCGGACAGCTCCAGGTGTCCGGTGCGAAGTCAGGCCTGCCGCTCGACCAGGTCATGGGGTCGGTCGTCAGCGCGCTGCCCTCGTCCACATGGCAGGACGTCGCCCATGTATCGGACCTCAAGGGCGCTCACATCGGCGACCAGGATGGAATGGGCGCGGTGTACTCGGCCAACCTGGTGGGTGCGAACGCGACGGCGGCCAAGGTGCGGTTCTTCGTCGTGGTCGCCACCAAGGGCGGTGTCACAGTCTCCATATTCGGCGTCGATCCGGCGGATCCCAAAAACTCACCGAATGGAATCCCGGAGGACCAGGAGTTCGACTCCTTGCTCCAGGAGTTCCAGTGGGCGACCGGCTAAATCCTTTCTAGCGCTAGCCGTGCGCCGAAGCCCAGCAGAACGACGCCGGTCACGCGCTGCATCCACTGTCGGGCGCGTGGCGCCGTGATGAAATCACGAACGCGCGTAATCAACAGCCCGTACGCGATCATCCAGGTCCAGCCGATGACGGCGAAGATCAGCCCGAGCTCGAACAATCGCGGCAGCACAGCCTGACCGGGCGCAACGAACTGCGGAAGGAAAGTCACGAAGAACACGCCCAGCTTTGGGTTCGAGATCGCGGATAAAAAGCCCTGCCTGAAGATGGCGTGGGCGGGCGCGGGCGGGGGTGCGTTGGCGAGCAAGTCGGTCGGGCGGTGGCGCGACTCCAGCAGGGTGCGCACGCCGAGGTAGGCGAGGTACACAGCCCCGACGATCTTGAGGACGAAGAGCAGCTCGCCCGATGCCCTTAGCAGCGCCGAAAGCCCGACTGCGGTGCCGGTGACCCAGATCGACAGAGCGAGCGCGATGCCGGTGGTCGTCAGCACGACTCCGCGGCGGCCGTGGGCCAGCGCGTTCTTTGTCACCACCGCCATGTCTGGCCCGGGCGTCACCGCGAGTAGAAGCGAGACTCCGATGAACGCGAGCAGCAGCGTGTCCACTATTGGTCCCCTGGGAGATCGAAGCTGATCTCGTAGACCCCGCCCGTCAGCTTGGCTTGGTGGATCCAGCCCATCTTGCGGAGCAGCCCGAGCATCTGCTGATTCTCGGGCAGCACGATCAGGGTGAATGTCTTGATGCCGTGCTCGCGCGCGACCTTGCCCAGGATGGTCAGCAGCGCACTGCCCAATCCGCGGCGCTGGAACTCGTCGACCACCGCGACGGCGGTCTCTGCCACGTCGGTGTCGGCTGCGCGGTCATAGCGGGCGACGCCGACGATTCGCTCCTTGCCACCGGGCCTGTGGGTGGTGGCGACGATGGCGAAGCGGGCGTTGTAATCGACCACGGCCAGCCTGTGGGCCAGGGCGTCGGGCAGGCGTTTCAGCGGTGAGAAGAAGCGGAAATACACGGTTCGCTCCGACATCGCCGCCACGGCCTCGATCAGGAGCGGCTCATCCTCGGGGACGATCGGCCGGACGTGAACCTTGGTTCCGTCGGTGAGCTCCAGGACGCGGCGCTCGAAACCGGGCGAAGCCATATCGCGAACAAGGTACGGGAACCGGCCGCTACGATCGGGCGGTGAGGCGGTGGCGGAACCTCGGCATCGCGGCGGGGGCGGCCGCCGCGGCGTTGTTTGCGGCCTTCGACGTCTATCAATGGCTGGCCGCGTACGCCTCCGATCACTTTCACAACGACTTCACCTTCTATTACGCGGCGGCGAGGATCGGCGCCACGCACGGCTGGCCATCGATCTACGACCTCGGCCTGCAGCAAGCGGAGCTGAACGCCATGGGTTCCGGAATCGGAGTCGCTCAGCTCGCCCGCTTCATCAGCCCGCCGCCAGTCGCCTGGCTGGCGCTTCCATTCACCCTGATCCCATACCCGGTCGCCTACTGGATGTGGAGCGCGCTCCTGCTCGTCGCCCTCGCGGGCACGTGGTACCTGGCCGCCCCAGGAGCGGGGCGACTGCGGCTGATCCACCTTATCGCCGCTCTGGGCTGGGTGCCCGTGATCTATGGCCTGCAGCTGGGGCAGCCTGGAATCTTCGTTGCGTTCGCCGTGGCCGGCTCCTACGCGCTGCTGCGATCGGGTCGGCCATTCGAGTCCGGCCTGGTGCTTGGGGCCATCGTGCTCAAACCCCAGCTTGGCTTTCTGGTGCCGATCGCCCTGCTCGTGGCGGGCCGCTATCGCGCTTTCGCCGGTGCCGCCGTCGCGATCGGCCTTCTCGCTGTGGCGTCGGGAATCAACGTCGGTCCCGCCGGCATCTCGGCCTACGAGCAACGGCTGAGCTTTGCCGCGAGCGTGGCGACGAATCGCGAGCTGACGCTGGCGCCATACATCGGAGACCTCACTGTGACGCGCGCGATTCAGGCCGCCATCGCGTTGTGGGCGCTCGTCCTCGTGTATCGATTCCACAGTCGACCTGTCGAGTGGATCTTCGTACTCGCCCTTATCGGTGGGCTTGCCGCGAGCCCATACCTGCATATCGACGACCTGGTGATGCTCGGCCTCGCGGGGTGGCTCTACCTCCGCATCCCTGGGCGTCCCGCGTGGTCCTGGGCGTTCGTCCTCGCGATGTTCATCGCCGTCGAGGGGATCACCGAATGGGGACCGCTGCCGCTGCTTGCCGGTGAAGTCGTGGCCCTGGTTCTGTTCTCAGTCGCGGCGCTGAAACATGACGACGGCGATGCCGAGCATCACCGCGCCGAAGGCGAGCACGATGCCGGCCTCCAGCGGGATGGGGAGCACCTGGCCGTTGATCGTCAAACCGAATCGCTCGACCAGCGCGCTGGGCCGGCCTGAGTCCGAAAGCACGACTCGTCGCAATGGATCGATCCCGTACGAAGCCGGGTCGAGCCGCGTCAGCACCGTCATCCAGCCGGGCAGGTTGGTGAGCGGAAACAAAGCGCCAGACAGGAAGAACATCGGCATCATCAGGAAGTTCATCACCACCTGGAAGCCTTGCAGCGACTTCATCGCGGAAGCGAGTGCGACGCCGAAAGTTGAAAGCCCGAACGCGAGCACCGCAGCCAGCGGGATCAGCTCGACGACGGTCAGGAAGCTGAGCTTCACGCCGACGAATGGCGCCAGCACCAGCAGGATCAGGCCCTGGATCATGGCTTGAGTGGTGCTGCCAAGCGCCTTGCCGATCGCCACCGCGGATCGGTCGATGGGCGCCACGAGCACCTCTTTGAGAAAACCGAACTCGCGGTCCCAGACGATCGACATCGCGCCGAAGATCGCGGTGAAGAGGATCGCCATCCCGATGATGCCTGGATACATGAACTGGATGTAGCTGAAGCCGCCGGTCGTGCCGAACACCGTGCCGCGGCCGAGAGCTGAGCTCAGACCTGCACCGAACACGACGAGGAACAGCAGTGGCTGTGCGAGCGACGCGACCAGGCGCCAGCGGTCGCGCCAGTAACGGAGTATGTCGCGGTACCAGATGATGTAGATCGCCCGCAGGCTGGCCATGCGAGTGTCCACCGGCGCGAGCGCCGGGGCCGCGGACGCGATTGCAGTCACGCTCATCTCCGGCGACCCATCCAGCGGCTCGCCATGGCGCGCATCTGGTCTTTGGTGCCCGCCTCCTCATCGCGAATCGCGTGGCCGGTGAGCTTGAGGAAAACGTCATCGAGGCTCGGCCGCCTCAGCGTGACCGTGTCCACCGGCGCCGTCAGGTCGCGCACGAGGCGCGGAACGAAGACCTTGGCGTCGGGCACCTCCATCCGCAAGCTGCCGTTGTCGCGCACAGGCGTGACGCCGAGGAGCTTCTCGATCTCGGCCGCCGCCTCGTCGGACTTGCTCGAGGTGATGGTGACGACGTCGCCACCAACCATCGCCTTCAGCTCGTCGGGCGTGCCGAGGGCGACGATCTTGCCGCGGTCGATGATGGCGATGCGGTCACAGAACTCAGCCTCGTCCATGTAGTGCGTGGTCATGAAAATCGTGATGCCCTTCGTGTCACGCAGTTCGTTGAGGTGAGTCCAGATGCTCTGGCGAGTCTGGGGGTCGAGTCCAAGGGTGGGCTCGTCGAGGAACAGGATCTGCGGCTGGTGAAGCATCCCCCGCGCGATCTCGAGGCGGCGCTTCATGCCGCCTGAGTACGTCCTCACCTGCGAGCGAGCACGATCCGTGAGCTGGAGCAGCGCCAGCATCTCGTCGATGCGCTTGCGGCGCTCGCTGGTCGGAACGCCATAGAGCCAGGCGTGGAACTCGAGGTTCTCGCGACCGGTCAGCACATCATCGAGGGACGGGTCCTGGAAGACGAGACCGATGCGCTGCCGGACTCGAGCCGGGTCCTGGACGACGTCGATGCCGGCCACCTTCGCGGTGCCTGCTGACGGCGTGAGCAGCGTGCACAGGATCGAGATCGTCGTCGACTTGCCCGCGCCGTTCGGGCCCAGGAATCCAAATATCTCGCCGTGGCCTACCGCGAGATCGATCCCTCGCACGGCTTCGACCTGCCCATATCGCTTGACGAGGCCGGTGGCTTGAATGACCGCTTCGGCGCTACTCATGCGATCAAGCTACGCGCGTCTTCGCTGAGCCGTCGGAGCGGCCTTCTTGGCGAGACAGTTACTCACCATGCCGGCCGGCCCCCTCGCTGAAACGCTGCGCGCCCGCTCGCGACTCTCCGGAACGGACCACCTCGATGCCGCCGCGATACTCAGCTCGCATCGCCTCGTCCATGCTCAGCGACCACTGGCGCAGGACGCTGCGCCGATCCGCTCGGAGCGCTCCTTGCGGAAACTCGGCCAGCCTTCGCGCCAGCGCAACCGATTCGACCAGAGCGGTGCCCGGCGGCGCCAGCCTCTCGACGAGGCCGATGCCAAGAGCCTCGACCGCGTTCACAGCGCGGCCGGTCAGGACCAGGTCCATCGCGCGGCCTTCACCGATCATTCGCGGCAGGCGGATGCTGCCGAGGTCGATCAGTGGCACCCCGAAGCGCCGGTTGAAGACGCCGAGGGTCGCATCGCGCCCGGCGACCCTTAGATCGCACCAAAGCGCCAGCTCCAGCCCGCCCGCCACCGCGTAGCCCTCGATCGCGGCAATCACCGGCTTGTCGAGGAGCATGCGCGTCGGGCCCATCGGTCCAGGGCCGGTCTCGTCGAGCCGGTTGCCTTCGCCGCGTGCGAGGGCCTTGAGGTCGAACCCTGAGCAGAAGTTGCCTTCAGCGCCGGTGAGCACGGCCACCGCCAGGCTGTCGTCGGCGGCGAAACGCTCGAAGCAATCGACCAGCAGGGCCGCGGTGGCCGGGTCGACCGCGTTGCGGACCTCGGGCCGGTCGATGGTCACGACGACCACGGGGCCGTCGGCCTCGTACCGCACGGTCACGGTTCGGTTCCCGGTTTACTCCGCGTCCATGAACGGATAGCGGTGATCGGTCGGCGGCACATATGTCTCCTTGATCACGCGCGGGCTGGTCCAGCGGATGAGGTTGAGGATCGAACCCGCCTTGTCGTTGGTGCCCGACGCGCGCGCGCCGCCGAACGGCTGCAGGCCGACGACCGCACCGGTGGGCTTGTCATTGATGTAGAAGTTGCCCGCCGCGTTGACCAACGTCTCGGATGCCGTGCGAATGGCCTGCCGGTCGGTGGCGAAGATCGCACCGGTCAGTCCGTAAGGGCTGGTGCGATCGACGAGCTCGAGAGTGTCCTGGAATTTCCCATCCGCGTACGGGTACACCGTGAGGATGGGCCCGAACAACTCTTCCTTCAAAAGCTTGAAGTCGGGGTCTGTGGTCTCGATGACCGTCGGCCTCACGAACCATCCCACTTTGTCATCGCCCTTTCCGCCCGCCACCACTTTCGCGGTCTCGGACTTCTTTGCGAAATCGATGGCGGCCATGTGCTTCGAATAGGCCTTGCCGTCGATCACCGCGCCCATGAAGTTGCGGAAATCGGCGACGTCACCCTGCGCAATGGCGTCGACTTCATCGGCCATCTCTGACCGCAGCCGCTTCCACATCGATTGCGGGATGTAAGCGCGCGATGCGGCCGAGCATTTCTGGCCCTGGTACTCGAAGGCACCACGGATGAGCGCGGTGCGGAGCGCGTCGGAGTCGGCCGACTCGTGCGCGACCACGAAGTCCTTGCCACCCGTTTCGCCGACGAGCCGCGGGTAGGTGCGGTAGTGGTCGACGTTCTGACCCACCGTGCGCCACATGCCCTGGAACACCTCGGTGGACCCGGTGAAATGGATGCCGGCGAGCTCCTTGTGATTGAGGACCTGCTCGGAGATCTCCTGAGCGCTGCCGCTCACCATATTGATCACGCCCGGCGGGAGCCCGGCCTCGTTCAGCACCTCCATCAGGAAGTGGTTCACGAGCAGCGTCTGCGTCGCGGGCTTGAAGACGACCGTATTGCCCATGAGCGCGGCCGCGGTGGGTAGGTTGGCGGCGATCGACGTGAAGTTGAACGGGCTCACTGCGAACACGAAGCCCTCCAGCGGCCGGTATTCGAGGCGATTCCACGCCGTGCCGTCGTTGAACGGCTGCTGCCCGAGCAGCTGGTCGGCGAAGTAAGCGTTGTAGCGCCAGAAGTCGACCGACTCGCAGGCGGCGTCGATCTCGGCCTGGTGCACGGTTTTCGACTGGCCGAGCATCGTAGCCGCGTTGATGGTGTCGCGCCACGGGCCGGCCAGCAGCGAGGCCGCCCTCAGGAGCACGGCGGCACGCTCGTTGAACGAGGTCGCGGCCCATGCGCGGCGCGCCTTGAGCGCCGCCGTCACCGCATCGTCGAAGTCCTTGCCGCCTCCGACGGCGTATTCGGCGATGGCGAGCTCGTGGCGGTGTGGCGAGCGGATGTCGGCCCGCGATGACCCCCAACGGCGCTCGCCACCGATCTGCATCGGAACTTCGGTGCGGGCGTCGGTCAGCTCGGCAAGGCGGGCTTTGAGGCTCTTGCGGTGGGGATCACCGGGCGCATAGGCGCGAACCGGCTCATTGACGGGAGTTGGGACCTTGAAGTGGCCGTCGGCGGTCATATGAGCTCCTGGAGTGAAGCGGGCGGTTGTAAGAAGATGATGGTACGTAACCGGGGGTGGTATCGGCCTAGGAGTCCGGTCGGGCTCTTGGAGGCTTTAGTGATCGTTCGATCTCCTGCCCAAGCTTCTTCGACGCCAGAGCGCGTGCACCGTACTGTCGCGCTCCTGTCGCGTCGAGGTTTCGCCCTGGATCCCGCGCGCCTGGGCAGCCTCTGCATGGGTGGCGCGGTCCCCGAATCGGAGGTGCGGTGGGCGGTTGCCGC
>Ga0207646_10004028_pt1 | contig 16237 bp, 19 predicted proteins | sample KBSK5502metaG_FD_184343 | JGI IMG/M metagenome (GOLD analysis project Ga0207646, IMG submission 184343) | Corn, switchgrass and miscanthus rhizosphere microbial communities from Kellogg Biological Station, Michigan, USA - KBS K5-50-2 metaG... | ecosystem: Host-associated > Plants > Roots >... | reverse complement strand
AGTCCACCCTGAAGCGTGCCGGGGTAGACGACCAGCGCGACGGCAATGATCAGCGCGCCCACCGCGATCCACTCGAGCGTCTCGATGCCCTGCTCGTCCTTCAGGTACCCAACGATCCTCTTCATTCCTGCTCCTTACAGGCTCGTATTTTTTCGCCATGTCTCACCGCGGCCCCGGAGGCTGCATCAGGCAGCCCCCGGGGCTTGCCGCGGCATCCGATGTCCCCTTGGTCTTACTTCACGATCCCAGTGAGCTTGTTGGTGATCGCGGTCACGGTGGTGATGAGTCCACCCTGAAGCGTGCCGGGGTAGACGACCAGCGCGACGGCAATGATCAGCGCGCCCACCGCGATCCACTCGAGCGTCTCGATGCCCTGCTCGTCCCTCAGATATCCGAGAATCCTCTTCATCACTGCTCCTCCGTCCTGGCTCACCGCCTGTCTTGGGGTGAGGTGAGTAAGTTGACTGCCCCGCCTTGCTACTTTTGCCCCTCCTCAGTGCTTGCTCGCCCTCCCCCCTTTCACTTCTCCGTCTCTCGACTCGGCTGCACCTCGTACGCCCTGACGTCTGCGAACCCGTTGCACTCCAGGGCCAGTACCACGGCTGCCATCCGATCCCTCGGGACCCGGAACCCCATGGCTCCCGACTCCAGCAGCTCGAGCTCATTCTCGAAGACCTCTCCGAGGAGCCCTGCCTGCTCGAGCACCTCGAAGACCAGCGGAGCCTGGCCCCCGTTGTGGTCGAGCTTCACGACCACGAGCGACTCCGCCTTGCTCACGCTCGATCCCTCTCCAACCTCCGTGAAGCGTCGGAGGTGCTATTCCAACCTGAACCGCTGGTATTCGTGAACGGCGAGCGGCGAGAGTGCAGGCGATGTGCCAAGATCATGAGGTTTCGTCGGAGATGGCAAGATGCTCAGACTTGTCAAGCAGTTGAGTCCGGTTGCACTCGAGAGACGAATCCGGGCTCGTCGGAGGCAATTTATGCGCGGCTGCATGGACACGGCACTCAAAGCGATAGGGGGCAGGGGAATGAGCGGGGACGATTCTCCGCTTGTTGCCGGCCACTTAATCCCTGCAGGCATCCAGCAATGCAGGCCCGCATATCCGATCGACTCGAGAACGCCCGGTTGCCTCGCGCGAGTTCTTGCGCAGGAATCAATGGGGGACAAGACTCCCAGCCCGTATCCATATTGGGATAAACCTTTACCTCTGGGCCCGGCACCGCCGTCTGGTCCTCTTCGTCCGCCAGGGTCAAGTGCTTGCTTCGATTAGCATTGCGCCCTTGAGTTCTGGCCTGGCATCGGTCATGCTGTCGCTCTCGCGGATGCTCGAGGACCAGTGCGCGCAAAGGAGGGAGCGGTGTCGATTGAGTTAAGCAAGACGCCGGCGAATTTCGAGCCGGTGCTGGATGCGACGCCTCCTTTGAGCCTGACCGCTTCGTCCCTTCGGCTCGAAATGCTGGAAGCCATGGTCGACGGGGCCCGTGAGGGATTGTGCATCCTGGATCCCCAGTCGATCATGCTCCATAGCAACCAGGTCGCCGGAGAACTCCTGGGCTTCGAGCCGAAGCGGGCCGCGGGCCGGCCGGTTCACGAGCTGGGCGTTGACCGCGACTTCGATTGGTCCATCGGCGGAGAAGTGGCCGCCGGCCGCGTCGCGGTGTCCACGGTCAAGACGCTGAGGACAGGCCGAAAGCTGTTGGTCTCCGGAGTCCCGATCTCGTCAGCCGACGGGCAGCTCTCGTACATCGCTGTCACGATCCGCGAGATCACCGGTATGGGCCAGGTGATGAGCCGGCTGCGAGACGCCGTCGAGCTCGCGGAAAACTCCCGGTCGACGCTCGCAACCTCGACGGGCCGGGAGCTCCAGCTTGAGGACATCGTCGCCCAGAGTCCGGCCCTCGCGGGAGTTCGGGAGACAGCGCTCCAGTACGCCGCCGTGGACTCGACCGTGCTCCTGCTCGGCGAGACAGGAGCCGGGAAGGGGTTGTTCGCCCGCCTGGTCCACCAGGCTTCGGCGCGGAGCGGAGGGCCATTCCTCGAGGTCAACTGCGGGGCGATCCCCGAGGGGCTGATGGAGGCCGAGCTATTCGGGTACGCCAAGGGCGCCTTCACCGGCGCGGACTCCAAGGGCAAGATCGGGCTGGTGGAGCTGGCCCACAAGGGCACGCTACTGCTGAACGAGATCGGCGATCTGCCGCTCAGCCTGCAGGTCAAGCTGCTGCGCTTCCTGGAAGACGGGGAGGTATGGGCCGTTGGTGCCGTCAAGGCCAAGCGGCCTGACGTGCGGATCATCGCGTCCACCAACCGGAATCTGCAGGGGATGATCGCCGCGGGGACGTTCCGCGGGGATCTCTTCTACCGGCTCAACGTCCTGTGCCTGGAGATTCCGCCGCTCCGTGAGCATGCCGAGGACATTCCACGCCTGGTGGAGCTGACCCTCTCGCGGCTGGAACGCAAGGTCAAGCGTCGGCGGGCTATCACCCCCGCGGCCCTGCGTGCGCTCTCGCAGTATCCGTTCCCTGGCAATGTCCGGGAGCTGCTGAACCTCGTCGAGCGCCTCATGGTGACCAGCACGAGCGACACGATCGATGTCGCCGACCTGCCTCGGGCACTGCTTCGCTTGGCGGGCGAAGCGTCAGCGGCCGATGCGGAAAGCGTCCCGACCCTACGGAAGGCGCTTCAGAAGGTGGAGAGCCAGCTCCTGAGGGATGCGCTGGCCCGCTACAAGACCCAGGCTCTCGCCGCGAAGCACCTGGGTATCACCCAATCCACCGTGGCGCGCAAGGCCAAGCAGTACGGGCTCGAGAGCGAGAGACGCGCGTCGTAGCTCTCGCCCGGCTCGCTAGAACGACTTCGTGGGCTTGATGTCTTCGCCGGTCAGCACCCACCGCCCGCCACAGCCGCCCTTCACGAAGTCGGTCGCTTCTTGGTAAAGAGTGCCGAAGGTCAATGCCATCGTCGCGACCCAGAGTACTCCGCTCACACCGCAGACGACGGCTTTCCCGGGCACGTAGAAGACATCACTGGCTACGGCCGCGGCCGTCGATCCTGCGCCCGACGCTTCCGTGGCCCGTGGCGCGTCTTCCGCCCAGGTCGGCGGCACGCCGGTCCCGATCAGGAGGAGAACCAACAAAGCGGCGATCGATCGGTTCGAGGTCATGGCGGCCTCCCGCTATGCAAGTCTGCATAAACGACGCGCTCGGGCGCAGCGCCCGGTGGCGCGCGCGCGACGCACTCTAGTCGGCGCGAACGCAGCTGTCAAGAGGAGACCGACGATGTGTTGGGTCTCGTCAAGATTGACCCCGGGTTTGGGTGTCGAGCACGCGCAGCGGTTGGCCCGCGGGACAGTAGTAGACGTTCTCCTCCGGCGCATACCGAAACTGCTCGCGCGTGAACCGCCCACCAGTCTGGTGGCGGCGATCGATGACCGGGATGTGAGGGGCGACGCCCCGCGCCAGGAGCCACGCCAAGAACTCGCCGCTGCCGTAGGCTTTGTCGGCCCCCAGACTTTCCGGGTGCAGTCCCAGCGGCTCGACCTGCTCGAGCATCCGGCGGGCCGCCAAGGCTTCCTGTCGAAAGCGCGCCGGCGTGGCCTCCACTCCCAGGATGACCCGGCTGGCATTGTCGATCAGATAGTTGTCGAAGTACGCGAACCCGGCGCGGCCCCACTTCACCGCCCACGCGGCATCGGGATCGGTGGCGGACACGGTCCGGGCGGCCGCCTTCTGGTCGGCGGGAGGCGGCCCGGCGGGATCGTCCACCGGATTTTGCTGCTCCAGTTCGGCCAGATACTCCCGCACCCGGTCTCACACGAAGCTGAAATCGACCGAGCGGTCGATCAGCCGGAGCAGGTGGGTTTCGGGAATCTGGTCCTCGAGGCGGAAGTAATAGAACAGCGATTCCTTCTGCGATTGTTGACCCATCATCGTGGGGCGTCCTCCTTCCCTCCACCCTACGCGCAGACTCGGAGAACGCCACGTGAAAAGTTGTTTTTCAACAGCCTCAAATGATTTTGGGAGCCTGAAACCAGATCGACCCCCCACGACCTGTCCCCCCGGCGCCCTCGGCCGTGCCGGCGCTCGGAGCGGAGTGCTCTCGCGTGAGGTCGTAGCGGCTTGAGTATCACCGGGGGCCGGTGTCGCCAGCCGCGCAGGCCGAGAGGAATCTCAAGGACAGGGTCGCGATCGTCACGCGTACGCGGATGGATTCAGGCCTTGATATACCAGGGAACGTTGATGAGGACGATGCGCTGGTTGCCCTTCAGCAGAATGAACCACTTCAGGATTTCCGCACGTTTGTTGTGCAGAGGATAATGGTACCAGTGGCGCTCCACCAGTTCGGGCACGATCACCGCGATTTGGCGGCTCGGGTGTTCGGCCTCGACCTTCAGGATGTAATCACAAATGGGAAGGGCGACCAAGCGGCAGGGTGACGGCAGCACCACCAGCTTCGGCGGCACGATCCCCGCGCGCGTCACGGGCGCTTCCACCATGCGGCCCCATTGCCGCTGGAGATGGCTGTCTTCGTCTTCCATCGCCACATGCACGGCCGTGATCTCTGTGGAACGCGTGAGCGCGAACTCGAGAGCGTTCTGGGCGATTCTGTCCCAGTCCTGAAGGGGGACGATCACGATAGGAGCGTGCGGTTTCGTCACCGCAAGGGGAGACGAGCTTCGCGTTTCCTCCGCGACGCGCGCGTAGTGGCGGCGCACCCACAGCATCGCCGAGAGCCTGGCCACGATGAGCAGCGCGCTCACCCACGCACCCTCCGTAAACTTGGCGACCAGCACGACCATCAGTGTGATACCCGTCGCGACTGCTGCGAGGCCGTTGACGAACATGCTGTGCGCGGCGCCGCTCCCTCCCACGCGCTTCCAGTGCGCCACCATCCCCGCCTGCGACAAACTAAACGCCAGGAACGCGCCGATCGCGTAGAGCGGGTTCAGCCGGTCCGTCACGCCGCCAAAGAGCACGAGGAGCCCGGCCGTGAGTGCCGCGAGCACGAGAATGCCCTCGGTGTACACCAGGGGGCGGCCGCGAAAGCCAAACGCGTGCGGCAGAAAGCCGTGCTGCGCGACGGCGCGGCAAAGGCGCGGGAAATCGGCAAAGGCAGTGTTGGCGGAAAGCGAGAGGATGACGAGGACGGAGCCGATGGTCACATAGTAGAACCATCCCGCGGCCCGCGACGGCCGCGACCAGCATCGACAAGACGCTTTGATAGCCGGGCTGGCCGGGGTCGGTGGCGGCGATGCCGTAGGCGCGGACGAGGTAGGCGATGCCGGCGAGAAGAAGGATCAGCAGGCCGATGATGACGGTCAGCGTGCGCTGAGCGGTTTTGACGGTTGGCTCCCGGAAGGCGCGCACGCCGTTGCTGACGGCTTCGACGCCGGTCATCGCGGTGCAGCCGTTCGAGAACACCTGCAACAGCAGCGAAAGACCGACGACAGCGGTTGCCGCCGGCAACGGAGCCGGAGGCGGGACAACCGGTGCGGGATGTCCGCCGGCGAGGATCGTGTTTGAAAGGCCGCCTGCGATGGTGAGCAGGAGCGTGCCGACGAAGAGGTAGGTGGGAATCGTGAAGACGATGCCTGCTTCGCGCACGCCGCGCAGGTTCACCAGCGTGATCAGCGCGAGAATAGCGTGTGCGGGTGGAGGTTCGGGACCGCAGACACCAATGCGCCGACACCGGCGTAGATCCCTACGGCGGCGGTGAGAATGTAGTCGATCATGAGTGCGGCCGCTGCGAGCAAGCCGGGAAACGTGCCGAGATTCTCCGAGGCAACCGTGTACGAGCGGCCGCCACCCGGGTAGGCGGCAATCGTCTGACGATAGGAAACATAGACGATCGTGAGGAGGACGATGATGCTCGCGCTGATGGGCACGATGTAGGCGACGCCTGCGAGTCCCAGCGGAATCAGCAGCGTGAGCGCCGCTTCGGGGCCGTACGCCGCGGAACTGAGGGCGTCGAGCCCGAAGATGGAGATTCCGGCGGAGGTTCCCACCTGTTCGCCGCGCTCGTTGGAGGTGGCGATGGGCTTGCCGAGCAGGATCGTGCGGCTGACACGCCCCCAGGCGAGCCGCTATGTTAGCCCAACGCAGCGGGCGGGTCTCCCCGATCTTGGTCGGCTAGGCCCGGGAACTTTTGCGCTCGGTGGACTCAGAATCGGGAGGAGGGCATCGAGAGCCGGTCAGTGACTCCCAGCAACGACTGTTCAACACAAGTGAATCGTAACCAGGCGGCACGCCAAGCATCTCCTCGCTTGGCCTCCCCTCCCGTTGAGGCCACGATCTCACGGAATCAGGCTGTTGTCTCGGAGCGGAATTGGAGCGGCCTGTTCGCCTGCAGGTGGTTGTGGGCCCCCGCAAGCACACGGCCCTCGGAAGATCAACCACTTCCGGGGGCTTCGTGTTTCTGCCGCCCCCTCGAACCGGCTCCGTCGCCACGGTTTGGCCACGAACGCACTGCAACGCGTGTGGCCACGTGAGAGGCGGAGTGACATGCGCGACTAGGTGCGGCCGTCGCGGCCACCGCTCCACCAAAGCTACGCTCGGCACCGTGGCGAGACGATCACCGACAGTAAGGCGAGGTCAAGGGGTTGCTCTTCTTCCGCCTTCTCCATGATTGCGCGGAGGCGGCCAAGGTCGACCGGGAGGCCTGCCTGCGCGACGGAGTCAAGGACCGAGGGCTCCGCCCCTTCTCTCGAAGACGATGACTGATATTGTCCCGAACCCGCCCACCGAACGGGATGAAAACCCTCGTGGGCTGAGCGCGTGCTCAAGCCATTCCTGGAACGGTACCGAGCGCTCGATGAAGAAGCGACGCGTATTCACCACGAGGACGAAAGGTTCGCCCTCATCAGCCAGCATGGCGGCAAGTTGCTGCAGGTATGCCGCGCCCCCGCCGTCGAGATCGTACGGCAGGGGAATCGCCGGGCCAGGTACGCGATAGAACGCCACCGGCGACACGAGGTAGCTCGCTTCCTCCGGGTCGAGGGGCCATCTGAGGCGGGCCGCCTCGACGAACCCCGCGCCGACGAGAACCGGCACCGACTTGCCATCCATCGCGCTCGTCGCCGCGCGGAGTGCCCCTCGCCAATCCTCCATCTGCTCGACACCTACCCCCATACCGAGCACCGAAAGAGCAGCCACCACCGTCACGAGAAGCAACCGCAACCGGGGTCTTCGAACTCCCCGGATCGCCCAGGCCATAACCAGCGCGATCCCGGGGGCAGCGCAGAGAAAATATCTGGACACCAGCACGGTTGGGGTCACCCATCGCGCGACGCCCACGATCAGGAGCACAGGCATCGCGCTCCAGCAGCCAAAGAGCAGCAACGGTGCGGGCAGCGGTTTGTAGTAGGCTGCCACACTCCGCTTGAAAAGCACGCTACCGATGATGATGATAAGCGGCACAAGGGCGAATCGAGCATCCCACCAGCCACGAAATCCGGCGCCGCTCACGAGGGACATCGCCATGCGACGCTGCCACACGGGTGGCAACGCAAGGGCGAGGGGCACCAGGAGCAGCCCGATGGCGACAGCCGTGATCGCCATAGTCCGCCACTCCACGGGCGTAGTCCCGTCCCGAAGACACTCTGCTGCGTAGACCACGTGTACAAGGAACATCACCGCGAAAAGCGGTTGGACATAGACCGTCAGCACGCTCAGCACCACATAGGCCGCCCAGGTCTTGAGTCGCGGGCGATGGAGCCAGTGATCCACAGCCACAACTGCCGCGATGACAACCGTCAGCCCGACCGCGTACCCTCGGGCGGTGGAGGCGGCGTCGATGACTAGCCAGTAGGTCGCGAAGCAAAGCGCGGCGATGATCCCCATCTCGCGGTCGCCAAGCCTCACCCCCAGACGGTAGATCAGCGCTGTTGAAGCGGCTGTCGCAAGGATCGAGGGAAGCCGTAGGACCCATTCCTTCGCGCCACCCACAGTAAGGGCCACCCACGCAATCACGAAATAGACGGGTGATTGGGCGTTGTACAGCAGCGAGCGCCGGAACAGATCCGGCGGACCGTCCTTGATCACCCAGTACGTGATTGTCTCGTCCAGCCAGAGGCTCGACCAGAGAGGCAACACCCAAAGAAGTACGGAGGACACCACAATCAAGGCGACGAGATACACGGTCCGACTTGTTACATGCACGAACCTGCCGTCGCCGTCTAGGATCCTCGGCGCTAGCACCTTCGGGTCTGCTTCCGGGCCGAGTCGGCTCACCCCGACGACGGCTGGAACTCGACGTAGCCCGACTTCTTCATACAGTCCACAAAGCGCGTGTCGGTCTGCCCCGACGTGCGGCCACCGAACCAGGTATTCCGTTGCAGAGTCTGCGCGTCGAGATTGCAGAGACGGGTATCGCGCTCGAAGTCCTGCTGGGTCCGCCCAGGGGGGAAGCGGAAATGATGCATGGGCTGGCTACAGCCAGCGAGGAGGAGCGCCAGGACCAGCACGAGACACGCGAGCCTCACCTCTCTCGGACCGCCGCACCGCTCGGCGGACCGTCTCACCAGTGTGGCAATCATCGCCTTCCAATTCTCCGACGCTGATTCCACTGGACGACCATGCTCAGTACAGCCGCCAGGAGAAACAACCCGACGCCAAGCTCCGCGACAACCGTGATCTTGGCCCGGTGGTGAACGGGAACGATGTCCCCATACCCCGGCCGGGTTGCGGATGGTCGGCTTCGGGCGCATCGTCCAGCCGGCTCGCCGCTCTTGCTGCAGAACCGTTCGGGCCCGTGGCCCCAGGCTCGGCGCGCATCCTCGCCGCGAGGCTCGCCGGCGGCGACTTCGCGCTTCGCCCGGACGCGGGCGCTCCGGGGATCGGGCTCGGGTAGCCTCAGAGGGCGGCCACGGCCCGGAGGATCTCCCCGTCGGGAGGGAGCGGCCGGATGACCGGGCCGCCGCCGGACGCGTCGACGTAGGCACCGGTCTCGCCCCATCGGACCACCCCCTCGCGGTCCACCAGGAACAGCCCGGCGTCCTCGTCGATCAGCAGCGCCGCCACCTCGCGCAGTCCGGGGCGGATCGCGACATCATCCGGCTCCGGCACGTCGGCGTGCTGCAGCGTCCGCGCGGCCCGAACCATCCGCAGGTAGGCGCCAGCCGATCGTCGCACCTCGAGCCCCCACGCGCGCCGCACCTGGTAGCCAGGGTCGCACAAGTAGGGATACGGCACGGGGAGCCGGCCCAGGTACAGCCGCGCCTGCTCCGGGCGCGTCGGGGCCACGAGCAGGACCTCCGCTCCCAGCTCGCGCAGCCGCGGATAGAGCCTGCCGATCTGGACCATCTGCCGGCGGCAGAAGGGGCACGCGATCCCCTTCGTGAACCACACCAGGGCGTGGTTCCGCGCCCGGTAGTCCTCGAGCCCGATCTCCGGCCCCTGGCCGGAGGGGAGGCGGAACGACGGTGCGAGTTTGCCGACGACGACGGCCATCAACCGATTGTTCCGCCCGGCCCGGCCACTGTCAACCGACACGGGCGCGGGCCTCGGGGCCCCGGGCCGTCGGCGTGATCGGGCAACGGGCCGGTGTAGGCGGTACGGCCGCACGAGGCTGACGCCCGGGATTCGCTTCAGCTGTCATGTACTAGACAACACCCACGGCGAAGCTAAGGCGAGTCGATTTCGGCGATTGCGGGCCCGCGCGACCGCCTCTCTAGACCAAGTCTACCCCGACGGTAAAGGTCTCTGAGTTCGGTGATTGCAGGTCCGCGCAACCCGTCTAGATCAATTCGATCTCGAAGCTGAGCATGCTTGATATCGGTGGTTGCGGGCCCCCGCAACTAACCAGTTGAAGGGGCACTATCCCACTTATCCACTTATCCACAGCAATCAACAGACAAAAAATCTGACGCCCTGATGCGATCTCGCAGGCGGCCACGTAAGCATCCGACGTTCTAATCGTCCGTTTGGCCGAGGCCATGCACCACATCCAGCATTGACGGGCGACGGCGCTGAGTGCGTGCGGAATACGCGCATCCTCAGCGGTGAGACGAATCCTTGACACGCTCGGCACCCTTCACTACGGTGACCACTGGTGGGCGACACGCTCGCGCGCGACGACAAGCGGCCAGGTCCGTCAATTTGGTCGGTAGCGTTCAGGAGGTGGAGACGATGATCGAGTCCATGACCGGAGCGGATAGCAACAATGCGGTGCGAGGCACTGTGACCGGGTCCGTCTCCCTCAAACACATCGCCCGGAAGGCGGCGCATGCGGCCGAACGTGACGTCATCCTCCAGGTCCTTAAACAAACGCAGTGGAACCGCGTGCGGACAGCCAAACTCCTGGAGATCAGCTACCGGACGCTCCTCTACAAGATCAAAGACCTGGGTCTCGATGCGGCGCGCGGGACCACTGGCGGCCACGGGCGCCTGAGCCCTCGAGATTGGGATTGACGCCCCGAGCGAAGGTTTGAGTACCTACGGCCAGACCTCATGTCGGTCCCTGGTTGACGCCTGCCGATTCGTGCAGCCGCGGAGGGCGGACATCGGAGGGCGGGCGGATCCTCGAGCCGTCCGCCTTCAACTAGCCCGCTACCGGACGGGCGTTCCGTCTCGGCATTGCCCTTCAGATCTGGTTCCAGAAGGGATGGGAGTCGGTTGGTAGCCAGGAATTCTGTCAGGCGGCCCTTAAGATTCGACGTACTTGCACGCGCCAAAGGCGATCGTAACCCGTTGGGGATTTAAACCCGTGTTGCGCGGCGCTTCCTACGGTTTTCGATGGATCCAAGCTGAACGCAGCGCCATCATTAACTCGAACTCTACTCGGACCGAATCATCCGTCGCTATCCGCCTTGATCCGGAAGCACAAGCCAAGTCGACGCCCCGAAAGTCACGGATCAGAGCGGATATCAACGGATCATGCGTCCGAGCCGGGAGATGGAGGTGGGTCTGAAAATCTCGAGATCTCCGGGTCAATCCAGTCCGGGCCCCAATGCTTCATTGACCAGAGGGAGTGCCTCCGGCCCGGCGCTGAGAGCGGAGCCCCGCGACCAGGTGGATGCTGCCATCGCCGCGGCCGGGCAGCGCCAGCAGATTCGGATCCACTTAAGTTTGGCGCGGGAACTTACGAGGCTGTCCGCGGGTGCTAATCACGGTGCTACTCCCGGTCGACTTACCCATCGCACTCTATCTCACTCAGGCTGCCACCAGCGCATGAGCCCTGTCCGGGAATCTCCACACACGACGGGGGGATAGATGACACTGAGTGATATGGAGAAGGCCGGAGCGCGACGGATGAAAGCTGACCAGGAACGGTCTCTTAATCAGCGGGTCCAAGGTTCGGGGCAGAAGATCGCCCTGGCTTTTTCTTTGTAGTCCGGAGGTCGGCCTCAAGTAGCCTCTGGTACTCCTCCAACTCGCGTCTTATCCGCGTGAGCAATTCGTGTACGCGTTCCTCGTAGCGCCTTTGGTAGGCCTTTGGCAGGTGGGCCACTATCGGCGCCTTGTGTTGCAAGAAACCAACAAAATCGGCGGCGACCTTATAGAACCTATCCTCAGGCGAACCGACCCGAGGTGGGCGATCCTGTGCCTCGAGGAGCGATGACATGGTGACTCCGCCAATCTTTGCAATCTCTTCTAGGACGCGCATACGAGGAATCCTTCCTGCTTCATAACGGGCGACTGATACTTTCGTTACTCCAAGTCTCTGGGCGAATTGAGCTTGCGTTAACTTCATCTGTTGTCTGATCTGACGTATTCGTCCGCCGACATCCAAGGCTCGCATGTGCGGCCCCGATGATCCCGAAAAGGGAGAGGCTGCACCAGCCCAATCTTGGTGATATCATAAAAAGATAACTATTGCTTGACAAGATATCCTTAAAGGTGTACATGATCCTCATGCGTACAGAAATAGCTCTGTGGGAGGCACCGAATGAGCAGTCTCAAGCGCTGGCGGCGGGTAGGGCAGGGGCAGTTTCACAAGTGGGAGCAGGCAGGAGAAGAATTTGAAGGCACATGGCGGGGGGCTCATGAAGGTCGCTATGGGCCCCTCGGCACCCTCGAGACGTCGGGGGGGTTGATCACGTTTCCCCTGCCAGCCGCGCTACTAGACCGACTCCAGCGGGTGGGCGAGGGCGCCGAGGTGCTGATCCAGTACACGGGGATGCAAACCTCAAAGGCCGGTCGCTCCTTCAAGGGCTTCGAGGTCTATGTGGCCGGCGACGGGGTACCGGCGGAGCCCGCGCAGCACACCGCGTCCTCGCGGCAAGCGGAGTCACCAGCGTCTGACGGTGACCATAAGGAGGTGTGAGGTGACAGCGACTGCGATGAGCTCCCCGCCACGCGTCGATCGCGCCCGCTTCTACACCATCGGAGGTCAGCACTGGCCCTCGGTGACCACGATCCTGGACATCATTGCCAAGCCTGCCCTCGGGCCCTGGTATGCCAAGGAGGAGCGGCGCTACTTCGAGGCGGCGATGCTGGAGGTGTTGAGCAAGCCGGGGGCCCGCGATCCGGAGTACGTGCTGATCGCGGTCGCCGAGGCCGTCAGCGGGGTCAAGGCGGCTGATCGCGCCAAGCAGCAAGCAGCCACTATCGGGACGGCGATGCACGCGGGGATCGAATGGGCCGTGCGCACCCAGCTCGGGGAAGACGCGGGCCCCGAGCCCCGCCTGCCCGATGCCGCAGCCTGGGCGGTGGAGAGTTGGAAAGATTGGGCGAAGAGCGTGGCCCTGGAGCCGCTGGCCATCGAGCGCACGGTCTATTGCGAGGTCTGCGGCTATGCCGGCACGCTCGATCTCTACGCGCGCGTCCGCGGGGTCCTCACAGTGCTCGATTGGAAGAGTGGCAAGGCGATCTACCCAGAGGCTTTCCTGCAGAACATCGCCTACCGACACGCGGCCACGCGCCGGGGGATGCCTTCGACCCAGGGCCTGATCGTTCGGCTGCCTAAATACCAGGATGATCCCGCCTGGGAGGCGATGCCGGTGCCCGAGGCCCTTACGGTGGAGGACTTTCGGGCGGCGTTGCGCCTCTGGCGCTGGCAGCGGAGGATGGCGGGCCAGCCTGAAGGCGATCGGCCGCCGGGCCGGTCCGGGATCCATCCGACCGAGGCGGCCGATCCGCCACGGGCTCCGCGGCGGACCGGCTAGCCCCGGACGCGCTGGCACCCCGCATGGCGCACACGCCTGACCCGAACGAGGCCATCCAGCGCTTCCTGGGCCAATGGTCGCCGTTGACCCGGGCGGAGGCGCTGCACCTGGCGCTCCAGAGCCTGCGCGACCGGGTGGAGCCGGATCGGGTGCTGGCCTGCGAGCTCGCGTGGGAGGTGCACGCCAAGGGCTACTGGAGCCAGGTCCGGAATGCCGATGGGACCACATACCCAACCGAAGAGGACTATTTCCGGCACGTGCTGGGACTCGCCTCGTGGCGGACCGCCTATAAGCGGCTCGCAATCGGGCGGATGTTAACCCGGTTTGAGGAGCCGGAGCGCTCCTTGCTCCGCTCGAGCCTCGCCGCCGTGGGTCTAGCCAAGGCCTCGGTGGTGGCACCCGCGATTGAGCGGGTCGAGGAATGGCGGACTTGGCTGCAATGCGCGAGCGAAATGTCGACGGTGCTCCTGCAGGCGAAGGTCTCGGAGGCCCTTGATGCGCTGCCGCGGGGTCGAGAGCCGGCCCCTCCCGGGGAGCGCTTCCGCCGAGCGGTACTGGGCGCCATGCCGGACATCGAGGCGATGGAGCTGGTCGAACGCTTCTTCCACCTCGGGAAGCGCGTCGTGGGCTCGCCGAACCCGATCGCGATCTTCCTGGCGGGCTGCCGCGAGTGTCTCCCCGAGTGGGAGCTACAGGCCGCCAGGCGCCCCCGGGGATCCGCCGCGGCGTCAAATTCGTCCGTTTGCCCACGTGGGCAAACTTCGGTCTGACCCGCATGCGGCGCGCTAGGCGACTCCACATCCGGGTCCGGATCGGTCAGGCCTCGCGGCGCCGAATGCGGGCGGGGGGTCCGCTCGCCCTCGGCCGCCCGTCGGCGACCCTAGAGGCCTGGCGCGAGATCCGCGTAAAGGTTCTCGCCCGCGCACAGTGGCGCTGTCAGGTCTGTCGTGGACGTACCCGCCTCGAGGTCCACCACGTCGTCAAGCGCGCCCAGGGTGGCTCGGACTTCGACCTCGACCGCCTGGTGGCGCTCTGTTCCCCATGCCACGCCCAGACGGATGCCCCCTACGTGCGGGGCCGGCTGGTGATCACGCCGTTGGGGCAGGGCCAGTTCACATTCACAGTGGTCCGAGGGACCGACAAGTGGGCGACCCGCGGCTAGACGAACCCCGCCGATGGGGCGTCTTCTGGATCCACCATGAGGCCGAGGAACTGCGCGTGCATCATCGGACGACCATCCCAGCCGGCCACGCGCGGGCCCTGGTGGTGACCCTCTTGGCCTCGGGACGCGTCCCGCCGCTGCAGGCTACCCTCTTCGACAGCGAATCCGCCCACGCGCGGCCTGGCCTAGAACGGTTCTGGGGCACGACCTGTCGATGCGACGCAGTCGTCTACCTGATTCTCTTCATCAATGAGCGATGTCTCGTGCTGGCCCTGTCGGGCGGAGCGCTCGCGCGCGCCTGTGCGAACGGACGCAATCGCCGCCACCACGACCGAACCAATGGAGGGGAGCAATGACAGATCGAGAGGTCGAGGCCATCTCGGACTTCCTGCGGCACTTCGGGAGCTTCGGCTGCCGGCAGATCTGTGTCCGACGGGCCGAGCCCAAGCCACGAACCCCGGAAGACGTGGGCCGCTTCGTTCTGGAGATCCTGGCCGCCTGGCGGGCGGAAGGGCTTGATGCCGAGCGGTTGTACAAAGTCGCCACGACCGCGATTCACTTCGAGGCCTACATGCTGCCCGGGCCCATCTGTATGCCCGCGTGCTGCCGGCCGTGGGGGGCGCTGGAACCCGCATGCCCGCCAGGGCCTGGCCGCCCGCTGACCGGCGCACAGCTCCAACAGGCGCTGCTCCGCGCGGTCCCGATTGGGCCCCCGCCGGCGCCGGACGCGCCGCTCCCCGACGACCTGGATGAGGACTTGAAGCGCACGGGCTTGGCTCCGTAGTACGCAGAGGGAGTTGTAACGGTCAATGGGGTTGACCAATCGACCGGCCCGCGACCAAGGCAGGGCCATGCCTGAGGAGGCGACGATGAACGAGCGAACGCCGGATCTCACGCAACAAGTCCTGCAGCCTGCGATGCACCAGAAGCTCTTACTGCGCGCGGCGGAGCTGGTCGCCATGGGATGGACGCGCGGGACGGCCGCCCGGGACGCCACAGGGCAGAAGGTCCGGTCGACGGCGCCGCAGGCCACCGCATGGTGCGTCGTCGGGGCGGTGGATCGGGCGTTGTACGAGCTGCTCAACGTCGATGTCTACGACCTGCTGGGCCTCGAGGTCGACGCCTACGACACGGCCCCGTGCCCGCTGGACATGCTGCGCAAGCTCCGGCGGCCGCTCCAATGCGTGCTCGGGCGCCGCGACCTGGCGCACTGGAATGACCACGTCTGCCCCGGCCCCGGCGCGGCCGAGCAGCTGCTCCGGGAGGCCGCCGCGGCGGCGGCCCGGTCGTGAGACTGCTCCAGACCATGTGGGCCGCGTTCCGCGCGCTCGGACATGCGGTGACCGCCTCAGGCGGCAGCGGACCACACGCGCGACCCGCGGGCGCCGGCGTCTGCTCGGGCTGGATCGGGCCCGACGGGCGCGTCGAATCGCTGCCTGCATGGCTCTCGGACTGGTGTTTGGACTCGCGCTGGGCGATGTTGCCAGGGGGCATCTGGTGGACAGCCACTTGAAAAGGGCGTAGCGTAAACGCCTAGACGGGCCGAAAGCCCCAGAAGACGGACCCGGCACGGTGTGCCGGGCGCCACCGGCTGGGGCTTTTTCTTTTCCGCCCCACGCCGGGCAGCGCGACAGGGCCCGGTCCCCTAAACCTGGTCAGCAAGGATCTGACCGACGCGCGAGCCGTCCAGCCGGGTGGACGGCGCGCCTACACGTGGGAAAGGGAGAAACGAAAATGTCCAACGAAACGATCTACCTCACCAACGGACACCCAGCAGGACCGAACGTAGTGGTCGCGCCGAAGCCCATGCGCTCGATGGCGACGGACTACTTCACGGACGGGGCCGCGGAGCCGCGTCCGCAGGAGCCGGCGACACACGGCGCGAAGTTAATCAGCAAGCAGAAGCAGGAGCCGGCGACGAACGGCGCGAAGCCGATCAGCGAGAAGAAGCTGGAGGCCAACCGTCGCAATGC
>Ga0207646_10004026_pt1 | contig 16244 bp, 20 predicted proteins | sample KBSK5502metaG_FD_184343 | JGI IMG/M metagenome (GOLD analysis project Ga0207646, IMG submission 184343) | Corn, switchgrass and miscanthus rhizosphere microbial communities from Kellogg Biological Station, Michigan, USA - KBS K5-50-2 metaG... | ecosystem: Host-associated > Plants > Roots >... | reverse complement strand
CAGCGGCGGAAAGCGTGCTTCCGTAAGTGCCCAGGATCGCGGGGACGTGGTCGTCGCGAACCAGGTGATCGACCGCGGCCGCTGCGGCCTGCGGCGTGGTCGCGTCGACGACGTCGAGCCGCACCTGTGTCCTGAGGGCACCTGATCTCTGCGCCACCGCCAGCGCAGCCTTGACTCCGGCGAGCTCTTCTTTGCCGCCGGCAGCCTGGGGTCCGGACAGCGGATAGATCGCCCCAAGCACAAGCTCGTGGGAAGGCGACGGCTGCGATTGGCCGCACGCGGCCACGACGGTCAGAAGAGCAAGTGCACAAACAACCAGCCGGCGCATCCCTGCCAGCTTAGGCGGTGGCGGTTTGCTCCAGCGTAAGACCGCCCCGCGCCTCGGCCAGCTGCCGATCCAGCTTATTGGCCGGCGCGTAGCCGTAGTTGACGTGCAGGGCGCGGCCCTCTGCGGTCATCACGACCGTGGTCGGCAGGGTGTAGACGTGGAAGCGTTCGGCAAGCTCTCGCTCGGCGACGGCGTCGACCTTGTCGACTCGCACGCTCCCAAGCTTCGCGAGCGCCGGCTCCTGGTGCGTCCGGCACACGGTGCAGTTCTCTCCGGTGAAATAAAGGATGTAAGGCTCGGCGGCCGGAGAAGACGTCGAGCCGGCCGCCAGGCGCCGCGCGCGTGCGGACCGGTAAGCCTCCAGACCGGCGGCAGCGAGCACAACCGTGCCCGCGACCGCCAAAGCCCAGAGCTGTGTGTTCACGCGCGAATCAATCCCCGCTTGCCAAGCTGGTAGTAGATCTGGCATCCAAGGCAGTACCCGAACGCCAGGTTGACGAACGCGAGCACCGCGACGAGGAGCGCGAGCGCCAAACCCACCACCGGAACCGGCAGCAGGAACACGGACGAGATCACCAGGAAAACGCCACCCAGACCCTGGGCGAAGTTGTGGGGCTCAGGACGATCCTGCACCGGACGCGGTTTGACGATGCCGCGCGGCTTGAGGACCTTGAAGTAGATCTGCTTGAAGAGTGCGAGCTGCGGGGCGAACGTGCCGAGCAAAAGCACGACCGCGAGCAGCGGGATCAACACCAGCAGCGGCCTGTAGAAGTAGCTGCCGACGAACGCGACCAGCACGGTCGCCACGATTCCGGTCTGGTTGACCTTGAGCGCCGAGTGGTCGACGGTCGTGAGCGCCATTACTTTTCGATGGGAACCCGAATCGAGCTTCCCCACTCCGTCCACGATCCGTCGTAGTTGCGCACGTCGTCGTAGCCGAGCAGCTCCTTGAGCACGAACCACGTGTGCGCCGAGCGCTCGCCGATGCGGCAGTAGGCGATGATCTCGCGGTCGGGCGTGATGCCCTTGCCGCCGTAGATCTCCTTCAGTTCTTCGGTGCTCTTGAAGGTGCCGTCCTCGGTGTTGACGGCCGTGCCCCAAGGGATGCTGACCGCGGTCGGGATGTGACCACCCCGCTGCGCGCCCTCCTGGGGAAGGTTCTCCGGCGCGAGCAGCTCGCCCGAAAACTCCTTGGGTGATCGGACGTCGACGAGCCCGGCCTTGCCGAGCTTCGACTGCACGTGGTCCTTGTACGCGCGGATGTCTTCGCGTTCCGAGCCGTGGAAGTGGTACGAGGCGGCGGGATAGCTGGGCACGTCCGTGGTGTACGAGCGTCCTTCCTTCTCCCACTTGACGCGGCCGCCATCGACGAGCTGAACCTTGTCGTGCCCGTAGTACTTCAGGGCCCAGTAGGCGTATGCGGCAAACCAGTTGTTGTTGTCGCCGTAGAGGACGATGTTGGTGTCGGGCGTGATGCCGCTCTTGCCGAGCAGCGCCGCCAGCTCTTCCTTGCCTGCGACGTCGCGCACCAGCTGATCCTGGAGGTCCTTTCTCCAGTTCCAGCCGATGGCGCCTTCGACGTGACCCTTCTCGTAGTTGCTGGGATCTACGTCGACTTCGACCACGCGGACTCCGCTGTCCGATCCATGGGCTGCGACCCACTCGGTCGAGACCAGCGGCTTTGTTGAAGTCGATGAGCTCAATTCAAAACCTCCAAAAAATGCAAATGACGAAACAGATTGGCTTGACGAAAAGATCGGGCGGAAAGGGCGCGCCCATGACAGGGCGCGAGCTCAGGCCCGGGGCCTAGCTACAGAAGCAGGCCGGGTTGTGTACCAGACGCTGGGCAGGCCAGACGAGATCCTGCATGGTCACAACATTTTATGACAACCCACGACGAGGCGGCCGGATTCCGGATCCGCGAAGGCGGCGGAATAGGATAAAGCGCGCTAATGCGAATCGATCTCATCAAGTACCAGGCCTTAAGCAACGACTACCTGGTCCTCGACCTCCCCGGACCGCTCGGCGAGCTGGTCCCGCTGCTCCCCGTCCTCTGCGACCGCCATCGGGGCCTCGGCGCGGACGGTTTGCTGTCCTACGACCCGGCCGAGATGGCCGTCCGCATCTTCAACCCGGACAGCTCCGAGGCGCAGAAGAGCGGCAACGGGCTGCGCATCGCCGCCGCCCATGCCGTAATGGAGCACGGCGCCGCGGACGACTTCGAGCTCCACACCGTCGGCCGCGCCAACCCGGTCCACGTGCTGGCGCGCAACGGCGCCGAGGTGACGAGCCAGCTCGACATCGGCCGAGCCTCGTTCCGCGCCGCCGACCTTCCCGCGCGCTTCGAGGGCGAGCCGGATCGCGTCCGTATAGACACGCCGGCGGGACAGGTCGAGGCGATGCTGGTCTCCGTGGGCAATCCCCACTGCGTCGTGTTCGGCGAGCCCGCGACCAAGGCCCGCTGCCTGGAGCTCGGTCCTCTGCTCGAGACCAACCCGGCGTTTCCCGAGCGCACCAACGTCCAGCTGTTCGAGGTCATCGACAGAGGCCACGTTCGCATCGAGATCTGGGAGCGAGGCGCAGGCTACACGCTGGCATCAGGGACGAGCGCGAGTGCAGTGGCGGCCGCGTGCATGCGTGCGGGATTCGTTGAAGACCAGGTCACGATCCAGATGCCCGGGGGCAACCTCGAGGTCCGCCGGGAGAGGTCCGGCAACCTGGTTCAGTCCGGTCCTGCGCGCAGGGTCTTCCGGGCGAGCGTCGACCTCGCCGATTTCAGCTAGGGCTCAAGAAGGCTCTCACCGTGTCTGAGAGGCGGACGGGGTCCGCAATGCGGACCACTCCGGGAGCCGACTTTATGATCCCGGCAGCGCGCAGTCCCTTCAGCGCTCGACTCACGACCTCGCGCGACGAGCCGATGGAAGCCGCCAGCTCTTGCTGGGTCACGATTGCATCCAACCGCCCCATCTCGAGCTGCGCTTGGCACGCGCGCTCGAGCAAGTCGTAAGCCAGTCGCTGGGTGATGTTGCCCAGGCTGCGCAGGGCTACCAGCCTGTGGGCATTTCGGACAAGCACCGCGAGCTGGCTGGCGACAGCCGTCATGACCTGGATCTGGGTCGAGGCGATGTCTCTTACCGTCTCCACGTCGAGATCGGTGACCGTGCTTTTGACGACAGTCTGCGCGCAGGCCCAAGGCGGCTCACTGACGACCATCGATCCTCCCACCAACTCGTGGGCGCACAGGAATGCGACCGTGGCCTGCCGCCCGTCGGGAACGGTCCGGAAGATGCGGACCAGCCCGTGTTCGATCAGGATCACGCGTGGCGGGTCACCCTCACCGAAAAGAAGGGTGCCGGGCGGGTACACGATCCGCGTCGACTTCGCCAGCACCCGGCGCCGGTTCGCCTCGCTCAGGAACGACATGAAGTCGACGTTTTCGTCTGCGGCGCGCGCTCTCACCGCCACGGCGCGATTATCTGCCTGATTGATTCGATAAGCAGAGGCGATTAATGAGGGGCGGCGGCCAGCCTCGTCACCGCGTCTGGCAGCTCCGGCAAGGCGGAAACCACAGCATCCGCCAGCGCCGGATCGTCCTTCTCGCCCTGGCGGTTGACCCAGATCCGCCGGATGCCCAGCTCGGCCGCCGGCGTGATGTCGTGGTAGTAGCTCTGCGCCACGTGAATCCAGGCGTCGGCCGAGCCGCCGAACACCGATTCGAAGCGCTCGAAATGCGCGTGGTCTGGCTTGTACGCGGACACGTCCTCAGCCGTGATCACGGCGTCAAACGGCTCGGGCAGCCGGCGCTCGGTGAGCGCGATGAGGTCGCGATCGCAGTTGGTCAGGAGCGCCAGCTTCCAACCGTCTGCGTGAAGCGCGCGAAGGGCAGGGCCTACGTCGGGAAAAACGGGCCAGTGCGGCAGGGTCGACGTGAGCGCGGTGGCGTCATCGTGCTTGAGGTCGAGCTTGAGTGAGGCCGCCGCCCGGCGCAGCGTCTCGGCGAGCACGACGCGATAGCGCCGAAACGGTTTCTCTTTCTCGACCTCAGCCTCGATCTCGATGTAGGCGCCGAGCAGGTCGGCGCCGCGGCCCGGGAAAAGCAGCTCCCCGGTCGTGCCGATGCCATGCCGCCAGTCGACCAGCGTCCCGAAGCAGTCGAACGTCAGCCACCGAGTGGGCATCTATCAGCCCGCCTTTGGCAGGTACTCCTGGATCGCGTGCGCGAGGTGATGCATGCTCATCGACTGCAGCCAGACGCGGCCGGGCCCGGTGAGCGCGGCCAGGAAGAGGCCGCTGCCGCCGAAGAAGGCGTTCTGGATGCCGGGCACGGTCGTGATGTTGAACTGCACCGATTCCTGGTACATGCCGACGTGGCCGGGGTGTACGCGCAGCGTGTTGCCCGCCTGCAGGTCGTAGGTCACCACCTCGCCGTTCAGCTCGACCCACGCAGTGCCCTGCCCCTGGAGACGCTGCATGCGGAATCCGGTCCCGCCGAAAACCCCGGCGCCCAAGCGTTGCTGGAAGCCGATCGAGAACTGGACTCCGAGCGTGGCGCACATGAAGCCATGCCGGTGGACCATGTAGCCCTGGCCCGGGGCGATCTCCATGGGCAGGATCTGTCCGGGCAGCTTGGCCGCGAACGCGAGCAGGCCAGGCCCGCCGACCGCGGCGTACTCCGTCATGAAAAGGGTCCCACCTGCGACCGCCCGTCCCAGCGCCCCCATGAAGCCGCCCTGCTGCCCACCGGCCGACGTCGACGTCTGCATCTGCATCGCCATCGACATCCATGCCAGCTGGCCGGACTCGGCGAATACCTTCTCGTTGGGCTGCATGCTCAGCTCGAGCACCGGCATGACGGTTCCGACGATCTTTGGATCCATGTGGCCTCCTGGTGAATGGAAGCGGGCGCGGGCGCGACCACTCTATCAGGAGCCTGAGGCGCCTCCCGCGTGGTGGACGTGCTCCAGCGTGTGGCGGCGCACGGACTTTCGGCCGGGCGTCCGCGAGCACGTCTCGCACACTCCGACCACCAGCACCTCGGTGTGCAGCGGCTTGAATCGGTGGGTGCCTTCGAGGTGCGTTTCCAGCGCGCCTACGAGCTCCTCCTCGATATGCAGGACACCGCCACAAAGCTGGCACACCGCGTGGTGGTGGTCGCCAGTCGCCAGTTCGTAGTGGGTCGGTCCGTCGCCGAGGTGCGCGGCGTAGACGGAGCCCGAAGCCGTCAAGGCCTCGAGCGAGCGATAGACGGTGCTGCGCGGAAAACGCGGCTGCGTCGTGTGCAGCTCCGCCGTGATCTCGTCGGCGGTGCAGTGCCCGCCGAGCCGCACGATGGCGTTGTAGACCATCGTCCGTTGCGCCGTGCGCCGCATGCCCGGCGCGAGCATCTGGGTCATGAGGGAAGCACCGTCAGTGACCGATCCGCCGTCGTCAGCAGCCGGCACCCGTCAGCCTCGACGACGATGTCGTCTTCGATCCGCACACCGCCCCAACCCGGGATGTAGACGCCGGGCTCGACGGTGAACACCATGCCCACCTCGAGCTTCGTACCCGACCCGGGGTCGAGCGAAGGCTCCTCGTGCGTCTCCAGGCCGAGACCGTGGCCGGTCCGGTGAAAGAACTGATCGCCCAGCCCCGCCGCCTCGATGACCTTGCGAGCGGCCGAATCGATGTCGCCTGTGGTGGCGCCGGCCCGCACGGCGCTGATGGCGGCGTCGTGGCCCGCAAGGACGAGCGCGTGGATCTCGCGCTGGCGCGCATCCGGCTCGCCGACGACCGCGACCCGCGTCGTGTCGGCCCGGTAGCCCTCGAAAGCCGCGCCGAAATCGAGCAGCACCAGGTCACCGGCGCCGATGCGGCGCCCCGAGGGCCGGCCGTGGGGCAGAGCCGAGTTCGGGCCCGAGAGCACCAGCGTCTCGAAGGCGAGCGTGCCTCCGGCGGCTCCGATCGACGCCCCCAGTGAGTGGGCGACCTCCAGCTCGGTTTTGCCCTCGCGGATCCATTCGAGGATCTCTTCGGTGGCGGCGTCGGTGATGGCCGCGGCGCGCTGCAGCTTCTCCAGCTCGGCTGGCGACTTGGTTCGGCGCAGCCGGCGAATCTCCGGAGCGACGTCGACGAGATCGTGAGCGCCCAACCGTTCGCGAAGCGACTCGGCCGACGCGACGGTCAGGTGCTCCTTCTCGACGCCCAGCCGAGATGTGCCGTGCAGAGCGCGATGCACGAGGCGGTATGGATCCTCGCCATCTCGCCACGAAACGATGTCGGCGCTGGTCTTCGCCCGTTCCGCGTTCTCGACCTCGATCGCGGGAACGATGAGCGTCACCCGGTCGCCCTTGACCGCCAGCGCCATCAGCCGCTCGTAGGGCTCGGCCTGGACGCCAGTGATGTACGCGATCGACACCGGCCGGGTGACGTAGAGGGCCTCGACGTCGGCGCTCGCCATCCAGGCGCGCAGGTCGTCCAGGCGCGTCGCTGCCGGTGTTTCAGTTGACGCCAACGATCCTGACCCGGTAAGAGCCGTTGGGCGTCTTGATCTCGACCTGTTCGCCGACCCGGTGGCCGATGAGGGCCCTGCCGAGTGCCGATTCGTAGCTCACGCGCCCGCTCTTCGGGTCGGCCTCCGCCGGCCCGACAATGCGGTAGGACTCTTCGCTCTCGCCGTCTTCCTGGAAGCGCACTGTGCTCCCCATCGCGACGACTCCATTGCTCTTGGTCGACTCGATCAGGACGTGGTTCTTCACGATCGCCTCGAGCTCGTTGATCCTCGCCTCCATCATTCCCTGGTCGTTCTTGGCGGCGTGGTACTCGAAGTTCTCCGACAGGTCGCCGAACTCTCTCGCGGCCTTGATCTTGGCCACGATGGCCGGTCGCTTGACCGTGGTCAGCTCGCGGAGCTCGGCCTTGACCGCCTCGAGGCCTTCCGGGGTGATGTGAACATCGCTTGTCATCGATTCGAGTCTAATGGCTGAACTGTGGGTCCTCTCGTATAGAGTCGGGCCATGAAAAGGCTGTTCCTGACCGTCGTGATGCTCCTCATGGGTATGGCGCTGGTCGGCGGCGCCGCGGTCTCGCTCGTCGGCACCGCCCTCGTTCCCCTTGATCAGCAGGTCGGCACCCACGCATCGGCCGCCGGGGCCGTATTAGGGATCGGCTTGATGGCCGCCGCCGTCAACCCGGCCGGCAACATCGGCTGGGTCCGGGCCGGGATTCTCTACGGCATCGTCGTCTTCGGCTTCGAGATCGGTTCGCACTTCCTGCTCGGCGCCCCGTTCAACATCGGGCCGGTCGTGTTCGGCCTGGCGTGCGCGCTGCTCCTGGTGGCGCTGTACCCGGAGCGGAAGAACCTGGTACCCCCGACCACCAGCATGCCGATGATGGCGCCCAAGAAGGAGACTACGCCGCCTCCGCCCGCCGCTCCCGCGCCGACCACGACCACCGAATCGGGAGCCTAAGCCGGAATTACTTCGGGACCATCCCCTGGACTTCGGTCATGTACCGCCGCTGCAAGAAAAACGAGGCGCCGTAGACAGCCGCGCCGAGCGCGGTTCCGACCAGGATCGCCAGCGCAGCGTGGATCAGCTGGTTGGGGATGGGCGACAGCGCCACCGCGTTGTCACCGATCACAGCCGCGAGCGCCAGCGCGATCGGAGTGATCACCGGCAGCTGCTGAAGCCGCTTCATCACCGGCGGGACGGCCGGCTCCACCCGCGGCACCACGCGCTGCCCCATCACGCCGACCGACCGCACGTGGCGGAGGTTGGGCGTGACGGTGAGCACGACGTTGACCTGGTTTCCCGGTACCTGCTTCAAGCGCGCCGGCGGAACCAGGAACTGCTCGACGCCGCCGCGCGTCTGCACCATCAGCATGCCGAGGCCGATCGACGTGCTCACGGAGCTGGCCCCGACAAGCTGACCCTGCACGAGCCTGCCTTCCGCCTTGCGGTCCTTGAGCGCAAGCCGAAAACCCGGAGCGATGAAGCTGGCGAGCAGCGCGATCGGCAGCACCCACGCGATCGATGCGGCGATGGCGTCCGGCCAGCCGTATATGGGACGCACGAAGATGAGGATCGCGCCGATGACCAGCAAACACACGACGCCGATCCCGATCGCGATATAACCGATCCGGATCACCTGGTCGGGCGCATAGCCCTGCAGCATCCCGCCGGCCTGGACGAACTGCTCGCGCTGGCGCCGGGTCTGTCCCGCCGACGTCGGCGCGCCCGTCTTCGGCTGGACCTTCCGCATCTGCTGGCGCACCTGCCGCACCTGCGCACGCTTTTTCCCCACGACTCGACTGAGTGTATCGGTCTTTGTTACGGACCCACCGCGGGCACGATGACGCGCTTGAGATACGCGACCCCGTTCTGGGTGAAGGTGCCCGAGAAAACGAAGACCGGTTCATAGAAGCTGTGGTCACCCGCAATCGCCAGAGCGTAGGCCAGCTCGACGTTCGTCAACCGGACCGTCGGGACGTTGGGTGCCGAGCGGTTCGGCGATGTTCCGAGCGCGGCCCGCACCGCCTGGTCTCCCGAGATGATTGGATACACGGCAACGTCGAGGTAAAGAGGCATTGGTCCCAAGGCCTGCAGCGGCTGGCCATTCCTCAGGTCGACCTCGATGCCGTAGGGCTCACCGGTCCGGTCGACAAGGTATGCACGTCCGCCGGCCGGCAGGTCGAACTGCCGCAGGTAGAGGACTCGCACGACATCTGCGGCATTCGCCGTGGTGACCGTGTAGGGCCAAGCCGGCACAAGGCTGTGAGCAGCGAGGAAGGCTTCAGCGGTATCGACCGGAGTCGGACCAGGCGGGGGCAGCGTCGACCGATCGGGCGTGAGCGTATAGGACGGCTCGCGCGCGAGAGCCGGAATGGTGCCAGACACTCCCAGCACGAACCCGCTACCGGCGTAGGAGCCGGACCGGCCCGACGCACCGATCGAGGCTGCGAACTGGTCGGCATCGGCCGCGGACGGCTCGGTGTAGCGGTAGACCGGCGCATTCGCAAGGTTGACCGGGAGCTGGCCCGCCCACGCGAGGTTGACTAGGCCGGCGTAGGAGCCGGCGGATGACGGCGCGGCTGCGTCGTATGGCGGATTGGCTGTCTTTGGCGGCACGCTCACCGCCGCCGGCAGCGGAAGCCGGCCGAAACTCCCCGCGTTGCGTGAGGCGCCGAGCGATGTCGACGTGAACTCGCTCGACGACGAAGACGGGCCGCCCCCGACGTGGATCCCGCTGCGCGCGATGATGCCGATGCCCAGCGCCACCACCAGCACAACCGCCACCGCTGCCGCCGGCACGGCGGGCGCTTCTCGAATTGATCCAATGAGCCCCGAGAAGAATTCGGTCACTCGCGACCACACCGGACGGCGGGCCTGCATCTTGGACCAGAGCTCGTCCTCGAAACCGGTGCGAGGACGCGTGGTCTGGAAGGCATCGTCCAGGCGCCGCTGCAGCGCCTGCAGCTCGAGGTCTTCGTCTTCGTTCATGCCATCTCTTCCCTGGCCGATTCGCGAAGGGCCTTCAAAGCCCTGTGATACAGCATCTTCGCCGCGTCCTCGGTGCAGCTCATGAGCACGCCGACCTCTTCGAAGCTGAGGCCGGAATGCCGGAGCGAGATGGCGTCGCGCTGCCGCTCGGGCAGCCGCGCCACGTGCGCCAGCAGGGCGCGGTACTGGATGCGCTCCTCCGCCATGCCGGCCGGGTCGTGCTCGCTGACCGGCTGATGCTCGATGGTTCGCCGCAGGCGCTCCCGCCGCCCGTGGGCTCGAAAGTGGTCGAGGGTCGCATTGCGCGCGATGCGAAACAGCCACGCCGCCGGCGTGGTGTTGCGAGCCTCGAACCGTTCGTAAGCCTGGTAGGCGTTCATGAAAACCTGGGCGGTGATGTCCTCCGCGTCGGCCGAGCTCGTGACCTGGGCCCGCACGTAGGCGTAGATCCGGCCGAGGAAGTCCCGGTACAGGTCCTCGAAGGGCGGCCGGTCGGCAAGCACGGCCGAATCGTATTGGTACGCATCCCCGATTGAGCCAACGCCCGTCGCCGGGCGCGTGTAACGCTAGGCGGTGGCGTAGGAGCGAATCGCCGGGCCGATCTCGACCGGGCGGTTCGTGAAGATCGAGTCCGGGCGGCATACCTGGCACCACGCGACGGCAGCATCGTCGTCGACTGTCCACACGCCGACGGCACCGCCCGCCGAGTGGATCTCCTTGACGAGCGGCGGGTCGGTGGCGCCCCAGTGCGGCGAATAGACGTCGGCGCCGGCCTCGCGCATCATCCGCGCGGGATCGATGGGCCGAGCGCCCTCGAGGATGCCCAGCTGCAGCTTCGGCTCCATCTCCCTGAGCTGGCGGATCGATGGGTGATGAAACGAAACCACCGCGCACTCGGAGATCGCGCCGAGCTGGCGCAGCATCGCAACCAGCTTCTCCTCGAGGCCCGGGTACTGGATGGGCACCTGCTTGATCTCGATGACCAGGCCGACTTTGCCGATTGCGAGCTCGACCACCTCCTGCAAGAGCGGGATGTGCTCGCCCCCGCCGGCGTCGAGGCGGCGGAGCTCGGCCGCGGTGTGGTCGCGCACCAGGCCGGAGCCGTTGGTGGTTCGCTCGAGCGAGTGGTCGTGGATGACCATCAGCCTGCCGTCCGACGAAAGGTGTACGTCGCATTCGATCAGGTCGCAGCCCGCCGTGATCGCGGACCGGAATGACCGCATGGTGTTTTCCGGATGCTGCGCGGGGTTGCCGCGATGTCCGCCCAGGAGGGCGCGGCCGTCGTCGTGGGCGGCCTCGTAACGGGCCCGGATTGATTGGGTCAAGGCGCCGGAAAGTCTAACCGCGTGCGCATCTGTTTCTGGCGGTTCGCTTCTCTATAGTGCTGAGGATGACCTCTACCGCGGCACGAACCATCGCTGACCTCAGATCGTCCGGCCACGTGCGCGAGACCGTCAAGCAGGAGATGCGTCGCAACCTGCTCGCGCGGCTTCGCAGCGGCGAAACGCTGCTCCCCGGAATCATCGGATACGACGAAACCGTGCTGCCGCAGCTGGCCAACGCGGTGATCTCCGGCCACGACGTCATCATGCTCGGTGAGCGAGGTCAGGCGAAGAGCCGCATCATGCGCGCGCTCATCAACTTCCTCGACCCGCAGGTCCCCGCGATCGCCGGCTGCGAGGTGAACGACCATCCTTATGGGCCGATCTGCCGCCGCTGCATTGACCTGGTCGCCAAGGACGGCGACAAAGTCGAGATCACGTGGATCGACCGCGACCAGCGCTACGGTGAGAAGCTCGCGACCCCGGACATCTCCATCGCCGACCTCATCGGCGAGGTCGACCCGATCAAGGTGGCCGAAGGCCGCTACCTCGCCGACGAGCTGACCATCCACTACGGATTGCTGCCGCGGACCAACCGCGGAATCTTTGGCATCAACGAGCTGCCCGACCTCGCCGAGCGCATCCAGGTCGGCCTGCTCAACATCATGGAAGAGAAGGACGTTCAGATCCGTGGATATCGCGTCCGGCTTCCGCTCGACCTCTTCGTCATCGCCAGCGCCAACCCCGAGGACTACACATCGCGGGGGCGCATCATCACTCCGCTGAAAGACCGGTTCGGATCGCAGGTCCGCACTCACTATCCGCTGAGCATCGGCGAAGAGATGCAGATCATGGAGTCCGAGCGGAATCCAATCCCGGAGGATTTCGAGCTGATCTTTCCGAGCTTCATGAAAGAGATCGTCGCGGAGCTCACACACCTCGCCCGGCGCAGCCCGCACATTTCTCAGTCGTCGGGCGTGTCGGTGCGCATGTCAATCGCGAACTTCGAGAACCTCGCGAGTAACGCGGTTCGTCGCGCAGCACGATTGGGCGAGGCGCTGGCGGTGCCGCGAATCACCGACCTCGCGTTCTTGACTTCGTCAACCGCCGGTCGCGTGGAGATCGAGGCGCTGGACGAAGGCAAGGAAGAGCAGGTGCTGTCGCGGCTGGAGCGAGGCGCGATCAGCGCGGTGTTCAGCCGGCATTTCTCCGCGGCGCAGTTCGACGGCATCGTCGCGCGGTTCGAGGATGGGGCGATGCTCGAGGTCGGCGAGGGGATTCCCGCGCGCACCTACACGCGCGCGATCGGCGAGCTGCCCGAGATTGCCACCGCGCTGAAGAAGCTCTCGTTGCCTGATCGCCCGGAGGTGCGCGCGTCGGTCATCGAGTTCTTGCTCGAGGGCCTGCACCTGAACAAGCGCCTGAACAAGGACGAGGTCGAGGGCCGAGCGATCTACCGCCGCTAGGCCCTCTCTCCGGCAAGCATTCCGCACGTTTGGCGCAAGCCGCGCGTTTGCGTGGCTTCCTTAACGCACGTTTAGCGCAAGAGAGGCGTTATCGCGCCATCAGGCCGCAACTTCAATTGCCTCGGGGGTAGTCTGCGACTGCTTCGTCAGCGGAACCTCGCGGAGGAAGACGCTGACGACGAGAGACACCACCGCGACGAGCGCGGCCAGCAGGAAGAGGTCGTGCAGCGTGCCGGCCAGCGCGGCACGGCTGGGTTGGTGTGGCAAGTGATTGGTGAGGATGGCCCCGAGCACCGCGGTGCCGATCGTGCCGCCGAGGCTCCGCCAGAAGGTGATCTGGCTCGTGGCGACGCCGACCAGCTGGTGAGGCAGCCCGGCCTGCACAACGACGAGCGTGAGCGGGAACGTCACCCCAAGCCCAGCTCCGATGATGATGATGTCGCGGGTCACTTCCCATGGACTCGAGTGCGGGCCGATTTGAGCCAACAAGACTAGGCCCAAGATCATCGCCGCGAGGGCGGCGGTGCCCACGAACCGATAGCGCGGGATGCGGGCGAGGAGAACACCCGTTGAGGTCGCCGTGACCACGACCGCCAGCTGCATCGGCGTCAACAGCTGACCGGAGTTGGACGCGCTCACGCCAAGCACGCCTTGATACACGAGCGGAACGAAGACGATCGCGCCGAACATTCCGACCGCGCTGAAGAAAGAGATCAGCGCCGGGACGGCGAATACGTTGACACGGAACAGATGAAAAGGCACGATCGGGTGCTCGACGCGGCGCTCAGTGATGAAGAAGGCGACCAGGAGCACACCCGCCAAACCAAGCAGCCCCAGCACCTGAACCGAAAGCCAGGAGTGGTCGCGCAGCATCGAAAGCGATATCAGCAGCGGTGTAAGACCGGCGAGGAGCAGAGCCGTGCCGGCAAAGTCGATGTCCCGAAGCCTGGCTTGTGAGCGCACGCGCGGGAGCTGGGTCGCGACCAGGATCGTGGCGACGACACCGAGCGGAATGTTGACGTAGAAGACCCAGCGCCAGCCCGGCCCATCGGTGAGGAATCCGCCGAGCGACGGTCCGATGACGGACGAGAGACCGAAGATGGCACCGAACACTCCACTCATGCGCGCTCGCTGCTCCGGCGGGAACAGATCGGTCATGACCGCGAAGGTCGAGGCGAACAACACGCCGCCAAAGACCCCCTGGAGACCGCGAAACAGCACGAGCTCGATCATGTTTTGAGACAGGCCGCAAAGCGCGGATGCGGCGATGAATCCGAGCATGCCGGCGAGCATGAAAGGCTTGCGGCCGAACATGTCACCGAGCTTGCCCGCGACCGGAACCAGCGCGGTCGAGGTGATCAGGTAGGCGGTCGTGACCCAGGCGTACAGCTCGATGCCGTGCAAGTCGGAGACGATGCGGGGCATCGCGACGCCCACCACCGTCTGGTCCAGGGCCGCCAGGAGCAGCGCCATGGCCACGCCGAGCGTGGCGAGAATCACCTGCGAACGAGACCTGCCTTGGGTCATGTCTTTTCTCCTTTCATCGGGCTTGCTTTGCTTGGCCCAGGCTATTGGCTATTGCGGAACGCTTGCTTCCTAAATAGGATTGAATATCGAAAGCAGGATGCTGAGCACCTCCGAGCGGCTGCTGCGCGTTCTGACGCTTCTCGAGTCCCGCCGAGATTGGTCCGGCGCCGACCTGGCGCAGCGGCTCGAGGTCAGCACCCGGACCATCCGCAACGACATGGTTCGCCTCCGCACGCTGGGCTATCCGGTGGGTGCGGCGTCCGGGGTTGCCGGCGGCTACCGCCTCGGCGCTGGGGCCGCGCTGCCACCGCTCTTGCTCGAGGACGATGAAGCGGTGGCCGTGGCGGTGGCGCTCCGGTCGTCGACCGGCGGCGGGGTGGCCGGGATCGAGGAAACGTCCGTCCGTGCGCTTGTGAAGCTGGAGCAGGTCCTCCCTTCACGTCTTCGCCGCAGGGTCAATACGCTGTCGGCTTACACGGTGCCGGTTGCCTTCTCAGGCCCCACGGTCGAGCCGCAGCTCCTTTCCACGATCGCGGCGGCGTGTCGCGATGCCGAGGTGCTGCGCATGGACTATCGCAAACACGACGGCACGGAAAGCACTCGGTCGGTCGAGCCCTACAGGTTGGTCCATCTGGGCCGTCGGTGGTACCTGGTGGCCTGGGACAGAGACAGGCGGGCCTGGCGCACGTTCCGCGTCGACCGCCTTCAAGTCCGCAGCCCGAACGGCCCTCGTTTCACACCTCGCGAGCCGCCCGCCGAAGACATCGGGGAGTATGTGATGCGAAACGTGCGGTTAGCGCCTATGACGCATCGGGCGCGAGTGGTGGTGCGCGCTCCAGCTGCTGTCATCACCGAGCGCGTGCCGCGCGGAATCATCGTCGAGCGGATCGACGACGAAACGTGCTTGGTCCACGCGACCGCGAACACGATCGAGATGCTCGCCCTCTACCTGGGCATGCTGGACGCCGAGTTCACCGTGACCGAGCCACCCGAGCTGCTTGCTCGACTGAGCAAACTGGCTGAGCGTTTTTCGAGCGCTATACCTGGCGAGCTTCCTAGCGCTGGACCGAGTAAATCCAGGTGAACCCGATCACCAGCGCCACAACCATGAGGAAGAACAGCAGCTCCACCCGGATCGCCAGACGCACCAGGCGCCGCGCCCGCCGCGTTCGCGCGCCACAGCGCTCGCAGTAGGCGGCGTTCGGAACCAGCTCCGCGCCGCAGGTGTCGCAAGCGCCCTGAACCTGCTGCATCCAATTGAGTATGTACAGTTCGAATATCGAACTGCAGGAAGAACTCACCCCAAACGACGCCGTGCTGCTGATGAGCTCGGTGCCCGAACGGATCGCCGATCTCGTCTACGGCCTGGACGAGGCTCGGCTGCGCTACCGCCACGGACCCGCATTCCCGACCCTGGGCGGCCTGATCGGGCACCTGCTCGACTCGGGATCGAAAGTCGACGGCCTGCTGCGGCATGCCCACCTGGACGGGATCGCGTCAGCCGACGTGCGGGGCACGATCGATCCCACTCATGACCACGAGCTCGACCGTCCGCTGCAAGAGGCCCTGGAAGACTTCGCTCGTGTCCGCCGGCGCACAGTCGACCTGCTTCACGGCTGGGGCAAGAACGAATGGGAGCGAACGCTGAGCGATCCGCGAGGCGGGTCTTTCACGCTCCTCGAGGTCTGCCGCATGGTCACCCGCCACGAGATGGCCCACATCGCCCAGATCCGCAACCTGACCGTGCTGCTTCCGGAGCACGAGGACCTCGGGCCGCTGCAACGGCAGGATGTGATTCCATGAGCGATGAACAGCCGACAGCCCCGGGGCCGGCCGCGGACCGGCCGCAAAAAAGCGGGCGCTCGCGCCGGAAGCGAAAGTCAGGGCGCTCGGAAGGTCGCGCGCTCCAGTACTGGATGGTGGTCAGCTCGCCGGACAACTTCCGGAAAACGCGCGAGCTTGGCTTCACCATCCAGGGCTTGAAGAGCCGCCACCGCCGCCGGGTCGAGACCATGCGCGTCGGCGATCGGCTCCTCTATTACGTCACCGGACGCATGGCTTTCGCGGCCACCGTCACGGTCGCCTCGCCGATGTATGAGGACCACACTCCCACGTGGCGCTC
>Ga0207646_10004025_pt1 | contig 16249 bp, 12 predicted proteins | sample KBSK5502metaG_FD_184343 | JGI IMG/M metagenome (GOLD analysis project Ga0207646, IMG submission 184343) | Corn, switchgrass and miscanthus rhizosphere microbial communities from Kellogg Biological Station, Michigan, USA - KBS K5-50-2 metaG... | ecosystem: Host-associated > Plants > Roots >... | reverse complement strand
GACGATCATCGTCTCGGCCTCGCTGCGAGTGATCCCCCGGCTCATCAGGTAGAAGAGCTGCTCGTCCGAGACCTTGCTCACCGTGGCTTCGTGGCCGAGGGTCACGTTCTCGGCGTCGACGTCGTTGTAGGGATAAGTGTCGGAGCGCGATTCGTCGTCGAGCAGAAGCGCGTCGCACTTGACGAAGGACTTGCTGTTCTTCGCGTCCGGGTACATCTTGATGTGGCCGCGGTACGAAGTGCGCCCGCCGCCCTTGGAGATCGACTTCGACGTGATGGTCGACGTGGTGTTCGGCGCGACGTGGATCATCTTGCCGCCGGCATCCTGGTGCTGGCCCTTGCCCGCGAACGCGACCGAAAGGACGTCGCCCTTGGCGCCCGGCTCCATCAGGTAGACACTCGGGTACTTCATCGTGATCTGTGATCCGAGGTTGCCGTCGACCCACTCCATGGTCGCGTCGGCATACGCCATCGCGCGCTTGGTCACCAGGTTGAACACGTTGGTCGACCAGTTCTGGATCGTCGTGTAGCGGCACCGAGCGTTCTTCTTGACGATGATCTCGACCACCGCCGAATGCAGCGAATCCGTTGTGTAGATAGGTGCCGTACAACCCTCGATGTAGTGCACGAACGAGCCTTCGTCGCAGATGATCAGCGTCCGCTCGAACTGGCCCATGTTCTCCGCGTTGATGCGGAAGTAGGCCTGCAGCGGGATGTCCACACGCACGCCCTTGGGCACGTAGATGAACGAGCCGCCCGACCACACAGCGCTGTTGAGCGCGGAGAACTTGTTGTCGGCCGGCGGGATGACGGTGCCGAAGTACTCCTTGAACAGCTCCGGGTGGTCGCGGAGCGCCGAGTCGGTGTCCGTGAAGATGACGCCCTTCTTGGTCAGCTCCTCCTGCAGCGAGTGGTAAACGACCTCCGACTCGTACTGCGCGGAGACGCCGGCCAGGAACTTGCGCTCCGCCTCCGGCACGCCGAGGCGGTCGTACGTCGCCTTGATGTCGGGCGGCAGGTCTTCCCAGCTCTTCGACTGTTTGTCCGACGCCTTGAGGTAGTAGAAGATGTTCTCGAAGTCGATCACCGACAGGTCCGCGCCCCAGTTGGGCATCGGCTTCTTGCGGAAGATCTCCAGCGAGCGCAGGCGGAACTTCAGCATCCACTCCGGCTCCTTCTTCATCCACGAGATCTCCTTGACGATCTCGGGGTTCAGGCCGCGCTTGGCCTTGAAGACGAAGTCCTCCGGGACGAAGAAGCCGTACTTCTCCTTGTAATCGGTGCCGACGTCGACCTTGGGTACCGTCGCCATCAGGCAACCTCCTCGGGCTTGATCCCTTCACTGAGGACCGCAGGCTCGTCGACCTCGGCCCATTCCGAATAACCGGTCTTCTCCAGGCGGTCGGCGACCTCAGGGCCGCCCGACAGCACGAACTTTCCGTCGACCAAAACATGCACGTAGTCGGGCTTGATGAACTCGAGGATGCGCGTGTAGTGCGTGATGATCAGCACGCCAAGCTCGGGGCCGCGCATGCGGTTCACAGCCTCGGCGACGAACTTGATCGAGTCGATGTCGAGCCCGGAATCCGTCTCGTCGAGGATCGCTATCTCGGGCTTCAGGATCGCCATCTGCAGGATCTCGGCGCGCTTCTTCTCGCCGCCCGAGAAACCGTCGTTGATGTATCGCGGCAGGAAGGAGTCGTCCATGTGGAGCACCTCGAGCTCGCTCTTGAGCAGCGAGCGAAACTCCTTCGGCGAGATCTGCTTGGACTTGTCCTTGCCGTCGTATCCGCGCTTGGAGTTGAGGGCCGTGCGCAGGAAGTTGGTCATCGAGATCCCTGGGACCACCACCGGGTACTGGAAGGCGAGGAACATGCCCAGCCGGGCACGCTCATCAGGCTCGAGTGAGAGCACGTTCTGGCCCTTGAAGAGCACCTCGCCGCCCCCGACGGTGTAGCCCGGATGGCCCATGAGGGTATGCGAGAGGGTCGACTTGCCCGAGCCGTTGGGCCCCATGACGGCGTGCACCTCGCCCTTGTTGATGGCGAGCGTGACGCCCTTCAGGATCTCCTTGCCTTCGACGCTGGCCCGCAGGTCTCGAATCTCGAAATCAGCCAACTCTCTATTTGCTCTCCTTGACTTCATATGTGCAGTCGCTTGCCGCCTCGACTTCATATGTGCAGTCGCTTGCCGCCTCGCGCATCCACGTGGATCGGGTCACCGGTGCGCCCAGCAGCCGCTCGTACATCTGCTTCTCGTTCACGCAGGGCAGGCCGGTGCGGGCGGCGACGTCCTGGATGGGGCAGTTGCAGTGGCGGATCGCAAGGCCGCCTCCCGGCAGCTCGACCACCTCGGCCATGTGGCCGTGCTCGGTGGCGAGCTTCGCGAGCTCGCGGACGCGCCCTTCAAAGTCTAGCCCCGCCAATCGGGGGGCGTACTCGGCCTCCAGGCGCGCGGCGCGGCGCTCGAAAAAGCGCTTCAGCTGCTCCTCGGACAGGAACTCGACCAGGTCGGTCGCCAGCTCGCGGTGTGCGTGAGGGAAGTGCTCGTATGCCGCCCCGGTGAGCGTGTAGACGTTCTCGGGCCGGCCCCGCCGGTGCTCGTCGGCCGGGGCGACCGTGGCCAGGCCGTCCGCTTCGAGCGCCTCCATATGGCGCAGCGCGCCCTGCTTGGAGATCTCGAGGTGGGCGGCCACGTCGCCCAGCGAGGCGTGTCCGCGGGTCTTGAGGAAGGCGAGGATGGTCTCGCGCCGGGAGTCCACGTGCTGATTCTACGAGTTTCTCAACACACGTGTTGAAATAGTCCGTGATGGATCGCCGCCTGTTGCTGGCCGCCCGTGGGCTGCGCGCTTTCGGGTTCGGATTCTCCGCCGTCCTGATCGGCGTCCATCTGGAGCGGCGGGGCCTCTCGCCGCTGCTCATCGGCGTCACCCTCGGGATCGGTCTCGCCGCGGCGTCCCTATCGGGACTCGCGAGCGCCTGGCTCGCGGCGGCGTGGGGTCGCCGGCGCGTCCTGTCGGCCGCCGGCGGCCTGATGGCGCTTACCGGGCTCGATCTCGCGCTGGCCGGCCAGACGCCGCTACTCGTCCTGTCGGGCCTCACCGGCATGCTCGGGGCGGCAAGCGTCGACCTCGGGCCTTTCGCTTCGGTCGAGCAGGCCGTGTTGGCCGAGACCGCGCCGGCCTCCGAGCGCAACGTCGCCTTCGGCCGCTACTCGCTGACCGGCGGCCTCTTCAACGCCGCGGGCGGACTGGCCGCCGCGCTGGCGACCAGCGGCGGCGCCACCACCGCGTTCTTCTTCCTCTACGCGGCCATCGGGTTCGCGACCGCCGTCCTTCCTTTCTTCATGTCGAAACGGGCCGAGCTCGAGAACGTGGGGCCTGCCTTCGGGAGCTTCCGGCCCCTGGTCGGGCTCGCCGCGCTGTTCGCGCTCGACTCCCTCGGCGGCGGCTTCGTGGCCAACGCCGTGATCGCGTACTGGCTGCACGTCCGCTTCGGGGTAGGCGCGCCCCTGCTCGGCCCGGTGTTTGCCGGCGTCGCGATCCTGCAGGCGCTGTCGTATGAGGTCTCCGGACGGCTCGCCAACCGCATCGGCCTCATCAACACGATGGTGCTGACCCATCTGCCGAGCAACGTCATCCTGCTTCTGGTCCCATTCAGCCCGAGCCTCACGTGGGCGATCGCACTGATCCTGGCCCGTTTCGCCCTGTCGCAGATGGATGTGCCGGCACGGCAGGCTTACGTCGTGTCGATAGTCCCGCCGTCCGAGCGCGCCGGCGCGGTGGCGATGACGGGGGCGGTGCGGGGCGTCGCGCAGTCGTTCGGCCCTGCGCTTGCCGGAGCGGCGATCGGCGCGGCGGCGTTCGGCGTGCCGTTCTTCGCGGGAGGCGCATTGAAGATCGTGTACGACCTCGCCCTGTTCGCGGGTTTTCGCAACCGGCGTGCGAGCCACGAGCGCGGGTAACGTTCGCATGTGGCTGATGAGCTGAACTCGATCGACGACGCCGAGCTCGAGCACCGGGTCGACGATGTTCGCGAGCGCATGCGACCGGTCGAGCAGCAGCTGGCGGCGCTTCGCGGCGAGCGGGACCTCCTCCTGACCGAGCGGCGTCGTCGCGAGCGAAGCGCGCATCGCGAGTCGCGCGCGGACCTGAAGTCGGCCATGCGCGAGGGGAGGTTCCCGAGCGTCGCCGAGCTGGTCGCGGGCAGCCAGGCCGGGTCGCTGGACGACTATGTCTTCAACCTCAAGACCGGCGGCGAGGTGCGGCTGGGCTACCCGGGCGCGCGCTCGCAGAGCCTCACGTTCACGGACGGGCTCCAGGTCGCCAATGCCGGCGACCTTGCGGCCGCCGCGCGCCTGTACGCGGCCGGCTGGGAGCTGGGCAGCCCGGGACGGCCCGGCGTGAGGGTCCACTTCCCCGGCACGCGCCAGGAGCGGCTGGTGAGCCCGGACGAGGTTTTCGCCCGCACCACCGGTCCGGAAGCTCCGTAACCTCGGGCCCCGTCCCGGCGTTGGTGGTTCGGGAAACCGTAGAATCTACGCGCTCCCCCTCAATGGCTCGAAACGTTCCTGAGAAGATCAAAACCAAGGGGGGCCATCGCCCTCGGGCGCGGGTCCACGCAGGCTGGTCGCCCATTGGGCAGCGACTGCGTCGGGTCGCGCTTTTGCGTGGCCTGGGCGTCCTGGTCGCCGTCGTGCTGGTGGTCGGGTTCGCCGTCGACGCTTACGCGCAGTCTTTCTTCGACAGCCTGCCCTCGATCCAGGGCCTGGACAGCGCGGCGTTTGCCGGCGACACCCTGGTCACCGACCGCAACGGCGCGGTCCTGGCGGACGTCGGCAACCACGGCGACCACCGCCTCGCGGTGAAGCTCAAGGACATCTCGCCGGTGATGATCCAGGCCACCGTCGCCATCGAGGACAAGGGCTTCTACACGAACCCCGGCTTCGACATCCAGGGCATCGTCCGCGCCATCCTCGACGACCTCCGAGCCGGCCACATCGTCGCCGGCGGAAGCACGATCACCCAGCAGCTCGCCAAGCAGCAGTTCCTGACCCCGGATCAAACCTACACGCGAAAAGTCAAAGAGGTGGCGCTCGCCTATGAGCTGAGCCAGGCCTACTCAAAGGACCAGATCATGGAGCTCTACCTCAACAAGAGCTTCTACGGGTCGCAGTCATACGGCATCGAGGCCGCGGCCGAGAGCTACTTCCACATCCACGCGGCCAAGCTGGACCTCGCCCAGTCGGCGGTCCTGGCCGGCCTCCCACAGGCACCCACGGAATGGAACCCGGTGCTGCACCCGGACGCCGCCAAGCTGCGCCAGACCGAGGTCCTCCAGGCGATGGTCCGACAGAACTACATCACGCAGGACCAGATGGACAAGGCGCTTGCCGAGAACCTCGCCTACCAGGCTCCGATCAACAGCTTCCTGGCCCCGCACTTCGTCGACTTCGTGCTCGAAGAGCTGCGCCAGCTCGGGTTCAAGCCAGGCATCCAGCAGCTGAACGTGAAGACCACGCTCGACCTGCACCTGCAGCAGATCGGCGAAAACGTCGTCCGGGCGAACCTCGCCCGCTGCCTCGCGCCGCCATCATGTGACCCGAGGGGAAAGCTCTCCTCCGGCCTCATCGCCGAGAACCCGCAGAACGGGGAGATCCTGGTCATGGTGGGTTCGCCCGACTACAACTCACAGGGCGGCCAGTACAACTGGACGACGATTCCGCGCAACGTCGGCTCTTCCGTGAAGCCCTACACGTACGCTGCCGTGATCAACGCTCGCGCCGCCACCGTCGACACGCCGGTGTACGACGGCCCGAGCCCGCTGGTCTACAAGGACGCTTACAGCACCACCAAGATCTACAACTACGACCTCCGCTCCCACGGCGTTCTGCCCCTCAAGAAAGCGATGGGCAACTCGCTCAACATCTGCGCGGTCAAGGTCGAGCTTTCGATCGGCGTGCCGGCCGTCCTCTCGTTCATGCGCAACATCGGAGTCCAGCCGCGCTACATCAACTCCGACGGCAGCTACAACACACAGGCTCCGGCCGACGAGTACGGCCCGAGCGTGACCCTCGGTGGATATCCGATCACGCTGCTCGAGCACGTGGGCGGCATGGCGACCCTGGCGGACATGGGCGTGTACCACACGCCGGAAGCGATCGAGCAGGTGACGGATTCGCAGGGCCAGGTCCTGTACCAGACCCATGCCGACCAGCGCGCGCGGCAGGCCATCGACCCGGGCGTCGCGTTCATCATGGCCCAGATCATGTCCGACGACAACAACCGCGCCTTGATCTTCGGCTACAACAGCCCACTTCATTTCAAGAACCGGTTCGTGGCCGCCAAGACCGGCACCTCGGACAACTTCAAGGATGCGGCGACTGTCGGCTTCACGCCCGACCTGGCCGCGGTGATCTGGATCGGCGACATCCTCGACTTCAACCACACCATGGTTCGCAACTCGGACGGTGTGTTCGTCGCCACGCCAGGCTGGCACAACTTCATGGACCAGGCCCTCACCTACATGGGCTCGCCGGGCAACCGCTGGTATTCGCAAGTGCCGGCGGACGTGGTCGCCGGACCCAACGGCAGCTGGTACCTGAGCGACACCCGCAGCGTCGCGCGGCTCCCCGGCGACAATCCGCCCAGCCCGAGCCCGGCGCCGATCAACATCACCGTTCCGCCCGACCCGGGCACGGGTCCGGTGCTGGCAAGCCCGACTCCATCCCCGATCCTGCCGTCGCCAGGGCCCTAGGCCGCTGTCGATCTGACCGCGGTCCGTAGAATCGGCCGCGATGCCTTCCTCGCTTTCCGTCACGACCGAGGCACTGCCGAAGAGCCAGGTGGGGATCACCATCGAGGTGCCGGCCGAGACCGTCGACGCGACCTACGAGAAAGTGCTCAACCGGCTCGCCTCGAAGGCCAAGCTCGAAGGCTTCCGGCCGGGGCGCGCGCCCCGTGCGCTGGTCGAGGCCAGGGTCGGGCCCGCGGCGCTCCGCGAAGAGGTGGTGGAGACGATCGTTCCCGAGGTCATCCGCCAGGCGCTGGAGGAAAAATCGATCAGCCCGATCGACAACCCGGACGTCGAGGTCCTCGAGCTCGAGCGTGGGCGTCCGGCGCGCCTGAAGGCCACGGTCAGCGTGATGCCCGAGGTCAGGCTTGGTGACGCCAGGGCGCTGGACGTGGCCACGCCCTCGGTCGAGGTCACGGACGAGATGCTCGAGCGCCGGCTGGACGACGTCCGCGAGCCGATGGCGGAGATCACGCCTGTCGACCGCGAGGCCCGCCCGGGCGACGTGGCCGTCATCGACGTCGAGGTCGAAGCGGACGGCAAGGTCGTCCCCTCGGAGTCGAGGCAGGCGATGGAGGCCGAGCTCAAAGAGGGCGTCCTGCTGCCCGAGCTGCTCGAGGCGATTCAAGGAGCGAAGGTGGGCGAGACGCGCTCGGCCACGGTCAAGTTTCCGGACGACTACAGCGAACCGCTGCTTGCCGGCAAGGACGGCACCATCAAGGTCACCGTCCAGGGGGTCAAGGAAAAGGTTCTGCCCGCCCTCGACGATGCGCTCGCAAAGCAGCTGAGCGGCGGCCAGAGCGAAACCGTCGACGCCTACAGGGGATCCGTGCGCGAACAGCTCGAGGAGTCCGCCAGGGCGGTCGCGCAGATGGCTCGCGAGCAAGCGCTCGTCAAGGCGCTGGTAGAGGCGTCATCCGTGGACGTGCCTGACGCCCTGGTCGAGCGCGAGCTGGCGAGCCACCTCGACTCGCTCGACCGGAGCCTGAATCGACAGGGCCTTCGCCTCGATCGCTACCTCGAGTACCTGGGCAAGACTCCCGAGCAGTGGATCGCGGAGGAAAGGCCGGAGGCCGAGGCGCGGCTCAAGGTCGACCTGGTGCTGGATGAGTTCGCGAAGCGCGAGCAGATCGAGCCTTCGGACGAAGACGTGACCGGGTTCATCGAGGAGCAGGCCGGCAAGGACGACGAGCTCAAGGGCCGTGTCGGTGAGCTGACGCGGGGGCCGAACTCGCGCCGATTCTTCGCTTCGAGGCTGCGCCGGCTTCGGGTCCTCGAGCGGCTGGCCGAGGTCGCGGGCTCCGGAAACGCTTGAGCTGACTTGACGGAATCCCTGGAGTCGATGTCTAGAATGGGTGAGGTGTCTGACATGAGCCGTATACAGCGCCCGGCCGGCTACCTGGTGCCGATGGTGGTCGAGAACACAGGGCGCGGCGAACGCGCCTTTGACATCTATTCGAGACTGCTGAAGGACCGCATCGTCTTCATCGGCACGCCCATCGACGACCAGGTCGCGAACCTGGTGGTGGCGCAGCTCCTCTTCCTGCAGTCGGAGGACCCTGAGAAGGAGATTGCGCTCTACATCAACAGCCCGGGCGGCAACGTCACGGCAGGCCTGGCGATCTACGACACCATGCAGTACATCCGGCCGCCGGTTTCGACGATCTGCATCGGCATGGCCTACTCGATGGCGGCGGTGCTGCTCGCGGGGGGCGCGCACGGCCAGCGCTATGCCCTGCCGCACGCCAACATCCTCATCCACCAGCCCTGGGGCGGCATGCAGGGCCAGGCGAGCGACATCCAGATCCACGCCAAGGAGATCCTGCGCACGCGTGAGCAGCTCAACCAGATCCTGGCGAAGCACACCGGCCAGAAGATGGAGAAGGTGACCCAGGACACCGAGCGCGACTACTTCCTGACGTCGGACGCAGCCAAGGAATACGGGCTGATCGACGACATCATCCTCACTCCGACGAAGCCGCACGACAAGGAAAAGGAAAAGGAGAAAGAGAAGGAGAAGGTCGCAGCCACCCCATGATCTTTCGACGCAGAGGCAAGAGCGGCGAGGTCAAGAGGCACAAGCCGATGTGCTCCTTCTGCGGCAAGGGACAGGGACAGGGTGGAGTGCGATTGATCGCAGGTTCAGGGGTCTTCATCTGCAGCGAGTGCATCAGCCTTGCCAACGAGATCCTGTGGGGCCATAATCCCCCGGCGCCCGCCTCTTCGTGATGGATACTGACGCTGCCAGCGATTTGAGGAAACGATGAACGAGCGAGAGGATCGCCGCCGGTATACCCGCTGCAGCTTCTGCGGCAAGGGCCAGGACCAGGTACGAAAGCTGGTCGCCGGCCCAGGGGTGTTCATCTGCGACCAGTGCATCGACCTCTGCCAGGAGGTCCTCGAGGACGACAACCGCTCCGCCGGCACGAAGAAGCAGAAGACCGGCTTCATCCCCAACCCGAAGACGATCTGCGCCGCTCTCGACCAGTACGTGATCGGCCAGGACCGCGCCAAGAAAGTGCTCTCGGTCCAGGTCTACAACCACTACAAGCGCATCTCCGCGTCCAAGTCGGTCGGCGACGTCGAGCTGACGAAGTCGAACGTGCTGCTCGTCGGCCCCACCGGATGCGGCAAGACCTACCTCGCGCAGACGCTGGCCAAGATCCTCGACGTTCCCTTCGCCATCGCCGACGCGACGAGCCTCACCGAGGCCGGCTACGTGGGCGAGGACGTGGAGAACATCCTGCTTCGCCTCATCCAGGCCGCCGACTTCGACATCAGCCGCGCCGAGCGGGGGATCATCTACATCGACGAGATCGACAAGATCGCCCGCAAGTCCGACAACCCGTCGATCACGCGCGACGTCAGCGGCGAGGGCGTGCAGCAGGCCCTTTTGAAGATCCTCGAAGGCACGGTCGCCAACGTTCCCCCGCAGGGCGGGCGGAAGCACCCACACCAGGATTTCATCCAGATCAACACCACCAACATCCTTTTCATCTGCGGCGGCGCATTCGACGGCCTGGAGAAGGTCGTCGAGCAGCGAATCGGCCGGCGCAACATCGGTTTCGGAGCGCCGCACACGAAGATCGAGCGCAAGGCCATCTCCGAAACCCTCAAGCACATGCAGCCGCAGGACCTGCTGAAGTACGGCTTCATCCCGGAGTTCATCGGGCGCCTGCCGATCATCGTGACCCTGCATCACCTGGACCAGCAGGACATCGTCCGCATCCTCACCGAGCCGAAGAACGCGCTCGTCAAGCAGTACCAGAAGTTCTTCTCGCTGGACAACGTGGAGCTCGTCTTCCAGAAGGGAAGCCTCGACGCCATCGCGGAGCTCGCGCTTTTGCGCGGGACCGGGGCCCGCGCGCTGAAGTCCATCATCGAAGAGGCGCTCTTGAACTCCATGTTCGAGATCCCGTCGCGCCCCGAGATCAAGCGCTGCCTGATCTCCGAACGCTCGATTCGCGAGGCCCTGGAGCCGGAGTTCGAGCTCACAGACGAGGGCGACGGCCCGGCTCGCCTGGTCGGAGAGAGCGCCTAAGCGTCCATCCTCGTCGCGGCCAAATAGAGCCGCGGGGTCTGCGCCTCGAACTCGTAGGGCTCGCGCTGCAGCGCCCGGTCGACCCTGAAGCCGGCGGCTTCGACCAGCTCCTCCAATTCCTGCAGCTCGAAGAGCGTGGCTTCGAACCGCACCCGGTGGCCCAGGAATTCGTCGGCGGCGATGCTGCGGCTGCCGCCATGGACCGCCAGCAGCAGCTTGCCGTCGCTCGCTATCACTCGATGGAGTTCCCGCAGCACGGCCGGAACTTCGTCGCGCGGGATGTGGATGAGAGAGTAGAAAGCGACGATGCCTGCGATCTCGCCGTCGCGGTAGTCGAGGTGACGCATATCACCGACGTCGAAACGCATGCCCTCGTTGAGCCTGCGCGCGACTTCGATCATGGCCGGCGCAAGGTCGACACCGGTGACGTCGACGACCTGGTCGGCGAGGAAGCGCCCCACGTGGCCTGGCCCGCAGCCGACATCGAGGACACGCCCCGGTGGACACTCGCGCGCGAAGCGCTCGAGCAGCTCGCGATCGAATGGCTTGCGTGACAGCTCGTCGAAGAATTTCGCGGCGTAGCTCTCGGCCACCGCGTCGTAGCTCGACCTGAGGTCCTCTCGTTCCACGGATCGACCTATCCTGAGCCGATGGTCGACCTGAGGGGCAAGACGGTTCTTCTCACCGGCGCCTCGACCGGCCTTGGGCCTTACATCGCCCGGCGCCTGCATCGCGCCGGCGCGCGGTTCGTCCTTTCGGCCCGGAACGAAGCGTCGCTGACCAGGCTCGCGAAAGAGCTGGGCGACTCCCGCGTGGTGGTCGCCGACCTGTCGAAGGCCGGTGAGCCCGAGCGGCTCGCTCGCGAGGCGGGAGCGGTCGACGTCCTCGTCTCCAACGCCGGAGTGCCGGCCAGCGGGAGGCTGGCGTCATTCGAGATCGAAGAGATCGACCGCGCCATCGCCGTCAATCTGCGTGCGGGCATCGTGCTGGCGCGCGAGCTTGCGCCCGGGATGGTCGAACGCAAGCAAGGACACATCGTTTTCATGGCGTCGGCCGCCGGCAAGGTGCCTGCCCCAGGGATCAGCATCTACAACGCCACGAAGTTCGCCATAAGAGGGTTTGCACTCGCGCTGCGCGAGGAGCTCATGGGCACTGGCGTGGGCGTTTCGGCGATCTCGCCGACGTTCGTCTCGGGCTCCGGTATGTGGGCGGAGACAGGCCTCAAGGCCAACCCGATCGCCGGCGAGGTGACGCCGGAGCAGGTGGCCGAAGCGGTGTTCACGGCGATCACCAAGAACAAGGCTGAGATCGACGTGGTGCGCCTGCCGCTGCGCGCCAGCCTCAAGGTGCTGGCACTCGCTCCCGGTCTTTTCATGGCCGTCGCGCGGTCGTCCGGCGCCACCGCGGACGCCGACGAGGCGAGCAAGCGCCAGCGCAACAAGCGCTAAACTTTTGAGCATCATGTGCCGGGCCGAGCGCGTATCCGTACCCTCGCCGGCGCAGTCGCGCTAAGCGACGAGCACGCCGGCGCCTTGATTCCCAACCCTTAGATGAAGCACGTCCCTATGAGCAAGACCACCTCTGAGATGCAGACCGCCTACGACGCCGGGGCCATCGAGCCCGGCTGGTATGCGCGCTGGGAGGACGCGGGTCTGTTCACGGCAGACGCGAACAGCCCCAAGCCAAAGTTCACGATGTGTTTTCCTCCGCCGAACATCACCGGCGAGCTGCACATGGGTCACGCGTTGCAAACCGCCATCTACGACCTGGTCGCGCGCTACAAGCGGATGACCGGCCACGAGGTGCTGTTCCTGCCCGGTTACGACCACGCCGCGATTGCGACTCAGAACGTGATCGAGAAGCAGCTGGCGCGCGAGGGGACGACGAAAGAGGAGCTCGGCCGCGACCTCTTCGACGCCCGCGTCGACGCCTGGTATGAACAGGTCGGCGCGACCATCATCAACCAGCTGCGATTGCTGGGCGCCTCGATGGACTGGAGCCGGTTGCGGTTCACGATGGATGCGAGATACGTCCGCTCGGTGATGACGGCATTCGTCGGTTTCTACGAGCGCGGGTGGATCTACCGCGCGCCGCGGATCGTCAACTGGTGCCCGCACGACCAATCGGCCATCTCGGACCTCGAGGTCAAGTGGGAAGAGCACCACGACACGCTCTACTACATCCGCTATCCGATAGATGGAGGCGGCGAGGTCGTGATCGCGACCGTGCGGCCGGAGACGATGCTCGCGGACACGGCGGTGGCTGTGAACCCGAACGATCCCCGCTACCAATCGATCATCGGCAAGACTGCGACCCTGCCCCTGGTCGGAAGAAAGCTGCCGATCATCGCCGATGACGCCGTGGAGGAGGACTTCGGCACCGGCGCGCTCAAGGTCACGCCGGGCCACGACCCGATGGACTACGAGATCGGCCTGCGGCACTCGCTCGAGGTGATCAACGGCATGCACCCCGACGGGCGGATGAACGTCCCGGGCTTACCCTATGACGGCCTCCCCGCCCTGGAGGCGAGGCGGCTCGTGGTCCGCGACCTCGAGGCGGAGGGCCTCGTGGTCAAGGAGGAGCCGTACACGCATCAGGTGGGCCACTGTGACCGGTGCGACACGGTCATAGAACCGTTGATCAGCGACCAGTGGTGGCTGCGCATGGACAAGATGCGCGACAGGGCGCTGGCGGCCAGCAAGGCCGGCAAGGTGCGCTGGCACCCGGAACGTTACGAGCGCACCTACCTCGATTGGCTGCGCGGCCTGCGCGACTGGAACATCGGCCGCCAGCTGTGGCTGGGCCATCGTGTTCCGGTCTACTACTGCGAGAACGGTCACCAAACGGTGGCGGTCGAGCGCCCGACCGAATGCGCGGAGTGCGGGAACCGCCGGCTCGAGCAGGATCCCGACGTGCTCGACACCTGGTTCTCGTCCGCCCTATGGCCGTTCGCAACGCTCGGATGGCCCGACGAGACCGAGGACCTTCGTGCTTTCTACCCGACCGACTTGAACTGCACGGCGCGGGAGATCATCAACCTCTGGGTGAGCCGGATGATCATGACCGGGCTCGAGTTCATGGGCGATGTTCCTTTCTCCGACGTCGTGATTCACTGCCAGGTTCAGGCGGCCGACGGACGCCGCATGTCGAAGTCCCTCGGTACCGGAATCGACCCGCGCGACCTGATCACCAGGTACGGCACGGACGCCCTGAGGGCGTGGGCGGCGTCGGTGGCGATGTCGAGCCAGGACGTCCGTTTCGACGAGACCCGGGTCGAAGGCTACCGGCGTTTCTGCAACAAGCTCTGGAACGCCACCCGCCTCATCCTCGGAAATCTCGGCGATGGGCCGCTACCCACAGTGCCCGAGCCTGATGCGCTCGAGCTCATCGAGGACCGCTGGATCCTGTCGCGGCTCGGAGCCGCCTCCGCCGCCGTCACGCGTGGCATCGAGGAGTTCAGCTTCCAGGACTCGATGCTCGCCGCCTACTCCTTCGCGTGGAACGAGTTCTGCGACTGGTGGCTGGAAGCGGCCAAGGATCGGCTCCGGGACGGGGACAAGGGCGCTCTCGGCATCGCCGTCTTCTGCCTCGACAACCTGCTTCGGCTGCTGCACCCTTTCATGCCCTTTGTGACCGAAGAGCTCTGGAGCCGTCTGCCCGGCGACCGCGACTTCGTCATGCGGGCTGCGTGGCCTGGCGACCCCACCATCTATGGCGACGGGCAGGCCGAGCTCGACTTTCAGCGTTTGATGAAGGCGGTCGAGGAGATCCGCTCGTACCGCAAGACAGTTCCGGGGGCGCCGGTCAAAGGCGGAGCGGTGAAGCTGTCCGATGCCGCGGAGCCGGACTGGGTCCGGGTGCTGATGGTGCTTGGCAAGGTGGCTGCTGTCGAGGAGCTGCCGCCGGGCAGGGCATTCGGCATGAGCGAGGGCAGCATCGTGTTTCCCGCCGTCGCCGCCGCCGATGCCGCGGTCGTCGCCAAGAAGAAGGCCGACCTGCAGCGGGAGCTCGACCGCGTGCAGGCCAAGCTCGACAATCCGGAGTTCCGCGCCAAAGCGCCGGAGGCGGTTGTCGCGGAGCAGGAGGCGCGCGCGGAGGAGCTGAGGGCGGCAATCGGCCGCCTCGGATAGAGCTTGAAGGGCCTGGCTTGGCGGGCGGCCGGGCTCGCCCGGCCGCGACTTTGTATAACGCCAACCCAATCGTGGCCTGGAGTGAATATTCAGGTAATCCTGTCCCGGGGAAGGTGAGCAGCTACCGCTGGGGTCCCCGCGACGCAGTCGCGGGAGCGCGTGAGCGGAAACCGCCGAGGTTTCCGCTCATATACGTTTAGCGGGCGGATGCCCTCCATTGCGCTCCTTGCGCCCATCCTCATCCCCCTCGCGACCGCAGGCTTGGTGGCGGTCTGCGGAGTCGCCGGATGGAAGATCGACCGCATCGTCCTCGGCGCCGGGTCCTGGGGAGCGATCCTGGTCCTCATCGCGTTGTGGGCACCGGTCCGGTCGACCCAGGACCTGAGCCTCGGTCCGCTTGGTTTCTCCCCGCTCAACCTGCGGCTCGACGCGGTCGGCTTCGCGTTCGCCCTCATGGTCATGGTCCCGGCCGCGGTCTTGCTCACGCTGCAGCCACGCGCCTGGCAGGAGGGCACGGTCGCGGCCCTTGGCCTGGCCGCTGCCGTGTTCACGGTGGAGGCGGGCGGCATGCTCCTCACGGCGCTGGCCGGCGGGGCCGCCGCCACCCTCGCCGTCATCCAGCTGGACGTGGAAGACCCTCGGGCGACACGCCCACCCTGGGGCATGCTCCTGGCCGCCTGGCTGGTGCTGAGCTGGGTCGGCACGATCCTCCAGGTCCGGGGAGGCACGGCCATCTATGCGGCGGTGCCCGTGTCTGCACTCACCGTGCCCGTCTTCGCCTTGCTGGCCGCGTCTGCGCTCGCGGCTTCGGGCCTGTTCCCCTGGCGGGGATGGCCGGCTCAGCTCTGGGGGCGACCGGCCCTGCGCGCCTCCGGGATGGCGGTCGCGACCCTCTACCCGCTCGGGTTCTACCTCCTCGTGCGAGCGTACGAGCTCGGCGACGGGCATTTTCCGCAGTTCTGGTTGCAGGCGGTCCTGGCATCGCTGGGGGTGCTCGTCGCATTTGGCGCCGCCGCCCGGGCGCAGGCCGCGGCCACCCGTCGCGAGTATCTCGGCGAGGTCATACCCGGCCTCGGCGGTTTCGCGCTGATGGGCATCAGTCTTGGCACGCCGCTCGGATTGGTCGCGGGGCTGGCCACGCTGGCGGTGGCAGCTGTGCTGGCGGCGTGCCTTCCGCTCCTGCCAGACCGCGCCGGACCGGGCTCGCTGGTGGCGATCGCCGCCGCCGCCGGGCTCCCGCCCGGCCTTGCCTTCGGCGTGCGGGTGATCGGGCTCGAGGCGACGTTCGAGGCCGGCAACTTCCTGGGCCTGCTCGGCGTCGCGGGAGCGGCGACGTGGATGGTCTCGATCATCGCGGCGGCCAGGGCGATCGGCCTGCCTGCCGGCCACGGTCACCCCGTGAGCGAGACCGTTCCGCGGGTGGCGATGGGGCTGGCAGCCGCGACCTTCATCGCCGGCCCGGCGCTCGGCCTCGTGCTGTCGATCTTCGCGATTCCGGCCCAGGCCGACGTGATGCCGGCCCTGCCCGGGGTTCCCCTCGGCGGCGTGTCGTCGGTCGTGACGGTCTCGACAGTGCTCCCCGCCCTGGCGCTGTTCACCCCCGTGCTGGCTCTGGCCCTCGTCGCCTATATCGCTGCCGGACCGCTGGCGGTGCATTCGGAGCCCCGCCCCGCGCTCATCGCGTTGCCTGCGGCTCGGCTCGTCGCTCGCCTGCGCGAGCAACTGCGAAGCGCCGCCATCCCGACGCAATACCGATCGCTGGTCGACCTGCGCGCGCTCGAGGCGGCC